>AMFJ01018827.1_pt1 | contig 14547 bp, 11 predicted proteins | sample 427208 | NCBI WGS metagenome assembly AMFJ01 (sample SAMN02954298, study PRJNA114691) | groundwater metagenome | biome: aquatic; feature: subsurface aquifer; material: sediment; isolation source: subsurface aquifer sediment | place: USA: Rifle, CO | collected 2008-08
ACCCGTTCCTACCGCCGCAGCTCCTATTCCAAGCATTGCCCAGAGGGGCATTCCAAATACCATAGCCAAACCTACCGCCACTGTCAGGGTCGCATTGATAAAAAAATTCCATGCATTAGCTTTGGCGGATTGATTGTACCGTTGTTTTTTCTCTTCATCGTGAGTAAAACAAGCTTTTACTCCATAATAGATTGCAGCACCCAGGTGAAAAAGCGTTTTAACTGCCAAAGTCGCAGTGAAAATAATCGGTGATAATAAGACATGCAGTGCCCCCCAGAAAAATCCGCCTACCACTGCGACGGTAAAAGCGCTTGACGCCAACAAATTGATCCAAAACCGTTCGCGCGTGCCGTTTTTTCCTTCCGCTAATTTTTTTTGTCTCCAAGATTCAATGGTTCCCCACCAACTCATTGCGACGATAAAGGGAAATATAAAAAAACCACCTATTTTCATAGGATATCCAAACAAATGGCCTATTTCTTTATCAATAAGACGACGACCGGCTTGTTTCAAAAACATTCCAAAAACAGCGATGATACTGACCGACTCAACCGCACCTGCCATGATTTCCCGTTTTTGTGAAGCAATCATGTTAGCTTGTTTTTCGTCTTGAAAGTTTTGAAGTTCAATGTCTTGATCTTGATCTTCTTTTTTTCTAGCTTGCATAACAATACACCTCTGAGACTTAATTGATTTAGTGAGTTTGAGTGAGTATAAGAGATAGAACATTCTACTGAATTTATCTTAAGAAATTCTTAATACTATCTCCCTGGCCGAAACACCGGCGGACAAATATATTCTTGCATCTCAGTCTCTGCAGAATAAGACGCTGCGCGCACCATCAAACGTAAAGCTTTGTCCAATTTTCTCGCATAATCTGCCGCTGCTTGTTCAATATCGGCGTTACATGCAACCAACTGATGTAAGTGTTCTAATAATTGTTTTATCAACATTTTTTCAATGGTCACATCATCAAAATAAAGTGAAGCAAGCGGTGTACCTGCCAATTCTTCCACCAACTTGGCATCAGGTATTTTACTGCTATCATCAATGCTGACGCGCAAAAACATTATTTCATAGATAAATTTTGCCAACTCTTCCGATGACAACTGGGTATCCAACACTTCGATTAAGGGTGGTAATGTGCGTTCCTGTGTTGACAAAGAACGTTCTGAAAATGGACTAATCAATTGACTATAAGGCAGGCAAAATTTTCTAAGCAAATACTTAGCCAATCCATGATGCCGAGTATAATCCAAAGATAATCCCAGTGGCGCTACTATATCAGAACTTTCAAGATGATGATGTTCATTGCTAAAATCAAAATCGGGATGGGTCATCCGCGAAATATCATGTAATAACATGGCTAGTATTTTGTCAGTTGACAAGCCAAACCGTAAGGCAAATATCCCGGCCTGCAAAGCATGCGAACGTTCACTGACATTTTCGTAAGTCGGCACACCGATTTCGTAATCACGTTGCGCTAAGTTATTATTGAGTAGATCAATCATAAACTTTACATAATGCTCTAATGGTGAGCGCAGTTCTTTCAAAGCCTGCGGTAACTCAATTTTTCTTGCATCTAATCGAACATGTGGTTGAATAGATTCTTGCGTGAGCGGCATAGTGAGTAATTTTAGCAATGGTTTATGCAAAAAGGATCTACAGCATTCCGGAATCCTTGTTAGCAAAAACCGATTCATCGTATAAGGAATAGGGATTTTCTTTATAAAAAAACCTTTTTTCTGCAATTCACTTAATATAAAAGGATAATCCGGTATATGCGCAGTAAAATCGATTAATTTACGCTGAAATGCGGGTAAATTATGCGCCTGCGTACTAAAAAATCGCGGTGAAAACCTAACATGTGAAAATCTCAAAAGCATAACATATCCTTATGTTGCTTTTGCCATCTTGAGATCCCTCGCTGATGCTCAGGATGACGTATTAACGTCGCTCACGAAAAAAATGCTGGAGCAACGCCCCGCATTGTTCCGCTAGCAAACCGCCAACATAATTTACTCGATGATTAAAGCAAAACTCGCCTAACTGCAACACGCTTGTCACGGCACCGGTTTTAGGATCGGATGCCCCATATATTACCCGTTTGACACGCGCATGCACGATTGCACCGACACACATCATACACGGTTCTAATGTAACGTAAAGTGTCGTATCAACAAGTCGATAATTTTTGATAGCGGCCGCACCTTGACGCAACGCAATCATTTCAGCATGAGCGCTTGGATCATGGGCACTAATAGGACAATTCCAACCTTCACCTATGATGTGGTTATCTTGCACCAACACAGCACCCACAGGCACTTCCTGATTGTTTGCTGCGGTTTCTGCGAGCCGGATCGCGCGCTGCATCCAAGCCGTGTCATCTTGAGAAAACATTATTCCCACTCGATCGTTGCCGGCGGTTTGCTAGAAATATCATAAACTACACGTGAAATGCCACGTACTTCATTAATAATGCGATTGGAAATTTTTTCTAATAAAGTATGCGGTAAATGCGCAATCTGTGCAGTCATAAAATCGATGGTTTCAACCACACGTATCGCAACAACATGATCATAATGTCTTGCATCACCTAATACACCTACTGACTTAACGGGCAAGAACACTGCAAATGCTTGGCTTGTTTTGTCATACCAACCTGACTTATGCAATTCATCTAATAAAATAGCATCCGCATAACGTAGTTTATCCGCATATTCTTTTTTTACTTCCCCTAAAATACGTACCGCTAATCCTGGGCCTGGGAAAGGATGTCGATAAATAAGCTCTGCTGGCAAGCCTAGCTCCATCCCAAGTTTACGCACTTCATCTTTAAATAATTCACGCAACGGTTCGAGTAATTTCAAGTGCATCTTTTCAGGTAACCCACCCACATTATGGTGTGATTTAATGACATGCGCCTTGCCAGTTTGAGTCGCGGCAGATTCAATGACATCAGGATAAATAGTGCCCTGCGCTAGCCACTGCACGTTTTTCATTTTTTTTGCTTCGGCATCAAAGATATCAATAAATAATCGGCCGACGATTTTACGTTTTTGTTCTGGGTCTTCTATACTTTTTAGCGCAGCAAGAAATTGTTCTTCTGCATTCACCGTAATTAAATGAATCCCTAAATGTTTGGCAAACAAGGCTTGTATTTCCCCCGCTTCATCTAAACGCAGCAAGCCAGTGTCAACAAACACACATGTTAATTGTTTATCAATCGCTTGCTGCAATAATATTGCGGCGACCGATGAATCCACTCCGCCAGACAAACCCAGAATGACATGTTCATCACCTACTGTTTGACGAATATGATCTATTGCTTCCGCAATAATATTTTTCATTGTCCAAACAGGTTCGCATTGACAAATATCCAATACAAAACGTTCGAGAATCTGTTTACCTTGTTTGGTATGTAACACTTCAGGATGAAATTGCAAACCGTAAAAATAACGTTCTTCATCTGCCATGCCGACAATCGCACAACTTTCGGTACTTGCTATTAAAGAAAATCCAGGAGGTAATTCAGCAACATGATCACCATGACTCATCCAAACATCTAATAACGGTGCATTATGCGCTATCGTATCTTCAATATCAGCCAATAATCGCGTTGGATTTTTAACGAGAACTTGTGCATAACCAAATTCACGCTTCGTACCAGGCTGTACTTTCCCGCCTAGCTGCACTGCCATGGTTTGCATGCCGTAACAAATGCCAAGCACAGGACAACCTAAATGAAAAACAATATCAGGCGCACGAATCGTTAAAGCACTGGTTACACTTTCAGGGCCTCCAGATAAAATAATGCCGTTTGGGACAAAATCACGAATAGCTTGCTCTGTCGCATTAAAAGAGAAAATTTCACAATACACACCGATTTCCCGAATTCGGCGAGCAATGAGTTGAGTATATTGGGAACCAAAATCCAGAATTAACAAGCGCTTAGCGTGAACATCAGACCTCATGTTTTGTATACCTAGTTAAAAGGTTTTAAGAAAGTTTTAAGGCAAGTATTTTACAATAAAAGCTTAATAAAACACAGAGAAAGCAATGTTAACTAGAACAAGCACACCTGAAGAAAAAGAATCAAAAAATAGATATATCATTCATGCTCAACGTAAACCATCACTCGCTTTACTTAATGGAAGATTTTTTACTCCGGGAGCTCAAATTGGCTCTGGCGCAGATCATATTGTTAGAACATTAATTCCCATTTGCTCCGATTCTAAAGAAACAGCTAACGTTGTCATATCACCACGGAAAGATAATAATCCTAACCTTTCATTAGAAGCTGTGCGGAGAATGGTGTCAAACTACAATAAGTATTGTGAGCTTGCAAATAAAAATCATTATAAAGCAATACTTCCTGTTCTTGATGATTCCACAGTAAAAACGTACAGAATAACCATGCCTAAAATACCTGGAAAAACATTCTCTGAATTAGCAGAAATAGAGATTCCCTTGTATGAATTAATACAAATTTCTGTAGAATTCGCAAAAGAACTGCACTTGTTGCATTCAAATAACATGTGTCATGGAGATCCCAATCATAATAATATTCTGATACATAAAGACAACCAAGAAAATTATCATTGCCATCTTATTGATTTTGCTGATTGGGATAATAAGGAAGCAGAAGCGTATGCTGTGCATGATCGCATAAATTTTCTGGATTATTTAAATGAATTTTTCCACATCAATAAAAAAACAGAATGCGCACCGGAATGTATAAAAAAATTTATTGAGCATGCTAATATTGAATATAAGCGCAGTTTTTTATCTAACAACATTATTGCCCCTAATTTAGTAGAATTTATCAAACTAGGAGCTGATTTTTTATTGAAAAACCAACAAAACGTTTCCAAATCAATACTGCCGTGTAGAATGAATTATTTAAAATAACTCTCATCCACCTGATAATTCGGCGCTTCTTTAATAATTTGCACATCATGCACATGGCTTTCACGCACACCTGAACCTGTGATTCGCACAAATTCCGGTCGACTACGCATTTCATCCATATTAATACAACCGGTATAACCCATACCTGCACGTAATCCGCCAATTAATTGATTCACGATAGTCACCAAGCTGCCTTTATAAGGAACACGGCCTTCGATACCCTCGGGCACTAATTTATCTTGTGACGTCATCCCTTCTTGAAAATAACGATCACTCGAACCATTGCGTTGCGCCATTGCGCCTAAAGAACCCATACCACGATAGGTTTTATAGGAACGACCATGATATAGCTCAACCTCACCTGGCGCTTCTTCCGTACCTGCAAATAAACTTCCCACCATGACAGCAGATGCCCCTGCTGCAATGGCCTTACAAATATCGCCCGAATAACGTATGCCGCCATCCGCAATAATACCCACATCAGTCCCCTTTAATGCACTACTCACATTCGCAATAGCTGATATTTGGGGCACCCCTACCCCCGTCACAATTCGGGTAGTACAGATAGAACCAGGGCCTACTCCTACTTTCACAGCATCCGCTCCCGCATGCGCCAATGCTTTTGCTGCAGCAGCTGTCGCAATATTGCCAGCGATAACGGTAATAGCTGGATAATGTTTCTTAATCCAACGCACTCGTTCAATCACCCCTCGTGAATGTCCATGCGCGGTATCCACCACTAATACATCCACCCCTGCCGCAACGAGCGCTGCGATTCGTTCGTCAGACTCACAACCTGTTCCAACTGCAGCACCGACGCGTAATTGCCCTAATGAATCTTTACAGGCAAACGGTTTTTCCTGCTCTTTTAACATGTCCTTAACCGTAATCATGCCACGCAATTGAAATTGATCATTAATCACCAGCACTTTTTCGATGCGGTGCTTATGTAATAATTCGCGTACTACTTCGCGATCTGTGGCTTCTTTGACAGTCACTAATCGTTCTTTCGGTGTCATAATATGAGTAACGGGTTGATCCAACTGGGTTTCAAAACGCAGATCACGACTAGTCACAATCCCCACTAATTGCTGGTTTTCTTCCACTACAGGTAAGGCACGAAAATTAAACGATTTAATAATATCTAACACCTGACGTATGGTCGTTTGCGGAGAAACAGTAACAGGGTCTTTTACTACCCCACTTTCAAACTTTTTGACCTTGCGAACTTCTGCGGCTTGTTGCTCAATCGTCATGTTTTTGTGAATGATGCCTAAGCCCCCTTCTTGCGCAATAGCGATCGCCAAACGCGCTTCAGTCACGGTATCCATTGCGGCCGATAAAAACGGAATATTGAGCATCATATCGCGAGTTAATTTTGTTTTTAAATCAACATCTTTTGGCAGAACTAACGATTCAGCAGGTAATAACAGAACATCATCAAAGGTCAATGCATCTTGGACAAGCCGCATGGTTAACTTCTCCGTAAAATAGAGGATAAAATTAACTTAAGGATTGTACACGATTTTTAGCAAATAGGAAGAAAAATAATCACATTTATGCTATGATAGCGCCTAAAAAATTAGACAAATAATATGAAACGAGGGGCTTCATATGTCATCCAATCGTCCATCAGAAATTGAAATGATTTGCTATCCAGCCAAACCTATTAAACATATCGTTATCATAGGTGCAGGCCCTATGGGTTTATATTTAGCTAACCAGCTGCGACAAAAAGGGGTAGAAAACATTATCGTTATTGATCCCCGTGCTGGAACCTATACCAGACCAGGCCACTTAGACAAGAAGCATTTACCCGAATTTCAAAAACGCTTGATGAGCCCTTTAGAATATAAAGTTGGAGTCCAGCTTCATATCAAAGATATCGAACGTTATTTTTATCAAATAGCGGAATCCGCCAACATCTCTATGATCCGCGGAAAGTTCGTGACATTTTCCAAAGGCCAAATCCAAATAGAAAATGAAAAGGGTTTCCAGTGTCTTCCTTGCGATTTAGCATTCGATTGCACTGGACAACATCGCGAAGTCGTAAAAGAAATTAATCGCTTAAGATCAGACAACTCCCCCTTTCATATTGTGAAAGTCAATGAGCCGCCTATCAAAACACATCTTGCAGCCTATGTTAAAATGGCAAGAAAAGATTTTGAAGATTTAGAAGATGAATCTAAATTGAGTTTAAGTGAACAAGCACGTATTTTAGTTGACTTACAAGAAAAATTTTCCTGGAACAGTTATGAAGCCCCTTATTTCCGGATAGATGATTTTGGAAAAAATAAAGTGCTGATTTATTGTGAAATCCCGCCAAATTTACCCCCTGACGAACAAGAAAATTGGTTGAAAGCACTTTTTGAGTTGCAAACAGGAAGAAAAGATATCTCCTTTAACAAATTAGAGAATTCACGAAAATATGGCAAAAAACCCCGCTTTGTTGCATTTACTGTAGACCCGCATGAAGTCGTAGAACCTTGTTATCAAGGTGATCAGGATATTCCGATGACCTTCGTTGCTGGAGATGCCCAAATTGAACCGGATTACCGTCTTGCCATTGGACTTTTGAGTGGAGCAAACCGGATTGATAATTTTATCGAAGCAATGAGCATCAAAACAGGCAACATTACAGCAATCAATATTCCACAATATAAACATGATTTAGCTAAATTCATTGAAATGCATAAAAATGCACTTAATGAGTTTTATACTCCTAAAAAAATAGTTGAATCCACGCAGCTCGTAATAGAAAGATGTGAAAAATTTTTTGATGATAAAAAAATTTTTTTGAAAAATCCAGAAGCCCGCGTAGACATTACAAAAAATTTATACAAAAGAGCTTTAGTCAGATATTACGCGGCATTAGATGCAAAACAAGAAAAAATACGATTTGATTCTGAAGGTAATATCAGCAATGAAAAAATTTTATTATTAGGAAAAAAACTACTACTTAAAGCAATCACCATTGCAGAAAAAAATGATGCTAATTATTCTATGATAGAAGAAACATTATTAGACATGGTTAAAAAAATAAAAAATGCAGCAAGTAACTTATTTAATCAAGAGAAATACGAAGCGAGTGAATTTCATTATCAAGAATTATTAACTATACATCTAAAAGATTTAATAAAACAGGATTGGGATGAAATTGCAAAAATTTATTCTAACTTAGTTTTAATTGCCAAAAAAAATAAAGATGCAGAAAAAGTAAAGAAAACAGCCAAAGAAGCATTAGATTTACTTTATGCAAAATTACCGTCTAATCATAAGATGATCGGCAAGATACTCTTTAATCAGACAGATTCAATCTTAGATGAAGCAGGAACATATTCTGCTAATTCTATTTTTAATAGAGGACGTGCAAACGAACAGCTGGAATTTGCTGCAAAATTACTCCAACAATTAAGTAAAAATGGCAGCATCAACGATCATAACTTATACGAAAAATATTCTATCATCGCGCGAAAACACAATTTAAAAGTTGATTTAGCCACCATACCACAACCGCTTGCTAAATCATTCGCTTGAAAATTACGCCTGAAATTCTCTAAATTTAGAAGGCCTTATTTACACCAAACCTGCCTAGGCTCTATTCATGATATACTATATTTAATGTAAATAAAGGAGCATTTCTTAGTGAGCACTCCGAGATCGACCGGGTCAACACAACAAATACAACAAGAACTAAAGGAACAAACATTAGAAGAAAATCAGATAGATTTTGTGCAACCTCCTGCGGAGACCATCGCAAAGCTCAACCACGCCTTAAAAGATGAAAAAAAAGATATCGTGCGATATTCAAAGCTCTACTTAAAAGAAAAATTTAATATTGAAGTCAAGCGTGGCGGCATTGTACGGGTAAAAAATGATAGGAATTCATTTGATTTATATATGGTTTGTCCTGGAATAACGCTAGGCGAGGGAGGATATGGAAAAGTAAAATTAATGCAAAATATTGAAAATCCGAATGATACTCTTGTATTAAAAGTACTAAACACTAAATATATGCAAGATGCAAATATTGCGCGTCAATTTCGTAATGAAGCTAGAAATCTTGAAAAAATGGGAAGAGGTAAATCAACTATACTCTCAAAAGAAAGAACAGAAAATGAAAAAATAAAACCTGAAAAATTATACTTAGTACAAAAATTTATTCCTGGAGAAAAGTTACACTTCTATTTAAAAAATAAAAAACCAGAACTGGCAGAATTACTTGATATCGCCTTACAAACCATGCAGTGTGCACAAGAATTGCATCAAAATAATATTATTCATAGAGACATCAAAATTGAAAATTTTATCTATAATCCTAACATAAAGAAATTGACCATTGTTGATTTTGGCATAACTCAAGAACCCAATACACCGCGTAACATAGAAAAAACAGCACCTGACAAAGCATATGGCTCAAGGGGTCATATTGCACCTGAAATATATTCTGGTGAAAATTATACGGAGAAAAGCGACATTTATTCCCTAGGAAAAAGCATTAAATAACATTGATCTATATGCCTCTAATAAAATCAAGCTAAAAACCTTAATTGAAAAATTAAATGATCTTAAAGATCAAGCTGAAAAGCTTCCACATTACGGACCAGTCAAACGATTTACCCAAACATCCTCTGGAACTGTAGCGACTTTGCAAAAATGCATTACGTCGTTTCAGGAGTTAAGCGATTCACTCTCTCATAAAATGCAAGGGCCTCGTAAGAAATAAAAGCACTTCATAGGACAACAAACATTTTTATCACTTCAGTGTCTTACGCCGCACATAGATCGTTCTAATAACGGAAGCCACAACATTACCTTCTGCATCGGTAACATCAATTGTTTGCTCAAAAATATACTTGCCTTCACTATCTGCTTTAGCGCGAATGGCTGCAATTTCTTCTGGTGTAAAAGTAAATGTCGCCCTAAGCCTGCCGCGACCTGGTTTTTTAAATTCAATGCTAGCTGCCTTGTCCCAAACAATATAATCCTCTCGCAGATTTTTCATGAGAATTAACATATAAAATGCATCCGTCAAGACAAAAATCGAGCCGCCAAAATGTACACCAACATAGTTAGTGTTATACCAATACAATCTAAGCGACGCTTCAATAGTCAGAAAATCAGGCGAAATACGATCTACAGTAATACCTGCACCCCGAAAAGGCCGCCACCGATTTAACATAACGCGAACCCAACTTGCCGGCATGCGATCCATGAAACGCCGTAATAATTTGTTAGCCATGACATGACTTCCTTTCACAATAACGCAAATCAGTTTACCATACTGCCATGAACACTATTGATATCAGTCATTCAGAAGAAATTTATACTGTAAGCCAGCTAAACCGCGCCGCACGGTTGTTGCTTGAAGGACATTTTCCCCTATTGTGGGTAGAAGGTGAAATCTCCAATTTTGTTGTACCCAGTTCAGGACATTGGTATTTTTCATTAAAAGATTCGTTAGCACAAGTACGTTGTGCGATGTTTCGTCCACAAAATCGGCGAATAAGCGTTTTACCCAAAGAAGGTACGCATGTTATCGTCAAAGCACGCTTAAGCTTATATGAAGGACGCGGCGATTTTCAATTATTGGTTGAACATCTGGAAGAAACAGGTGAAGGAAAATTACGCCAAGCATTTGAAGCATTAAAAAAACGCTTAACCGAAGCCGGTTTATTTGATGCTGCACATAAAAAATCACTGCCTGCTTTCCCGCAATGTATTGGCATTATTACGTCGCCTACTGGCGCTGCCATTCGCGATATTTTAAGCGTTTTAAAACGACGTTACCCCGTCGCACCTATTATTATTTATCCGACGTTAGTTCAAGGAGAAACAGCAGCTAATCACATTGTAAACGCGATACAAACAGCTAATCGCCGCAAAGAATGTGACGTATTAATCATCGCGCGTGGTGGAGGAACACTAGAAGATCTATGGCCATTTAATGAAGAACACGTTGCGCACGCAATATATCAAAGTAAATTACCTATCGTTAGCGGGATAGGACATGAAATTGACTTTACAATCGCTGATTTTGTGGCAGACCTGCGAGCGGCAACACCTACCGCTGCCGCTGAATTAATTACACCCCAGATTGAAGATGTATTTGCTGCTTTAAATAAAGATAAAAAACAACTTATCCGTTATATAAAACAAACATTATATCATTTACAACAACAATTTATTTTTGCGCAGAAACATTTACAGCAACAACATCCAAAACGTCGTTTGGCCGAACAAGCACAACAACTGGATTTTTATGAAGCAACGCTCATTCGGTTACAACAAAAAATTCTTAATGACTATCAAACAAAATTACACATACTCGCAGCAAAGCTTGATGCATTAAGTCCCTTAGCTACTTTACAACGTGGATTTTCTATTACCAGTCGGATAAAAGATCAGAAAATTCTGCATGATTCCAGTCAAGTCAGCATTGGTGATAAAATTCATATAAGACTCATGCAAGGTCAATTGGAGTGCACTGTTGATGACAACACGTAAAAACGTTTTAATTCTAGGATATAGTTACGCTATTCAATTTATTGATGTTTGCAATCAATACGTAAAATTATTCGACCAAAACCATTATAAAGTAACCGTCGCTTATTTATCCGGCAAACCAGACGAAAACGCGCGCTCTAAAACACTCGCTGAAGAAGTGATTTTTCTAGATTTTGCAAAAAAAGATTTGCGCGGCATAAAAATCAGCGCTATAAAAAAACTGTTAACATTATGTCAACAAGAAAAATTTTCTATGGTTATTTGTCATCGATACAAACCGATTTACATCATGTTATGGGTCGCGCAATTCTGTTCTATTCCCGCTTTGTTTTTTGTGATGCACGCAATGAAAACCTTTCATCATGTTAGCAGAAAACTATTGATTGCATTACTTGCGCGTAAGAACATGTATTTTGTAGGCGTTTCTAATGCAACGCGTGATGATATGCGTCGCGATTTATGGTGCATATCAGCTGAACGTGTCATCACGCTTTACAACTGCATTGATATGGAATTGACGGAATCTGCTTTATTGTCGCGCGAAGAAGCACGACATACGTTAGGGTTGCCTAAAGATGCTTTTGTATTTGGTACGGTAGGAAGATTAGTTCCAGATAAGGATCAAAAAACACTGATTCATGCATTTGCCAAAATAAAATCGCACTGCCCAAAAGCAACATTAATCATCATGGGCAATGGTGCATTAGAACATGATTTAAAAAATCTTACTCACCAACTTAAGTTAACCCATGATGTTATCTTTACTGGTTTTGTTCCTGAAGCATCTTGCTATTTTAAAGCATTCGATGTATTTATTTTGCCTTCCATTGAAGAAGCATTTGGTCGCGTATTACTCGAAGCAATGACTGCAAAAATACCCGTCGTGGGCACACGCATCGATGGTATACCTGAAGTTATTCAAGACGCAGGTATTATTGTAGAACCACAAAATCCTGAGGCGCTCGCATCGGTGATGATGCAAATGACACACAAATCATCTTTGGAATTAACTCAATGGGGAGAGCAAATATATGAACATGTAAAAAAACACTTTTCCCTTCCGACGTTTAACAACATCTTCTGGAACATTCCAATTAATGCATTGTAATGACTTTCGGCTTCACCAACCGCGCAAAGTCTTCATATGACATTTCTAATAATTCTGAATGTGAACCCGCATTAAATGCAATATGGTCTTGTGAAATTAAATGATCAGAAATATAGACAGGCATTCCATATAAGTTACCAAAAGGCGGCATTGCACCTATTTCGCATTCTGGAAACTTTTCTTTAAATTCCGATTCTTTCGCAAGATCCACTTCTCCTGTACCTGTTAGTTCTCGCAATTCAGAAAAATTAATATGATCAGTTGCAGGAATAACAACCATAATAAAATTTTTTCCTGCTTTTACGATCACTGTCTTAGCCAGTTGCTTGCCGGACACATGCGCCACCGCAGCAATTTCTTGTGCTGTATAACTGGGTGAATGATCAATGCATAAATATTTTATGTGATGCTTATCCAGAAACTCTTTTATCTGTTTGGTCGGCATAACCCACCCCCTACGCTTAGTATCTGAATAATATTATTATAGTCCAAATGGAAAAGATGCGTATTAAATAATCAATAAGTTAGATAAAGGAAGATTATTTTTCTGTACTAAAATTTTTGTAATTTATTGAAAAAATTGAATTATCCAACACGAAGCCCATATCAGGCGCCACAATTCGGCGCTCAATTCGGCGCTCAATTCTTAATAAAGTATTAAGAAAGGGTATTTACAATAATACAAAAATAATGAGGTGCGTCCATGTCGAGCAATAGGTTAGCAATAACAAATATAGAATCAAAGCAGGATTCTATTCCCTCGGAAGTCAAGGAAACTAAGCAGTTACCAGACTTACCCACTGTGTTAGAAGCTATGATTCTTGAATACGCTAACGGTGAAAATTTTCTTAGCGCAAATTATTCCCCACGAACAGTAGGCCCTACCTTTTTTGAAAAGCGATTACCTGTCATGACCTTATTGCAGCATGCGGCATACGCCGAATACAAAGAAGTCGATGCGATGTTGACCAAGAATCCTTTGTTGCTATTGGAAGAAGATACGGTGACCGATTATTCAGACCGCACGCATTCCAAACGCACAGTCTATCAGCTTGCCTTAGGCGCCGTAGATCGTGATCTCTTCACTGATAAAGGTAAAAAAGTCGTAGACGGTATGGTTGAAATGATAGAGAAGCATTTTAGCAGATTACCCGATAAGACCGCTGATGAAATAAACCAAATTATGCAAGCACAATATAAGGGACAATTCCCAGAGGGTTGGGAAGCAGAAGAAAAAAAGAGAGTCCAAAAGGATTCGGCGGCACTTCATGCGGCGATGAATGTGATTAAAAAAGCAAGTGACGATAATTGCAAGAAAACCTCTGCCCTTGAAGATAATATACATATTATTTTACACGAAAAAGAAGACAAAGAAGGTAAAAAAGAATCGCTGCGGGCTATTGAGCTTAAAAGAATCGTTCAACCGATTATGAAAGCACGTGATGAAAAAGAATTTGAAGCAGCCTTCAATGAGTTGAAAAATTATGTGAACAGAAAAGGGTTAATAAAAAACGACTTTAATTTTGCAGTGCTCAAAGCCATTTATCAATTTAGAAACTATTTAGAACCTAAAGGTGTGATGACAAGTGGAACACATTTTAATCACCAACTGCTTGCTGAGGGAGCTACCCAATATGGTGAGCATTTTGTGAATTTTGGCAACCGCTGGAATAGCCCCAAAAACCTATTATGTTTTCAAAAAGTGTTTGGTTATATCGAACGCTTTGTGCCGGCATGTGATGCAGAGCTTATTGCGCAAGGGCTTTGGGAAATTTTTAAAGCGGGTAATCCATCGCGGCGCTCTCTAGCATTTTTATTGAGTGAATGCCAATATTTTCCGCTTGCTTCGGATCCGGCTTGGGAGATTGGATATAATTGCGCGTACATGCCGGCGTGGCGAGGGGACGGGGCGGAGCCGGAGTGTTTCGTTTCGCTGTTTTCACAAAACTTATATCAAGCAAAAACAGCTGCATTGCAAAACTTATGCAATGTCCAGACAACCAATCAAAAAAGAGCAGTTG
>AMFJ01007858.1_pt1 | contig 14522 bp, 13 predicted proteins | sample 427208 | NCBI WGS metagenome assembly AMFJ01 (sample SAMN02954298, study PRJNA114691) | groundwater metagenome | biome: aquatic; feature: subsurface aquifer; material: sediment; isolation source: subsurface aquifer sediment | place: USA: Rifle, CO | collected 2008-08
GAATGTTTCGCTAGGAATATTGCCTAGAACTTCTTTTACTCTTACAGGATTGCCTTTTGTGTATTCAATTTCTTTATCGCCATATCTTTGCATAATGTCTTGTTTTGACATTGGGAAGCTGGCGTTTTTAAAAATTGAAGCTACAGCTGCTGCGCCATAAGCATGTCCTGGAGCTGGTCCACGTTCACCCATTATGTTTTCCTCCTTTAATCGTACATGTCGTGATAGTGTTTACAGTTTTTCATGGAAAGCATGTTCTAAGTCAGCTGGTGAATTATATGTTTCATTTGGAAGATTGCTTAAAACGTCTCTTAAGTTTACAGGATTTCCTTTTGTCCATTCAATTTGCTTGTCGCCGTATCTGTTGATAAGATCATTTTTTGACATTGGGAAATTAGCGCCTGATATAGCTTGTGTTACTGCTGCTGCACCGTAAGCATGTCCTGGAGCTGGTCCACGTTTACCCATTATGTTTTCCTCCCTTTTTTTATCTTTTCTGGAATTTTTCATAAATAAAAGCAAAAATTTACTGTATCCGCTATCATTTTAAATTGTTTAAAATAAAAAACATTAAACAATCGATTAATTTTTTTTAAAAAAATATGAATCGTGACTTATCCGAGCTGGTTAAATAATCACTTTAAATATGATCTGGAAACTCAATACCTATAGTTTTCGATAAAATTTTTATAAGGTCTTTCTGACTTTTTGGATGTTGAATGCATCTTTCGATATTTTTTCTGTCAAACCAGATTCCTCCGCAGGTTTCACATTTATTAACGATGATGCCTGTGCCGTTTAGTTCAATGGGAACAAGTTTGGTTTTATCTTTTGGACATTCATATAAATCGGACTTTTTAATTCTTTGTCGATCTTCTTTAGATATTCGTTCGCTAAATTCTTTTTTAACATCGATATCCTGTTGTTGTGCCCATTTTTCTTCTTCGCCTGATGGCTTAAAACCCATATTATCCCCCCATATTTTTCTGGATTAAGTCTGAGATGACAGTGTGTGGTGTTGTTGGAATGATTAATGACTTAAAATGACTGTACTAACTCTACGAATAACGAGGTGGTATTGGAATCATTGGTGGCTTAAAAGAGTGACTGTGCCGCCTCCACGAATAATGAGGTATTATTGGAATGATTGGTGGCTTAAAAGAGTGACTATGTCACCTGTTCTTTTCTTTAAATTATAGATAAATATTCATGACTTAAATCCGACGATAATCCTATGTTATAATCTAAATAATCAATGTAGAGGGTAAGTTTCTAAAAAATGAAGATTATTTAAAGTGAGTATAGAGGAATTAACTTTAACTGAAGAGATAAATAGCTGGTTGCAGGAATATAAAAAGGCTGAAAATACTAAGGTTAAAACTCAGCTGAGAGATTTAATCGTTCTTGCCTATTTGCCTTTTGTTAAAAAGATAGCATATGGACTTGCAAGAAGAAGCACTGACCCGATAGAAGACTTAATGCAGATCGGGAGTGTAGGCCTGCTAAAAGCTATTGATCAGTATGATACGAATCTTGGTGCAAGTTTTAAAACTTATGCTACATATCTTATTACAGGCGAAATCAGGCATTATCTGCGTGATAAAGGTAATATGATAAGGGCTCCAAGAGAATTACAAGAACTATCTTTTAGAATTAACCAGCTTATTCAGGAATTAACAACAAAATTGAGCAGGATTCCTACCGATCTTGAAATTTCTGAAGTATTAGAAATCCCTGTTAATAAAGTATCTGAAGTTACCGAAGTAGATAGAAGAAAGCAGATGGTATCTTTAGATCAGGTAGTTTCAGGAAGTAGCGAGAGTGAACAAACTTTTGCTGACAGACTTGTTGACGACAAGTATCAGGATTTTCTCATGGCCCAGGAAGACAGAATTATGCTTGGTGAAGCTGTAGAATTATTAAGTGATTCTTTAAAAGAAGTTATAAAATTGAGCTTTTTTGAAGATCTTAGCCAGAATGATATTGCTAAAAGACTTAATATATCTCAGATGCAAGTTAGTAGACGACTTAAAAAGGCTATAGCAGAGTTGTTTAGGATAATTACTTGTAATCAAAAAACAGTAAAAACAAATTATTAGTTTTTAGGTGATATTAGCACCTAATTAAATGACCAAGACTATTATTGAATTTTAATTGTGAGGTAAGGATGGAATCATTAGGTGATTTAAGCCCTTTTATGAAGATATACATACTTGTAGTTACAGGTATAGTAGGGCTTGTTATAGGAAGTTTCTTGAATGTAGTGGCATTAAGATTGCTTTGCGATGAATCTTTTGTTTTTCCCCCATCCAGGTGTCCGAATTGCAAGAAATCTATAGCCTGGTATGATAATATTCCCGTTCTCAGCTACTTTTTATTGAGAGCTAAATGTAGAAATTGCAAGGAATCTATTAGTATTCAATACCCAATAGTTGAGCTGGCAACAGGTATTTTGTTTGTCGCAGTTGTATATGTCTTTGGGCTTACTTTAAATACCCTGTTTTTACTTGTTTTAGTCTGTGGATTAGTAATTATTACCATAACAGATATAAGAGAAAAGCTAATTTTTGACTTAACTACAGTGCCATTAATTCCTCTGGGGCTTATATATAACTTTTTTGACGTAGGAAATACAGGGCGAACAGTTACAGTTCCACTGGAAGGGATAAACACATCTATTGTATTAAATGAAATTTTTATTTCAGCAGTAATTGGAGCTATTATAGGGGCAGCTTTCTTTGAAATATCTTCTCGGCTTGGTTTACTCCTTGTAGGAGAATATGCTTTTGGCTCAGGTGATTCTATAATAGCCGCTGCCCTTGGAGCATGGTTTGGCTGGCAGATGATTTTAGTGATTCTGGCAATCAGTTTTATCGCCCAGCTTTTTATTGGTATTCCTGTTATTTTGATGAATATGTATAAGGATAAAGATCATAAATCGCTTATAGCAATGGGATTTTTACTGTTCTCCATCGTAATTCCATATATTGGAAAACAGTTAGGCCTGGTAAATACTTTAATTGGTGCTTTAGGAACTACTTTACTTGCTTTAGGTGTGGCCATTGGAGCAATCTTTGTTATTATGCGGGGACTTAGAGAAAGACAGAGTTTTACTTTCCTTCCTTTTGGCCCGGCGCTTGTTATAGGTGGCCTTGTTGTAATGTTTTCAGGGCAAGAAGTCTTAAACTGGTATTTGAATAGCTTATAAGGGTTATTCAAAAATACTTTTTACTAATATATAGTATAAAAATTAATAAAAAATTAGGTGATATTATCACCTAATTTAAGTTATCGACTCAGGAATCATTTTAGACTTAATTTAATGTTATCAGTTAAGAAAGAGGAATAAATGAAAGTCCTTTTGACGGATACTCATTGGCGTACATCATATTATGTATGTAAAAGTCTTTCTAAAAGAGGAATAGAGGTTGTTGGTTTAAAATATAGAGATACCATTTTTGATAAAACCAGATATTATAAGCAGATTATAAATGTTCCTTCATTAGAAGATGAACCGGATCTTTGGTTAGAAGAAGTTATGAAGCTAAAAATCTCTCATGCTGCTTTGATTCCCATTTCAATAGAATCTTTAAAGTTAGTAGCCAGCAAAAAAAAGATATTAAAAGATAAGTTTATAGTTCCGGATATTTCGATTGATCAATTAAATATGGCAAATGATAAGCAGAAGGCCATTAATTTTATGCGTGAGCTTGGAATTAGAGTTCCAGAAACAATAATGCCAGAATCTCTGGAAGAAGCTGAAAAATTGATAACAAAGTTTGATTTTCCCATTGTAGTCAAATTACGAGAAGAAAAAAATCTTTCTCCTGTAGAGCGATATGGAATTGCTCATAATAAGGATCAATTTATAGAGCTATACAAAAACCTATCACTATTACAGCCTTATCCTCTAATTCAAGAATATGTTCAAGGGCAGGGTGTAGGCATTTCATTGCTGTCTCAGAAGGGAAATATTATTGCTATGTCTTCACATCAAAGATTAAGAGAACAGTTTTTAACTGGAGGGCCCAGTACATATTGCTCCGTTTTTGATTCAAGCATACTTAAAGAGTGGGCAATTAAGTTTACACAAGCTTCTTGTTGGAACGGAATTGCAATGCTTGAGTTTAAATACGACAGAAGCAATGATACTTTTTATTTTATGGAAGTAAATCCTCGATTCTGGGGGACAGTTGAGCTTGCAATAAGGAATAATATAGATTTTCCTTATTTATATTTTAAATGGTTAAACAGTGATATAAATGATTCAATAGTCCATACTAGTGATAAACTATTAAAGTTAAAGTTTATATCGGATGATATTTGTGCTTTTACGAACTCTATACTTGATTTGGATAAAAATAAAAGAAGAAAATTACTATATAATTACGTTCAAGAATATACAGATCCGCAATTAAGTTATATGTTCTTAGATTTACAGGATCATAAAATTATAGGAGAGGAAGTAAAAAGGATTATTATTCAATTATTAAGATTGGCTAAATATACTTTGTAGAGCTAATTATCTTAAAAAGAGAGACAGGAGTTAACTCCTGTCTCTCTTATATTGCCTAAATTTATTTACAACAGCAGTTTGATCCGCAGCAGTTTGAAAGAGCTTTTTGTGCTTCTTTCATTTTAACTTTTATACGCCCGTCAACCGCTATACCTAAACCGGTTTTATCAGATATCTTGAGCGGGTTGATATCAAGCTCTTCGATGAAGCTAAAATCGTTAATTAGTTGGGAAAGTCTTAATAATGTTTCTTGAATCTGATCAATATCAGCTGGGATCTCGCCTCTTGAACCCTGAAGAATCTTATAAGCTTTAACTGATTCAATCATTTCTTTAGCATCGATATCAGTTATAGGGTTAATTCTGAAGGCAACATCTTTAATGGATTCCACGAAAATTCCACCAAGACCAAACATCATTAAATGACCATATTGTGGGTCGGTTGCTACACCGCAAACCATCTCACGGGATCCTTTGACCATTTCCTGAATGATTACGCCATCTAAAGCATTTTCAAGATTGCGTGCTTTTAGTCTTTCAATAAGGCCTTTATATGACTCTCTGAGTTCTTCTTCAGACTTAATGTCTACCATTACCCCACCAATTTCTGTTTTATGGGAAATTTTGGTGGAGGTAATTTTCATTACCACGGGATAACCGATATTGTTGGCTACTTTAACAGCCTCATCTTCACCCTTGGCGAATGAATATTTACAGGTTCTGATTCCGTATGCTTCCAGAACATCTATTGATTCAAGAGTTGTAAGTTGATCTCTACCTTCTTCAAGAGCTTTTTTAATGATTCCTTTTGCTTTATGGTGATCAACCTCATATGCTGGCTCTTGTCCTACAGGTCTTTCGAGCCATCTGCGGTAGTAGTCTAACACGGACATAGCCTTTGCGGCTGATTCCGGATATGCATAGAAAGGAGTATTTACTTCTGCTTTACTAATATGGCCGAAGAATTCTCTGTTTGTTATAAATACATTTACTATTGGTTTGTCTGGATGCTGTTTCTTCATTTCCATAATGCCGTTAGCTATTTCCATTGGATTTTGACCCATAAATGGTAATGCAATCACCATTGCCATATCAACATTTTCATCTTCCAGAACTATTTCAAGGCATTTTGTGTAATGTTCTATAGGTGCGCTGGCGATCATGTCAACAGGGTTGTTGACACTTGCAGCTGCTGGAAGGAATTCTTTCATTCTATTCTTGGTTTCTTCTTTTAAATTAGCTATTTGCAGACCATACTCACTAAGAGCATCAGTAGCCATAATTCCAGGACCACCTGTATTTGTTACTATTGCCACTTTATTACCTTTTGGAATTGGGCAGGTAGTGAATATCTGAGCAACTTCAAACAGTTCTAAAATGGAGTTAACTCTAATAACCCCACTTTGCTTTAATAAAGCATCAGCTGCCAGGTCAGCACCTGCTAAAGCACCTGTGTGAGAAGATGCAGCTTTGGCTCCTGCTGCTGATCTTCCTGATTTTACAGCTATAATAGGCTTTTTCTTTGAAATTCTTGTTGCTAATTTTTTATATTCTGCCGGATTTTCAATTGATTCGGTATAAAGAAGGATTTGATCAACCTGATCATCATCTTCCCAATACTCAAGCATTGTAGCATCATTGACATCAGCTTTATTTCCAACTGAGACAAACTGGCTAAGTCCAATATTAAAATCTTTTGAGATGGTAATGATAGCAGCGCCAAGAGCTCCGGATTGGGATACGAATGCTGTTTTGCCAGGGTTTGGAAGATCTTCAGCAAATTGTGCATTCATTCTGACAGCTGGATTAGTATTAAGTACGCCCATGCAGTTTGGACCCACAGCTTTCATGCCGTATTTATGTAATTTGTCAACTAATTCCTGCTCTAACGCTGCACCTTCGCTACCTGTTTCTTTGTATCCGGCTGTAATAATTACTACACCAGTAATACCTTTTTCATGGCATTGGTCAATTGTTTCTGAAACAAGTTTATTCGGTATAACTATTACAGCAAGATCAACTTTTTCCGGTACATCCAGTATACTTTTATATGTTTTTTTGCCAAAAAGAGTATCTGCTTTAGGGTTAATTAGATATACTTCTCCATTAAAATCATATCTAATAATGTTATTAACAAGTTCTCTACCTAAAGATCCTTGTCTTTCAGTGGCACCAATAACGGCAATGGCTTTTGGCCGCATAATCGCATCTAGTTCTTTGCTCATGTTGGTTGTTTCCCTTTTATATTCTAAATGTACCGTATGTATAAATAAAATTGGGTGATAAAATCACCTAACTTAAGTTAACGCTTGATGTCTTTATTGGAACACTATTTAATTTTTGGTTATTTATTTTTACAAAAAAGTGGCCTCTTATCTATTAAAATACGCTCAAATTTTGGTGTAAATAATGAAGTTATTTGTTGTGGTTATTTATATCCTTCATCAAGCCATTCCCTGATTTTAAACTTAACGCCAAGGCTTTCTACAATTTCTGCACACTTTTCAACGTTAATATTATAATTACCAAAGCCATTCACTACCGTTGCAGTTGTGTCAATACCCTGATTCACGCACTCTGTAATGAAATCTTTGACCCCAGTATAGGCAATCTGACTGTCAAATCTGCAGTCTGTCAGTTCCTTATATAGCTCAGCGTTTTCAGCATTTAAACTTACTGAAATTTTGTCTATAATTCCTGCCAGTTCAGGGACAATATTTCGCTTGTGAATTAAGTTGGCATGGCCGTTTGTATTGATTCTAACAGGCATTTCAGGGTAATTTTGTTTAATAAAATTTGCTACATCCTTGACTATGTCAAGTTTAATTAATGGTTCGCCATAACCGCAGAATACAATTTCATTAACAGATAAAGAAGAATCTTTGATTTCTTCTATGATTTGCTCACTTGAAATGTTTTCATTGTCGAGTTTCAGGTTAGCCCCGGCCACAGTATCACTTAAAGTCCTTATACAGAAAACACAATTATTGGTACACAAGTTGGTTACATTTATGTACATTGAGTTATTGAGGTAATAAACAAATTTATTTTCTGTTTTTGTGTTCATTTAAGCTTACTCTCGTGTTAAATTTGGGATTACCCTTTTAATTTTTGCACAATGGGGGGTAAATATTCAAGGGATTAACCTGCTTGAATTACTAATTTTTTTAACGGACAGAATCATATATTTTGTCCTTTTATTTAAATACTCAAGGATAAAATATATTTATATGGGCTTAATAAGTGTTTTCTGTGCAATTTTAGCTTTATTTGTATAAATTTTTAGAAAATTTGTATGAAAAATCTGTTTGAAAAGTGTTTTTAAAAATAACCTTCAATCATAATATCCGGTGGGAGAGATTTAATTTCATCAAATCTAAGATTTGGTGTTTCATTAATATCTGTGATATCAAAGCCTTCTATAATTGACTTTGCCTGATTATCACCAAGAATTTTTGGAGCAATGAAAAAGTAAAATTTATCTACAAGGCTATTTTTGATGAATGCACCATTTAAAACCCCGCCTGCTTCTATAAGAATACTTGCTATTTGATCCTCATAGAGCTTGTTAACGAGATAATGAAGGTCAATTTTGTCATTAACCAGCGGACATTTTAGGATTTCAACGTTATCAGGGTAGGTTTTATTATTTATATTTTCAGAAGTAGCGATAATTACTCTTGTACCATCATCATGATAGACTTTTGAATCAGATGAAGTCTTTAATTCAGAATCTATAATTATTCTTACAGGATTTCTGCCTCCGGGGATCCGGCATGTTAGGCTCGGATTATCTGCTATTACTGTTCCTGATCCTGTTAATATTGCATCATATTTTTTTCTTAATCCTTGAACTTCCAGTCTTGCAAGATCAGAAGTTATCCATTTGCTGCTGCCTGTTTTTGTGGCTATTTTTCCATCTATGGTAGAGGCTGTTTTTATAGCAATAAATGGTTGTTTTTGAGTAACGTGTTTAATGAAAATCTCATTAAGCTTTTTGCATTCTTTTTCTAAAATACCAATAGTAACTTCAATTCCGGCTTCTTTTGCTCTTCTTATTCCTTCACCTGCAACAAGAGGGTTAGGATCAACCATTCCTATAACCAGCCTTTTGATGCCTGATTCTATAACTTTATTTACACAGGGAGGGGTTTTGCCAAAGTGAGAACATGGTTCAAGATTTATATAAAGTGTTCCGCCTTTTGCAAGCTCTCCTGCATCGTTAAGGGCATTAACTTCGGCATGTGCTTCACCATATTTCTTATGATAACCTGTTCCAACAACTTGAGCATTTTTATCAAGCACAACTGCACCAACTAGCGGATTTGGAGAAACATAGCCTTCCCCCAATTTAGCCAGATCGATACAATGCTGCATATATTTTTTATCTTGTTCAAAGGTCATAATGATTAGCCTTTTAAATAATTCTTCAATAAGGACTATGAGCGATAACTTAAGTTTGGTGATATTATCACCTTTAGGATATAATTATACAATGATCAAGCTTGGAATTACAGGAAATATCGCTTCAGGAAAAAGTTTAGTCGAGTCCTTTTTACAAGAAGAGGGTGTAGTTGTTATTGATTCAGATAAAATAGTTCATGACCTGCTAGAAAATGATCAGAGAATAATCAATGAGGTTTATAGGCTTTTTAATTCTGAAGGAATTGACGTCAGGACTGAAAAAGATACTATATCCAGAGAAAAGGTTGGGAAAATAGTATTTAGAGATAAAGAAAAAAGAAAAAAACTTGAAGATATTATTCATCCGGTAGTTCAAAAGAGAATAGAACGATTTTTTAATGAAAATCAGGATAAAAAGCTGGTTGCAGTAACAGTACCTCTTCTTTTTGAAGCGAATATGCAGGATATGTTTGATTATATAATTATAGTAACTGTTGATAGGAATACGCAGATAGATAGATTAATGCAAAAACGCAACCTGTCAAAAGAAGAAGCTTTAAGCAGAATAAACGCCCAAATGCCGCAGGAAGAAAAAGTCCGTAAATCAGACCTTATAATTGATAACAGTGGCAGTATGGAAAGCACAAAGTCTCAGGTAAAAGAGTTTGTGGGAAAATTAATATAAAGGCGTTGATACAAATTAAAATATTTTGAACTTCTGAACAAGGTAAAAAGTCTGATATAATTGAGACATTCACAATAAGAAAGATATGGCTATGATACTTGTCATTGATAACTATGATTCGTTTACATATAACCTTGTCCAGTATTTTGGTGAGCTGGGTTACGATTCTCAAGTTTATAGAAATGATTCTATAACCGTGGATGAGGTTAGAAAATTAAATCCGAGTCATATAATAATCTCACCGGGCCCGGGAGCTCCAAGTGAAGCCAGAGTGTCAAATGATATAATCAAAGAGCTGAAAGGTGAATATCCTATATTAGGTGTATGTCTTGGTCATCAGTGTATTGGTGAAATATTCGGGGCAAAAGTCGTCAGGGCTCCATATTTGATGCATGGCAAGGTTTCTAAAATAATTTTTGATAATGATGAGCCTTTATTTGCCCAATTATCCTGCCCTTTTACCGCTACAAGATACCATTCTCTTATTATTGACAAAGATTCTATAGAAAATACTCCTTTAAAAATTACGGCATGGACTTCAGATGGGCTTATTATGGGAGTAAAACATAAAGATTATGCAAATCTCATGGGTGTTCAATTCCATCCAGAATCGATTCTCACAGAGGATGGACATAAGATGCTTTCTAATTTTCTTGAAATGAAATAGATTTAAGGTTCGTATGTTAAAAGCGGCATTAAAAAAGATAACAGACGGTAAAAATTTAACACTGCAAGAAGCAAGTGATTTGATCGATTATATGGGAGAAGGAATTGCTGCTCCAACTCAGATAGCTGCATTCTTAACCGCTTTAAAGATGAAAGGTGAAACCCCTGAAGAGATAACAGGCTTTGCTATAAGAATGAGAGAGAGAGCTTCTCAGATTAATCTCGATGGTATTAATACTATAGTAGACTCCTGCGGAACAGGCGGAGATCAGGCAAATACTTTTAATATATCAACAGCTTCTGCTATTGTTGCAGCTGCATCAGGATTACATGTGGCTAAGCATTCAAATTTCGGCTTTACAAGTATGTGTGGAAGTAGTAACGTACTTGAACATTTAGGCATTCCCCTTGTTAATACACCTGAGCAGGTTGGCGATAGTCTTAAAAAAAACAATATAGCTTTTATTCATGCACCTTACTTTCACAAATGCACTGCTCATGTTAATGTCGTAAGAAAAGACCTTGGAATAAGAACCGTATTTAATTTCTTAGGACCTCTTACCAATCCTGCCAAACCAACAGGACAGGTATTAGGTGTGGCATGCCCTAAATTATGCCCTAAGATTGCTGAAGCATTAAAGAATCTTGGTTGTAAAAGAGCCATGGTAGTAGATGCTCAAAATCCTATTATGGATGAAATAAGTGTCTGTGGAAAAACTCTTGTTTATAAGCTTGAAAACGGACAAATAGAATCTTTTGAAATTCATCCGGAAGATTTTGGTATAAAGCTGGCAACTCTTGAGGATATTTCAGGTGGAACACCAGAGATAAATGCAAAAATAATTGAAGATATTTTCTCAGGCAAGATAAATGATGCCAGGCTCGATATTTTATTAATAAATTCAGCAGCATTGCTATGGGCGGGCAATAAGGCTGATTCTTTAGAACAGGGAATTAATCTGGCTAAAGAGCTTATTTATAGCGGAAAAACCTTAAAAAAACTTGAACAATTAAGATAAAAAGCACCATTTAAAATGGTGCTTTTTAATCTATGAATAATTAATTCTATTTAATATTTGAATATGTCCAGGCATCTAGATTTGGAGATTCTGAAACTACCATATCACTGGCTTTATCTTCGCTGGTTTTGCCTTTGGCGATTGGTTTATATAACCTGTTATAGTATTCAATTACCATACGGTCTGAATGGAAATAAGCTTCAGCAGTTCTGATTGCCTGTTGCATTAATGTAGACCATCTATCAGGATTTTCATAATATGTAGGAATTATATTATTTTCGATAGTATCCATCATGCATTCATGATCTTTCCAATGACGTTCTTCCCAAGGTATATCATTATCAAGATCGGGATATGTAACGGTGAATCCGTTAATATCATGGAATGTACCTTCTACTGTCCAGCCATCATAAATGGATAAGTGAAGTGCACCGTTCATATTAGCAGACATGCCTGATGTACCTGATGCTTCAAATGGACGTAAAGGAGTATTTAGCCATACGTCAGTACCTTTTTTAAGTATACTGCTAAGTTCAAGTTCATAATTTGGTAATACTACAACATTAGGTAATTCATAAGATTGTTTAAGAATATTGTTAAACATATCACGGCCTAATGTGTCTGCAGGGTGGAATTTACCTGCAAATATTAACTGAATTTTATTTTCTTTCAATAACTTAGCAATGCGCTCTCTATCCATTAAGATGAGCCAAGCACGTTTGTAATCAGCAAATCTTCTTGCCCAGGTAATGGTAAGTACATCAGGGTTGAAGCGTTTGCCGGTTTGACCTGCAATATATTTGAAGAGTTCGCTCTTCATCTGCTTTTTAACGCTTATTAATTCCTCTTTTGCTTTAACTTGTTGAATTCTTTCATCTTGCCAGTAATGTAAGTTAACAGCGTTAGTAATAGCTATGATTTTACATCTGTCTTTTACCCATTCCCACATTTTATTAGAAACCATGCCGTGGAGCTGGGAAACAGCATTTGCAATACGGCTCATTCTAAGAGCTGCTACAGTGAGAGAGAAGTTTTCTCCACCGAGCTCAATAGCTTTTTCTCTGGACATGCCGGCAAAGAAGCCCGCATCATGCAATAAATCTACCCAGTGAACTTCATTTCCTGCTGATACTGGAGTGTGTGTGGTAAAGACTGTCTTGTCTCTAACTTTATCCATATCGCCGTTATACATACGTAAAAGTTCAAAAGCAGCTGGTAAAGCATGACCTTCGTTCATATGAATAGTATCAAAGTCAAAGCCTAAAGATTCTAATACTCTTACACCGCCAATACCAAGGACTATTTCCTGGCTTATGCGAGTTTTTTCGTTGGCATCATATAATTTATGAGTTATTTGACGAATTTCTGGCGGGTTTTCAGGAATGTCAGTTGATAGGAGATAAATTGGAACTGTTCCAAAAATTTCAGGCTCTAATCTCAAAGCCTTAACTTTTGCATTTTGCCCAAAGATTTTAACATCAACAATTATTCCGGTATCTGTCAAAAAATCATAATGTTTTTTGACATAACCTATATCAGCTTTTCCTTCACTGTCAATTCTTTGTTCATAGTAGCCGAATGACCATAATACGGTTACGCCAACCATCGGTACTCCTAAATACCCGGCTGACTGCATATGACTTCCTGCCAAGAAGCCCAGACCTCCCGAATAAGTGCTAAGTGCCTGGTCAATCGCCATTTCCATTGAAAAATATGCTACATTTGGTAAAGTTTTAAACATAATACCCTATACCTTTTTTAGATAATACACTGCCTCAACACAACTACTTACATAACACAATTCTTTTGAATATGAAATAATCTTTTTTCTATAAATAATCTCTAATCATTGTAACTACCTTGCTTCAGTAAAAAATCTTCTAATCCGTTATATTTATTAAATTTAACATTAAATGTTACAAAATCCGTTTGCTAAGTGTTAGTTTGGCTTAAGCAAAATTATACCAAATAATCCAGAAAATGTCTAAATTTTCCATAATACTGATTCTGATTTGTTTTTGACCATTAGATTACGAATGGTTTAATGTTGCAAATTCTTTTTTAATAAAAGATAACAAGACAGCTTCTTAATTTCTTTATGTTGTTTTTGATTTGAAATATACAGGTTAAATCATAGTAATTTATTATTGAATAACTGAAGCCAATATAGATTTTTGGGCATGAAGACGATTTTCAGCCTGCTCAAATATTATCGGCGCAAACTTTTCAAGAACTTCTTCAGTTATCTCCTCACCTCTATGAGCAGGTAGGCAATGAAGAACAATAGCGTCTTCTATGGCATTGCCTAATAATTCGCTATTGATCTGGTATGGTTTGAAAATATCTTTTCTGCTTTCAGCTTCATTTTCCTGCCCCATACTTGCCCAAACATCAGTATAAATTACATTAGCCAATTCTATAGCTTCAAGAGGATTGTCTGTTATGTCAATTATGGAGCCTGATTTATCGGCAAATTCTTCAGCTTTCTTAACATAAACAGGGTCAGGTTCGTATCCGTCAGGGCAACCTATTGAAACATCCATGCCCATAATGGAACAGCCAAGTAGAAGGCTATTTGCCATATTGTTGCCATCGCCCAGATATGCCAGTTTAAGATCTTCTAAAGGTCCTAATTTTTCTTTTATAGTTAATAAATCAGCAAGAATCTGACATGGATGGAGATTATCAGTCAACCCATTAATTACAGGGATATCCGCCCATTTTGCAAATTCTTCAACGTCACTGTGTGCAAAAGTTCTTATCATTATTCCATCAACATACCTTGATACAACTCTTGCTGTATCAGCTATGGTTTCTCTTGTTCCAAGATTTACTTCTTCTTTTTTTAGAATCAGAGCATTACCGCCTAGTTGCTGTATGCCTACTTCAAAGCTCATTCTGGTTCTCAGGCTTGGTTTTTCAAAATACATAGCCAGTGTTTTATTTTTTAAGATATGATGTTTTTTGCCGATTTTATTATCCTGTTTTAGTCTGCTTGCAAGATCAAGCAAATAATTTATACTCTCTTTATCATAGTCTGCCAGAGTTAGAAAATCTTTACCTTTTAAATTCATATTTCTCTACCTTTATATTGAAAAATCTTTAGAATTATTATAATCTGCTATGTTTATAATAAACATATATAAAGGGTTTGTAAATGCAAAATTTACGTGAAAAGACTATCTCTTCAGAGGTTAAATATACAGGCTACATAATAAATGTAAGACGTGATG
>AMFJ01007536.1_pt1 | contig 14505 bp, 15 predicted proteins | sample 427208 | NCBI WGS metagenome assembly AMFJ01 (sample SAMN02954298, study PRJNA114691) | groundwater metagenome | biome: aquatic; feature: subsurface aquifer; material: sediment; isolation source: subsurface aquifer sediment | place: USA: Rifle, CO | collected 2008-08
AAGGTGACTGTGTCACCAACTTTAACAAGACAGCTTCTTATTTATTTATATATAGATCCAGAGTTAGCTTGATGGCAAGGTTATTAGGGTCTCCTTGCTCAGGATCAATATTTATATCTTTAATTGATGCCAGATATTTCCATTGGTAAATTTTTTGTAAAAGAGACTGGAAATTAGCATATGAAGAATTTAAAGATATGTTTAAGCTCAATGTACTTGCTGGTGATGTTGGCTCAGCCGGTTTGGCATTAAAGGATATTTCAACTATTCTATTTTGTGTAGAGCGTATCATTTCTATAAACTGATCAACTAATTCTACAGCAGCAGTTTCAATATCTAAGCCCGGATAAGGAGAATTGTATATAACTACAGGTACGGACTCTATTGTTTTAGGTGTAGTTTTTGTTCTGGAACTTACCGCATTTATTTGGTTTTGAGAAAGCATAATCTGAGCTTCATTTTCTTTGATTTTTTGATTAAACTTATTCATCTTATCAGTTTCCGGTAACACGAATCTGATAAATCCAAATACTATTATTAATAACAGGGTTATTGAATAGTAAATTATATTTTTATTTATTAGGTTCTTCATTTTTCTAACTTACTCCTGCTATTGATGGTTTTTTCCTAGTGTGCGTTTTCTTGATTTGGTTCAGTTGGGTCATTTGGTTGAGTAGGCTGGGGATTAGTTCCACCAAAAGCAAATTCATAGTATTTATGTGATGATAATGTCGGTAAATTTGGTATGCTTGGAAGATCTCCACTCTGATTATTACTTGGGATAATTGTTACTTCAGGATTTTCTTGACTAGGCGCTGCATCCTGATTAACTACTTTTATTGATGCTATTTTTAAATTTGCAAATTTAGCAGCTTTATTAAGACTCTGATAATAGCTTATTATCTCTTCTACAGAGTATGCTTTTCCTCGAATATTTGTTGTTAAATTATCATTAAGGTCAAAGTGTTCAATCCATAATTTTTCAGGAATAACTTCACTAATTGCATTATATGACTGAACCAGCCTTTGATTTTTATCATATATGGTATAGGCAAGTTCATTGGCATTACCCTGCATAGTTGGTTGGTCTTTCGCTATTAGTTCAGCTTCTTTGGTGACTTCACCCAGTTTTATATAAGATTCTTTCTGTGCTTTCTCAAGACTGCTATTCATTGCCAGGCATACCAAATAAGTAGTGGCAAAAGATATAAAGCTAAGCGCAATTAGACCCAGTAATATGTATTCTATAAGAGCTGAATTAAGACTAAGGGATTTATCCAGAAAAGGAATTTTAAAACCTAATTCGGGCCCATCCTGACCCAGCAGGTTGAAATTAATAGGAGAATCAGGAGCTTTCCAGCAGGTGGAACCAACGGATTCGAGACTAATTGCATTATTGTTATTAGCTGAAATGTTTATATTACCCTTAAATAAAGGTGTTTTGTTATAATGGTTTTCTTCTATAAAAGATACCTTGCAGGTTAAATCCAAATATTTAGATAGAATTTCTGCTGAAACATCATCTGATTTGCTAATTATTACTATATGTTCAGGATTTTTATTTAATGTGCTTTCCATTGATAGAGAAGCAATGTTTGGATATATATCCTCAGGGTTAAATGACCTTACTGCCAAAGGTTCTTCTGTAATTTGTACAATCTTATTGCCTGTAAGAGTTATTACTATAAAGCTATTAGGGGTGATTAAAAGTGTACACCAGGATTTATCCTCATCTACTGCATCTTTAGGTATATCAGTTATAATTAAGCCCCTTATTAATGCAGCGTATGAAGATTCTACTGCTGCGAGTTTTAATCCTGTTTTATGGGCTATCTCTACAATCTGGTCTATCTGGTCTTTTTGTACGGCAGAGTAAATTACACGTTGTGTGCCATTTTCATTAACAGCAAGCTGATTCCAGCTGACAACGGGTTCATTTTTTTTGAATATATAATATCTTTCAGTCTCAGATATTAAGGCAGTTCTTATTTCATCAGTGCTTAGCTGCAAAGGAAGCGTCTGATGATTCATTGAAACTGTAGGTAAAGTTAATACTGCAGGTGTGTTAATTGGAATTTCCAAGTCATGGTATAACTTTTGAATACCAGATTCTAACAAAGTCATATGATTAATCTGTCTTGCAACTAAATCATATGCAAGATCGGTTTTACCGTATTTTATTACTTCTTTTGTTTCATTATTGAATTGAACTACTTCCAGAACAGACTTTTGAGAAACAGAAATTCCCACATATGATGTTGTATTCATAGTGGTGGATTTTATTTTATCTATTAAGCTTGAAAATATTCTTTTCATAATTCGCGTTTATTTATCTCCAACAACCAGACAAAATTAGTAATGTAATTTTATTGATATTGTACAATATATAAGATGAGTGTATCTATAATATAAATAAACTAGATTTAGGCTAGTTATTCTCAATTATAATATTAATTATGTAGTCGAGTATATACACAGAGGCAGGAAAACTTTAATGCAAAATATATCATTAGTAGAAGAGATTAAAAAACTGAAAATACAAAAGAATGCGGTAATTTTGGCACATTGTTATCAAAGAACAGAAATTGATGAGGTGGCTGATTTTGTCGGAGATTCATTGTATTTAAGCCAGCAGGCTGCAAAGACAGATGCGGATATTATTGTGTTTGCGGGTGTTTTCTTTATGGCAGAAACTGCCAAGATACTTTCTCCTCAAAAGAAAGTGCTTTTGCCAAGGTTAGAATCGGGCTGTTTAATGGCAGATATGATAAATATAGATGAATTAAGAGCTTTCAAGGCAAGCTATCCAAATATTCCAGTTGTTTGTTATGTTAATTCTACTGCTGATATCAAAGCTGAATCCGATATTTGCTGTACCAGTGCCAATGCTGTCCAGGTAGTTAGATCGCTTTCGTCGGATAAAGTGCTTTTTGTGCCTGATAGAGGTCTTGGAGCTTATGTGGATATGCAGTTACCGGATAAAGAAGTAATATCCTATTATGGATATTGTCCTACACATATGCGTATTAAGCCTGAAGATATAACTGATATGAAAGTTAAATATCCAGATGCAGAGGTTCTTGTGCATCCTGAATGCCATATGGAAGTTATAAAAATGGCTGATTTTGTCGGCAGTACCTCAGGAATAATAAGAAGAGCCAGAGAAAGTTCTGCGAATAAATTTATAATTGCCACTGAAAAAGGAGTTGTAGATAGGCTAATTCGTGATTATCCCGATAAAGAATTCTTTTTAGTGTCAGACAAAGCTGTATGCGAGAATATGAAATGGAATACCCTTGATGATATTTTATATTCCTTGAAAACAGAGACTCCAGAAATAATAATTTCCGAAAAAATCTCAACAAAAGCATTTAGTAGCATAGATAAAATGCTTAAAATCCCTGTATAGATGATTTTTAGGATAATTTTTTTATTTGTAAAATTTATTTAATACTTTTTTAGACTGCTTAACAAAACTTAAAGATTGTGCAGGTTTGAAAAAGTTTAATTTATTGTGTATTTAATTTTCACTTAATATTTTATTCCACTCATTTACTGCTTGATCTATTGCTGCTTTCGGTTTTTTATGACCTAATAAAACCTGTTGGGTCATATAGTCTACTATTTGGAATAAATCTTTTTGATTTGCTAATGGTGGTACTGGAGCCATAGCTCGATTGAGTTGCTTAGCACTTATGGCACGAGCTTTATCCATAAGATCAGCGTTAGGTTTTTCTCTAAAGAAATCAGAATTAATCGCGTCCAGTGTTGAGGGGAGAATTGGTGCCAGCTTACAAAATTCAAGCTGATTTTGGGAATTTGTTAGAAATAAAGCAAAATCAATTGCTTCTTTAGGATGTTTACTTTTGATTGGAACTACCAGATTCATTAAAGCAAAATCTATTTTATTATTGCTGCCTGTAATTTGCGGGGCAACTCTGGTTGTATTATAAACTTGTGGTGCATTTTCCTTGATCATCTTTAGGAAATTAGCTCCGGTAAATATAAATGCACTTTCTCCTGACTGATATCTTTCCAGTGATGCTCTATGAGTTTCTGTCAGGGATTCAGGGGGAATATAATTATTGTCATATAGATTTGACCAGAAATCTAATACTTGTGTAGCTTTATCCGTATTAAACAGTGCTTTTGTTCTATCAGTATTTACTATTGGAACATCATATTTATTAAACATTTTAATCATCTGCCCGTCTTCGGTTAAGTTGGGCATAAAGGCATATTTACCCGTCTTTTCTTTTATGGCTTTAGAGGCGGGTTTTAATTCTTCATATGTTTTTGGCGGGTTATCAGGATTTAATCCGGCTTTTTGCAGTAGATCTGAATTATAAATTGTGATTGATGTTGTTATATACCACGGAATACCGAAGGTGACATCGTTTAACTTTGATGATTCCCAGCTTTCATTTAAATATTTATTATAGTCTTCTTTATTTATATGCTGTTTGACATCAATTAATGCCCCTCGTGATGCCAATGTTGAGCCAAAGCTGGGATTCATATTTATCAAATCAGGTACGTCATTGCTCATCACTGCGGCAAGAGCTCTTTTCTCCCCTTCAGAAAAAGGTACATCTATCCATTTTATTTTTATATCAGGATTTTGATTTTCATAATCCGAAATAACCTTATTTATATAAGGCGCAAAGTCTGCTAGTTGTAAAGTCCAGAATTCTATTTCTTTAACTTTGGTATTTTCAGGGGGTTTTGTGCAACCTGTTATAAATAAACCTAATATTAGGATAATTCCAGCTAAACTTAATATCCAGCGAGTGATTTTCAACTTATTTTCTCCATGTGTATCATTTCTCACAATCATAATTATAGTTTATTATTGTGAGTTTTTCTCGTATTAAGGTAGGAAAATCATAAAAGGCTTTGAATCCTGTTTTCCCTAACTCGGCGATCAGGAACATTATTTTCATCGCTTGAGGTGCTATCAAATTGACAAAGCACCTAGGCTCCTTCAATAATATTCCTGATCGTTATTTAAATAACTAATTTAATATTTATATTCTTAAAGCTTTTTTGGGAACGAAAGTTTGCTCCAGAATTTTAAAATTTGAGATATTGTCTATGATAAAAGCTCTGATTTCTGCTCTGCTATAGTCCCAGAGGTATAATTTATCGGTTTGCGCGGTATGCTTAATATCATAAGGCTCACCAATTCTGTGCGAATGCCCTTTTTTCTCTGAGTCATAATCAAATTCAACTACTTTGGTTTCTTCTATAGCTTTTTTAATATCATCTTCAATCATTTACACCTCCTGAAAATATATTGAAAAAATTCTTTATAACTAAGTTTTCAATATTTACCAACGATATTGAGGGATTTTTCAATTCTTTAATTGAGCTAACTAAACTGGAATTAAGTCCGCAGGGGTTGATTTTGGAGAAATAAGACAGGTCAGGATTTATATTTAGTGCAAAACCGTGCATTGTTATTCCTTTTTTAATTCCTATGCCTATTGATGCGAGCTTTTTATTATTTGCCCATACGCCTGTTAATTTATCAATTCTATAGGCTTGGATGTCAATTTCTTTTAGAGTTCCAATAATTATACTTTCTAACTTTCTTAAATATTGGTGCAGGTCATAGTTTTGTGTTTTTAGATCCATAATTATATAGCCAATTAATTGTCCAGGGCCGTGATAAGTCAGATCACCGCCTCTGTTTGTAACAATCACAGGAATATTTTTATCCAGTATATTTTTTTTGTCTGCACCTTTTCCCATAGTAAATACGGGATAATGTTCCAGGAGAAGGAGAAAATTATCCTTAAGTCCGTCTTGTTTTAGTTTAACAAAGTGATTCTGGTATTCCAGAGCTTCCCGGTATTCTATTGTGCCTAATTTTTTGATTTTCCACATGGTTTTATTTTATAGTTATTTATTTGAGCAAACATGTTTATGGAGTTACCTTGAAAATGCGGAGTAATTTTCACAGTAACGTAATAAATATGTTTGCTCACTTATAAAACCTAACATAACAATAATCAACCCCTGAGTGCTTATAACCAGGGGTTGATTTATTCTTTAACTATATGTTTTGAATTACACTAATGCTTTTTCTTTAATTGTTTCTATTGCCTTATCAGGATTTAAATTGATGTAAAGTGCATCGTAAACGCCATCAACCTGTTTGATTTCTGTTAATAATTCATCTTTAACAGTATCATCAGTATTGATAATCATTATTGATGTGCTGCCGCCAATGGTCTCATCTTTTCTTGCTACTTGCATCATACTGATATTAACACTGTTATTGCCAAGAATTGTTGCAACTTTAGCAATCATACCCGGTTTGTCATGGTGAGGAACCATTAAAATGTGATCGGCCAGAGCTATACTTGTATTGTAATCATCAATTTGTACGATTCTTGGAGTTCTCTCTGCGATCATAGCACCGCATACTACATGAGTTTCCGTATCGGTAGTCAATTTAACAGTAATTAAGCCAACATAATTGCCGGATTTTTCTGATTTGGAATCCACAACTTCGATGTCGTTTGATTTTGCAATTATTGGAGCATTAACATAGTTTACGCCTTCTAATGTATAGGAAAGAATTCCTTTTAAAATAGCAACTTTTAATGGTGAGGCATCCAACTGAGCCAGATCACCGCGGGTTGTGATTTTAACTTTTTTAACTGCTCCTTTGCTGACTTGTCTTACCAGTTTGCCGAGGTTTTCAGCTAGATTCATATAATCTTTGACAGGTTCAAGGTATTCAGCTTTAAGAGCCGGAATATTTACGGCACTTCTTGCTGAACCACCAGCAAGAACATCTCTTATTTGTTCTGCTACATCTATAGCTACATTAACCTGAGCTTCTTCTGTGCTTGCTCCAAGGTGAGGGGTCAGGATTAGATCTCCTTTACAGCTTAAAAGAGGATTGTTAGGGTCTATTGGCTCTTTTTCAAAAACATCTACTGCTGCCGCTGAAACCTGTCCTGATTCAAGCGCTTCTTTTAGAGCCTGTTCGTCTATAATACCGCCTCTTGCGCAGTTAATAATTTTTACGCCCGGTTTCATTCTGTTTAGTGTATTTTTATTGATTAAATGAGCTGTTTCTTTGGTTTTTGGAGCATGGATAGTAAGAAAATCACATAGCGGCCATAATTCATCGAGATTTTTAATATAAGTTCCGCCAAATTCTTCTACTTTTTCTTTTGTGATGAACGGGTCACATATTAAAATTTTCATTCCCATAGCTAGAGCTGCTTTTGCTACTCTGGCTCCGATTTTTCCAAAGCCGATTATTCCAAGGGTTTTGTTAAATACTTCACAGCCTGTTAATTTTGATCTATCCCATTTACCCTGTTTGATAGATGCATCTCCTGCAGGTATGTGTCTTGCCATAGCAAGCATTAAAGCAACTGTATGCTCGGCTGCTGCTGTTGTGTTGCCTTCCGGAGAATTAACAACAATTACACCTCTTTGAGTAGCTTCTTCCACATCAATATTATCAACACCAACTCCTGCACGGCCTACTATTTTAAGGTTCTTACCTGCCGCAAGAATTTTAGCCGTTACTTTAGTCTGGCTTCTTACCATTAATGCATCGTATTCGCCGATAATTTCAGCCAGCTTATCCTCCGGTAGCGTTTCCATATACACTACTTCTGCTGCTTCAGATACGATTTTTCCTGCTACTTCATTAATTTTATCTGTAACTAGAACTTTAGGCATTTTTTAAGCTCCTCTCAAAATAGATTCCGATATGTATATTATATTCCTATGCTTCGATTTTGCAAAATATTGATATTTTGGGATATAAGCAATAAAGATTAACTTTTGAGTTTTTAATTATAATTTTAGGCAATTTTGGTTTTTTAGGTGTTTTATATTCTTAGTTATTAATAATTGGTAGTTATTAATAATTGGAGGTAAAGATGATTAGTAGTTTAAATACCACTCCCGTCACTTTTAAATCTACGCTGGTAACGAATAAAAAGCCGACTAGTTTTGATGAAATTCCGTCACTGGATTCAAGATATACTACAAATGAACAAAAACATAAAACTGTTACTATATTAGAATCTTCAAAAGGTACAGATCAAATTGCAAATGCAATGGAAAAAGCCTCTCAGGCAGCAAATGAACTGATAAAAAAGGGATATAATGTCCTTACCGGATGTGGCAATAGTGGAATAATGGGTTCTGCATATAATGCAGCTCATGAAGCTGAATCAAATCCTTTTAATAAGAATGCAGGAGAAAATCTTGCCATTGTTGTTTCGCCTCTTTGGGGAGATGAAAACTTAGAAGACTGTAGAGCAATTGGTAAGGCAGATTCAGAAGCTGAAAGAATTAAGAAATTTGAGAAAACTTCTGATAATTTCATAGTTTTCCCAGGTAGCGCCGCGACTTTGCAGGAAGCAGCCACTCTAATTACTGATAAAGTTTATCCTAAAGGTGATGACACCCCAAAAAATATATTCTTAGTTGGAAAAGAATATTTTAAAGGCTTAAAAGAACAGTATGACCGAATTTATGAAGCAGGACTATTAAAGGTTAAACCTGAAGAGTTGTTTAAAGTAGTTGATTCTCCTGATGAGATTTTGCAGGATTTACCCGAAATAAAAGACTAATGCATAACTCCATTTTTTGCAAAAATGAACTTATGCAAAGTCTTCAGACGTCTAGTGTCAAAACGTCGAAAACTGGCAGTTTCCGCCGTTTTTCACCTTTGTCAGGTCGCCCCCTGCAAACTCTCAAAATTAAAAATTTTGGAGTTATGCAGTGGGCTCAATAAAATAAAGGCAAATTATGTATTGTAAAAAGCAGGAATATTATAATATTCCTGCTTTAAGATCAAAATTTAGTGTTTAAATAGATTATTTTTACATTTCCATCATCGTTGTGATCAATGCTTCGATTCCAGAGCCTTTTTTAAATTTATGCCCTAATTTATAAAGGGTCATCTCAAGGGCTCCTACTGAAGCTATCATATCTCTCTCACTGGCAAAACCAAGGTGTCCCATTCTGAATATTTTGCCTTTAAGTTGATTTTGTCCATCAGCTACTACTATATCAAAATCGTTTTTAAGGGTTTTTCTGATATCGGCAACGCTGATTCCATCTGGTGGCAGTATTGCGGTTATGGCGTTACTTGCGATTTCATCATCTTCAACGAATAATTTCAGCCCCATAGCTCTTACTGCTGATCTTAGTCCGTTAGCAAGTCTGGCATGGCGAAGATAAATATTATCCAGACCTTCTTCTTTCATCATTTGCATGGTTTCTTTAAGAGCCATAACTAGCGATACTGCTGGAGTATATGGAGTAGTGCTGTCCTGTGCATTCTTTTTATAAGCACCAAAATTAAAGTAGAAACTAGGATGCTGGCATTGCTCGTATACTTTCCATGCCTTTTGACTACAAGTCAGAAAAGCGAGTCCCGGTGGAATCATAAAGCCTTTTTGGCTTCCGGAAACCACTACATCAATGCCCCATTCATCTGTTTTTAGCTCAATCGCACCTATGCTTGTTACCCCATCAACTACTGAAAGTGCGCCATGGGTTTGAATAATATCATTCAGTGTTTTTAAATCATTGGTTACACCTGTTGATGTTTCGTTGTGAGTCAAGGTAACAATTTTTATTTCTTTATTAACATCTTCATCGAGCCTCTTTTTGAGAACTACAGGATCAATTGCTTTTCCCCATTCGGCTTCTATTTTCTCTACAACAGCTCCTTTTGAAGCGGCAATTTTTGCCCATCTTTCTCCAAAGTTACCTATAACCAAAGAAAGAACCTTGTCTCCCGGATTTACGAGGTTGTAAATAGCAGCTTCCATTGCTCCTGTGCCGCTTGATGTGTAAATAAATACATCTTCTTTTGTTTGAAATAACCATTTTAAATCTTCAAATACTTCCTTAAGGACAGCTGAAAATTCAGTGCTTCTATGACCTAATGGATGTTTTGCAAGTGCTAAAAGTGCACTTTCAGGGGTGGGTGTAGGCCCAGGGATCATTAAAAATGTCTTATCCTTCATCGTGTACCTCTCTTATCTTGTCCGCATAATACTCGAATTCATAATTCGCTATTCTTACGGTATCTCCGTCCTGTATTCCGGCTTCTTCAAGCGCTTTAAATATTCCCATTGATGTCATTATATTCTGTAATCTCCAGATAGATTCAATATTTTTTGTATCTGTCACGGATAAAAGTCTTTCTATCCTGCCACCGGCTACTGTGAAAGTTTTCTTTTCTTTATACACCATAAATCCGCTGTCATCATGATCATATGCAATATGGTCTTCTTCTATTTCTATTTCAAGTGTTGGAGGAGGTATTTCATTAACTTTTTCTGTTAAGTAATTAACAAGATCCTGTACTCCCTGCTTTGTTGCAGCAGATATTACAAATACATCTTTTTTTTCTTTCTTGAAATATTCCTCAATCTGGCTGACTTTATCAGGATCTGCAGCGTCAATTTTATTTAATGCTATAACCTGAGGAGTTTCTATTAATTTTCCGCCATAGCTTTTAAGTTCCTGATTAATGGTGTCGTAGTTTTTGACGGGATCTTCTTCAGTTATATCCAGTACATGGACTAATAATCTGGTTCTTTCCACGTGTCTTAAAAATTCTTGCCCTAATCCTGCGCCAAGGCTTGCTCCCTCGATTAAGCCCGGTATGTCAGCGACAACAAAACCATCCCCACTTGGTTTTTTGACTACACCAAGATTTGGAGTCAGTGTTGTAAAAGGGTAATCTGCAATTTTGGGTTTTGCTGCACTAATAACGCTTATTAAAGTGGATTTTCCCGCATTAGGAAGTCCTAAGAGCCCCACATCAGCAATTAGTTTAAGCTCCAGTTCAAGATCTCTTTCAATTCCTGGTTCACCGGGTTCGCAAAATTGAGGGGCTCTTCTTATTGAGGTTGTAAATCTTGAATTTCCTCTGCCTCCTCTACCTCCTGAGGCTACAAGAATTTTATCGCCATGGAGTATCAGATCGCCGATTATTTTATTGCTGTGAACATCCCTTATTATTGTGCCTGTCGGAACCTTTATATAAACATCATTCCCATTTTTCCCGTGTTGATTTTTGCCTCTGCCGGGTTCACCATTGTCTGCTATAAATCTGGATTTATATTTAAAATCCAGTAATGTCGACATATTTTCATCAGCTTCTATATAGATGCTTCCGCCGAGTCCTCCATCACCGCCAGCAGGTCCGCCTTTTGGGACATATTTTTCTTTTCTCCAGGCGACGACGCCGTTCCCCCCAGATCCTGACATTACTTTTATTTTCGATTTATCTATAAACATGGTGATTTCATCATTCTATTTTTATTTCAAGTCTACGGATTATTTCTTGGTTTAATAATGATGATATTATAAAAATAAGAACATATAAATAAAAATAATGCTCTGTGATAGAGTCACTCTTTAAAGTCATCAATCATTCCAATAGTGCATCATTTTATTATGGGTAAATTATAATCGTTAACTTAAAATAGGTGATGTTATCACCTAAATAAGATGGAGAAGAATCTATGAGGTTAATAATTTTTCTATCCGCTATTATTCTTTCAGCATTTCTGGTGATAAGCTCATTTGGGATAAATGCCGCACAGGAAATTACCATTAAGCCTTTTGAAGGCAAAAAAATAACTGTTAAGCCTTCAAATAATCTTAAACAAGGACAAACAGCAATAATAGAAGTAAAAACCGATCAAAAATTGTTAAATCCTTATTTAATTAATAATAGTAAGAAAATTAAGCTCTATAGAAGTGCAGAAAATATTTATAGAGGTTTAGTCGGATTCGAGGCCACAACAAAGACAGGAAAGTACAATATTAAACTCGCTGATGAAACAGGCTATTTAAATGATGAAACTTATATAAGTCTTGTTGCTTCTAAATTTCCTATCCAAAACATTCGGGTTTCAGGCAAAGGTGGGGGGTTAGGTGCTACTAAAGATGAATTATATAAAGTGCAGAATTTTAAAGATAGAATAACCGATAATCCTTTTTGGTCTCAGCCTCCGTTTAACAGCCCGACAGATGGCTGTATAATTTCAATTTATGGATTAAATAGATATTACAACGGAAAACCTTCTGGAAACTATCATAAAGGGATAGATATTAAAGCTCCTCAGGGTAGGGCTATCAGATCTATTACAGGTGGTAAGGTAGTTATTGCCGAACAATTCAGGCTTCATGGTGGAACTGTTGCTGTAGATCATGGTCAGGGACTGAGCTCCATATATTTGCATATGTCAAAAATCGATGTGAAACCTGGTCAGATCGTGAAGCCGAATCAGGTAATAGGAAAAGTCGGCTCAACAGGTTTTGCCACAGGGCCACATCTTCATTGGGGGCTTTATATCAATGGAGTTCCTGTTGATCCTATGAATTACTGGATCAAGCCTGTTCCAAAATGTAGTTAAGGATATCTTGTGAAGACAGCTTCTTGGTTTTTTATCTCTTCACGTAGCTTAATCTGTGTATTAAGACATTTATCAATGTCTTTCATGGAACATAAATCCAGATTTAAAAGGATATTGCCTATTCTTATATCAGGATTCTCTATTTGGTATTTAAGAGCTTCCTTAAGTTGATCTGAAGAAATTACATTGTTTGTAATTAATAAATTGCCTAATTTTGTCAGCTCTTTGTAGCTTTCTCGTTTATGATTAAAGACTCTGCATAAGTCTATAGCTGATTTGTCATTAATAGTTGTGGATGATTTGAGTAAGCCTGCGTCATCCATTGCGTTTGCCAATAGCTCCTCGGCAGAAGCCCCAAAAGGATTGTATTTTTTAGTATTTATGTCAAAAATTTTGATATCTTCACACATAATTCTCAATAATAGTTCTCTTTACATAAGTTAGGTGATGTGACTGCAGTCGTAAACGAGCTTGCGAGTTGTACGAATGTGTCCCTACTCGGTATCACTTTCTCAACAAATTAATATATTACTTTACTAAGTTAAATGATAAATCATATATGAGTAAACATATATTTGGTCTATTTTATGAAAGTTTTACAAATTATAAATATTATGTAGTAAATAACTACAAATCCTGTAATAAATCAAGAGTTGCTTTTTCGATGTTTTGCTGTCTCATTAGACTCTCACCGACAAGGATTCCTGATATACCGTTATTTTTTAGAAAAACGACATCAGAATTATCGTTAATTCCTGACTCGCTGATTATGAATCTGTCAGAGAAGTTTTTGCCTTGAATGAGATTTATTGTATTAATTAGTGACACCTCAAATGTTTCAAGATTTCTATTATTGATTCCTATTATTCTGGCGCCTATTTGCATGGCCTGTTCGAGTTCTGCTTTATTATGAACCTCGACTAAGACATCCAGACCAAGCTCTTTTGCAATGTTATAAAATTCCTGTAATTTTGGAAATTCCAGTGCAGAAACGATAAGAAGTATAATATCAGCTCCCATTAGTCTTGTTTGGTAAATTTGAAATGGATCAATAATAAAATCTTTTCTTAAAACAGGTAAATTAATAACTTGTTTTATATCTTTCAAGTATTGAATTGAACCCTGAAAAAATTTTTCGTCGGTTAATACTGAAATAGCACTGGCGCCAGCTTTTTGATATGCTAGAGCAATCTCAGTCGGGTTGAATTCTTCTCTAATCACACCTTTTGAAGGTGAGGCTTTTTTAACTTCGGCAATAAGAGATATTTTATCAAGTGTAGCATTTGTTTCCAGAATATTAATAAAGCTTCTTGTCGAATTTAGTTTTCGACAAGAAGCTTCTAATTCTTTAAAACTTAAGCCATATTCAGCTTTTTGGTTATTGATTTCTGTTTTTTTGTGTTCAATTATTTTACTTAGAATTTTCATTTTCATCTATGATTTTGATCTGTGAAGGAGAATCAATGATTATTTCCGGTTTGCCGTTTGAAATTCTGATTATCCCTTCAAGCATAACGGTTTTATTTTTGAAATATTCAGCAGGATCGTCTATTCCAGCGCTAACGAAGGCTGGAATAATGTCGTTATAAATTATTGCACTAAGTGAAGTGTTAAAATTCTGGCCGAAATTTAATGATATAACTTTATATTTTTCTGATGTTTCAACATTGGAAATTGTGCCCTGAATTCTGGTATACTGGCTGATATTACAAATCAACTGGACCAGATTTTCAGCTTCTAAAGCTAGATTATTGGCGGCAAATACCGGAGATTGTACTATTAATAATGCCAGAATTAAACACAATTTTTTCATTGAAAATCAGCACCCTTCCTTTTTAAATAATTATACTAAAAAAATTAAAAAATTCTGCCTCATATTAATTAAACTACTTTTCTGTAGAAAATAGAATATATAAGTACTTAAAACAACTGAATATTAGAAATTGCCTAGCGAACTGTCTGTAAATTTAGGAGAATTATATTTCTTCGTCAGTGTTAATGCATACAGGTTACTCCGAAAACGTAATCTTCGTATTAGATTATAATAAAAAATTTGAGCATTAAAAAAGGGAGTCAGTTT
>AMFJ01000660.1_pt1 | contig 14471 bp, 11 predicted proteins | sample 427208 | NCBI WGS metagenome assembly AMFJ01 (sample SAMN02954298, study PRJNA114691) | groundwater metagenome | biome: aquatic; feature: subsurface aquifer; material: sediment; isolation source: subsurface aquifer sediment | place: USA: Rifle, CO | collected 2008-08
AGGAGTGGTTAAAATGACAGATAGTTGGTGGCCGAAATAATCAGAAGTAACTGACTTATTGTCTTCTGAACTAGTTTCAGGATCCAATAATAAAATAACAAGTTAATGAATTCTGAAATAAATTCAGAATAACTAATGATTCTTTTCAAAAGAAATGACGAAAACTATAATTTCTTGTACATACATCTATATTTTCAACCTTTTATATAATCCCTTCTTTCGTAATATTCCTGAAGCTTTAAATCTTCGTCATTTACAAAAAAAGCAACTTCATCAACACTTTCATCTCTTAATTGGTCTTCGGCCTTTTTCATAAGCATTGATCAGATGCCTTGATTCCTAAAGTTTTCTTTAATAGCAAGTCTAAATAAAAAGCAAGTCCATTCATCTTTTATAATTAACTGACATCCTACCACTTCATTATCCGATTCTGCAACAAGAATGCTGGTCGGATCTTTTTCTATTTTCGCTTTCCAATGACTCCTGCTATCCCAAACTTCATCAAAATGTCCTCAAGACTGGAGAATATTTTTTATTTCTTCGTAATCCGAATCTTTATAATACCTGATATTCATAATGCACTTTTTCAAAATTTAAATCTCTATTTCTAATTCATTGTCATCTGTAATATTATCCAAGACAAAATTTAGGATATATATTCAATTTTCGATGATCTCATTTATTCAAGATAAATTATCTTTATCATAAATGGCATTAATTACATAGAATCTTTCAGAAATTCACATTTTTTTTGCTTCGTTTAAGATAAAATAACTATATTTATCATAAATATCCGCTTCATAAGCTATTTTAACTTTATCCTTAAGTTCAGGAGTTAAATCTTTTTCACCACTTACACAAATTCATCCGATACTAAGTCAGAATTTTTCAAAATCATAATCATTTTGCAGACTATAATTTTCTATAAAAATAGGATTTTTTAGAAAACTGTCTATATTATCTTTATAAAATTGTGTCTCTTCAATTTTTTCATTAAGTTCAAAAAACGTATTCGGTAAAATAATATCTCATATGATATGTTCACTGCTTACTGTTTCAGATAATCAAAAATAAAAGATATTTTGAGGGTTGAATTCCGAGTAAAGATATACCAGATCTTTATCGATATTGCTTTCATCTGAAACAACAAGTATCTTATTATGACTTTTGTATATTTCTAAATCATCGATATTATCGAATTTTTTCATTTCATAATGACTTATGATTTTTTCTGAGGCAATCTTAGAACTCATGATTCAAATTAACATAATTTATTTTTTTATTGAAGATATAACATTTTCACTTATTATAGGAAAAAATTATTATTATCAAAAAAATATATGAAAACTTTGCTGGAAATATTTAACAATAAGGCCTTTCTTGTAATTTTTTTAATGCTGATTTTCATTATCTGATTCATAATATGAAACATTATTTGAAAAATAGTTAAATATCATGAAGTGAAATGATATAAGCTTGATGCTATTAAAAGATCAAAATCTTCAATTTTGTGAGAGGTATATGAGAAAATCATACCTTTTTTGCCGAATTTCAATTATAGCCCTAAAGATATGGTATTTATTTGAAAATGAGTTGATTACCTTGTTTTTGATTGACTTTCAAGCTGAGATCTTAACGAGATAATTTTCCTTGAGATAAAATCCTGAAAATCAAATCTGAACAAAAATGAAAAAATGATCCAAAAGATAATCTGAAACAAAAAGATCAAATATGAAACATTGAATATCGAATAATATATTTTAAAATAAAAAACCAGTTTCCGGAAGCTGGTTTTTTATTTTAAAGTTTAACTAGGATAAAACAAATTCTCTTAATTCAACGTCATCATATTCAATTAAATTAAGTTCTTCAATCGCTTCTCAAATTTCCCTCATAATTGTATTTTGTATTCTTTCATGAGTCATAATTCAAAAATTAAAAAATAATAAATGCGCGCGAAGAAATGATATAATATTATTTTAAGGAATTCAAACTAATTTTTAAAATTATTATTCGTTTGAAGTGTTCCTATTTAATGCGCAAATGCATTCTATATAAATATCTTAATCGAATCTTAAAAAGCTAAATTTTTTTATAAAAATAACAAAGTTCCTTTCAATTGTATAGTTTTCTTTTTTTCCATGATTTCAAATCGATAATTTTATCAAAATATTCATAAGATGTAATGATTCATCCTCATAAATCTTTATTGTTTTTTAGAATTGCCGATATGTCATTATATATCACATCAAGATCGCGTGGATTCAATCTTAACCCATAAGGAGGATTCGAAACCAATGTTCATTCAAGATTTTTAGCTCAAATATAAGCGTTGAGGGATTTTTTTTCGAATTTTATAATATCATCAACTCAAGCATTTTTTGCATTTATTAAAGCCATTTCTATTGATTCTTCATCAATATCGGAAGCAATTATCGAGTAGGTTTTATCTTTCATGATTTTTGATTCTGCCTCATTTTTTGCATCTTTCAAATATGATTCAGGTACCCATGAAAAATTCTCGAATGCAAATTTTCTTCCCAAAAGTCATGGTGCGATATTTTTTGCTATCAAAGCGGCTTCAATAGCAATAGTTCAACTTCAACAGAAAAAATCGTAGAAATTTTTTCTAAAGTCCCAATTAGATAAAAGAACAAGAGATGCTGCCAATGATTCCTTGATTGGAGCTTCATGGCTTCATTCTCTATATCATCTTTTATGTAATGCTTCTCCAGTCGTATTCAATAAAACCTTTAAGATATCATCTTTTATGAAAATAAATATTTCAATAGGATTCAGTTCATTATCTTCCTTGTAGAAATCAAATTTTGATCAAGTCAGTTTCGTTAGTATAGCTTTTGTGGAAATTTTTTGTATCGCAGGAACACTTGATAGCTCTGATTTGATTGTTTTTATCTTTATAATCAAAGGGAAATTTTTCGGAAGATAAAATCTCCAATCGATTCAGTTAAGACAATCGAAAAGATTGTCAAAATCATAAACCTGTGCACTTGCAAGTTCAAGATAAACTTTATTCCCTACTCTGGACGCTAAATTTATTCTTGCCATTGCTTTTAAATCAGCCTCAAATGACACCATCCTATCTACAACTTCAATTTTTTCATATCATAATCTCTCAATTTCCTTCTTTAATAATGCTTCAACTCATGCAATGCAACTAACAACATATTTCATATGATTCATGTAAAAAAATATTTTTAAGCTTTTTGAAAAAATAACTTATTTAGTTTATTTATTTATTTAATTTAACAAAATTTTAACTTGCAAAAAATATAAAATGTGTGTATTATTACGCAAAATTCCTTAAAATTAAAATTTCAAATAAATGGATCCAGAAAATAACAAAAAAATTCAATTTATTGCAACAAAATACTATTTAAGTAAACTATCTGAAGAGTATAAGCTAAAATGATACGAAAAAATCTTTCTTGAGAAAGATTTTAATTTTTTGGAAGATCTGAAGACAAATATAAAAAAAATAAATCTCAAAAACAATAATATCGATGATCTTATCGATAAGCAGGCCCATTTGATCCAAAAAATCAGCACAAGCGATATCAATCCGAAATTTAAGAAATATTTAACAAAATATCTTATTGATATATTTTGAGATTTTGTTTGATTATGTGATAATATGGCTGAGACAGAAGAAATGATCATAAATAATATAGATAAATTCAGGATAATAGAAAAAGAGATTGATATCAAGACAAAATCGCTCACAAAACAATGATTTGATAATGAATTCGGTCATATTTTCAATAACTTTATAGAAAAAAAACACAAAGAAATCACTGTAATCATTTTCGATCAAAACAATCTTAAAAACATAAATGAAAGCTATTGACATGAGATCTGACAAGAATCAATATGGAAATTCTGAAATATCTTGAAACAAGAATTATCAAATTTGAATTTTAAATATATACTTTCAAATTATTTTGGTTGAGATGAGTGGTTTTTAGTTTTAATTGACGCTAACCAAAGCAAATCCATTAAGTTTATAAAAAAAGTTTTTTCCGAATTGAAAAGTAATACATATAAAATAAAGGATTTTGACATTAAACTATGAGCTTGTGCTTGAATTTCTTACTTGAACTCTTCTATAAAAAATATTCAAAATGAACGCTTAAATCAAAAAACCTTACTACATATAACTGATACATTATTACTACAAGCTAAAGTTCAAAAAAATAAAAACAAATCAGGTCTTGCATATAAATTTTTGAATATTGCCGATATCGAAAAAGAAGATTTTGAAAAAATTTATACCAATATTCAAATTTTGCCAATGAAGCTAAAAAAAGAGACATTAGACAAAAAATTATTGATTGAACTTTTTGAAATAAGAAAAAAACAAAATGAAAAAATAATGAAAGCTCGTACTTTATGAGTGAAAAAAATTCTTAGATTCAATATTGATCTGATAAATGAAGTTATTTGATACAAGATAATCGATCATATTTCAAAAACTCTTCATGAAACCAAAGAAAAAGTCAAAAATTTTCTACCTTTTATAATCGAAAAAATAAGTGAATGAATATTTTTTACAATTGAAAAAAAATACAAAGCCTCAAATCTTTTCATAACTGAAAAAGAAGATATTATAAAAAGGGTCATAGACTCTTCCGAACTTAAAAAGTTCATAAAGATACATCTTGAAGAAGCATTTTCAGAAAATATTTTCAGTCTTGAAAAAAAGATGTTCATCAAAAATAAAGTGCCGACAAAATAAAAGATATCAAAAAACCAGCTAGTCTAATTTTTTCAATAAGCTTATAGTTACATCAGAAGAATTCAATTTTATATAAAAATCATTTAAACTTCATTTACAAATAAGTGGCAACTCTTTTCAAAGTTTGTTTTTAATCAATCTAACTAATGGTGTTACGATTTTTCAAAGCATTTCATTTTTATTTTTTGAATAGCTTGAGCTTGAAAGGGTTTTATTGGGTATATCCTCACCTGATTTTTCTATCAAAATTGATAATAATTCTATTGTGGTACTTTGTGATAAAAGTTCATTAGAAGTTAATTTTTCTCAATTTACATAAATTTTCTTTTCTATCAAATCAAGGAGTAAATCGTTTCATTTATCTTTTATCGCCTCATTATAATCAATTGTGGAATGAACCAATCTATCCTTATTAAATTGAGTTAACAGATTTCCAGAACTGAATTCTGAAAATATTTTTTTTGATTTATATTGTTCTATTTTTGTTCATTCTGTCTCAAATCAATCAATAAATGAACAATAATCAATTGTGAAATTAGAATCATACCTTTCATTAAGGATTCTAATATTTTGTTCTTCTATATTTAACAGCTTATCTGAAATAAGTACAAGCCTTGCATCAAGACATGCTCATATTTGATCGATATACAAATTTATGTTCTTATTTCAAACAATTCTTAATATTTCCTCTTTGATTCATAAAACATCAAGCACACCTGAGCTATAATTTTTAAATATCTGTTTTAGAATATTTCTATAACATAAGACATCATCAAAAAATTCCGTTCAATTTTGATTATAAAGATTTTTAAGGTTTTTGAATGTCTTTATTGCATAATAAAGTGAAATATCCTCTAATCAATTAAAAATATTAATTTTTCTTGATTTAATCTGATTTTCTTTAATGAAAGAATTCAATTGATTCAGTTGATCGTTTATTAATTTTGGCTTATAATTATTTTTAACAATACTGTTCGGATTTACAATTGTAACTCATAAATCGATATCAGAAAAATTATAATCATCTCAAATATTCATATATTTTACAATTCAATTGTCTTCCAAAGTAAGAATATGCGATCCTGAATTTAAAAAACAACTTCAGATGAAGTTGCTATTATTTCTATTGGGTCAAAAAAAATTGTATTCTTTTAATAATTTTTTATCTAATGTTATAAGTCTATCTAAAATTGACTCATGATTCAAATCGTTTATATCGATTCTATCAAGATCCTCGGTTTGAATTCCATTATCAATAAGAAGAATTGATGTTAGAATATTTGTAATGATTGATGGTGGATCACTCCAATTATATTCCGATAGAAATCCTATTTCTCAATTTAATCATATTTTTTCAAGTAAAGCTTTATTGATAGGATAAAAATTTTCTATCAAGCTTGTCTTGAATTCTGAATCGATATTAGATTTATATATTAATTCAATATTTTTTGATGAAGTATTTTTAAAATTGATTCATATATAATTCCTGAAAGGGATTTTTTGTGTTACCAAAGATCAATTTCATTGGGAAAATAATGAGGTTTCTCAAATGAGTGCAAATTGAATGGGTGTACTTATTATCAGATCGTATTTGTTGAAAAATTTTTTATATACATTATTATGATTTGATTTTAAATATGCTGTATTCATATAAAAATAAGTTAAATCTAAAAATTTAATTATAACGTATAAAACATTTATACATAAAGTCAATAACCTTATTAAGTCTGCAATGTATAAAAAATTATCGATATGTCAAATTATTTTCAAAATATATTTTTATTTTGGCAAGTAAATCAATATTTCAAAAAACCTGCAGATGAAAATATATGTGTTTTGAAATTGCTTTATTACATTAATGAAAAATTTATTTTCATTTTTCAAAAAAATTCATATATTAAATCAAACTAAAATTAGTCTCAATTATAGTCTTTATCTAAGAATTAGTAATTTGTAATTGGTAATTAGCAATTAAATATGTCTTTCGTACATCTACATGTACATACGAATTTTTCAATCTTAGAATGACTTTGAAAGCCGAAGGAATTCGTTAAGAAAGCAAAAGAACTTTGATTTGAGGGGCTTGCCATAACCGACTCTTGAAACCTTTACTGATATTTTGAATTTTATAAATATTGCAAGGAAAATTGAATCAATCCGATCCTTTGACTTGAAACATCCATATCTAAAAAATGAATCTGAAACAAAGACAAAGATAATGAATATTATGAGGTCGTTCTTCTTGCAAAAAATGTCGAGTGATTCAGGAATTTAGTTGAACTAACGACAGTTTCTTATCTTGAATGATTTTATTATAAGCCAAGGATAGATTTTGATTTACTTCAAAAATATTCTAAAAATCTGATTTGTCTTTCTTGATCATTTTTATGAGAGATAGCTCAGCATGTTATTACCTGAAAAAGCGAAGAGTATATCATTGAGAGAATTGAATATTACAAATGACTTTTTAACTGAGATGATTTTTACTTAGAAATCCAGGAACATCCAGACAGACCAAGTCAGTGAAAAGTAAATGACTATCTTATAAACCTTTCAAAAAAATATTGATTTAAAATAGTTGCAACAAATGATGTGCACTATATTTCAGAAGGTGACGGAGAGGCTCAAGATTTATTATTTTCAATTTGAGATTGAAGACCTTTTGATGATCCAGACAGGCCAACTTTGATAGAATGAAATTATAGCCTTAGACCAGCTCGTGAAATGGAAGAGTTATTCTCTTATTTTCCTCAAGCCTTAAGCAATACTTTAGAGATAAACAGCAAAGTTAACATTGAAATTTCTTATGGTCAAACTCTTATACCCGTTTCTGAGCTTTGAGAAAATGAAAAAAGAATTCATAAGCTTTATAAAGAATTTTCAAAATCAGATAAAAATATAAAAGACCTTTGAGAAGAAGAATGGTGTTTGAGATATTTATGTATGGTTTGACTAAATAAGCGTTATGATTATTGATTTGATGACGAATTGATTTTTGAACTGATAAAGAAAAAAGATATTCCAAACCCTGAGAAAAAATTAAGCGAAATGTCAGCCTGAGAACTTCATGAATTAGCCAGAAGCTATTTCACAGACAAAAAAAATGATTTCTTAAAAACATTAACTTCAGAACAACAAAATATCATAGATAGACTTGAATATGAATTGGTTGTAGTTGATTTGATGGGATTTAATGGATATTTTATTATCGTTGCTGATTTCATAAACTGGGCAAAGAATAATGATATTCCTGTTTGACCATGAAGATGATCTGCTGCCGGAGCTCTTCTTGCTTATCTATCATGAATTACAGATATTGATCCACTTAAATATTCTCTACTTTTTGAAAGATTTTTGAATCCAGCCAGAGTTTCAATGCCTGATATCGATGTGGATTTTTCTGATGAATGAAGATGAAGAGTTCTTGAATATGTTAGAAATAAATATTGAAAAGATCACGTTGCGCAAATATGCACATTTTGAACAATGGCAGCCAGAGCAGCTGTTAAAGATATCTGAAGAGCACTGTGACTTCCCTTCTCTGAAATGAACGAAATAGCTAAACTCATCCCATCGAAACCTTGAATAAAAATCAAAGATGCTCTTGAAGAAAGTGTTGAATTCAAACAATTATACAATTCATCTGATAAATATAAGAAAATCATCGATAACGCGATGAGATTGGAAGGATCAGTAAGACAGCTTTGAGTACATGCTTGTGCGGTAATAATCGCTCCCGAAAAAATGACAAATTTCTGTTCTCTTCAGCATCCTCCAAAGGATAATGAAGTCACAGTAACACAACTTTCACAATATCCTCTTGAAGATCTTTGACTGTTAAAAATGGATTTCTTATGACTAAGAAATCTGACAATCATACATAGATGTTTGAGTATCATAAGAAAAAATCACGATAAAGATATCGATCTTCTGAAGATTGATTACGAAGATAAAAAAGTATTTAAGATATTTGCTGAGTGAGATACGACTTGAGTATTCCAATTTGAATCGAACTGAATGAGAAAATATCTGAAAGAGCTGAAACCAAATGCTTTCGAAGATATCATAGTTATGGTTTCTCTTTATCGTCCTGGACCGCTTTTATATATCCCTACTTATATCGCTAGAAAACATTGAAGAGAAAAAGTAAAATATCCTCATGCATCACTTGAAACAATCTTAAAACCAACGCAATGAATTGCAGTCTATCAAGAGCAGATAATGCAGCTTGTACAAGCATTTGCAGGATTCTCACTTGGTGAAGCGGATATTTTAAGGCGTGCTATCGGTAAGAAAAAAGTTGATCTTTTGATGGAGCAAAAGCAGAAATTCATAGATGCTGCCATAAAAGAATGACATCCTAAAGAATTGGCGGTGTATATATTTGAAGATATCATCGAGCCGTTTGCCGGATATTGATTCAATAAATCCCATGCAGCCTGTTATTCCATGATTGCTTATCAGACAGCATATCTGAAAGCATATTATCCTACAGAATTCATGACTGCGCTTATGGTATCAGATGAGGAAGATATGGAAAGAATTACACTTGAAATTAATGAATGTAAAACTAAAAAGATAAATATTCTCGCGCCTGATATAAATGAATCGATGAAGCATTTCACTTATATCGACAATAAAAACATACGTTTCGGGCTCAAAGCAATAAAATGACTTTGAGAATGACCTATTGATACCATAAGATGAGTAAGAGAAGATTCCTGAAAATTCATATCAGTAATTGACCTTATAAATAGGACATGATGAGATGTAATCAATAAAAAAAGCCTTGAAGCATTGATTCTAAGCTGAGCTCTTGATAATTTCTGAGAAAGAGCCAGTCTTATGGCCTCAATAACAAAAATTACAGCTTATCTGAAAGAAAATCAGAAAAAACAAGAAACAAATCAAATTTGACTATTTGACATGTGAACAAGCCATGAAAATCTTAAATTCCATCTTGAAAAAGCAATTCCGATGACTTTTGAAGAAAAAATAAAATGAGAACGTGACATGATTTGATATTCAGTAACGTGACATTGACTTGATTGACTCAAAAAATATCTGATTCAAAAATCAATCGGACTTGAAAATGTTTATGCCTTCAAGAAAAAAATGAGCGAGAAAGTTGTCGAACTTAAAGAATTTTCAGTAGATGAATGATGAGAAAATTTCAATACAACCACTTCTGTATCAGATTGACAAAAATCTGAAGAAATAGTTGACCAGAGTATCGAGGAAGCAGCAAAACCAAAAGAAAAAAAGATAAGGCAGAAAGATATAAAGGTAAGATTTTTTTGATTAGTCACTTTCATAAGAAAAATACAGACAAAATCATGAAAAATGATGCTTATTGCAAGCTGTGATAGTACAACTTTCAAGTTTAATGTCCTGATTTTTCCTAGAGATTATGAAAAATTTGCTAATGTGATACATGAATATAAAGTTTTATTGGTTGATTGAAATCTTCAGTTCAATGAAGAAATGGAGGAAATTGCAGTTATCCCAAATAACATAAGATCTACAACAATTTGATTCTTAAGAGAGCAAGCTATAGATCTTTGAGTTTTTGATGAAAACGATAAGATAAATTATTTGGCCGATGAGGAAGAAATTTTGTTAAATGCTTGAAATGAAGAAAAAACAGAAAAGAAAAATGATAAAGATTCGAACTCAAAACCAGATATAAAAAAATGAAATGATGATAAAGATTTAGAAATAAAAGTTCATACAATAAAAGTACCAACTAGCGCTAAAAAAGAAGATCTGATGGATTTGAAAGAATTTCTATTAACACAAGCTGAGTGAATCATTAAGGTTTTTCTTGATATAAAATGACAGATAATCGATACGAAGATTATGATTGAAAGAATTGAAAGCCTTGAAGACTGGACATCTAAAAAATGGGATTATTAATTTTTTAAAATTTATGGATAATTTATTTTCGACTCCCCTTACTAGAAAAAGGAAAAAGTTAGATACAATTGATTATGACTATGAAAAAGCTTTATGAGAAACATTGGAAACAATAACTTTAACTATTCAATCAAGAGTCTGAAATGTTTTAAATTGCATTAAAGAAAACAATAATATAACACTGCAATTAAATAAGACTTTAGAGTTGAATTTTGATTTTAATTACTGAACATTCGAAAAAAATCATTGAAAATGTTTAATAGATTTTAGTTCTAGTTATGATACAGTAAGTACATTTATGTGAAGATACGATGTTCTAGGTTTTGAAGAGATAGTTAAAAAAATTATTGAAAAGGTTGGGGAATATAAAACTTGAATAGAAATTAGATAAATAAATTTAAATTTTAAAAAAATAATTATGTCGATTTTAGTAACTTGATCTATTGCTTTTGATTATATAATGGATTTTCAAGATAGATTTAAAAATCATATTCTTCCAGATAAGATTCATATTTTAAATGTTTCTTTTTTGATAAATGAATTAAAAAAAGAAAAATGAGGAACTGCAACTAATATTTCATATACTCTTTCTTTATTATGAGAAAAGCCAATACTTGCCGGATGTGTTTGAAAAGATTATGATTTAGATAATGATCTACCCAAAAATATCAATAAAAAATACGTTCTTAAAAAAGAGTCGGTCTTTACTGCAAACGCACACATCATGACAGATTTGGATGATAATCAAATTACAACTTTTTATCCATGAGCAATGATGTACTCCTGAGAAATATCAATTAACGATATTAAAGAAGAAATAAAATTTGCAATAATTTCTCCCAATGAACCTAATGCAATGATAAAATATATAAAAGAATGTAAAAATAAAAATATAAAAACTTTTTTTGATCCGGGTCAACAAATCACAACACATTCAAAAGAAACACTTTTAGAAGTTATGATTTTTTCAAATTATCTTATTTTAAATGATTATGAATTAAATCTTTACGCAAACATAACTTGATTAAGTGAAAATGAGGTTATAAATTCTTTTGAAAAAGTAATAGTAACTCTGTGAGAAAAATGAAGTGTGATTTATGAAAAATGATCTAAATTAGATATTCCTGTTGTAAAAGTTGAAAATATCGTGGACCCCACTGGATGTTGAGATTCATTTAGATGAGGCTTATTAAAATGACTTAATATATGACTGAATTGGGAAATTTCAGCAAGAATATGAAGTTTATCGGCATCGTATTGTATACAAAAGCATTGAACACAAAACCATTCATTTACAATAGGAGAATTCGAAAATGAGTTCGAAAAAAATTTCTGAATAAAATTAAAATTAAATTAGATTTTTACAAACATTAATATATAATTCGCACGTTTAATTTATTAAAAAATAATATGAATCATAAAGAAGGTCAATATAAAGTCAGGGATTTAAATCTTGCTGAACTTGGTAGAAAAGAAATAGAAATTTCTGAACATGAAATGCCGTGATTAATGGCAATCAGAAAGAAATATGGAAATACAAAACCTTTAACTTGAGCAAAAATTGTTGGGTCACTTCATATGACCATTCAAACAGCTGTTCTAATTGAAACACTAAAAGAATTGTGAGCAGAAATAAGATGGTCGTCTTGTAATATATTCTCAACCCAAGATCAGGCTGCTGCTTCAATAGCGGAAGCATGAATTCCTGTTTTTGCATGGAAATGAGAAAGTCTTGAAGAATATTGGTGGTGTCTAAGACAGACTTTTGATTTTGAATGAGGACCAAATATGATTCTTGATGATTGATGAGATGCAACAATGTTTGTACATAAATGAGTGGAAATAGAGAAAGATCCGAGTTTGCTTGATATAAAATACGAAAATAAAGAACTTCAAATAATGATAAATGTCTTAAAAGAGGACTATGCAAAAGATCCTACTAAATGGACAAGAATCGCTGCGCAAATCAAATGAGTTTCAGAAGAAACAACAACCTGAGTTCATAGGCTTTATGAAATGATGAAAAATGAAAAACTTATATTCCCAGCTATTAATGTCAACGATTCGGTTACTAAATCAAAATTTGATAATCTTTATGGATGCAGAGAATCACTTTTAGATGGAATCAAAAGAGCTACTGATGTAATGATTGCCTGAAAAGTAGCTGTAGTTTGCGGATATTGAGACGTTGGAAAATGATGTGCTCAAAGCTTTAGATGACAATGAGCTCGCGTTATTGTTACAGAAATTGACCCAATTTGTGCTTTACAAGCTTTAATGGAATGATATGAAGTTAGAACCATTGAAGAAATGTTAGATGAAGCTGATATTTATGTAACAACAACTTGAAATACAGATATAATAAGATTAGATCATATGAAAAAAATGAAGAATCAGGCCATAGTTTGTAATATCTGACATTTCGACAATGAAATACAAATGAATGAGCTTGATACTTTTGTTTGAGCTAAAAAGGTTAACATAAAACCACAAGTTGATAAGTATGTTTTTGAAGATTGACATGAAATATTTATTTTAGCAGAATGAAGATTGGTTAATCTTTGATGTGCAACTGGTCATCCAAGTTTTGTAATGAGTTGTTCATTTGCTAATCAAACCTTAGCTCAAATAGAATTATTTACAAAAGAATATGAAATTTGAGTTTATACATTACCAAAACATCTTGATGAAGAAGTTGCAAGACTTCATGTTGAAAAATTAAATTGAAACTTAACAATACTCACTGAAAAACAAGCTGAATATATTGGAATTCCAGTAAATTGACCTTATAAGAGTGATAGTTATAGATATTAATTATTTTTTAATTAAAAAATATAAAGGAACATTGGTGTTTTCAAGCTTGAGAAAAAAATTATTAAGTCCTCATTTACAAATAATTGGTAGTTCAATATCATACCTTTCCTTAACAATTTTAAGAAAAGGTATGATAATTTTTCCTAGCATTTCATTTTTATTTTTTGAATAACTTGATTTAGAAAAACTTAAATTATTTATCTCATTTCCAATATTATTAAAAAGTAAAGATACTATCTCGATAGTAGAATTTTGAGATAAAATATCTTTTGAAGTTAATTTTTCTCAATTAATTAAAATTTTTTTATGAAAAGTATCAAATATAATTCAATTGTTATTTTTTAATATTAAGTCTTCATAAGATCAAATCTCAATATCTCAATAAATATCCTTTATTATATAATCATCATACGATAATTTAGATGTAAATATTTGTTTTGATGTATCTTGTTCAATAATCAATCCTTCACTATTAAAGCCATCATTCTTACTAGAATAAATCAATGCAGCATTATTTCAAAAATTTTTATTTAACTCATTATTTATTATTTCTTCATTTATTTTTTGTAAATAATTTGGAACTAAAATAGCATATTTCATATCAACAGAGGCACCTGTTGTATAAATAATAAAATCTTTTTCCTTAATATCAGGATAAATTTGCATTATAAAATGAGACAATTTTTCAATATTAAATTGTTCCTGCTCAAAAGAAATAATATTAGTTTTTCATAAAAGTGTCTTTATTAATTCAATATTTCTTTTTAAATAAAAAAATAAGTGATCGATTTTTTCTTTTCATTCAATAGTATTAATAAGTGTATTTGCAATATGAAATGTATATGAAGAGATTAAATTTACTGATTTTTCAAGAAAAGAATTCGAATCATATAATTCAAGAAAAAAATTAGAATTTTCTTTTTTTGAAGTTAAAAATATATTTTTAACTTCATTAGATGATACTCACCAATTAACAAAGGACCTA
>AMFJ01016983.1_pt1 | contig 14447 bp, 10 predicted proteins | sample 427208 | NCBI WGS metagenome assembly AMFJ01 (sample SAMN02954298, study PRJNA114691) | groundwater metagenome | biome: aquatic; feature: subsurface aquifer; material: sediment; isolation source: subsurface aquifer sediment | place: USA: Rifle, CO | collected 2008-08
CAAGCCAATAACGCCTGCAAAATATCGTCACTGACTAATGTACTATCGGACAGTACACGATAGGTTTGCACTTTGTATTGTTTACGATCCTCCGCCTGCCACCGACCACCTAAGGCAGTCACCTGCTCTGGCGTACTGGGAAAATATTCCGGAGCAGCCGATTCGTTGTAGGCAAATGGGGCGTAAGTGATCGGAAAAAACTCACCATATTCACCCGTTTTACGCATCTGTTCAACAATTTTTTTCTCTAACTGATAATACTCGGTTTCATTATACTGCTTATTGAGAATACAATAACTAGATTTTTTTAATCCAATGCAACCAAATAAGTTACTTGAGCCTTGAAAACAGCAATCGCAATATTGCAGATCACGGCTATCCGCACAGATGTTACAAAACTTCAAATTATAGCCCGCCATACCCGCATGAGCCTCATAAATTAGTTCACTGGGCACCAGCCAGCCATGTTCATAGGCATCCATGCTGTCTTTGTTGTCTCCCAGATCAAACATATATTTGGCATTATCCAAATTTCGACAATTGAAACAAAACTTAGCATTACGACAATTGTACAAATCGTTTCCTGTACTCTGTTCACAGTTGATCTGTAAGTTAAAGCGGCGCGGCGCTTTTAGTTTCAAAGCTTCCCATTGAGCAATAAATTGCTGGCGAAATTCTGGATGAGTCAGTAAGCGCTGCTTCGTGGTAGCAACCTCTTCTGCCGTAGCCGGTTGGTTTAAAATATAATACTGTTTGTGTTGTAACTGGACACACCCCAAACAATTCTGCACATCGCGACACTCGAAGCAAAATAGACAATCATTAGCGGTTTCACAATACTGCGACCAAAACGTTTGAAAACAGTTCCGGCAATACGAACATTCATAGCACAACTCACATTGTTCACAATATAAGTTATCAACACAATTTTTTGATTTCAGTACCCAGTGACCATACAATGAATCTTCACATTCCCCCATGGCAACGCCCATATAGCAATTTTTATTTCGCAGGGAGTGGTTAGTGTATTCGCTATTAGTGCTATGGAGATTAAATAACGCAATTCTCGGTACCGCTAATTGTAATTCATGCCACTGAGCAAAAAAAGATTGATCCGGGTCATACTCCCGAGCGTAATCGAGCGGATGCCAACGGTCGCTCCACCAACAGTCCTGACAATAGACGGTATAGGGAGAATCCCCAGAATAGAGCGATATGATCTGCCGCTGACATAAATCACATTGATCTTGATAGAGTTTACGTTCATTGCGGTAGGTTAGGCGACGCTGCTGTCGACAGTCTGGACATAAAGACGGTTGCGGAACAGCGATTCGTTGATAAAAATCAAGATCCCATTGTTCGAGCTTGAAGCTTTTACTGCACTGGCGACATTGTTTGGTCATACCCCACCCGCCCTTCGAGCACCCTCCCCTTGCAGGGGTAGGGTAGGATTAATAAACATATTTCCCCACTCCTGCAAGGAGGGGGATGTCCCGAAGGGACAGGGGAAGGTAAAAATATTACTGGTAAGAAATCTCATATCAATATATCTCCTTCTGATAACACCCCTCACAGTAAACGATTGCCGGATTATCCGGTGAATAATTGGTCTCAAATTCAACCTCGCAACGACCATGATGTGAATGATCCGTTTGGGTGCACATACACTGCCGTTTGAATAATTTCCACGGATTGCGTAACCGCTCCCGGGCTTGCTGGCGACAGACCGAACACAGAGTTGGTAACTGCACGTGCAGTGTGCGATAGAGTTCAACTTCTTGGGGAATCACCTTATAATGCCGCTGACATTGGCTGCACGCGTAGACCGCTTTAGTCACATCACTGTAGGTGCGCGCTAGATCATCCGGCGCCGACACTACTTTATCCACATAGGTTTTTTGTGGTGTCGTGCTCCACAGCCAATGTCGCGCCATCACCTCTGGTTGGGTGAGAGGAAAAAAATCATGGGCTAGTGTTTCATTGTACCCAAATAAGGAATACTGGGCTGGAAAAAATTCACCATACTCTCCAGCTTGAGTCATCTGTTGAATAATGTTTTGCCGAAGTTGGTGATAGTCAGTTTCGCTATACGGACGATTAAAAATGTGCCGCTGTTTATTGCGTAAACCAACGCAGCCAAACAAATTTTTCGAATTATGGCAAGTATCGGAATACTGTGTGTCTGGACTGGTGCGACACATATTCACAAACTGCATGTTATATCCCATGACACTGTGACATTCGTAGAGTAATTCACATTCATCAAAGAAACTCACATCATAAGAATCTTTGCTGCGTAGACCATCAAAACTATAGGCACAATCAACCAATTCAAATGCATCAAAACAGTATTTGCATTGTGTGAATTACTGATGCCACCACCAGTGACATTAGCATTATTCACCCCTTTGGCAAATTTTTGAATAGCCTTTTTCTTCAAATCGGCAAACTGTAATTTTGCTTCATCTACTGTTGCTCGATTTTTGGTATATCGTTCCACGATTTTTTGGTAATCTGTTGGAGAATATGGCTTGTTGAAGATATGATACTGCTTGGAACGTAAGTTGGTACAGCCAAAACAATTAGAACAATTCGCGCAGTCATACAGCAACCAAGATTCATTGCAATCACGACAATCTTGACTGAATCGAACTTGATTACAATTGGTACAATCCACCAACTCATAACACAATCGATTTTTCACCGCATAGGCAGTGTCAATACAATCGCTATTGCCAACCATCCAAAAACCGTAATAACAATTATCATTATCATTACAACTGGTGGAGAGGTAGCAATTTTTGTTACGATCCGCCCAATTAATGTAGGGTGAATTTTCGGCTTGATTATTCGATAAGGTTAAGCGTGGAACCTGCTGGAGTAATTGAGCAAATTGTTCAAAGAAAGATTGGTGCGGGTTATAATCCCGAGCGTAGTCGAGGGAATCCCACTGATCACTCCACCAACACTCTGGACAATACACCATATACGGAGCATCTGGCCGATACATACTGATCATGTCTTTGTGACACAGCCCACACTGCCGCTCATACAACATGCGTTCATTCCGCCAAGTTAAGCGACGTTGCTCACGACAATCTGGGCAGAGTGTTGGTATAGGAACGTGGATGCGATCATAAAAACGTTGATCAGGTTGGTCAATCAAAAAAGTTTTACTGCACTCTTTGCATTGTTTCGTCATAGTGGTTGATTATCCGACGTTATACATTCTATTCCACAACGTGTAGAATATTCTGGAATGGTGGTTCGCCAACTCTTTATTGTGGATGGTGATGCCAAATAGTTCTCGACCAGGAAAAATATAGGCAACCGTATCCGCATAGATCATTTGATCGCAGGTCGCACCTAGCTTCAGCTGGACAGATTCGTGGAAGACATCCTGCACGGTCGCTCGCGGTAGGGTGTAGCTACCGGTTTTTTCCAGAATCATCTTCAAATGAATCCCCTTTTCCTCACTGCGAATAACCAACTCCTCCAAAAACTCTATGTAATGTTCTTTCAGAGTTGGCGCAAAATCGACCGCCGATAAGGCTAAGATATCATCACCCTTTTTGGTATTGGTGAGCGCTTCATCCCAAATCTTCGTGACGGCTTCTTTGGCTCGGAAATAATGAATTTCTAAATCTTCCGGCACGCTGGCATAGTGCACATTGAGTTCGCCGATCAAATTAGGCATGTTGGTGGCCAATTTGTCTAATGATTTACGCTGCTCCTCAAACAGCGACAACAGTTTAGCTGGTTTAGCTACTTTGCACTTTTGTCCATAACTGCGCACATCCATATCGGCCATGCCATTTTGGTTGAGCAGCTTGAAAATATTATAACCGGTCATGCGCGATAAACCAGCACGTTCGGCAATTTGCGGAATGGTCGCCAAGCCTAACTCCAGGCCGGCCACATAGAACTTAATCTCATTGTCGGTTAAACCAAGTTGTAAAAGGTCTTTCTTTACTTTACTCGTAATCATACCGTATCGTTATGGCTTAGCATGGTCAATGTTGGATATATTTCTACCTGTGGAAAAATAAAAATTCACCTAACCTTAGGATACTATTTTTTCGCTACATGTCAATTACTTTTATACGATGGTTTTAGAATAACAGCTCTCACAGTACACAATAGATGCGCTATCAGCCGGATAGGCTGTTTCGAAGTTGACTGGACACTGACCAGAGTGCTCGTGCTTTGGTTGGGTGCACATACATTGCCGTTGCCACAGATGCCGCGGGTTACGATTGTGTAAGCGGTCACGGTGCCGGCAATGATGGCATAGACGCGGTATGGGAATATGCTGTAGCCGATAAAAGGCCAACTCTTTTTGGACAATTTTATAATTCTTTTTACATGATGCACACGTTAACACGGCCGAGACAATATCATCTTTGACCGTTTGAATGGAATCCGGAATCCGATAACTGCTGTAGCGGATATTTTTGACATCATCATCTCGCCACCGCCAGCCTTGTTGCTCAACCGCTTCTTTGCTGAGTGGGAAATGGTCATAAGCTGCAGTTTCATTATACGCAAATGGCGACAGGGTGACTGGAAAAAACTGGCCGTACTCCCCCGTGTCCTTCATATGTTGAATCAAGCGATCGCGCAACGCATAGTAGTCATCTTCAGCATATGGTTTGTTGAGAATGTGAAAATTTTTATGGCGCAGGCCTATGCAGCCAAATAAGTTTTTGCCGTGATAGATACTGTCACAATACTGCCCATCACTGCCATGCCAATAACTGTACGAGAAATAATTCTTGTACAAATCAATTCCGCTCACCAAGTCATACACTAATTGAGAGTTATCCACGACCACATAGGTATCATGTGAATCTTTGATTTTGTTGCCATGGATAGAGTATTTACAATTTTCTAACTCATAACTTTCAAATGAATGAAAAGTATTGGAGCAACGTTCCAAATAGTCACCGGAAAAATTCTCATTGTTTAAACCATGGTAGTACTTAAACGTATGTTTCTTTTTCAATTCTGCAAATTCGCCCTGTAAACGTTGAATTGTGTTATAACTATCTCGTGGCAGTTTGGCCAGTTTTTCTTCATATTCAGTTCTGGTGAGTTGCTGATTGCGCCAGACATACTGGGCATTGCGCAATCCATACGACATAAAACAATCACCGGACGCTTTACAATCCAGCAAAAACATTGAATTTCGACAGCCGGCCGAATCAATCGAATACTGGACATCGTAACAACCTGAGCAACCGATACAACCGTAGGTTAATTCGCTTTTCGTTACGTTCAGGTTATCCATACTGGAAACACAGTTGAGCATGCCATACGAATACATGCAGTCCTCATTATGATCACTGACAAAAATGAGATAGCAATCTTTATTGTAGGCGGAACCGTTTGTATACTCTGAATTTTCATTGTCTAGGGCCATGGCATAAACGCGCGGAACTTTTAATTGCAGCTCCTTAAATTGATCAAAAAACGGCCGCGTGAAATCAATGGCTTGGCCGTAGTCAGCCCCATCCCATTTGTCTGAATACCAACAATCATAGCAATAGACCACATAGGGTTGTTTGGGGTCATAAATCGAAATAATAGCTTTTTTGCACAAAGCGCAGGTGCGCTGATACAGAGTGCGCTCATTTCGCCACACCATCCGGCGTTGGGCTCGACAATCCGGACAATAGGTTGGGGCTGGCACACCTAGTTGATCATAAAACTGCTGATCACTGTGTGTGATTTCAAAAGTCTTGCTACACTGGACACACTGTTTTTTCATATTAGTACATTACCTGTTGATAACATGTCTCACAGTACACGCGCTCTACGCTATCGGGCGCATAAGTAGTGTGAAAGCGATTATGGCAGTTTTGGTTCATACATTGTCGCTCCCATAATGTACGCGGATTACGTAAGGCCATGCGGCGACGATGTCGCAATTCAGGATGTTCGGTGGGCTGAGGTAGTTTCATGAGATCATAAAACGCCTGTTCGGCCCTGGTGAATTTAAAAGATTTATCAATAACCGTTTGCATGTCTTTTTGAAAATACTCTTGCGCCACGGTATCAGCATAAGCAAATAAACTATGACTTATTGGTGGCAATTCGCCATATTCACCATCGGCGGTCATTTTCTCAATACACTTTTTTTGCAATTCTTTATACAGTGTCTCCGAATAGGCTTTATTTAAAATCAGATATTGTTTATTGCGTACACAGGACGATAGCAAGATATCATGGCTATTATGTACTTGATCGCCATATTCCACATCACGGGCATAAAAGATAAATGTCGAGTAATGTACGTTATAGGTTTCCAACATACTTAAACAGTTATAACACAGTTCTGGATTGTAATAAAAGAACGAACAATCGTAACTATCCTTGGGTGTGAGAGCATCAGTGCAGTAACGAATATCCTGACCACTGGTCACATCATAGGAATCATACACGCGTTTACAATCGGTAAGATAATCACCGGTACAGTCATCGCTCTTAATAGTATTGGCGTATTTCACAATGCGATCTTGATTCAATTTCCGCCATTCAACGTAGCACTCCTGCAATCCAGCCACTAATTTTGGATAGTCTTCTGGTTTCACTGGTTTGTTGCGAATGTAATATTGCTTATTATGCAAATTATTACTCAGCCAGACATTACTACAACCTTTTAAGCCAATCGAGTAACCACACTCACGTGAATCCTGGCAATCTTGCAAATAGATACTACGATAACAGTTACGGCAGTTGATACATTCGTAGAGTAACTCTGAATCGTAGATAAAGCAGTTATCGAAGCAATCTTTACATTTCTGTACCAGTTTGCCATAAGAGCAGTTTTCATTATTCTCGGCCGCAAATAACAAATAGCAATCTTTGTTATCCGCACACATATTCGTATATCCAGAATTCTCACTGTTCATAGCCACTAACGCCAAGCGTGGTACACGTTTGCGCACTTCTAAATATTGTTCAAGCAGTGATCGGCTCCAATCTATGTCTTGACCATAGTCAGCTGGATCCCAGTCGTCTCCCCACCAACAGGTTTGGCAATACACAGTGAGATGTGATTTTGGTTCATACAATGAAATAATGGCTTTATGACACTTATCACATTCATCAGGGTACAACGCCCGCTCATTGCGAAAGGCCAAGCGGCGCTGCAAACGGCAGCGCGGACAATTTTTTGGGTGCGGAGCTGCCACTTTTTTATAAAATGTTTCGTCAGCGGCAGCGATGCTGAATTGGCCGGAGCAGGTGAGGCAGGTTTGGTTAATCATAGGTGTAAGCTTAAACAAACGTGTAAACGTGGTCAAATGGTTTTAGATTTATTTGTCTATTTAGTGTTTTTTTAGCTAGTTTTAGGTCTATTTTTTTATCGAGATGTCAAATATCATTAGACGATAAACTCACCGATGTCCGCTTTGATCCCACCACTCTGGCTCTCCTCCCTTGCAAGGGTGGAGAGAATATTGCTGGACACTTTTCAAAACACTATTCACATTGTTTAAAACTTCATCATTAGTAAACCGAACAACTGTGAATCCATAACACTTAAGGATGTGATCACGATTTTGATCCCTAGTCTTTTGTGTCAGATGTACGCCGCCATCGACCTCAATAATCAATTTTATTTCATAACAGACAAAATCAACAATATAGCGATCAATCGGATGTTGCCGCAAAAAACGTAATCCTAATAACTGTTTCTTTCTTAAAAATCGCCATAATAATTCCTCGGCTTTCGTTTGATGAACTCTTAAATGGCTAGAAAAACTATGTAATTTCTTCTGCAATTTCACTTCTGTAGGTAGTCTTGTTTTCGTTAACATAAGCTACCTTTAGAATACCTGTGAAGGTTCGTCAAGAAGTTTGTTCACCCCTGGGTTGGGGGTGGGATCAAAAAATATTTAATAGATCTCCCGCTGATAACACTGGTCGCAGTAAACTTTCTCCGAACGATTTGGAGCATAACTACTCATAATAGTTGCTTGACAATTTGAACATGAACGCTGCCAAAGCCTACGAGGATTGCGACGCTGTAATCTGCTGGAATGGCGGCAATTTGGACAGATGGTAGGAGACGGCACATGTAATTGTGTATAAAATCGTAACTCTTGAGGAATAGTTTTGAAATATCTATTGCAAATAGTACACAGTAATGATGATTTTTGAAACGTTGCATCAACAACTTTTGATTCTCCCCAACGCCAACCACGTTGGAGACAATCATTCTTAGTTAACGGCATATATTCTTGAGCAACAGTTTCATTATAAGCAAACGGTGAGAGTTGGGCTGGAAAAAATTCTCCCCATTCCCCTGTTACCTTCATATGCTCAATGAGTTTTTGTTTGAGTTGTTGATAGTCAACAGCGCTATATTGCTTATTAAAGATACAATATTTCTTTTTGTTTAAACCAATACAACCAAATAAGTCCGAAGAATTATTACACTGATCACAATAAAAAATGTTATAACAGTAATGACTGGCCTGACTAAAAGCCGAATAACGCAGATTAAGTGTACTGATCAATTCGTAGGCTGACTCTGGATCATACAGTGAATAATTAAGATCGTAGCAATCTTTGGCATCTAAAACATCATAGAGGTATTTTGAATTCTCACAATTAGTAACATTAAAGGCTTGCTCGACATTGTGACAGTTTTTTATATCGTTGCCAGTACATTGTTCAGAATTCACAATATAGGCAGCTCGGTGGATAGCTTGTTCCCGTAATAGCTTCTGATAGCGTTGTATGGCAGTTTGCCAACCTTGGTTTGTGTCTAGCTGTAATTTTTTTATTTCTTTGCGGTAGTCTGTTTGCGAATACGGTTTATTAAATAAATAGTAACTTTTGTGGCGTAAGTTAGTTGAAAAGGAACAATCATGACATGATTTTAAATCGTAGGAAAAAATGCAATTGATACAATCATCTAAGTAACTTGCATACAGCACACTGTGACAGTGGTAACAACTAACAGCTTCATAACACAATTCTGAATTGTATACAAAAGTACAGTCCACACAATTCTTTGAATATTTCGTGAATAAATTGTAATAGCAATCTTCATTAGCCTCACCAGCTATGTCGAGATAGCAATTTTTGTCATCACCACAATAGTTGCAATAATCACTATTTTCGCAATTGATAATATCAATTCCTAGCCGAGGAACTTTTTGCATAAGATCGTGCCACTGCTCGAAAAAAGGACGAGTAAAATCAATGTCTTGTCCATACGACGTTGGATCCCATTGATCACCATACCAGACAGATGGTTGATACACTGGGAATGGTGTAACTGACGGATACGTAGATACGAATTGCTGACCACTTAAATCACACTTGCGCACATAGAAAGTACGATCATTACGCCAGGCCATTCGTCGTTGCAATCGACAGTCTGGACACAATTCCGGCGCTGGTACATCAAACGATTGGTAGAACTTGCGATCCTGGTCAGTAATCTCGAACGTAGTGTTACATTGTCGACAAGTTTGATTCATACTAAAACATCTCCTTTTGGTAACAAGATTCACAATAAACGATTTCTTTCCGCTCTGGGCTATAAGTAGTTTCAAAACGATTGATACAGTCTGGCTTCATACACTGACGTGTCCACAATTGCACGGCATTTTTGTGATTCAACCGATTCAGATGACGGCAATTGAAACATTGATTTGGTTGTGGCAGACCCATGGTTTCATAAAATTTCTCCTCCGCTGGAATCAATTTAAAAGCTTTGCTGCACTGCCGACACAGTTTGGCATCGGCTATTCCAGATGTCCTTACGGACACCATGGCTTGCCGTTTTTGGGTAGGAAAGAAATCTTCAGCCACAGACTCTTCATAATGAAATGGCGATTGCTCAGTCGGCGGAAATTCGCCGTACTCACCAGCTTGCATCATCTGTTGTTTAATGGTCTGCAGCATGGCATGATAATCTGTTTCACTATACTGCGTATTCAAAATGCAGAACTTTTGTTTGCGTAAACTGATGCTACCAAAACAATTCGTAGTATTAAAACAGAGCTCACAATATTCTAAATCACGCACGCTCCACCAGGTAATGTTACAAAAATGACAATTATAGGCATCCACCAGGCTGACGTCTTCATAGCCACTTTCGGCGGTACCGGTATATGATACATCATAGCTATCCTTCACTTGACCAATCGAAAACTTAATAAATTTACTTTGTTCCGTTTCGTTGACGTCAAAGCAGGTGGTGCAATTCATCGAATTTGTAATATAATCCCCCGTGCAGTTTTCTGATTTAAGCTGGTGAGAGTAGCGGCTTGGTACAGTCAGCCGAAACTTGTCCCAATCTTCCTGAAAAGATTTCAGGCCAATCTCAGTATGCAGCTGGAGTTCTGACAATTTTATGGCGTAGTCCTCAGCGGAATATTGCTGATTAAAAATACAATACTGCTTGTTGCGCAAACCCTTGCAACCCAGGCAGTTTTGGCAATTACCACAATCTTCAATCATCCAACATTCTGTGCAGGACACACAATTGACTGCCCCCACTACGCGATGCAGGAAACTGGAGTCAGCGGAATCATAGACTAACTCACTATCTACCACATTCAACGTGTCATAAGAGTTGTGACACTTGCGTGTGCCAACACCATAGCCGCAATTTTCGTTATTACCATATGAGTTAGCGAACAATAAATAACAGTTTTTGTTATTGCCCGCATAATTAGTGTACTCAGAATTTTCACTGTTGGTGTTCGTTAACGCTACGCGCGGCACTACTTTACGTAAGTCATCGTATTGCCGAAAGAACGACCGGTCAGGATTATAATCTCGCGCATAGTCGAGCGGATCCCATTTGTCTGACCACCAACATTCTTGGCAATACACCACATACAGGCTATCGGGTCGATACATGGAAATAATCATCTTATGACAAAGATCACAATTGCGCTGGTACAAGTTATGTTCGTTACGCCAAGCCAACCGTCGTTGCATCCGGCACTGTGGACACAATGTGGGTTGTGGCACTGTAATACGTTTATAAAATTCTAAGTCACTTGGAGTGATGGTGAAGGTTGTTTTGCAGTGCAGACAGTGATTCATATTAGTACACTTCTTTTTGAAAGCAAGACGTGCAGTAAATCATTTCTGGACGATCTGGTTGATAGGTAGTAGCTACTGTGGTGCGGCACTTCATACAGGTACGTGGCCATAGCTGTCTGGGATTACGCAATTGCATTCTAGCTAAATGCCGGCATTGTGGGCAAAGCTCCGGTTGCGGCACACCAAATTGTTTATAGTATTTTAATTCACTAGCAACCAGACGATAATTTTTCCTACAATCCCGACAGACTAATAAATCCCCTTGAGCGGGCTTGTAATCAGCGGGATCAGGAACGTGCCACTGCCAACCATTGGTTTTTACTGTAGTCTCTGACCGTGGGAAATATTCTTGGGCGACCGTTTCATTATAGGCAAATGGCGATAAAGTAATTGGGTAAAACTCTCCCCATTCCCCCGCCGCCTGCATCGTGGTAATGATTTGGCGTGTGAGTTGCTGATAATCAGCTTCACTATATTGCTTATTCAAAATGCAAAATTTCTGTTTACGTAAACCGATACAACCGAATAAATCATGCGACGTAAAACAGTGATCACAATAAAATAAATTGTAATTACCGTCCCAACACACATTTAAACCCATACTATTCTGAGTTTGTAAGATACTATGACATTCGTAAGTTAATTCACACTGAACACCACCCGTATAAATATCACGACTATCTTTGGTTTCACGCACATCAAACATATAGGCTGTCTGCTCTTGGTCATACACGTCAAAACCGTAATCAGTCTGATTGCAACTCTTCATCAAATCACCAGTGCTAGCCTCACACTGTATTTGTTCACTAGCTACGTGCGGCTGAGTCAACTTAAACTGAGCTAATTGAGCACGATAATCTGCAATGGCAGTTGATGTCCACTGGATGGCCTCCAGGCGACATTTGTATTCCTGCTCTGTGAGCTGTTCATTAAACCAGCAGTACTGTTTGTTACGTAAGTTCACGCAACCAACACAATCATGACAACCATGTAAATTATAGGAAAAATAACAATCCCGACAACTGGCACAGCGCTGAGTAAACAGACAATGATAACAATCACTACACTCAATCACTTCATAGCACAACTCACACTGATAGGGCATGATAAAATCAATACAATCTTTGGAGTAAGTTGGAAACATGCCATAGAGACAATTTTCATTTTGAAAACCACCGGTCGATAAATATAAATTCTTCCCATCCACTGCCCAGGGTGCGTAATCACTATTTTCGCAATTACGAATGGTAATCGCCATCCGTGGCACCACTAATTGTAATTCCCGTATTTGCTCAAAAAAAGACTGACCAGGTTTATAATCACGCCCGAAACTCATAGGGTCCCAACGATCCGATTGCCAACAATCCTGACAATAGATAGTAAAGGGTTTATCAGGTGAATATAATGAAATAGTTTTTTTCTTGCAGAGCTGACATGTTCCGGGATATAAACTACGTTCATTGCGCCAAGCTAGGCGCCGTTGTTGTCGACAATTCGGACACAATGTTGGCGTTGACACTGCCATGCGGGTATAAAAATCCTGATCACTGGTGGTGATGGTGAAAGCTTGTTGACATTGACGACAAGTTTTTTCCATATCAATAAACCATCTTTTTATAACAATCCTCACAATAGATTATTTCTTTCCGCTCCGGGTTATAGGCGGTTTGGAAACGGTTACCGCACCCACTACGCATACACTGTCGCTCCCACAGTTGGTATGGGGCTCGATAGCGCATGCGCTCTGCATGACGGCAATCTGGACAACGCTGCGGCAATGGAATATGTTGTCGCTCATAAAACGACAATTCCGCTGGAACGAGTTTAAAATTCTTTTGACATTGTGTACAGCTATAAATCTGCTTGGCCGGATCGGCTTGTCCATACGTCCCGGGCAACTGGTCTTGCCATGTCCAACCGCCAGCCAAGGCTTGTTCTTTGGTCAATGGAAAAAATTCATTGGCCATTGTTTCATTATACGCATATGTAGCCAAGGCAGGAGAAAAAAACTCTCCCCATTCCCCCGTCTGTGTCATATGTTCGATCAACCGCTTACGGAGCTGGATGTATTCTTGTTCAGAATATTGCTGGTTCAAAATGCAGTACTGTTCATTTTTTAACGAAACACTACCAAAACAATGTTTCGGTCCATTCAAACACTGGTCACAATAGTCATTATCTTGCCCGTGCCAGACAACACTACAAAACCGGATATCCGAGGCTTGGCCACCACAGGCATGGGCTTCATACATTCGTTCGGCATCTTCGCCCCAAACTGTGTAATCATAAGAATCTTTTGTTTGAAAAATACCAAAGCAATAAGAGCAGCTCTCTGAAGCTCTGGTTTGAAAAGAATGATAGACCGATTTATTATTCAATAAGTAATCACCACTGATATCTTCATTACGAACTCCATGAAAATACTTTCTTGGAACCGTTCGAGCAAAAGCTTCAAACTCTTTGTCTAACGTCTGCCGTTGTTTCCACAGCTCTGCAAACTTCTCTGGTGTAACTGGTTTATTCTTGTAATGATACTGAACGTTCCGTAAACCCACACAAAGTAATGAATTGGATACTCCCACACAATCCACCAAATAGGCGCTGTCCCGACAATTAATGCAGTCACGACTATACTGCAATCCAAAACAATCCTGGCTGTACATCGTTTCGTAACATAACTCACAAGAATCGTTGTAGGCACAGTCAACACTATCTTTCACATAATATGTACCGCTACTATATAACGTGTTCTCGTTATCATTGGCATCAAAAACCATGTAGCAATTTTTAAGCCGATAACAGTGGTTACAATAATCACTATTCTCTCCAGTGGCATCATTCATTAAGGCTATCCGCGGCACTCGTTTCTTGAGTTCTAACAATTGCTCGAAAAACGGCCGGCTCCAGTCGATGGCTTGCCCGTAATCTAATGGGTTCCAACGATCACTCCACCAGCATTCTCGACAATAAATGATATATGGTTTATCGGGTGAGTAGACAGACAAAGTTGCCTTACTACACAAGTCGCACTGTCGCTGATAGAGTGTGCGCTCATTACGAAATGTTAGCCTTAATCGAAACCGACACTGCGGACACTTAGTTGGAACCGGAACGCCGATTCGTTGATAAAAAGCCTGATCGCGGTCAGTGACAGGAAACGATTGCTGACACTGAGCACACGACTTCATTGCAACAGATCTCCCCAGGATACTTTATTTTGGTCAGGAGCCGATGGTTTTGTTTGCTGAGCTGGTTGTTGCGGCGGCCGTTGTTGTTGCTGAGCTGGCTGTGGCCTCGGTTGTTGGGATTGTGGACGTGGCTGCTGGACCGGCTGTGGTTGTGGTCTCGGCTGTTGGGGTTGCTGTGATCTC
>AMFJ01025491.1_pt1 | contig 14435 bp, 13 predicted proteins | sample 427208 | NCBI WGS metagenome assembly AMFJ01 (sample SAMN02954298, study PRJNA114691) | groundwater metagenome | biome: aquatic; feature: subsurface aquifer; material: sediment; isolation source: subsurface aquifer sediment | place: USA: Rifle, CO | collected 2008-08
CTTGATCGGGTTTGACTCTCAAAAACATCCTGTTTTTTTGTAAAATGATTAAAACATTTCAATTATCAACAGACCCTATACATAAGTCACTTTTTTTGGATAGCAGGCGTTTGATTGCTTGTCGCGGGTGGTGGCGTAATGGCTTGTGGTTTAATGACAATCGGTATAATAATAGGATAATGTGTTTCTTTGCCAGAAAAATAATTATCCATGACTTGCTGAATATTTTTTTGTATGATTTCTTGCTGCGCTCCTATTTGTTTAAATAAAGCTTCAGTTTGTTTAGTGATTGTTGAATCAGGGTCGCCAAATTGAATGACATAAGAACCAGGTGTTTTATCATTGCCGATCATTTGGCTTGAAAAAGAAAATCCACTGGGTGTTTGGCCTGCTTCTTTTAAATCACTCATTTTGACCCAACCCACATTGCCATTCTGGGGATCACCTATTTTTATCCAATCTCCACTTTTTGGGGTAAAAATAGGAACAATGCCTTTGCTAGGGTCAATGGTCCCAATGACTTTTGCATCAGTTTTAGGTTCCTCATAAAGATTTAAATTTTTAGCAAAACAAAGTGATATGCTCAATAAACCCATAGAAAAAGCAATAAAAAAATGACGTAACATGATCAATTCCTCATTCAATGATTATTTAAACTTAAAATACAATAATTCTTGATATACTATCATTATAATCCATAGATTAGCCGTGGGGTATATCTATGAAAAGAATCACCCTGTCTTTTGGCGCAGGTTTATCTTTAGTTCTGATGAGCGCTTTGAATATACTGGGTGATTCTTTGTCTTTTTATTCAGTAGGTTCTTTTATTCCCTTTGATTTTACAATGTCATTTAATTCTGCATTATGTTTTTTATTTGCAGGAAGTGCCTTGCTGGTTTCAAATCAATATCCTCTTCTACAAAAAAAAAGTGATATCAGTGCAGGGACAGCGATTATTTTGCTTATCTTGTTGACGATAAATCCATTTCTCTATTTTGGAAAAATGGCTGAGAATAGCGCAATTGCTTTTTTATTTTCAGGAATTACTTTTTTATTATTACCTATGACGCATAAAAAACCTGCAGCTATCATAGCGCAAACATTAATTTTTTGTGTGTTTATTTTAGGATTTTCAGCGTTATTAGGTTTTGTGCTGGAATTAAAAAGCGTATACAGCTGGTACCAATATACAGGTATGTCACTTACTAGTGCATTATGTACCGCTATTTTAGGGTTAGGTTTATGGTCAGCCTGGTCAAAAAAAATAGATTACTCATGGATCCATACCGGTAAACAAGAAAAAAGAATTATTTGGTTGAGTTCTACCGTTATTTTTTGTGTTTTATTTCTTTCAGGATTATTGATAGCGCGGATGTTACAAACTGAAATTGCATTATCAGATCGGTTGATTGATGAAGAAATTGAACCCACTTTATTAATTGCCACGATCGTCGGTATGGGTTTATTGCTTTGGCAATTATTACCTTTGGTGCGAGAAATTCTTTATTCAGAAAAAAAATTATTTGAAACTAATACACGTCTAAGAGAAAGTGAAAATCGCTTTCGTTCTGCATTTGATTTTGCAGCGATCGGTATGGCACTCATTTCTCAACAAGGACGTTTTTTACGAGTCAACTCATCACTTTGTCAAATTTTAGGATATTCAGAAAGAGAATTGTTGACCATGGATAGCCGTTATATTCTTCATCCGGATGATTTGAAAGCCACGCGAAAATTTGTGCGTGATTTGATGGAAGGAAAAATTAAATCTTATCAATTTGTTCAACGATATTTTCATAAAAAAGGCGAAATTATTTGGGGATTGCTCAGCATGTCAATGATCAGTGATCAATTTGGCAATCCACTTTATTTTATTGCACAGTTACAAAATATTACTGCAGAAAAAACGGCAGAAGAGCGGCTGCGCCATTTAGCCTATCACGATGCATTGACAGGCCTTTATAATCGCAATCGGCTTGAGCAGCAAATACAGGAATTATTGGTATCAGCGCAGCGTCACAAGGAAGGTTTTGCTTTAATTTTTATTGATCTTGATCGATTTAAAAATATTAATGATACGTTAGGCCATGATGCGGGCGATGTTTTGCTGCAAATTGTGGCGCAACGTTTAAAAAATACAGTGCGTAGTACTGATGCAATTGCGCGTATTGGCGGAGATGAATTTATTATTATTTTGCCTGATATTAATAAAGTCGATAAAATTGCAACTATTGTCAGAAAAATTTTGGATAGTTTATTGCAGCCCATTATGATCAAGGGGCACGAAATTTATGCCACCATGAGCATTGGCGTGAGCGTTTATCCTTATGATGGCGAAGATATTGCAACACTCATGAAAAATGCGGATCTTGCTTTGTATCGCGCTAAAGAACTGGGTCGAAATAATTATCAATTCTGTACACCAGAAATGACTGCTAAAGCACAAGAAAAGATGGCGAGGCAAAATGCGATTGTCCATGCACTTGCCAAACACGAATTTGAACTCTATTATCAACCTAAAATGGATTTAAAAACCCGTACAATTTCAGGGGTTGAAGCATTATTACGATGGCATAATAAAGAATATGAAAATGTGAATGCTGAAGAAATCATTCATTTGGCCGAAGAAACCGGTGTTATTATTGCATTAAATGACTGGGTATTAAAGACCGCATGCAATCAAATGAGTGCCTGGCACAAGGCAGGATTTTCTTCATTGACACTGGCTGTTAATTTATCTTCCCGTCAATTTAAACAAATTAATTTTGCCGAAAATCTTTTAAGTGTGTTATCAAAATCAAATTTCCCAACGGAAAGTCTTGAATTAGAGATTACAGAAAGTTTGTTGATGCAAGATCCTGAATATATTTTTAATATTTTAAGCATGCTGAAAGAAAAAAATATCAAAATTGTTATTGATGATTTTGGTACAGGCTATTCTTCTTTAGATTATTTACGCCGTTTTTCGATTGATAAAATAAAAATTGATAAAAAATTCGTGCAAAAAATTCTAAAAGATTCTGCGAATGATTCTATCGTGACAGCCATCATTGCCATGGCAAATAAATTAGGGATTAAAACAGTGGCTGAAGGTGTTGAAACCAGTGAGCAATACCAATTTTTAGTGCGTGAAAAATGCCGAGAAATTCAGGGATTTTATTTAATGAAACCTGCCAATGTCGAAGTGATTACACAGTTTTTATCAAATCCTCTGCAATCGCCCGTTTTTCGTGAATGATTTCGTCATAAGCCATCATGATTTTTTTGATATTCCATACGAAGCGAACGCCGCATAATTTTATTTGAAGCAGTTTTGGGCAATTCATTTATAAAAATAACATCATGAATCTTAAATAATGGATTTAAAAATTGATTGATTCTAGTTTGCATGGTTTTTTTCATTTCTTGCCCGTTTATTTTTTTTTGAGTGACTGCATAAATAATTAATTGACTAGGGCCCTGTTGATGAAGTGATGCACTAATCGCAGCTGTTTCAGTGATATCATCAATGCCTGATAATACGCGCTCAATTTCAGCAGAGCTCACTTTAATACCGCCCAAATTCATGGTGTCATCCACACGTCCTAATACTAAATAACTGCCATTTTGAAAGCGATGCGCTTCATCTCCATGACGGCGTAATATATTTCCCTCAGGCGATAAGGGCATATTGGCATAATAGGTTTGATGATGATCGCCATTCAGTAATTCAGCAGATAATCCGATAGAAGGCGGGATTAAAGCAACTTCGCCTGTATCTTTCGGCCGACCTTTCTCATCTAATAAAAGAAAATCTAATCCAAACGTTTTTGTTGTGAAGACAGAAGGGTAATTATTTTCAATGAGCGTACTTGAAATATAAGCACCGCCTATTTCAGTGCCGCCGCAATATTCGATCACAGGTTTAAAACCAGCGAGTGACATCAAATACAACATATCTTCTGGATTTGAGCATTCACCCGTTGAGGTAAATAATTTTATTTTTTTCCAATTTAATCCTTCCATACATTGGGTTTGCCGCCAATGGGCAACTAATGTGGGCACAACACCTAAGAAAGTCACTTTTGCATCTTGAATAAATTTTCCAAATTCGCGATTGCGCGGCACGTCTAAATATAATGCCATGGTTGCGTTATTGATAAGCGTTGCAAAAATGAGCCACGGCCCCATCATCCATCCCAAATTGGTTGGCCAAGCGAAGATATCATCTTCTTCAATGTTATGATGCAGATAAGCATCAGTCGCGGCTTTAATGGCTGTGGTATGTGTCCAGGGAATTGCTTTAGGATCACCAGTCGTGCCGGATGAAAATAATATATTGCAATGCATCATGGGATCAGAGGCGTATGTTTCATGTTGATCATTGACACCCAAAAAATGATCCCATGCAATATCTTCTGAACGAAGCGAACAAGCAAGCGTATTGTCAGAAGGTAAGACGATAGCAATCGGTGCATTGGCAGCAACCACTTTTTCATATAACGGAATTTTTTTATCATCACGCCACAAAAAATCTTCTGTGAAGATCGCTTTTGCTTTTGTAATCCGTAAACGTGCAGCGATTTCATCTTTGGAAAAACTATCAGCAATGGAAATCACAACGCCGCCCATTTTGATAATCGCTAAATAAATGGCAACCGCTTGATCATTCATCGGCATATCAATGGCAATAGGATCAGTTGCTTTAAATCCATGTGCGATTAAGCTATTTGCAATACGATGGGTCAATTTAAACAATTCACCATATGAAACTGTTTTAATGACTCCGTGTTTTTTTTGCAGAATAATGGCGATATGGTTAGGATCTGCCTTAAAACAACTGTCTACAATATTCATTTTAGCGCCAATTAACCAACGCGGTGTTTCACTGTGACTGAGATCAGCGATATTTTCATATTTTTGAATCAATTGAATGGAAAGTGTTTCAATCATTTCTTGCCAAAATTGTTCTTTATTTTTAACAGTCCAGGCATGAAAGTCTTTGAGAGAATGTAATTTTAGTTTTTTCATCCATTTCGCGAGATGGGTTTTATCAATGAATGTGGCATCAGGTATCCATGCCGCGGCAGTATTGGGCGAAGTATGCCAATCAGGATAACAAAGTGAAAATAATGTTAATTGTAATTTAAAAGGAAATTCAGGTGTTATAATGTTTTTGCTAATATGCTGCCACGCTTCTTCGGGCGAACAATTTTCTAAATCATGAAGAATATTTTTAAGAGTATGAGCGGGCAATGGAAATTGTTTTAGTTGGTCAATTGCGTTAAGACGTCCTGTCATGGGAATCTCGTTTAATTTTCAGGTAAATGGTTCTTGATATAATCAGGCAAAGGAATAGAGCGTTCTAATTTTCGATCGACCCAGACCACTTTCGTTGAACCTTCCGCATATAAAATGGAATCCTCTTTTTGTGAAGAAATCACGTAAAAATTTTCATAGCTACTGCGTCCTGGTGGGCCTGCCCATAATTTTACATTCACGGTTTCAGGGTAAGTAATCGCTTTTAAAAAAACACAATAAGCATTAATAATCACAGGTCCCGTATCAGTAAAGGAAATGTCAGGCGGGGTAATAGATTGCCACCAGCTGATACGTGCTTGCTCGAAATAGGTGAGAAATACGCTGTTATTGACGTGCCCGAAGGCATCCATATCGCCCCAGCGTACTTCTACCTCTACTGAATGGACTAACTTTTTATTTTCATTCGCCATATTTTTCCCTCGAAGGTAAAATTCTATATCGATTTGGCAGCAATAAGTCAATAATTATTTTTTTGAGTTTTATTTGTAAAAGATATGATATTTATTATAATGAAATTGAGCAGGAACTGAATCGAAGCTCAACGATATATTTAATGGAAGTCAGAGGATTGGCGTGGTGTGCAAGCCTTCGTTTTTTAAGGAAGCCTAAAGCGTCATCGAGACATCCACTTCTACACAATAGCTCTTCGATTATTCCTGCTCTTTTATTTGTCCATGTTATTCCAATTTCTTGAGTGCTACCATGCAAAAAAAAGCAGTTATTTTATTCTCAGGCGGTCTTGATTCAACGACCTGTGTTGCTATCGCTAAATCTAAAAATTATGAGTGTTATGCGTTAAGTTTTGATTATGGCCAAAAACATAACGTAGAACTTCAATTGGCAAAACGTATGGCAGAGTTAATGGGTGTTAAAGAACATAAAATTTTCTCTGTAGGCTTAAATGATTTGGGCGGCTCTGCGTTAACTGACCATAAAATTGATGTAGAAGATTATAAGGGCGATGATCAAATCCCCGCAACCTATGTTCCTGCCCGTAATACCGTTTTTTTGTCGATTGCTTTAGGGTGGGCTGAAGTGTTAGGTGCTTCAGATATTTTTATTGGCGCTAACCATTTTGATTATTCAGGCTATCCTGATTGTAGGCCCGCTTATTTTAATGCGTTTGAAATGCTCGCAAATCTTGCGACAAAAGCAGGTGTTGAAAATACTTCACGCTATCAAATTCATGCGCCATTACTTCACATGCACAAACACGAAATTATTCGTTTGGGGCTTTCACTGGGTGTTGATTATAGCATGACATTATCGTGTTACCGCGCGAATGCAAAAGGACACGCGTGCGGAAAATGCGACAGTTGCGTCTACCGTAAAAAAGGTTTTCAAACAGCCGGCGTCGTAGATCCCACTCCCTATTTTTAGTTTTGATCAAAAAATAGCTAATCCAACATACCATACTGTTTGAGTTTTTTACGCAATGTACCTCGTGAAATGCCAAGTATATGTGCCATTCTCACTTGGTTGTAGTGCGTGTGATTAATGAGAACTTCGAGCAGAGGACGTTCAATTTCTTCTAATAATATCGAGTAAAAGTCAACCGGTTGTTCGCCACCAATATTAGTAAAATAATTTTTTAATGTATCTTTAACAGCTTGTCTTAACGTGATGCTATCCAAGGTTTCAGCTATAGCAATTTTTTCAATCATATAAACTCCTTTTTATGTACTTACTCCATTATTACCAGTGACACAAACAATCTCGCTAACAGGCAAATATTATACTGTTAGCGATATAAGCTTATTCGCTAAATTTACCTTTTTAAGGTTAATTTATTTCAACAGTTTCAGTAGGTGAAGAGACTGTCGCAGGAATATCTTGAGATCGGGCGGCTGTTTCAATTTGTTGAACAGGAACCGATTTGTTTTTACGTACTTTATTCAGGTTTTTACGTATTTTATTCACAGGATGGCTTGTTTTTTTCGCCAATTGTTTTTCAATAACAGCCAATTGTTTATTGAGCGTTGTGTATTTTAACTGTTTAGCAGTCAGAGTCACACGGATTTTATTTAATTGAGCGAGTTCTTTTTCTGTTTCTGAGAATAGTTTGGTTGCTTTTTGATAGGCTTTTTTAGCGGAGACTAGCCCTGTCGTTTTTTTACTGTTTACTAATGCAGCCTGTTTTTTTTCCGCTGCTTTTTGCATGATTTGTGCTTTTTTAAATTCTGTTTTTAACTTTGTTTCTTGTGATTTTAAATTCATTAATTCCTGGCGGTAAAGTTTAGCAAGTCTAGTGGGAAGTGCACGAAATTCTTGCTCTACTTTTTCTGCAAGGGTTAAAATACTAGCCTTTGAGGTATGTTTAGCAGACATTTTTTTCTTTGTACGTTTAACTTTCTTTTGTGGCATGAGTGACAGTCCTTCTCAAGAAAAATTTTAGACCCTAAAATTTAACATCCTTTACCAGGCAAAGTCTACTTTTTATGCGTTTTTTGGTTGATTTCATTTAAAGAAATTATTAAAGTACGCTTTAAACATACTGTGGAGCAACTAGCATGAGCAATTTAAGCTTAAAAGAACAATTAAAAGCTTTATCGCTGTCTAGCGTGGAAGGAGAGCCCAATAAAAAAGAACCTAGAAAGGAAAAACAAAGCGGAATGTCAGGAGAAAAGGCGGCAAAGCAAAAACCGGCTTGGTTAGAGCAGGCACAATACGGAGTTGAATTGCTAAAGGCTTATTTTCCAAATTGTTTTAAAGAATTGAAAGAGGTTTGTCCGCTTAAAGTAGGGATCAAACAAGATTTAGTTAAACAATTAAGTACCCGCGATGATATTGTTTTAGGCGATAAAGCATGTATGGTCAATAGCCTTGCTTACTATGTAAATTCGGTTGCCTATCATAAAAATATGTTAGCAGGTGCAACACGGATTGATCTTCAAGGCAATTCTTCCGGTGTTGTCACAGCAGAAGAGTCTCAATATTCTCTGGAATGCAGAAAAGCTAAGTTGCAAAAAAAGCAGCCTGTCAATACTCCCTCCTAATTTTTTAAATAAATCGAGAAAATCAATATGGAATTAACGCGGCGGTTTACACCAAGCAGCTTACTGATGTTAAGCATTAACGGCATGATTGGTTCTGCGTGGCTTTTTGCGCCTTTGTATGCAGCAAAAATTGCGGGAGCCTCTGCTATTTTTGCTTGGTTAATTGGCGGGGCGGCAACGGCGATGATTGCGCTCACTTTCGCAGAGTTATCGGTTTTATTGCCAGTGGCCGGGGGAACAGCGCAAATTCCGCAGCTGAGTCATGGCATGTTCACGAGTTTTATCGTCAGTTGGATTGCATGGCTATCTGCATTAACGATGGCGCCTATCGAAGTGCAAGCCGTTTTACAGTATGCATCTACCTACTTTACTTCCTTAACTCATTTGGTGAATGGCGTGCCATTACTCACCGGCATCGGTTTTATATGGGCCACTTTTTTAATGCTGGTTTTTTGTATGATCAATATTGTTAGTTTTAAAGGACTAGTCCGTTTTAATTCCATACTTTTTATTTTTAAAGTCTCAGTGATTTTATTAACGATCGTCACATTGATTAAAATCAGTTTTCATGCAGATAATTTCAAGGGGATGTTTGTAACGAGTGAAACTAATAACTGGCATGCTATTTTAACAGCAGTTGCGACCGGTGGTATTGCTTTTGCGTTTACCGGATTTAAACATGGGGTTGAATTAGCAGGAGAAGCGAAAAGAAGTGCTGTGACAATTCCTTTAGCCATTGTCGGTTCAGTCATCTGTTGTTTGTTTTTATATCTAGGGTTACAAATTGCTTTTATTGGTGCATTGCACCCAGAAGCGTTAGTCAACGGTTGGCAGCATCTGAGCTTTGCAGGTGAAGCAGGACCTTTTGCGGGTCTTGTGGCGGGTTTAGGTATTATTTGGTTATTAAAATTACTTTATATTGATGCTGCAGTGTCACCTTCCGGTGCGGGTTTAATTTATGTGACATCTACGGCGCGCATTCTTTATGCGATGAGCCAAATTGGTTATGTGCCGCGTTTTTTATCTTACTTAAATAAGCAAAATTTTCCAGTAGCCGCTATTTTAGTTAATTTTGTGATTGGAATGTGTTTATTTTTACCGTTGCCCGGTTGGCAAGCAATGGTAAGTTTTTTAGTGTCGGGCATGGTTATTTCATATGCGGTGGGTCCCATTGCTTTACTGTGTTTACGATTAGAATTACCTAATGAAAAACGATTGTTTCGTTTACCCTGGGCCAATGTGTTATGTTTGCTGGCTTTTTATTTTTGTAATTTAATTAGCTACTGGACAGGATGGGACACGGTGTATAAGTTAGCCATTGCGATTATGGCGGGTTTTGTTTTTTTTGGTATCTCATATGCGAAAGGAAACATCCAGCAAAAACCGATGGGCTTTAAATCTGCTTTATGGGTCATTCCCTATTTATCAGGACTTGTGCTGATCTCTTACTTGGGTGCATTTGGCGGAAAAAACATTATTCCATTTGGCTGGGATTTTTTAGTCATTGCTATTTTCAGCGCAGTGATTCTGTATCTTGCAGTGATCAGCCGCGCCGAAAAAATCTCCGAGTGTTTTACCGGCTTTCGTTTAGCGCAGGCGAACACCACGCCGCTTTCTTAAGAGAGTAGTGCGCATTCATTATTGCATTCATGCGCACTTTCTTGATTAACTTCTTCCTCGAACAACCACGATAACGCGACTACCATTGCTAAACTCCTGGTTCAACCATCGAGCGTCCGATATGAATAATCTTACGCAGCCATGACTTGCATTATAGCCCGGGACTTCATATGAGCCGTGCAAGGCAAATCCTCCATGGAAAAACATACAGTAGGGCATGGGTGCCCCACCACGCGGTATGGGAAATTTACTGGATTTACAGCCTGCGCCTCCTTTGTTATAGATAGCAAACTTGCCTGCCTTTGTGCCGCAGCCGCGATTAACGTCCGCGCACCATCCTTTTCCCCCTGACACTGGCCCCCAGTTTTGTAACACGCCTTGTGCATTATAAGCGCCCCATGCGAGCACGCTTGGGCTGACAGAAACGAGAATCATTTTCTCACCGGGAGGATTGATTTGTCTTGGAAAGGGTGCATAATCCATAAGGTCTGCACTACCGAGGTTTTTAGGAATAGCGATGCGCATACCGGAATGTAAACGAGTATTCATCCGATTAACACGCATGACTAAATCTTTTTGCTGACTGTTCGGGAATAACTTGTCCCATGTATCTCCACGTTTTACAACGTAACAGTTGTAGTCGGATTGATTTTTGCAAAGCGAGGAACCGATGGATGCAAAACTCGCCTCACTAAAGAACGTGATAAAGATGGCTAGTGCTACTGCGATGACAGCAATCATATTGCCCCCTTAACGATAATCTGTTTTGGAGTGCAATCCTTGCCGTTGCAAGTAATCTCCTCTAATAATAGTAGTTATTCTTAAAGCAGAACTCTTTCTGCTGAACTATTTACACATACTGTGTTTTGCAACTATCCTGTTATATTTTACAGTATAAGTAATTGTGGAAGATATTAGGGCAAACGCTAATTTTAAAAAAATTTTGTTAATTTATTCATGAAATTAACACTAGAACTGAATGTAAAATCTAATTTATTTTATGTTCATAAATTAAACAATTCTAAACTTATTGGACAATTTTACTATGGAAAATAAAAGCGCAGTCTTGAAAGTATCTCAGCTTGAATCAGGCATTTTACAATTGACCCTTCATCGTCCTGATGCCTTAAATGCCTTAAATGCGGAATTAATGGATGCGTTATACCAGGCATTGATCAAGGCTAAAGAGGACCAAAAAGTCAAAGCCCTATTGATTACGGGTGAAGGAAAAGCCTTTTGTGCAGGTGCTGATATTAAACAATTGGCGGCATTAGATGCGAAAGAGGGGATGGCTTTTGCGAAATACGGCCAGAAGGTATTTCGCACATTAGAGCAATTAGGCAAACCCTCCTTGGCTGCGATTAATGGTTTTGCATTGGGCGGTGGCTGTGAACTTGCCATGGCTGCAACCTTACGGATAGCAGCAAGCACTGCTATATTTGGCCAGCCCGAAGTTAAACTAGGTGTTATTCCAGGATTTGGCGGCACTCAACGACTAGCCAGATTAATTGGCAAAGGACGTGCACTGGATTTATGTTTAACAGGCCGCACCATTAAAGCGGAAGCCGCTCACGCTTTTGGCCTGGTTAGCGAAGTTGTTTCTTTAGATGAATTATTAAATCGTGCTAAAACAATTTTACAAGGATTGACGGCGCTTGCGCCGGTCGCATTAAGCAGTATCATGACAGTGATTGATTGCGGCTATGATTTATCATTAGATGATGCTTGTGAATTTGAGGCGGTTCATTTTGGTTTATGCTGTGCAACTGCCGATAAAAAAGAAGGTGTGAGTGCTTTTATCGAAAAACGTGCTGCCGTATTTTCGGGAGATTAAAAATGTCTATTTCTGAAATTCAATTTGAAGAAATCAGCGGTCGTGATGGGAATTTAGGTTTAATTACCCTAACACGTCTGGATGCATTAAATGCGCTGAATCAAGCTATGCTTCAAGCGTTAAAAAAACAATTAACTATTTGGGAAGCGGCCAACCATATCAAAGCAGTGGTGATACGTGCGTGTGAGGGTAGGGCATTTTGCGCAGGCGGTGATATTCGTTCTGTATATCAACGCAAAATGGCGAATGATCCTCTACTCCAGCAATTTTTTCGCGATGAATATTGTTTAAATCGGCATATTCATCATTATTTAAAACCTTACATTGCGCTGATTGATGGCATTACGATGGGCGGCGGTGTAGGCATTTCTTTACATGGTTCTTATAAAGTTGCAACAGACCGAATTCTTTTTGCGATGCCAGAAACCGCTATCGGATTTTATCCGGATGTGGGTACCACTTATCTTTTGTCTCGATTGCCTCATAACATTGGCTATTATTTAGGATTAAGCGGGGCCCGCATTACTTTAAATGATTGTGTGGCGCTTCACTTAATTGATCATGGCGTTAAACGCGACATTTTTCCTGAACTCATTTATAAATTAGCTGATACCAAATTCCAAAATAACCCGAATGAAACGGTCAAAGATGTGATAAGCGGTTTTTCTGTTCCGAGCGCTGAATCTGCTTTACTGCAACATCAAAAAGAAATTACTGAATGTTTTTCAAAAAAAACGATGGAAGATATTCTGCAAGCGTTAGAAAAACATAAAAGTACTTGGTGTCATGAAGTGGCTGCAATCTTACGAACGAAATCACCGACCAGTTTAAAAGTGACGCTTCTTGCATTACAACAAGCAGAAGCATTGGAATTTGATGATTGCATGCAAACAGAATACCGTTTAACCAGTCGTTTTATACAAGAGCACGATTTTTTTGAAGGCATTCGAGCAGTTCTTATTGATAAAGATCAAACGCCTTGCTGGAAGCCGGACACATTGAAAAAAGCCACAGCTACGCAGATCAAAAAATATTTTGCCCCTTTAGAAGATGAGCTGATTTGTTAGTTTTAAATAACAGCGCATTAATCGAGTAAAAAGATTTTTTTATATAGGCAGAGGAAAATTCTTTCGGAGTAGGAGCGTAAGTTTAAACAGATTCATGTGATAACGCAAATTAAACAGCTATAAAATTTCATAGTATTCTTATTCTCAGAATAAATATTTCATGGTAGAGTAGTGGTAATAAAAACGGTAAATAAGGATTATCCATGCTCACAAATACAACAGCTGCGCTCGCCAAACAAATTGAACCCCGTATTCTAATGCTGCGCGGGCAACGAGTTATTTTAGATGCCGATTTATCAGCTCTTTACGGAGTGACTACTAAGCGACTAAACGAGCAAGTTAAACGAAATAAAGAACGATTTCCAGCAGATTTTATGTTTCAGCTTACATCAGCTGAGAAACAGGAGGTGGTCGCAATTTGCGACCACCTTTCCAGTCTGAAATTCTCCCGAACCACCCCTTATGCCTTTACTGAACACGGCGCCATCATGGCTGCCAGCGTACTCAATACGCCACAGGCAATTGAAGTGAGCGTCCTAGTTGTACGAACATTTGTTAAATTAAGACAGATGCTTGCTGGACACAAGGAATTACGCCATAAGTTAGTTGAGTTAGAACGAAAGGTAGAAGATCATGATGGAGCGATTCGGAATTTAATCACTGCTATTCATCAGCTCATGGAACCCCCTCTTTCTGTAAAAAAACTTACTATTGGATTCGCACCTTGGTCTGAAGAAACAGAAAAATGTACAAATGAATAAAAAAGTTGAGTCAATTGTGATAGTGAAACCATTATTTCTAATCAATGATGACACTAACCGTATGGGTGACCAAATTATTCAATTTGTAACTGACGATTATAATAAAGCTGTCGGCGCATCCTTGCTCGATGCTAAAAATGACGCTGAAGCAATTTCAGCTTTTTTGAATGAGTTCCGTGATTCACCTTTAACATTAAAATCATATGCAAAAGAAATTGAACGATTATTACTGTGGTGTATTCACGTTGCCAAGACTAATATTTCTAGTTTACGGCGCAATCATTTAATTGAGTATCAAGAATTTATTAAAAATCCGCAGCCAAAAAAAGTTTGGTGCGGACCAAAAGTTTCACGACGATTAAAAGATGGGGCAATTAACCCAGATTGGCGTTCTTTCAGTAAGGGCTTATCACACACATCATTAAATAAAACTATTACTATTCTTGATTCATTCTTCAATTATCTTGTACAAACAAATTATTTAACCGGAAACCCACTTGCTGTTGACCGGCGGCGCAAGAAACGTAATCATGGCCAATCGAAAATTATAGATCGTTATTTGGAATTAGATGAAATTCATGCTGTGCTAAACGCGCTAACAGAGTACCCAATTAAAGATGAATCTCATCAGTTTCAAGTCATCCGTGCACGCTACATTATCTTGTTACTGTTCTACACAGGATTGCGAATCGCGGAGGCTGCAAAGCATCTGATGGGAAACTTTATTCAGCGTGAAGGAAATTGGTTTTTACGTATTATTGGTAAAGGAAAAAAGCTGCGTGAAATCCCTGCCCCTGATGAATTATTAAAAACTCTCACCGAATTTCGGTTAAAGGTTGATCTCCCCTCCCCTCAA
>AMFJ01008247.1_pt1 | contig 14417 bp, 13 predicted proteins | sample 427208 | NCBI WGS metagenome assembly AMFJ01 (sample SAMN02954298, study PRJNA114691) | groundwater metagenome | biome: aquatic; feature: subsurface aquifer; material: sediment; isolation source: subsurface aquifer sediment | place: USA: Rifle, CO | collected 2008-08
ATAATAATCGGTGTTCACGATGGGTAATAATACGCAGCGGCTTCAATATCAAATAACGGGGCGTTTTTGAGCACTTCTAGTGCTGCAGCACTCAGAGATGCCAACGAATGATCCCTTATTGTCTTTACCAAAGAATCTGTTTTTTTATGGTATGACATTAGTTTTTTCTTCCAGAAAGGTCAAAGGGGCGCATGCGACTGCTCCAGCGGATATTCTCAATTTGTTTCTGTTGGTTGGGATGCTGAGAACTCAAAAAAGATTGAGTGTCATAAGTAACTGGTTGGTGTTCCTCTTGTTTGCGGAAATTCATACCGCAATTATGACAATAACCGCGGGGTTTATTATTTGCGAAAGCTAGGCGTATATTTTGGTATAAATCACTATTCCATATTAAAGGAAAATTCTCTTCAAGTACATTACCTGCATTTTGCCCCCCATGAGAGTGGCAGCTATACACTTTGCCATCATAATCGATCCAGGCCTCATGCCAGGGAAGATGGCAAGAGGTTGGTTCAAGATCTGGCAGGGTGTTGGAGCCAGTAATTATGGGCTCAGCTAGTTGTAATTCAATGTTGTGCAATTTTCCTAATGCAAGAGCTTTGTCGAGTACAGGGGCCCATATGTGTAAATCATTCATGAGTGATTCCTGATCCATTTCAGGAGAGAATGAAAATAGATGATAGGCTTTAACACAATTAGCACCTAATTCACTGGCAAGTTTGATTAAATCAGGTAACTCTAAATAATTGGATTGCATTAATGTCATTTGTAGTGCTAAGTTTATTTTTTTTGATATTTTGTTCTCATCTAAGGCCCGACGTAATTTAGTTATGTTGTTGCATACCGTTTCAAACTTGGCTCCTCGGCGCTTTTCTTCAAATGTTTTTTTTGATGCACCATCAAAAGAAACTTTAATATCTCGAATAATAGGAACGATCTTTTCTATTCGTTGTTCATTTAAAAGAGTGCCATTTGTGGTTAAATCAAGCAATACCCCAAAATGTTCCATTTGTTCACACATATAGTTAAACCATGGGCTTAATAACGGTTCGCCAATATTTGTGGGATGTAATTCAATTAAACTAGGAAAAAGCTGTTCTACTACACGCTCAAAAATTTTTAGTGGCATGCTAAGTTTTTTCTGCGATGCAGTAATTTGGCATATGGGACAAGTTAAATTACACTTATCAGTCGTTTGCAAAATGATTTTTGATGGCAATGATTCTAATTTTGTTGTATGTGTCTCATGCTCCCTACAAGCCCGTTGGTAATTTGCTATTTTTAGAGCTCGTAAAGCACCACTGCAGTTGAGTGCTTCAGGTGTAATGTAATGATCCATGTATAACCACCATATCGATACCCATGTTTGTAGCAGCTTCCATTGCTTTTTGATGATAATGAACTATGGGATCGCCTTTTATATTAAAAGAAGTATTAATAACGCCAGCAATATTATATTTACTGTTTAAAATCTCTAACAATTTATAAAAAAAGATATTTTCGGGAGAATCAGCTACGATTTGGGCGCGTAAAGTTCCATCCACGTGTAATACACCAGCAAATTTTTCTTGCCAGGTTGGATCAAGGACATAACTACCCAACATATAAGGAGCTAATTTCGAATTTTTAACTTCTGATTTTAAAGCATTAGCAGCAACATCTGGCAGTAAAGCTGGCGCTATAGGCCGATACCACTCTCGTTTTTTTACTTGTTCGCTTACTTTGGTTTTTAATTCTACATTGTCAGGACGCGCTAAAATACTTCGGTGCCCAAGTGCTCTGGGACCTATTTCTGACCCACCAGTACATAGGGCAACTATCTTACCTTCAGCAATACCTTTAGCAACATCGAAAATAGCATCAAAAGAAGGCGGGGTATTGGGAACATCAAAATTATTAATAAATGGCTCGTGATTATAAATTTCGTTACCATTTATATATTCAACCCAGGCTGCTGCTCCAAGAGAAAGCCCACTATCGTTGGTGCATGGCGGAATAAAAACATGACCACAACCAAATTCTTGTTCCAACAAAGCGTTAGTTGGTATATTAAGCGCAGCACCGCCAGCATAGACAAGATCTTTAGCGTGGATATCCTTTTTAAAATTACAAATAGTTTTAAAAATATTTTCTTCGAAGTTTCTTTGTATACATGCAGCTAGCGTCTGAGGTAAGTGATTGTTTAGGTTGCTAATATCAACTTGGTTGCCATTAACTTTGGCGAGATCTTGAAGCATTGTTTCTTTGTTCCATTCATCACCCAAATAAAATCGTTTGTGTATTAAATGTTGATACCAACCGGTATCTGGTTTGCCATAAGCGGCAAAACCCATTAGTTTTCCTGGTATTGCTAAATGTTCGTTTGCGCTTAAGCCCAATATCGTTCTTCCTAATAGACCGACATTGAAATTGTTAACTGGGTCTTTTAAGTCACTCCACGAGGAGTGCAAGAGCTGAGGATTTTTTCCATCCATTTGCCAAAAAGAGCATGCTGATTTGGAAGCTCCTCCGTCTATATGCACAAGCAGTTGTTGATCGTCGAATGTTACTCCAAAAGGTAAGGCGGAGGCGATATGTGCGAATTCGTGACACATTACCCAGCCATCATAATTTTTTAACTTGCCATTTCTGAACCATAAGACTTTAGCTGGAGTTAATATATTTTCGATGGACGGTTCTTCTAATGGTTCTATTCTAAAAGTCCCATCATCTGAGACAAAAGCACTGCCAATAAAGCTATTTACAGAAACAAACCTTACTGGTTCATCAACATCAACCCACTTATCAAGAATTTCAGTGATGAATTGTCCTAATCTTTGATCATGTTTTATTCCAGTGTAGCGCTCCAACATTATTGTTGAAAGAACACGCCCATTACGCATGAATGTTATAGAGTGGTCATGAACAAAACTAGGCCTATCAGTTATGGTAATATCTCTTATTCCATATATGCCAACAGTTAACATGTTAGTAGCTCCGTAGCTTCGCCATTGCGGTAAATTGATAATTGCGTCGAGTTATTAGCAATAAATAATGCCCCATCTAAAGGTTCGAGCCATTTGTTTTGAAAGCACTCATTCATCCATACGGCCAAAAGAGGGATTAAAATCGCATCATGAGAAATCATAACACCCAGTCCTTTTTGAGAGCTTAATAATTTGCTTAAATGCTCTACGAAAAGTTGTGCACCTTCTTGAGCGCTACGTATACCTTCAAAACACTCTCCCGCCGCGAGTTTTCTTACCAAACATTCTGTGCCTAAGGTAGCAAAAAGGCGTTGTCCGGCTTTACGATCAATTACAAACGGGCCTGGGCTACCCAGTAAATTACTTTCACTTAATGGTAATCCAGTGGTTTCTGCACCCAGCATAAATTGCTCCGCAGTTTTTTGGGCGCGCAATAGAGGGCTATAGTGTGCCCACTTTAAACGTCCTTTTAGTCGTTGGCCCAAAGCAAAAGACTGCGCATAGCCAAACGGGGTAAGATCTGTTTCTACGCCATCATCTCCTGGTGTTATTGCTTTTCGTTCTGCATGACGTAAAAGTAAAACTGCAGAGGTATCAGGTGTCAAAGAATTTACTACAGTTAAAAGATGTTCGGGAAGATTTAGAGCCATTGGAGATACCGCTGTTTATATATTAATTCCCCAAAACTTTAGAAGTTCATCACGATCTGAATTTGGCAGTGGTTGGATCGGTTTGATAGAGTTGGCTAAAACTAATATTTTGGCATAATGCTCAAGGCCCTCAATACGTAAAAAAGCATTCCATATGGTATCAGACCAAACCACCACTCCGTGACGAGGAATAATAGCCCAATTGTATTTTTCGATGTAAGGCTCTAAAACATCTGCAGATTGTTCTGATGCGATTCTAGCATATTGTGTAGTGGGAACAGGAGCAACTGTAATATATGTTTGATGTAAATCAATACCAGCAAGGGATGCGGCCAGGGCATAAGGACTATGAGTATGAATTATACAGCGTATATCTGTACGTTTTTTAAAAATTTTTGCATGTAATCTATATTCGGAGGTCGGTTGGCTATCACCACGCAATAATTTCCCATCAATATCAGTAACAATCAAAGATTCTGGAGACATGAAACCCTTATGTATTCCTTTGGGTGTCATAAGAATGGAGTTATCAGATAGCCGGTAGGAAAGATTACCATCTATTGATGCATTATATCCGTTTTTATAAATTAATTTGGCAACCTTGACTAATTCAGTACGTGCTTGATTTTCCTCTTCTTCCAGTTGCTTTTTATTAAATAGAAATTCATTGTTGTTCATATGGCATTCCCCATGTGTTGGCACGCAAGCTAATTAATTGATATGATTGTATCACCAAGATAGGACCTTGCAAAACAAACATAAGGCTGAAATCACCATGTTTTTATTGGTTTAATTTTTTATAGTTCTGGCTATGCTTGCTGTATGGATATCAAAATAAGTTAATGTGAGATCTGTTTTAAGGTTTTTTAGTAAGGTAGAAGTTGTTAATATCCAAACAAAACTAAATAATTTATTAGCAAGTCATTTGTGGGGAAAATAATGTCATATATATTGGTTACTGGGTCTGAAGGCTTGATTGGTTCGCAATTATGCTTGTCCATGGAAAAAGATGGAAGAACAGTGCGACATTTTGATATTAAGTTTCCAAAGAATCATAAAGATTATGGAGATATTTTAGATTTGGATTGTTTGTATGAAAAGCTCCAAAATTGTATTGGTATAGTTCATCTGGCAGCCGTTTCAAGAGTCGTATGGGGGGAAAAAGTCCCAGAGCATTGTTGGCAAACAAATGTAATCGGCACGCAAAATATTCTACGATTAGCTCAAGATCTGCCTTTAAAACCCTGGGTGGTATATGCAAGTAGTCGAGAGGTTTATGGACAGCAGCAAAATCTACCTGTTGAGATAGATGCTGAATATTCTCCAATGAATATTTACGCGCTCTCAAAAGCGGCGGCAGAAGAAGAAGTTTTGCAAGCGCGAAAATCACAATTATGCACGGCGGTAGTGAGATATTCTAGTGTGTATGGGAGTGTCTACGATCACAAAGACCGAGTTGTTCCGGCGTTTTGTCGGGCTGCTGTTATGGGGAGTGCTTTGCGAATTGATGGATTAGAAAATACTCTCGATTTTACTTATGTGGATGATGTTGCAAAAGGTACGATAGCAATTATTGAAGCTTTAGAAAAAGGAAACAACGAATTACCCCCTGTGCATCTAACAACTGGAGTGCCCACAACACTAGGTGCATTAGCCAAATTAGCTTGTGCGTCGGCTGGGAGGGAATTAAATATTGTTGAAGCCCCTGGTCGCACATACGATGTTACTAGGTTTTGGGGTAACACAACTAAAACTACTCAAATATTAGGTTGGCATGCAGAAACACCTGTTGAAACAGGTGTTTCTAATTTGGTTCAGCAATTCAAGTCTTTGTTGAAGGTATAAAATGAAAATATTAAAGGTTATTCATGGATATCCAATGCGCTATAATGCTGGCTCAGAAGTTTATAGCCAAACATTATGTCATGCGTTATCTAATAAACATGAGCTACAGGTTTTTACTCGTGAAGAAAACACCTTTGCACCAGATTACACAATGCATAGTGAAACTGATCCAACCAACACAAACATTAAATTAAATGTAATCAACATACCTTTAGAAAAACATCGCTATCAATATCGGATTGCTGAAGTTGATCAGCAATTCGAAAAGGTTCTGGCGAGCTTTAAGCCAGATATAGTGCATATAGGCCATCTTAATCACCTGTCGACTTCTCTTGTTACTAAAATACCGCAGAAAACACCTGTTATATATACACTCCATGATTATTGGCTTATGTGTCCGCGGGGACAATTTATTCAACGATTGCCTGAAAATAGAGATGATGTTTGGGGGCTGTGCGATGGACAAGAGAATTCAAAATGTGCGCTGCGCTGTTATGAAGGGTATTTTTCAGGGGCAGAAGAAGATTTTTCTGATGACAGAAATTATTGGGCACATTGGGTTGAAAGGAGAATGGCTCATATAAAAGATATTATTACTAGGGTTGATCATTTTATTGCACCATCGCGATACTTATTGGCCAGGTTTAAAAATGATTTTTCCATACCAGACAAAAAATTAATTTATCTTGATTACGGTTTTGATCACAAACGTTTGAGCAAAAGAGAAATAATACCTAATGAACCCTTTGTGTTTGGTTACATCGGCACTCATATACCAGCCAAAGGAATTCAGTTGTTGATAGAGGCTTTTGGTAGGCTTAAAGGCAATGCTTTGTTGCGTATTTGGGGAAGAAATAGAGGAGAAAATACTAGCGCGTTAAAAGCAATTGCCCAGGCATTGTCATCGGATGTTTGTCGGCGCATCGAGTGGTTATCTGAATATGATAATCAGCAAATTATTGCAGATGTTTTTAATAGGGTGGATGCCATAGTAGTTCCATCAATTTGGTACGAAAACTCACCTCTTGTTATTCACGAAGCTCTACAAGCACGAGTGCCTGTTATTACTGCCGGTGTTGGAGGTATGGCGGAATATGTGCAGCATAAGGTTAATGGCTTGTTGTTTAAGCATCGAGATGTGACGAGTTTGGCAACAGAAATGCAGTTTCTATTGGATAACCCCAAATTAGCTATTGAACTTGGTTTGCGCGGATATATTCAAGCAAGTGATGGTAATGTTCCGAATATAGATGAGCATGTGTCAAATATTGAAATGATCTATGTTCAAGCTTTAAAAGAAAAGGATACAGAAGCATGAGAACCAAAGAAGGATTTTGGCGCATTACCTTTGATACCAATCCAAACGATTGTAATTTGCACTGTATAATGTGTGAACATCATTCGCGATATAGTAGTGTAGAAACTAATCGTATTTTGGCAAATCGACCCAAAGAACAAATGTCTATTGAGTTAATTCGTCGTGTTCTAGAAGATGCTCGTGGTTCGAATTTACGAGAAATTATTCCCTCCACCATGGGTGAGCCGCTACTGTTTAAAGATTTTGAGCAAATTGTCGAGTTATGTAAGGAATTCAAGGTTAAACTGAATTTAACAACCAATGGTACGTTTCCGATCAAAGGTGTAGCTTCTTGGGCTAAGTTAATTGTGCCAATAGCCTCAGACGTAAAAATTTCATGGAATGGTGCTACAAAATCAACCCAAGAAAAGATCATGCAGGGCTCAAACTTTGAAAAAGGCATACAAAACGTCAAAGATTTTTTAAAAATACGCAATGATTATGCCAATACCGGAAAAAATTATTGCCAAACTACGTTGCAATTAACTTTTATGGAAACAAATTTGCCTGAATTGGTTGACATCGTAAGGCTTGGTATTGATTTAGGGATTGATCGTATTAAAGGACATCATTTATGGACTAATTTTGTAGAAATAGAGCCGCTATCTTTACGAAGGAGTGCTGAAAGTATTGCTAGATGGAACGACGCTGTATCGAAAATAAAAAGAATAGCTGCAGAAAGGTTATTGCCAAATGGTAAGGCCATGTCTTTGATGAATTTTGATGTTTTAGATGGTGATGCAACGCAAAACCTCATGCCAGAAGGTGTTTGTCCTTTTTTAGGCGAGGAAGCATGGATCGCTCCTGATGGTCGTTTTAGTCCTTGTTGTGCTCCTGATGCATTGCGAAGACAATTAGGCAATTTTGGTAATGTTAGTGAGAAAGATATCATGTCTATTTGGCACAACAAAGATTATCGGCATCTTGTTAAAAACTACATGCAAAACAGTGTGTGTGTTGCATGTAATATGCGAAGACCTCCAGTTGAGAGTTATTGCCCTAATGAAGGTATAAACAAATGAACATCCAATTAGATGAAATAATTGTTGCCGATGATAAGTCTCATCATCTTTTTAATAATGAACCGCTTTATACGAAACGGTTTTTGGAGGTTTTAAAATTCCATCCGCCAGGGCTTGCTGCCGTATTAGATGAAACAGGCGCATATCATATTAATTTGAGCGGCGATGCTGCTTATACGCAACGCTATGTGCGTGCTTTCGGTTTTTATAGTGGATGCGCAGCTGTTACTGACGGAAATAATTGGTTTCATATTTCTCCAACTGGAGAGCGAATGTATCCAGAGCTGTACAATTGGTGTGGTAATTTTCAAGGTGGGGCTTGTACCGTTAGAGATACCAATGATTGTTATTTTCATATTGATTTGCATGGTAAACCCCTTTATAAGCAAAAATATGCTTATGTGGGAGATTTCAAGGATGGGATTGCTGCTATTCAAAATAGCGAAGGATTGTATACACACATATATGCTGATGGGATATATGTTCATAACAAATGGTTTTATGATTTAGATATATTCCATAAGGGGTTTGCTCGTGCTCGAGATGACAAGGGGTGGTGTCATATCGACAAGAATGGTCAGCCTGTTTATCCAACAAGATATAAAATGATTGAACCGTTTTATAATGGGTTTGCTAGAGTGGAAGATGAATATGGAGTTGTTATGCTTATAAATGAAACTGGCAAGGTTGATAGAATTTTAAAAGATAAAATCCAATAATTTAGAAAAAAAGAAATATTCAATAATGAAAGGCAGAAAATATATAAAAATTTTGTTTTGTTTGTTGATTATCACACCATTATTAAGTTTTGGTAGTGAGAAAATAAGTTGGGTTGATTTACCACCCGACGTTCTAGTGGACATTCTTTATGAATATGATCCAAAATTTGACAAACTGAACGAGCTTACTCAAAGCTATCACCTCATTGATAAAACAGATTGGAATAGGCTTGATGCAAGAATTAAAGCGTTGCAGAAAATCGCAAGTTATTCTGATGAAATCAAATCTAAAATAAAAGATAGATATCTATTTAATACTGCTAGTAAATATTCAAGTTTGGCGATAGAAAAAGCCGAGTATTTACAAAAACTAAAAGAACTAAAGCAATATAAATATCAAAAAATAAAAAAAGATGTTTTTAATCCTAACGCTATTTCGGGCTCCTATACTCCACTTTTGCTTAATAATGAACGTAAGCTAGAGTACAAAAGCCAAGAGTTTTGGGGTCAATATTTTATTGAAGCAATAGATCCATGCCATAGACGTCAATTAATATCTTATTATGATGTGTGGCAAAAAAAGTGTAAGAAATGCGAATTGCTGGATTTTTTTATGTGGCTAGAAGATCAAAATGTTTCGCTTTTCTTACCAAGTATTATTACTTTGTCCCAAAAGGAATTAGAACAATACAGGGTTTCGATAAAAGATGGAAAATTTTATTCGGCAAACGGAGGTTTAGTAACTACCGCGGAATACTATACCAAGCCCTCTGACTTTAAAGGCCAGAAGTTTATTACCAAACCTAGTTTTAATAAAGAGTCTATATTTATAATTGATGCAAATGAAAACATTTTTGTAGCATATAGTGATGAAAAAAATGCCCACGTGACATTAAGTAATTATTTGCCATTAATTGGTAGTGGAAAAATTTGTTTAAAAAATGGGGAAGTAAATAAACTTTCATTTGAAAGCGGTCATTATCTTCCTAAAATGGAGCATTTTATTCAAGTAATAAGGTTTTTTGAAAACAAGGGTGTTCATTTGGATGGTAACATCGAGCTTGTTTATTACATAAGATATAAGAGTCATACGAGTACTTTAAAAGAATTTAAACAAAAATATATGCGTTAATAATTTTTTTCACCCACGGGGGATTGTTATTTTGTTATCAAGCTCTTGAGATTGGTATGTTTTACAACATATTTGAACCTTAACCATAAAATAATCGCCCCAATAGAAAGACTAATTATTAACCCCAGCCATATACCAACAGCGCCTATATTAAGTGTGAAAGCTAGTAAATAAGCACTTGGTAGAGCCATTAACCCAAAAGTGAATAAGTTTATATACATTGACATTTTAGTGTCTTTCAAAGCACGCAATGCTCCGGTGCTTATCAAGCGGAAACATTCGCTTAGTTGTAGTATTCCTGCAAGTAACAGAAACAAAGTTGTATATTTTACTAATGTTTGATTTTGTAATGAATTGACATCAATACCCAAGGCAATTATGTTACTTGGGAAGCAGATATAAATAATTGTTACTACTAACATAAAGCAGAAGCCGATACCGGAATTCACATATAATGCTAATTTTACGGTATCTTTGTTATTGCTGCCCATTTCATTGCCAATACGTACTGTTGTGCTTTGTGAAATACCAAAAATGATAGCCAGCGTAAAAACCAAACATTGGTAAGCAATTTGATGCGCCGCTAATATATCTTTTCCAAAATGTCCCATCATAAGAGCTATTGCTGCAAATAGCGCCATTTCAATACAATACATGCTACCTAAAGGCCATCCAATTTTAATCAGTTCATATAAGTATTTGCTATTAAATTGGCAAAAATTAGAAAATATTTGATATTGCTGCGTCTTTTTTGAGTAGCGAAGATAACAAAAAATAATAACGAGGCTAACTACAATGCTCAATGTCATGCCATATCCTATGCCTACTAACCCCAATTTTGGTGCACCAAATCTCCCGAAAAATAAAGCATAAAAAAATAAAATTTCTAGCGGCACTCGAAGAAAGCTTAAAAACAGTACCAAACGTGTAATAGAAGCTCCAATTAAGAACTGCTCCATAACTAATAATAAATTTAAAGGTAACATGCACCAAATTAACGAATGGAAATATGGTATAGCTAATTGGATAATCTCTGGATCTTGGTTGGTTAAATATAGTATTTTAGGTGCAAACCAAATAACTAACATCATAGGAATTGCGAACAAAAAAGCTAAAATAACCCCTTGATTAACCGCAATACGCATACCGCGCTTATCGTTTATCCCATGACTATGGGCAACCAATACACTAACAGCGCTTAATATACCAAAAGCAATCGATATTAAGGCTATATAAATACCCCAAACTAATGCATTAGTTGCCAACTCTTTGTGGCCTAAATGCGCAATCATCATGGTGGTTATTATTCCACTTGAGGCATAAACCAATTGAGAACCAATTAGCGGTAACGAAAGGCGTAGAGATTTTTTTAATTCTAGAGTAATAGGTTGGAATTTACGAGTTATATACATTTTAAATGCTTAATTTACAAAAAACCACTATATGTTATTTACCAATTAAGACTATATTTATTTAAGATCGAATGCAATTAGAAGTTAGAATTGATTGAAATATTCAAACAACATGAGATTTTATTGCCAATAACCTTGCTTTTAAATAGGGTTTTAGCAGTTTTTCTAAATGAACTATAGGGCAAGAATCTTAAAAATAGTTCTGCGGTGTGATACGAAATTTAAATATTAAAAAGATAGCTTTAAGTGTTTGGTGGTTGTTGTATCTGGTATTTTGCTAGAAAAAATCAATTCGTTAATTCTTTATTGTAAGAGCCTATGTATTGGCTGTATAATTTGGGCTTAATAAAAGTTTGAACGAATAAAATCAGTCATGGGTTTTCTGTGGCATAATTAAAATTCTTATTGGAGGATGTATGATTAAAAAAATATTACTTAGCATTGTGTGCCTGTTTTATTTCCAAGTGGTTTTTGCCGCTGATGATTTTTTTGTATATATGTTGTCATATGGAAAAAGAAACCCAGTAATAGTGTATTGCGGCATCACAAAAGATCCAGAAAGAAGAGCGCGGCAACATGCAAATAATGAGACAATGCTTTATAATACCTTTGATACTATGACGGTATTTGCAGGTCCGATGCCTGAGCCCCAGGCGTACGCTGAAGAAACAAAGTGTATCTATCAATACCCAATTCCAAAATTGTACCAAACCTATCCAGGCAACCCTATTCGCCGCAGTGAGCATCAAACTGATGCAGAGAAGCAGAAAGCAATTCAAGAATATGAATCAGGCTGCGATGTCTCGCGGCTTAGGCAGGTTTTAGAGCCCGATGTTGCATATACTCTTGATGTTTTAAAAGCACTTGGGTGTGAAGGCTGTGGCGCACCTGTGACAGAGAGAGTGATTAAATATAGTCAGGACCATTTTGATGGACAGGTATTTTGTATGGAATGTCAGCGTCAGTACAGATGATTACCAGCCGAGGTCTTTATAACCCGGGTTAGTGCTTTAAGTTTGGGCAACGGTAAAACGATAAAACGTACATGTTGGGTCTGTGGCTAAACAGGGGGCGCTTAAAAAGGGTTTTTACCAAACAGTTGTAATAAGCCAAATCGTGTGGGGATTTTGTGGGAGTGAGTACTCCATTGTTATCCAAAATGCGCCAAATGTAGTGGGCGGCCCGTATTTAAAATAACAAAAAATCAAGCAATTACAGTTTAAGCACACAATTCGGAGGCCAACGCTCTATCCAACTGAGCTACAAGCACGTGTTTTGCTTTTCCAAGGACTGCCCTGTGGTTTTATAATAAAACTTTCATACATATTTTGCGCGGCTTTTCTTATATCGATATTCAGACCTTATTCCCATTTTTTTTATACTTCGTTATTCTATTTATTAAATAATTTTTATTGCTTACTATTTTTTTTCCTGTTTCTTTCTCGAGCTTAACTCTCGCTTCTTTTGCCACGCACCCACCACGCTTAGAAACATTTTTGTTTTCATAAAAACCAGCAGGATGTTCGACATTAGTAATTTCAGTAGTAGCTGCCTCACCCAACATTGAAAAAATCAACTCTAGGTCATTCATATGATCGCGCAAGTTTTCTCGTTTCAACCCTTTAAGTCTTTTATATTCGCTCGAAGTTACACCGAAAGCAGCTTTGGATATTTCAGCCGTTAATATTTCATACTCTTTGGCTTCCTTTACCCCATGCTCCTTCCATGTATCGGTTAAAGTGGCGCGAATCTCAATACCACGCATACGTTTTTCAATCCATGCATCTGAATATCCTTTAGCTTTATATATTTCGCGGGTACGTTTAGTTGCTAATTCTGGATCTTCAATTTCCTGAATTCTTTCATATCCAACCTTGGCCAACCAACGCTTGAATGGTTCGGCTTTGGGCGAAGGAATAGATTGAATAATGCGTAGAACACTTTCAGTATTGGCACAATCAGTTTCATATTTCTTGCCATCGGCTGATTGCAATTTCAGTTGTCGACAAATTGTCGACAACTCACAACCATCCTCAGTTATCACCCTAACTTTCATTCTATACCAATAGTCACGCGGATTTGTGCTCTCGGTTAGCGCTTCTATTATATCAACAACCGAAAACAACCACTCACCATTGCGCAAAACTTTTCGAATTTTCTTGCCTTCAAACAAAGCTATTTTTGTGGTTGCTAATTCTTTGCTCATTTTAACTCCACTTGTTATTGAAAACCAACTCCCTGCAAGCTTACAAAAATGGACCAAAAACTCAATACGGTAATTTATACTTTTAAGCACAATCCGGAGGCCAACGCTCTATCCAACTGAGCTACGAGCACATATTTAAACATCATTCCGACTACCGATTCACATCGTAAGCACTTAACTTGCCAGAGTCAATTAATGAAAAATCAATATCATCCCAACTAATACAAGCATATTTTTATCAACCCCAACACTAAAATCTCATTTACAATCAAAACATTACCGCGCCTTAATATTTTCTTAACAATTGTCTGCTATTATTTCTTTTATGAGCAATAAACTTAGGAAGCAAAACATGTTCAATCGATTGATAAGAGCCACCATTGTCTTTTCTTTTTTTGCTATCACCAGTGCATTTGGAGTAAGCGATGAGGTGCATGCAAACTATTTAAAGTTCTCAAGACCCATCTCAAAAGAAGAGCTGCAAAAAATACCACATGCTGAAGAATATAAACTAACTGCAGAAAACGTAAGAATTATGGACGCTGAGTCGATTTTAGACGGAATAAGCAAAGGAGGAGATGACACCCACCCAGCCCTTTCACCAGATCGCATTAGTTATTACAGGTCAATTATCTCGGATGCAAGCGGGGATAGTTTAGTAGAAGCATTTAGGAATTTCCTTGAAAACAGTGAATTTAAAAAAACAGTAGAAATAGATCCCCAAGAAAGCACCTTGAGTTTGCGAGGTCTAGACGGTCATATTTATACTTCAAAATTAAAAGAAATAGACCCAGAAGAGTTGAAAGAAATAGACCTCGAGAAAAGCACTCTAAACCTGCATGGCACGGACGGTAGAATCCATGCTTTAAAATTAAAGGAAAGGGATCTCTTAGAGTTAAATGGCCCCTTTCCACCAAGATGCATGAGGGAATGCAATTATATTTACACACGTATAGATATGGATTCTTTGGATAAAGAAAAATTTAAAGAAGATTTTTTACAAGAAATATCGCGCGACAAAAGTAATCCGGTTTATAAAAATGCCATGGTCATATTTTTAGCTGCTAATGAATATAACTTGTATTTCCCCGTGGCTTGCCACGGGTAC
>AMFJ01019257.1_pt1 | contig 14400 bp, 10 predicted proteins | sample 427208 | NCBI WGS metagenome assembly AMFJ01 (sample SAMN02954298, study PRJNA114691) | groundwater metagenome | biome: aquatic; feature: subsurface aquifer; material: sediment; isolation source: subsurface aquifer sediment | place: USA: Rifle, CO | collected 2008-08
TCCATGTTTTTCTACGAAAAACTGCGTAACATGAGTAATTTAATTAATTCAACTGCCAGGGTATCCAGCTCTAGAAATTCAGTCATCGTGGCTTTATCTGCCGTTAATACGATATTGGCTGCTTCTTTTCGGGATTGACAGAGTTGCGGATGATTTTCAATGTCTTTTTTTCTTGAGCTTTTATTTTTACTGTATTTATTTCTTTAACCAAATTTTCTGGTGGGATACGGGCTATTAATTCGAGGCGTCGATCAAATTGGGAAATTTCTCCTACAAGCAATGCTTGCAGCCCCATATGAGCCACCCCAAAGCAAACACCCCTCTCTTCAGCAGCATAGCCTAATGCTTTCATGCTGCTAATAAGCCAACGCTGCTTCTCTGGAATTCTTGTTTGTGACATGTCTCTATTCCATTCGTGTAGTTTCACCTTTTATTATCTTTTAAATTTGGGTGTATCAACATTATTTTGTTTGATTTTAGCATTGAAGATATCAACAATTTTTTGTTGGTTCATGGCAATAGCGAGTTCACGTGCACTGATACCATTTGTTTTTTGATGACTGTCTGCGCCGTTCTTAAGTAGTAATTCAACTAATTCGACGCGCCCCAGAAAAGCCGCAATATGTAATGCATTCATGGGGAGAAATGGCAATGGAAGCTTTTCTTCATTGACTAATAATGCGGTTAGCGCATCTTTTTGTTGCGGTGTTTTTGCTAATTTAAGCAGGTTTGACACGCTAATTGACATACAAGTATCTACCGTTGCTCCTGCATCAAGGAGTTCTTTTACTGTGTCAATATGGCCTTGTTGCGTCGCAAAAAAAAGCGGTGTTGCTCCATCTGTACGTACTTGTCTTGGGTTTGCGCCACTTGCGAGTAATATTTTTACGATATTAAGTCGGCCATTGAAGCTGGCAGTAAATAACGGTGTTTCATGATTGGCAAGCATTGCATTGGAATCCGCACCCTCTTGCAGTAATTTTTTTGCGAGCTCCGCGCGATTTTCTTCAATAGCAATAAAAAGACGCCAGCTTTGTATAGTTTTGTGCGTGGAATCTACATTATTTTTTGCTGTATAAATTTCAGTGGCAAACATAACTGTTTTTTGTGGTTTTTCTAATGAAAACTCAGTCATCATTTTATTGGCGAGATCAGCTATATTTTTTTCGGCTAAAATTTGCATCGGTAATGTATTCGCATTAATGAAATACCATTGTTCTTTTTTAGGATCATAGCTAATAGTAATGGAATGATTTATGCTAGATAAAACTAATGCAACAGGATGGGGCACATTTTTTATTGCACTGCTAAATCCATTTAAGTAAACAATGAGCTCTTGCTCAGTGTATATTCCGAGAGAAAAATCACTTATTTTAGCCATACCGCCTTGTTTTGCAAGTTTTTCTGATTGAATCAAAGGCGCGGTCAACTCTGCATTCTGAATGTGAGGTTTTGCTTTTTCTTCAAACCAATCGGGATATAGATTAGGTTGTTGATAGAGCTCAATTCCTTCAAAAAAAGCAGGAATTTCTAACATTAATTTATCATCTTCAGTGAGCATTTCGTTTTTTTCTTGTTTTTGTTGGATCTTATTTATTCTTTCAGCGAATTCGCTAGCAAAATTTTCAAGTGGGATGTCAGCGATTAATTCAAGACGACGATTAAATTGATCTATTTCGCCTATCAATAAGGCTTGCACAGCCATATAGGCTATGCCAAAACAAACACCTTCAGCGTCAGCAGTATATTTCAATTGCCACATTCGCTGGATAAGCCAATCTTGTTCTGTAGGAATCCTTGCTTGTGACATGATTTTCCTATTTAGTGCCTGATGCTTCATCCCAATTTTTACCAACGCCGATATCAACGAGTAATGGAACTTTCAACTGTGCAGCATTCATCATGTGTGTACGAATGACATCAATCAGTTGATCTATTTCATTATCTGCTACTTCAAATACCAATTCATCATGTACTTGCATAATCATTTTTGCAGAAGTCGGGTGATGTTGCAGCCAATGATCGAGTGAAATCATACTGCGTTTAATAATGTCTGCTGCGCTGCCTTGTAAAGGTGCATTAATTGCGGTACGTTCTGCTGCTTTTTGTCGCATCATTTGACTGGAATTAATGTCAGGTAAATAAAGACGTCGTCCAAAGAGTGTTTCAACAAAACCTTGTTTATGTGCCAATTCACGTGTGCTGTCCATGTAAGCTTTCACCAACGGATAACGAATAAAATAACGATGAATATAATCTTGTGCTGCATCACGATCGATGCCAAGTTGTTTGGCTAATCCAAATGCAGACATACCGTAAATTAATCCAAAGTTAATGGCTTTCGCAGCGCGGCGTTCTTCTGTTGTCACTTTTTCAAGTGAGATACCAAGCACTTCTGCTGCGGTAGCTTTATGAATATCCAGATTTTGGGTAAAAGCATGTAATAAATTGGGATCATTCGAAATATGCGCCATGATGCGTAATTCAATTTGCGAATAATCCGCGCTAATAAGTTTATAACCTGTGGGCGCAATAAATGCCTGACGAATGCGACGGCCTTCTTTGGTGCGTACCGGAATATTTTGCAAATTAGGATCAGACGATGATAAACGACCGGTTGCGGCTCCCCATTGATGGTAAGATGTGTGAATTCGTCCAGTAGACGCATTGATCTGTTCCGGTAAACGTTTTGTGTAGGTGGTCATTAATTTGCTGAGCGCGCGATATTCAATAATAAATTTGGGTAATGCATAATCATGCGCGAGTTCTTGCAACACTGCTTCAGCCGTTGACGGTTGTCCGGTGGGTGTTTTTTGTAAAATAGGTAATTTTAATTTATTGTATAAAATAGCTTGTAATTGTTTTGGCGAATTTAAATTAAATTCACCGTCTGCTAAAGTAAATGTTTCTTGTTCTAATTCAGCTAATCGTTGTTCTAATTCTTTGCTTTGTTTAAGTAACATGGTTGCATCAATCAAAACACCGTTTCTTTCGATTCGAGCAATAACAGGTATGAGCGGCATTTCAATTTCGGTAAATACTTTTTTTAAACTCGGTTCTTTTTCAAGCCGCGGCCAAAGTGTTTTATGCAGCTGTAAAGTGACATCTGCATCTTCTGCTGCATAAGTCGCTGCTGGCTTGATAGCAATTTTATCAAAAGTCAATTGCTTAGCGCCTTTTCCTGCAATATCTTCAAATGAAATGGTGCGCCAACCTAAATATTTTAAGGCCAGTGAATCCATGTCATGATTGTTGCTACCGCTATCTAAAATATAGGACTCGAGTAGAGTGTCATAACCAATGCCTTGCAAATGCACGCCATGATTGGCTAATACTTCCATGTCATATTTAATGTTATGACCCATTTTTTTTAAGTGTGGATTTTCCAGCAGTGGTTTTAATTGGCGTAATACGTTTTCTCGATTTAATTGTGTGATGGGGCTATCGTGCGCAAGTGGAACATATGCTGCTTTCCCTGCTTCAATCGCAAAAGACACACCAACAATTCTTGCATCCATATAATCAAGGCTAGTTGTTTCTGTATCAAAGGCAAATGTTTCGGCGTTGTTTAATTTTGTCACCCAGTCATTTAGTTGTTCTTCTGTGAAAATCGTTTCGTATCCTGCATATTTTTCTGTAGGATTTTGCGGATTTTCTTTAAGTAAGGCATTTAGCCAACTTTTAAATTCTAATTCACGATAAAGTGCAAGCAATTTTTCTGTATCAGGTAAGGTACGTTGTAAATCATCAATGCTTATTTTCAAATTCACATCGAGTTTGATGGTTGCAAGTGTTCTTGCCAGTGGAAGTTGTATTAAGGAAGCACGTAAATTTTCGCCTACTTTGCCTTTAACCTGATCAGCATTTGCAATGATATTATCGAGTGAGCCATATTCCAATAGCCATTTCACAGCGGTTTTAGGCCCTACTTGCGGTACACCTGGAATGTTATCAACGGTATCGCCTACTAACGCTAAATAATCAACGATGCATTCAGGAGGGATACCAAATTTTTCTACGACAGTTTGCGGATTTAAAATGGTATCTGTCATGGTATTGATCAGCGTCGTATGCGTATCCACTAATTGCGCGAGATCTTTATCGCCCGTAGAAATCAGTGTTTCCATTCCGTAGTTTTTTGCTTGTTTTGCAAGTGTGCCAATGACATCGTCAGCTTCAACACCTTCTTCAATGAGCAAAGGAATGCCTAAGGCACGAATGACCTCATGGATGGGCGCAATTTGTTGGATTAACTCATTTGGCATAGGCGGGCGATTTGCTTTGTAATGTTCATAGAGGGTTTCACGAAATGTTTTTTCTTTAGAATCAAAAATAACGGCAATGTAGTTAGGTTCATATTGAGTGAGCAAGCGCTGCAACATGTTGATAACGCCATATATAGCACCTGTTGGAAAACCTTTAGAGTTGGATAAAGAAGGTAATGCGTGAAATGCACGATATAAATAAGAGGAACCATCCACTAAAATCAAAGGTTTCGTTTTGTTTTTAAGCATACAATAACTTTTCCCATTCAGGTTTTTTTGTGTTAGCGCGTTATTCTAACCTAGAAATAACAAATATGCGCGTTTCCCATTTTTCCGTAACCTATTGATTAAATTAGGAACATATTTTTTCTGAACACCCTTAATTGATCAATAAATGCACTATACTAAATAGGATTCATTATTTTTTATCTTTCTGGAGAATTGCAATGAATATGTCTTCCGTAATGAAAGTGTTTGGTATTGTGTTTGTGGTATTAGGAGTGGTCGGGTTTATTCCTGGATTGACGAGTAATGGAATAGTGCTTGGTATGTTTTCAACGGGTGGAATATATAGTGTTGTGTATCTGTTAAGCGGCATTGTTGCTTTCTTTGCTGTCAAGCAAGTGGATTGGACAAAGTTATATTTGCGCGTTGTTGGTGTGCTTTATGGAATCGGAGCCATTTTAGGATTTGTCAAAGGCGGAAACTTGATTGTGATGCATATTAACACGATGGATAACCTATTATATTTAGTTATCGGTGTTGTTGCATTGTACCTTGGATTTTTGGGCAACAAGTTGTTAAAGAAATAATAGGTTAATGGATAGGATGCAATAGAAGACAAGATCGTTATTTAAAAATCAAAGATCCCCATGCAAAGGTTTGCTGGGGTTTTTTTTGAATACTATGTTAGTATACGGGTCGGTGGATTTGTTTTTGGGAGAGGTAGGTGAGCGCAACGCTTTGGGAAAAGTGTTTAAGTTCTTTGCAGGACGAGTTTCCTTCACAGCAATTTAATACGTGGATTAGACCATTACAAGTCGAGCATGTAGATCAGAAGCTCACCTTGTTTGCGCCTAATCGTTTCGTATTAGATTGGATTAATGAACGTTTTTTAGATCGAATTAAACAATTGATTGGCCAATTTAGCCAAACAGAACCGCCCAGTATTCATTTAGAAATTGGCAGCAAACGTATTGAATCTGAAAAAATAGCTTCTCTGAAGCAGCAAACACCAATACAAACTACTCAGGTGCGTAGTAAAACAGTTTCTACAACGTCGACTGAATTACCTAATTATCAAAGCAATATTAATTCCTCTTTCACGTTTGAGAATTTTGTCGAAGGCAAATCAAATCAACTTGCCAAAGCCGCTTCTTTACAAGTGAGTGAAAACCCTGGTGTGGCCTATAATCCGCTTTATTTATACGGTGGCGTGGGATTAGGTAAAACGCATTTACTGCATGCAATTGGTAATCAAATTATTCATAACAATCCTAATGCAAAGGTGCTGTATTTACATTCCGAACGCTTCGTGGCGGACATGGTGAGAGCATTACAAACTAATTCGATGAATGATTTTAAACGCTATTATCGTACTGTTGATGCATTGTTAATTGACGATATTCAATTTTTTGCTGGCAAAGATCGTTCGCAAGAAGAATTTTTCCATACATTTAATGCATTGTTGGAAAGTCAGCAACAAGTTATTTTGACATGTGATCGTTACCCGAAAGAAATTAATGGTGTAGAAGAGCGGTTAAAATCACGTTTTGGTTGGGGACTTACCGTTGCAGTTGAACCACCCGAGCTTGAGACTCGAGTTGCTATTTTGATGAGTAAAGCAGAATTAGCCAATATTAATTTGCCTTACGAAGTTGCTTTCTTTGTCGCAAAACGCATTCGTTCAAACGTACGTGAATTAGAAGGCGCGCTTAAACGCATTATTGCGAATGCGCATTTTACGGGTAAACCTATTACACTGGATTTTGTAAAAGATGCATTGCGTGATTTGTTGGCATTACAAGATAAGTTGATTACGATTGAAAACATTCAAAAAACTGTTGCAGAATATTACAAAGTAAAAGTTGCGGATTTATTATCTAAACGTCGCAGTCGTTCGGTAACGAGACCACGACAAATGGCAATGGCCTTAGCTAAGGAACTTACCAATCATAGTTTACCGGAGATTGGTGATGCATTTGGCGGTAGAGATCATACAACTGTTTTGCATGCTTGTCGGGTGATGACTGAGCTTAAACAATCGAATCAGGATGTAGAAGAAGATTACACCAATCTTTTAAGAATTTTAACAACATAAATGATGGGTCTAACATATGAAGTTAACTATTCAACGTGCAGCATTGCTCAAACCTTTGCAAATGATTAGCGGAGTTGTCGAACGTAGACAAACGCTGCCCATTTTGGCAAATGTGTTGATCACAGTAAAAGATCATCGTTTATATTTGACCGCAACAGACCTCGAGATTGAATTAATTGGCAGTGCCGTGTTAGATGATGTATCCGAAACGGGAGCTATTACTGTTGCAGCACGTAAATTATTGGATATTTGTCGTGCATTACCAGACGATGCGGAAGTGCGTTTAGCCTTAGAAGGGGATCATGTAGTATTACGTTCGGGTAAAAGCCGTTTTTTATTAACAACGCTTCCTGCGCAAAATTTCCCTAGCATTGAAGAGGTGGCATTTACGATTGAATTTTCCATGAGCCAAGCAAAACTAAAAAAGATGATTAGTAAAATTTATTTTGCTATGGGGCAACAAGATGTGCGTCATTATTTGAATGGTGCATTGTTTGATATCCATCAAGGGACAATGAAATGCATCGCAACGGATGGTCATCGTTTAGCTTTTAGCTCAGTTAGCGATATTCAAGCAAATACTGCTCATGCTAAGGTTATTTTACCGCGCAAAAGTGTGTTGGAATTAATGCGATTATTAGATGCAAATAGCGAAGAAGCGGTCACCATGCGTATTGGCGAGAATCATTTTCGTGTCAATTCGCAAGAATTCATGTTTACATCTAAATTAATTAATGCGCAATACCCTGATTATGACAAGCTGATTCCGCGTGCTATTGCGAATACAGCGGTTGCAGGCCGAGAAGCGCTTAAACAAGCGTTAGCGCGTGCTTCTATTCTTTCTAATGAAAAATTTCGTGGCGTACGCTTGCAGCTTGATCGTGATACATTGCGAATAGTCGCAAATAATCCTGAGCAAGAAGAAGCGGAAGAAACGATTCATATGGAATACCAAGGAAGCGGGATGGAGATTGGTTTTAATGTGAGCTATTTATTAGATGTTGTTTCAACAATTGCCTCAGAAAATATTAGATGGTCATTTAGTGACCCAAGTGGCGGTGTATTAATCGAATCATCGGAAAAAGATGATAGTTTATATGTCGTTATGCCAATGCGGTTGTGATTTTCTAAAAAGCACCTTAGAGCTTAGACAAGAACATGTCGTTAACAAAGTTAGATATAGCAGATTTCCGTAATCTGAGTGCGGTTAAGCTCGATCCTATGGCAAGTGGATTCAATTTTTTATTCGGAAGTAATGGCAGTGGTAAAACGAGTTTAATTGAAGCCATTTACTATCTCAGTCGGGGACGTTCTTTTCGTAGTTCCGTAGTTGGGCATGTCATTCATCATTCAGCAGAAAAATTTTCTATCTTTGCGCAAACGATAACGGAAAACCAATCTGCAATTCCTATTGGAGTAGAGAGGCAACGTAATACCGAGATGAAAGTGCGTATTGCGGGAGAGAATAGCGTTTCATTTGCAGAGGTAGCGCAGCTTCTCCCTACTCTTTTGATTAATTCTAATTGCTATCATTTATTAGATGCTGGCCCTATTTTTCGCCGAAAATATGTAGATTGGGGTGCGTTTTATTTAATGGGCGATTTTCTACGTGTTTGGAAGCAATATGAACGAGTACTAAAGCAGCGTAATGCAGCATTGCGTAATCGGATTTCAAAACAAGAATTACAGACATGGTCAGATGAGCTGGTTCGAAGTGCAACGGAGCTACATAAGTTGCGGGAATACTTTATCCAACAATTACTGCCCTTTTTACAAGCTATGTTGGCAGAATTGCTGGTTATTCCTGGACTAAAAATGAGTTATCAAGCGGGTTGGGATGAGAATAGCAGCTATGAGGAGGCAATTGAGCAGTCGATAGAGAGGGACATGGGGCTTGGTTATACCCAATTAGGCCCACATCGGGCAGATTTTAAGATTACAATTAACCACATACCTCTAAAAGATATCTTATCCAGAGGCCAGCAAAAATTATTCGTTTGTGCTATGATAATGGCCCAGGGAGCACTGTTGCAGCAATATGTAAATAGAAAGCCAATCTACTTAATCGATGATTTGTCGTCAGAGCTTGATGTAGTCAGTCGATCTAAGCTCATTGCTTTGCTTGTAAGGCAAAAGACACAAGTATTTCTTACTGCTGTTGAGCGCGAAATGTTAGCAGACTTCTTTGTTAAAGTCCCTGCTAAAATGTTTCACGTGGAACATGGTGACGTAAAGGAAATGTCCTGATTATGCTGGGAGACATGATGGGTCTCATTCAGCAAGGGGGACGGACGTAGGTAATAATATGGGAGTAATGAAGAGTGAATAGTGCCGCTAGCTATGATTCATCAAAAATTAAGGTTTTGAAGGGGTTAGACGCCGTCCGTAAACGTCCTGGAATGTATATTGGTGATACCGATGATGGAACTGGATTGCATCATATGGTATTTGAGTTAGTTGATAATTCAATTGATGAGGCGCTGGCGGGATTCTGTAATGCAATTTCTGTGACAATTCATGCAGATGAGTCCGTTTCAGTTAAAGACAATGGCAGAGGTATTCCAGTCGATATTCATCCTGAAGAGGGCCGTTCTGCTGCCGAAGTGATTATGACGATCCTGCATTCTGGTGGTAAGTTTGATAACGATTCTTACAAGATATCAGGTGGTTTACATGGTGTAGGCGTTTCTGTCGTGAATGCGCTGTCGGAAGATTTACATTTAACTGTTCGTTTGAATGGCAAGGTATATGAACAACATTATAAACATGGCGAACCGCAAGCTCCTTTGGCTGAGGTAGGAGAAACAACCGAGCGAGGCACCGAGGTTCGATTTAAACCGAGTAAAGAAACATTTACTAATATTCATTTCTCTTACGACATCCTCGCTAAGCGATTGAGAGAATTATCTTTTTTAAATTCGGGAATCCGCATCTATTTAATGGATGAACGCACAGCAAAAAATGATGTGTTTGAATACCATGGCGGTATTAAAGCATTTGTAGAAGATTTAAATCGCAATAAAACACCTATACATTCAAAAGTGCTTTATTTTATTGCAGAAAAAGATCGCATTACAGTGGAAGTGGCTTTGCAGTGGAATGATACATTTATCGAAAAAATATTTTGCTTTACTAACAATATACCGCAGAAAGACGGCGGAACACATTTAGCGGGTTTTCGCAGTGCATTGACGCGGGTATTAAATAATTATATTGAAAAAGAAGGCTATCTAAAAAAAGATAAAATCACAACGACAGGAGATGATTTTCGTGAAGGATTAACCACAGTTTTATCAATTAAAATGCCTGATCCAAAATTTTCGTCACAAACAAAAGATAAATTAGTTTCTTCTGAAATTAAAGCCCTTGTTGAAGCTACCATGGCTGAGAAATTACAAGAATTTTTACTTGAATTTCCACAAGACGCTAAGTTGATAGTATCAAAAGTGATTGATGCTGCACGTGCACGCGAAGCTGCAAGAAAAGCACGTGAAATGACGCGCCGTAAAGGTGCATTAGATATGGCAGGATTACCAGGTAAATTAGCGGATTGCCAGGAAGAAGATCCGAGTAAATCAGAAATATTTATTGTTGAGGGAGAATCTGCAGGCGGTTCTGCTAAACAAGGCAGAGATCGTAAACATCAAGCTATTTTGCCATTGAAAGGTAAAATTCTAAATGTAGAAAAAGCACGATTTGATAAAATGCTTTCGTCGGTGGAAGTTGTTGCTTTAATTACTGCGCTTGGCTGTGGAATAGGAAGAGAAGAATATAATCCGGATAAGTTACGCTACCATAGCATTATTATTATGACGGATGCAGATGTGGATGGCTCGCATATTAGAACATTGCTGTTAACATTTTTTTACCGTCAAATGCCCGAACTTATTGAACGCGGCCATATCTATATAGCTCAACCGCCTTTATATAAATTAAAAAAAGGGAAACAAGAACACTATCTTAAAGATGATGAGGCATTACAGTTATCTTTAGTTCAGTCTGCCTTAGATAATGTGCGTCTCTATCCTGGTAATGATCATTTACCTATCGCAGGCGCCCCCCTAGAGAAATTGTTGGTAGAGCATTTATCGGTTAATACTACCCTTCATCGTTTATCAAGAATTTATCCACGCGCTGTTCTTGAAGCACTTATTTATATTCCTCCTTTAACAGAAGCTGATTTAGCGCAGCAAAAAACAGTAGAAAAAACCGTAGAACAATTAAGACAAAGGTTGCAAACAAAAGAGGATGCCGCAATTCGTTATTCGTTTGAAGTTGTCCAAGATTCTGAAAAGCGTTTTTGGCTACCTAAGGTAGTGGTGACGCAGCACGGGGCTGATCATATCATATTGATTAATAGGGATTTATTTGTTTCAGCAGAGTATCGCAAGTTGATTGAACATGGTGCGAAAGTGCATGACTTACTGCAAGCAGGCGCTTATGTTGAGCGTGGTGAAAAACAGCAACAGGTGAGTACCTTTGCAGAAGGAGTAGAGTGGTTAATGGCGGAAGCAAAAAAAGGCCAAGCTATTCAACGTTACAAAGGGTTGGGAGAAATGAATCCAGATCAATTATGGGAAACCACGATGAATCCCGAAACTCGCCGTTTGTTGCAAGTAACGATTGAAGATGCTGTATCTGCAGATCAAATATTTACTACCCTTATGGGTGATCAAGTAGAGCCACGACGTGAGTTTATCGAAATGAACGCGCTTGACGTGGTGAATCTGGATATCTGATGAAATGGGCAAAGGGAAACACGCCCTTGAAATTTAAGAAAAATTTTTAGCACATCTTTCTCACATATTATATAATGAAGAGATCAGATAGATACTCTATCGTGGTTTTTGTTTGCTCAATCATGAATTAGTTTGAGGAGCAACATGGCTGAAATGATCACGTCACCAGGCGAAACAAAAGACCAAATGGTTCTTTTAGAGCAATTTGCTGCGGCTACTTTTACTAAAGTCATTACGAGTCCGGGCGATCTTGATACAAAAGATAGAGTAATGGATGAAATGTTATCATGGTGCAAAGAGCAAGAAACGCTTGTTGTACTAAAAAGCGCAACCATCCTGTCTTGTGATCCCACTTCCCGTACTGTTCAAAATTGTAAATCATTAATGCTTAGCAAAGGAATCCATCCGGGACAGGTTTATGCGACTACCCCATCATTTGTGAAATTACTATTAGCCAGCGGTCAAGAAGATAGTGCACTTAAAAAACATAAAGGAGAAACGAGCGCTACGTTTAGCGATCAACAACGGCATTTACGTGATTTAGTGATGGAAGCAGTGCAGCAAAATGTGAGCGATATTCATATTCAAGTAAGACAAACATATACTAAAATTCGCATGCGTCAGCATGGTGAATTGCGTATGTATGCCGAATGGTCAGAAAAATTAGGCAGAGAATTAGCATCCGTTGCATTTAATAAAGAAACAGATCATGCTACATCACATTTCAATCCATTGGTTCCGCAAGATGCCTCTATGCCGCTAAAAATTGGCGGGAGAGATATTCGCTTACGTTTAGCAAGTGTTCCGGCGCACGGCGGCTTTGATATGGTGATGCGTATTCTTGCAACGGGCGAAGAAGGTGTAAAAACGCTAGAAGAATTAGGTTACACAACAAAACAAGTTGAAATTATTAAGATGGCGCTTAAATTACCATTCGGTGCGATCATTGTTGCAGGACCTACCGGTTCAGGTAAAACGACAACCTTGGCTGCTTGTATGGAAATGGTTGAGACAACACAAAAACTTTATTCAATCGAAGATCCTGTCGAAAAAGTAGTTGAAGAAGCCACCCAAGTTCCCGTGAATACCGAAAAAGAAGATCGTAGCTTTGCAAGTATGGGTCGTGCTGCTTTACGTATGGATCCGGATGTGATTATCTTGGGTGAAATGCGTGATGAAGACACGGCACATGTGATGATACGCGCATCTATTACCGGTCACTTAGTATTAACGACATTACATACTAATCGTGCAACGGCTATTATTACGCGTTTGGTGGACATGGGAATTTCTCCTGTCATGTTAAGTGATAGCAGCGTATTGCGTTGCTTGTTATGTCAACGTCTTGTTCCTGTTGTATGTCCTCATTGCGCTATTCCACTAAGAACTTCTCCTAAACACCAACCTTTTATTCCAGACTGGGAAGCGGTATTAGGTAAAGAGGTTATTGATCGCGCGCGCGCGCGTGGGCCAGGTTGCCCAAAATGTTATAGTACAGCAGTAGGCGGAAGAACGGTTGTAGCAGAAGTGATTTGGGTAGATGAAGAAGGCCGTCAATATATTCAAAAATCGGACACACTCAATTGGGAAAAATACTTATTAGAAAATGGCTGGATCAATTTTCAGCAGCGTGCAATAGAACTTATTACGGAAGGACGTTGTGATCCTTTTGATGCAGAAAAAGTAGTGGGGCCCATTAACCCCGCAACGAAAGCATCTATTTATAAATACCATTAACTGACTAGTTGAAAAATCATTATGGAATTGAGCGATATTAAAAATTTTTCTGATAAAACCCTGCAACGTTTTAAGCGCATGCAGTTTGGTACGAAATCGCAACTTGCGTTTTTAGAAGATCTTTATCTTTTGATAAATGACGGTATTCCAGCAAATCGCGCCATAGACATGATGGCACAGGCAACGACAGGGATTACCCGTGATGTAGCGTTAGCGATATCACAAAAAATTTCTGCAGGTCAACCGCTAGCTAATGGCATGCAAGATTGGTTTGCCGTGAATGTGGTTGAAATTGTACGCGTGGGTGAAGAAGGCGGAGCATTAGTTGAAACATTTAAATCTGCAATTAAAACCTTAGGACAGCAAAGTGGTGCAATCGCTGCAGTCATGAGCGCGATTACGTATCCTTTGATAGTCATTACCATGGCTTGTTTTATTATTATTTATTTAAATAATTCCGTCTTTACTCAATTTGCAAGTATCAAACCGATGAATGAATGGCCGCAGGCAGGGCGTGATTTAGTTTGGCTTGCTGACTTGATTCAAACGTGGTGGTGGTTACTCATCGCATTCATTATTATGGTGATAGTCTTTCTACGCAGGACTATGAATAATTACGTGGGCGAGCTGCGGCCTTTTTTAGATAATCTTCCTCCATTTAATCTGTATCGGCGATTTGTTGCAGCACGGCTCATGGAAACATTAGGGTTGTTGGTCGCAAACGGTGTGGTATTTAAAAATGCAATTAAAGTCATGCAATATCAAGCGACTCCCTACATGGCTTCACATTTAGTTACCATGGAGCATTTCTTGGCAATGGGCCAGGGTAACATTGCTGACGTGTTATCAACGGGATTGATTGATGATAAAAGTATTTTGCGTTTGCGTGTGATGGCGGAAGTAAAAGGATTTGAGCATGGTTTAGTGCGGATGGGAATACGTGGTGCAGAAGAAAGTACTAAAACACTGGCGCTCATTGCAAAAATAGTAGGTGGATTATTGCTTGCGTTAGGCGCTGCTTTGATTATTGTCATCATCAGAGGGATTTACTTAACGGGTATGGCAATGGGAACAGGGGGATAAACCCAGGAGAATAGTTTGAGACGTAAGCAACAAGGTGTAACCCTGCTGGAACTCATGTTAGCGCTTGCTATTGCGACAGCGGTTTTTATTTTGGGGATAAGACTTTTTGCTGAATATAGTTTTCGACTTCACGAAAGCCAGCTTGAAGCAAACGTAGAGCAATTATTTCAAGCGATGACCCATTATTATCAAGCAAATTGTCGCCGACAGTTGGATGCCAATTCAAATGCGCAATCAACAGGTAGTTTAGATCCTG
>AMFJ01025430.1_pt1 | contig 14400 bp, 15 predicted proteins | sample 427208 | NCBI WGS metagenome assembly AMFJ01 (sample SAMN02954298, study PRJNA114691) | groundwater metagenome | biome: aquatic; feature: subsurface aquifer; material: sediment; isolation source: subsurface aquifer sediment | place: USA: Rifle, CO | collected 2008-08
TAATCTCAGGCTACGTGGGGTTCAAGTCATTGGCCTGAAAGCACCAAAACTTGGTGCAATAAATTCGACAGTCAGTGTTAGATCAAGTTTAGATTTTTATACATAAGAGCGCTAAATCATGTTTAGCGCTCTTTAATTTTTATCCTAAATTAATCAAATCCACTTGCCGTTTTAAAGCGCCGCGATTTTTTTCGACCACTTGAAAAGCATTGTCACCTGTTTTTTTACGCGTCTCTTCATCCATAAAAAAATGAATCACCTTTTCAGATAATTGTTCAGCATCTTCCACTTTAATCATGCCGTTTGCAGCCAGCATCAAATCACTCACTTCCGCAAAATTAAATAAATACGGGCCCGTGATCACTGGTTTATGCAACGCTGCAGGTTCAATCACATTGTGCCCGCCGATGGGGACAAAACTCCCGCCTACAAAAGTGACATCTGATGCTGCATACATTAAAAGCATTTCGCCCATTGTATCTCCCAGATAAACAGCCGTATTTTCACTGCATGGATTTTTTTCACTACGGCGCACTAAATGAAATCCTTGTTCTTTTATTTTTTTTGCAACATCATCAAAGCGTTCGGGATGTCTTGGCACTAAAATTAAAAGTACATTCGGTAATTTTTGATGGATGATCCGATGTGCAGCTAAAATAATTTCTTCTTCGCCGTTATGCGTACTGGCTGCAACCCAAATCAAACGTGTATCGCCCAATTGATTTCGTAATGCTTTTCCCTTCGTAATAACTTCCGGTAATATTTCTAAATCAAATTTCAAACTCCCTGTCATTTTGACTCGATTTTTTTCCATTCCTAACTCAATAAAACGTGATGCATCGGGTTCTGCTTGCGCGGAAAGCACAGTAATCGCCGTCAACATGTCGCTAACCAGCGGTTTAATTCGATGATATCCTTTAGCAGATTGATTCGATAAACGCGCATTCGTCAAAACAATTGGAATATTTCTTTTTTTACAAGCCGCAAATAAATTAGGCCATAATTCAGTTTCCATAATGACTAATATTTTAGGATGAACACGATCGATAAAACGCGCGACTGCATCAGGCACATCGTAGGGAATATAAGCATTCAATACACTATCACCTAAAGAAGCTGCCACACGCACAGAACCGGTTAACGTCATATTGGTCACCAAAATAGGAATATGCGGATATTTTATTTTAAGCGCTTTGATTAATGGATGCGCGGCAATAGTTTCACCCAAAGACACTGCGTGTACCCAAATACATTGATTTAGCCGATGCGGACAAAATCCTAAGCGTTCGGCTAATCGTTTGCGATACAAAGGATTTTTCCGCGAACGCCATAACAATCGTAAAAAAATAAATGGCAATGCTAAATAAAATAATAAACTATATAAATATCGCAAGACATCTTCCTTATTTCACTTCAAAATAGGGCGATTATAGTGGATTATTGAGGTTCTTTGCGAGGAAAAACCATGCGCGACTATCTTATTGCTCCCTCATTACTTTCCGCTGATTTTGCGCGGTTAGGCGAAGAAGCAACCGATGTTCTTAAAGCAGGCGGCGATGTATTACATTTGGATATCATGGATAATCATTATGTCCCTAACTTAACCATCGGCCCCATGCTGTGCGAAGCACTGCGTAAGCACGGTATTAAAGCACCCATCGATGTCCATTTGATGACTCGTCCTGTAGACCGGCTCATTGTAGAATTTGCTAAAGCAGGTGCAAGCTATATTACCTTTCATCCGGAATGCTCTCCGCACGTTGACCGTAGCTTGGAACTCATTCGTAAACATGACTGTAAAGCAGGACTTGCTATTAACCCAGCCACTCCGCTTGATTGCTTGGATTACGTCTGGGACAAATTGGATATCATTCTAATTATGTCAGTCAATCCCGGTTTTGGCGGACAAACCTTTATCCCCATCACCTTAGAAAAATTAAAAAAAACGCGGACCTTAATTGAACAGCATCAAAAAGACATCCGCTTAGCCATCGATGGCGGCATCAAGGTAGATAATATTGCACTGGTAGCAAAAGCAGGCGCTGATATGTTTATTGCGGGTTCAGCGATCTTTACAGAGCCTGATTACGCCGCCGTGATTACGAAGATGCGGAATGAATTAAAAAAGTAATTTAAATCTCTTATTTTGATCTTATATTGTGCATTTTTTATGAATAGCTCATTTTTTGATCAAAATAGCCCTTTAATAGGAGGTATAATATACCTGTTAGCGGTCAAAACCTAACTAGGAGGAACCTCCAATGAAAGACAAATTTGACAAAAACAAGCAACACCAGCAACAACCTCATATTACACCGGGCACCCCGCCAGGCGGGGCACAAAGAACCACGACAGGCGGAACAACCGGCGGCCAGCAACAACGCGGCCCAGGGATGCAACGCCCTAACCTGAACAATCCAAGCAATCCGCACCAACAAGGAGGCGGCAGTGATTGGAGTGGTAAAAAATAAAAAGGAAGTTATTATAAAATAACTAAACCGTTTTTTATTTTAACACCCAGCAATCATTTGTTTGGTTGTTGGGTATTTTTTTTATTTTTCACTCTCTTTTTTCTCATCATCTTTAACCCAACTGTGCGGCATGCCTGCTGGTCTGGGCGCATTATTGAAGGGGGTTGGTTGAAAGCTCGACTTTTGCTGCACGCCGCCTCCGCTAGATGAAATTGATGTACTTCCCGCGCTTTCAGTAAATTCTTGTAGCAAGTCTAATCCTTCAAATAATCGGTAGGTGACTTTCACGCGTAATTTTGCATCTTCTTCTTGCTTTGCTGAAACAAAAAGTTTTGCATCATTCATGTCATTAAATTCTGCAACAGGAATATCCGTCCCGCGCGCATATTGCTTAGTGATTTTGTATAACATATCTCAACCATTCTAAATAAAATTGAATAATATGGCGGCTATTCTAAATGATTTAAGAAAAAAGTCATCTTGTTTAAGTTTTTCTTAAGGTGCAGGAGAGTACTCTATATTCTTTTTGGCAAAATAAGGAACGTTTATGCCTATTCCAAAAATCACTAATCTTGTACTCGGTGGCGGTGGAGTACCAGGCGCTTTTTCACTCTTAGGCGCAATCAAAGCACTAGAAGAGCAAAAACTTTTAGGCTACTTAGAACACGTCTGCGGCACATCCATTGGCGGAATTGCAGCGCTTATGTTATGCCTAAATTTTAAAGCAAAAGAAATAAAAGATTTTATAAAAAATATCGATTTTTCAAAGCTACAAGACAACTCTTACTTTCCTCAAGCTACGATGAAAAATTTGAAAAACCATTTTGGCATATACACAGGCAAACCACTCTCTGAATTAATTAAAACTATTTTAAAAATGAGAGATCTTCCAGAAGACATTACTTTTGAACAATTAAAGAAAGACTTTCCTCGAACGCTACACATCGTTGCAACAAAAGCATTTACAGATAGCAATGGTATCGGCCAATCTGAGTTACAATATTTTTCTGCGGATACAACACCAGACACATCCATAGTGACCGCTATTATGGCATCGACCGCCATCCCGCCTTTTTTCCCGCGAATTCGATTAGAAAGGCAAGCAGAAGGCAAATTTGTCGAAGTAGAAGGTAATAAAGGACATGTTTACGCTGACGGTGGCTTCTTAAGTAATTGTGCAATTGAGTATTTTGATGAACCCGGCGGCAGGATCAATCAAGAAACATTAGGGCTCGCCTTCACCACTTTCCCTTCAAAAGAAAAGTTGAAAGTTTCTATCCCTGATGGCGATTTAGTCAATTATTTATTTGCATTGTTGTATAAAGCTTTTTCTGATGAATATGAAAAATTGGCTAAGCCTGAAAATTATAAAAGGCTTATTATCATTGATCGCCAAAATCAAAAAGCAAACATTACTGAATTTAATCCTTCGCATCAAATGAGAAAAAAACTCTATCATGCTGGAAAGGGAGCAGTACATCAATATTTAAAATTACATTATCTCAAAGATAATATTTTTGGATTGCCGAATGAAGTAAAAGAAAATGATGATGAAAAACATAGCTCGTCTTTAAAATACTCAAAGTCCCAGATTATTTTTTCATCTTCTAGGGACAACAAAGAAGCTAATAATAAGGAAAAACATTTACAGCGCAGTAGAACTTGCACTCCATTCAGGAATATTTAGAAGAGTCTATCGGTATTCTTGCTGACCCATAAGTACGAAATGGCGACAAATGCGGATTGCCTAATTTTTTAAGAATTTTTGCTGCTGCCCCCAAATGAAAAATTTCCCAATTTTTCATTCTATCAAAACCAGTGTCTTCCTCGAAGACATTTCTCACTGTAGTAGTGTAAGCTAATCGTGGACAATCAGCCATATTTCTTGCTGTACGATGCAGCGTAAGAGGGGAAAAAATAAGCGCGTCACCTTCTTTACATTGTATATTCACTATTTCAGCATCCTCAGGCAACCATTTTGGTTCTCGGTTTTGATGCGGAATATGCCCCCATAAATGGGATTTTTTTATCATATCCATAGTTCCGGCACCTTTTTCCATCACTATAGGCGCCCAAAAAGAATATGTTCTATTCCCGGCACCAGTCCAGAATTCTTGATGAAATTTTTTGATGAGTGAATCATTTTTTTCATCTTTTATATTAACAGGTAACTCAGAATTCATTTCATAGGCAAGATCAACCCCGACAATATGAATAAAACTTTCTAGTATTGCAGAGGTATTTAAAATTCTTTTAGGAAATTCAGCAAAAACAATTTCTCGCATGAGGTGTAGGTTAATTTGATATGGGTGAATATTTTTAGAAAGTTGTTTATATTGTTCAGAAAAATGCAATCCAGTCGGCGCGCCAAGTTTTACTAATTTTTCGCAAATACAGCTTTTTATTTCCTCGATTAATTTTGTGTCGATGACATCTTCAAGCAAAAAATATCCGTTTTCGATAAGTTCATTCATGTTGTTTAATACAGATTGACTTTTTATGGTTTCAGTTATTTTAACTTCTACTGTTTCTGTCGTTACCATTTTTTAAATCTCCGTAAATTAAATTTTTAAAATATTCCATTTATTTTTTTCAATCATGCTGTATGCCGCTATCTGTTGCAAGCATAACTTCATCGGCACGACGTCTCGCAAATATTCCATTGGCAACAACGCCTGCAATATTATTGATTTTTTCTTCCCAAGCGATCGGATCTAAAATTTTTAAATTATAAACATCCAAAATAACGTTGCCATTATCCGTCACAAAACCTTGTCGGTAAGAGGGATCACCGCCTAATTTAACGATTTCTCGCGCAACATAACTGCGCGCCATGGGAATCACTTCAATAGCGACCGGAAATACACCCAGTAAATCTACTTTTTTATGTTGATTCACTAAACAAATAAATTTTTTTGCAACCGCCGCTACAATTTTTTCTCGCGTTAAAGCGCCACCGCCGCCTTTAATCATTTGCTTGGCTGAATTAATTTCATCCGCACTATCAATATAAATTGGCAACTCATTGACACTATTCAAATCAACCACCGGAATGGATAATGCTTTTAATCTTTTTTCAGTTTCGAGAGAACTTGCAACCGCCGCTTCAATTTTTCCTTTCACTGCTTTTAATTCTTCGATAAAACAATTGACAGTAGAACCGGACCCAACACCTAACACCATGCCTGGTTCAATATAAGCAAGCGCTGCTTTTCCGAGCATTTTTTTTAAATGTTCTTTGTCCATGCTGCTTTCTCCTGATAATCTCGCCAATTTTTTTGATAATGAATACTCAAAGAATAAAGCATCGGCCAGCTATAAATGCCCGTGTTATGCCCATCACTAAAAATAAATTTAACTGCGTAATGGCCGACCGGTTCAATCGCTAAAATATTGACATGTTCTTTGCCGGTGACAATTCTTTCATTGCCAATGCCGTGGCCGCGGACATCAGCAGAAGGTGAAAAAACGCGTAAATACTCACAAGGCAGTAGAAAACGTTCTTGATTGTCAAAGATCACTTCGATCGTTCGAGAAACTTTATGCAAAATCATTTCTACTGGATAATGCGAAGGTACGGTCATAAAATATAACGGCTTAAATCTTCGTCCTTAATTAAATGCTCTAAATGCCTATCCACATATTCTGCATTAATTTCGACAACCTCCCCTTGACGATCAGACGCTTCATAAGAAACCTCTTCAAGCAAGCGCTCAAGAACAGTATGCAATCGTCTAGCGCCAATATTTTCTGTACGCTCATTCACATACCATGCAACTTCTGCAATTCTTTTAACACCTTCCGGCAAAAATTTAACACTGACGCCTTCCGTCCCTAATAATGCAACATATTGTTCTGTTAATGATGCCGTGGGTTCTGTGAGAATGCGAACAAAATCGTCTGTGCTTAAGGCTTTTAATTCAACTCGAATCGGTAATCGGCCTTGTAATTCAGGAATTAGATCTGATGGTTTTGCAAAATGAAAGGCACCTGATGCAATAAATAAAATATGATCGGTACGTACCACGCCATATTTTGTCGATACAGTCGAACCTTCAATCAATGGCAGCAAATCACGCTGCACACCTTCTCGCGATACATCAGCGCCTGCATGTTCTGAACGTTTCGCAATTTTATCCACTTCATCCAAAAAGACGATGCCGTTTTGTTCGACACTTTCCAGTGCACGGGCTTTTAATGCTTCATTATCAATTAATTTTGACGCTTCTTCTTCCCGCAAAATTTTTCGTGCATCGACAATTTTTACTTTGCGATTTTTTTTCCGGTCGGTCGACAAATTTTGAAACATGCTTTGCAATTGATTGGTCATTTCTTCCATGCCGGGAGGCGCCATGATTTCAACACCAATGGGTGCCGCTGACACTTCGATTTCAATTTCTTTTTCATCAAGTTCGCCTTCGCGCAATTTTTTGCGAAAAAATTGCCGCGCACTGGAATCATCTTCCTTTAAAGGCTGCGGTTCGCCTGCAAAACTGGCGCGCGGTTCAGGGAGCAATGCATCCAAAATACGATCTTCAGCTGCATCTTCAGCGAGAGAACGCACTTTTGTCATTTCTTTTTCGCGCATCATTTTAATTGCCATGTCTGCCAAATCACGAATAATCGATTCGACATCACGGCCTACATAACCTACTTCAGTAAACTTGGTCGCCTCGACTTTAATGAATGGCGCATCAGCCAATTTTGCTAAACGCCTGGCGATTTCTGTTTTTCCAACGCCTGTCGGCCCAATCATTAAAATATTTTTTGGCATGATTTCATCGCGTAATTCATCTTGTAATTGCATACGCCGCCAACGATTACGCAAGGCAATAGCAACTGCTCGTTTGGCACCCGCTTGGCCGATAATATGTTTATCCAGTTCATTCACAATTTCTTTAGGTGTCATCTGGTGCACGGTATTTTGCGGAGGAGTTAATCGATTTTTTAACATAAAATTATTATCGCCCTACTCAATTTATAAGGATTCAATCGTAAAATAGTTATTCGTATAAATACAGACAGAGGCTGCGATACCTAATGATTTTTCAACAACAGTTTTCGCGTCTAAATCAGTATTTTCAAGTAATGCTTGCGCTGCAGATTTTGCATAAGCGCCACCCGAACCAATTGCAATCAAACTGTTTTCAGGTTCAATCACATCACCATTCCCTGTAATAATTAATGAACTTTTTGCATCAGCCACCGCAAGCAATGCCTCTAATCTGCGTAACATGCGATCCGTACGCCAATCTTTGGCGAGCTCAACCGCCGCACGCACCAAATTTCCTTGGTGGGTTTCAAGTTTCGCTTCAAATCGTTCAAATAACGTAAATGCGTCAGCTGTTCCACCCGCAAAACCTGCAATGACTTTATTGTTATAAAGGCGGCGGACTTTGCGCGCATTCGATTTCATGACCGTATGCCCGTGAGTGACTTGGCCGTCACCGCCAATCACAACTGTGTCGTTGCGACGAACAGATAAAATAGTCGTACCGCGATATTGTTCCAAGGAAAATCCTCCAGTTTAAAGGATAATATGGGGATGAAATTCCCATTTACAAGCTATTTCAAAGGGGGAAGTCATAACGCTGAATTATTGCTTTTTGACAACACTTTCAATGCCCTTTTGCTGCAACCGTTTTTGGGCCAATTTGGCCTGTCTTTCTGTCGTATATCCTTTTCTTTGCACACTGTATACGGAAACATCTCCCGCTTCTATTTTAACAACCTCTGATTCCACCCCCGCCAAAAGCAAAGAAAGCCGTAATTGATTTGCACTGACTTGATTTTTAAACACCCCTAATTGTAATACATACTGAGGCAAAGGTTCTTTTACCGCCAGAGGCATTTTTGGCAATTCCGTATAAAAATCAAAACGCACGGTATTTTCTTTGGCTGTAGAATCATGCGTGACCTGCAAGGGAAGTATTTTGGGATCTTCTGTTTTTTGAGCTTTCAAAAACCAGGCTGATATCTTTTCTTTAAAAGAGATATTCTTTTGATGTAAATGAAACCAGTAAAATACGATGCCCAGCAATAGTATGCTTAAAATAATGCGAATAAACAGCAAAGAGCGTCCGTCCTTTCGCTTGACGCTATGCTTATGCGTAAAAATATTTTTAGCATAATCTTTTGGCATTACATGCTTTCCGGTGCTGATACACCCAATAACTTTAATCCATTTAAGAGAATTTGGCGAGTTGCTGCAATCAAACTTAATCGCGCACAACGCAACTCATTATTTTCAACTAAAAAAGAATGCGCATTGTAATAAGCGTGAAAATCATTGGCCACCTCCCTTAAATAATGCGTCAGTAAATGGGGCTCATACTGTTCGGCCGCCATTAAAACAACTTCTTGATACCGTGTTAAAGTACGCAGCAACTGCAATTCATGTTCCTCTGTCAACAAAGACAAGTGCGCCAATCCTGCCACCTGATCATATGTCATTTTCTTTTCTGCTAATTGCCGAAAAACACTCAAAATACGTGCATGGGCATATTGCACATAGTAGACCGGATTTTCGTTAGATTCTGATTTTGCTAAATCTAAATCAAAGTCCATGTGCTGCTCGCATTTTCTCATCACATAAAAAAAGCGTGCGGCATCTTTACCCACTTCATCGCGCAACTCCCGCAACGTGACAAAAGAACCACTGCGTGTGGACATTTGTGCTTGCTCGCCATTGCGATAAAGCGTCACAAATTGCATAAATAAATGCAGCCACTTTGAAGTATCCACACCCAATGCTTGCAAACCCGCTTGAATACGAGGCACATAACCATGATGATCAGAACCAAAAATATTAATTGCCAAATCAAATCCACGCTTGAATTTATTGGCATGATAAGCTAAATCATTCGCAAAATAAGTACGTACACCGTTAGCACGTTCTAGTACACGGTCTTTTTCATCGTGAAAATCGGTCGATCTAAACCACAACGCACCATCTTTCTCGTACGTGAATCCTTTTTGCTGTAATGTCTTAATCATGTGATTAACATTATCCGTCCGCGTAAAAGCGCGTTCAGAAAACCAATGGTCAAACGTAACACCAAATTCTGCTAAATCTTCGCTAATATCCGCTAAAATATCATCTAACGCTCTATCAAAAACGCAATCGTAATTAGCATCTCCCAATAATTTTTTTGCGCGCGCAATCAATGCATCGATATAAATTTCTTTATCGCCATCGGGCGCATCTAATGGCAATGTTTCAAAAAGAATTCGCGCGGGCACAACCAAGCGTTTGCCCTCTTGTTCTAACAATTTGCGCGCAATAGAAATAATATATTCACCCTGGTAACCATTCGATGGAAAAATACCATTTTCACCGCACAAATTTAAATAACGCAGCCAAACACTCACTGCAACAATATCCATTTGCCGGCCCGCATCATTCACATAATATTCGCGGTATACGTCATATCCGATCGTTTCAAGTAAATTTGCGATGACTGCACCATAAGCACCATGACGACCGTGTCCTACGTGCAAAGGCCCCGTCGGATTAGATGAAACAAATTCTACGATGATACGTTTTTTATTTCCGATATGACTGCGTCCGTAGTTTTCGCCTTTGACCAAACTTTCGGTAACAACATTATAAAATGTATCGTTTGTTAAGAAAAAATTGATAAACCCAGGCCCTGCTATTTCTACTTTTTTAATATTTTTAGAATGGGGCAGCGCCTTCATAATCATGGCAGCAATATCTTTCGGTTTACGCTTTAAAGGCTTTGACAGCATCAAAGCAATATTCGTCGCAAAGTCTCCGTGCTGTTGATCTTTAGTTGCATCTATTTGAAAACGCGGAATATCTGCCGGCAAATCACCGCTTTGTTGCAATTCTTGAATGGCCGTTTTAAGACATTGTTCAATCTGTTGTTTGCTCATAGGTGTTTTCCGGACTAACTGCCTTCTTCCACCATCGGCTTACTAAAATCACACGGCTTATGCGGACAAACTAATTCCGTCCCTTTTTTCTTGGTCACTTTGACAGTCAACATAGGCCAAGCGCATTTTGGACAGGTTTCTGCGACAGGTTCATTCCAGACTGCATATTTACAATCAGGATAACGCTCACACGAAAAAAATATTTTTCCCATGCGTGATTTACGTTTTAGCATATGTCCTTTATGACATTCAGGACAATCAACGCCAGTATCAGTCGGCTTATTGAGTGATTCAATATATTTACAATTGGGATAACTGCTGCACCCAATAAACTTTCCATAACGGCCTGTCCTTAATTGCAAAGGGCCGGCACATTGCGGGCACACACGTCCTTCGACGACTTCTGCTGGCACGCTCACTGATTTATCCTCATCTACATTACGGGTATATTTACATTCAGGGTATGCAGTACAACCCACAAAACGACTGTACCGTCCTAGTCGAATAGAAAGTGGTTTGCCGCAGTCAGGACATTTTTCATCAAGCGCCTCTTGCGTCACATCACTGCGTTTTACCGTTTCTAATACATCATCGACTTGATGTTTAAAGGGTTTCCAAAATTCATCTAGCAAAGGCACCCATTCTTTTTCACCGCGCGAAATTTCATCCAACTCATCTTCCAATTTTGCGGTAAAATTATAATCGACATAGCGTGTAAAATGCTGCGTCAAAAATTTATTAACGATACGCCCTACATCTGTTGGACGAAATCGTTTGTTCTCTAATATGACATATTCACGATATTGCAGCGTATAGATAATAGCAGCATACGTAGAGGGACGCCCAATACCATATTCTTCGAGTGTTTTAATTAAAGTCGCTTCTGAATAACGCGGCGGCGGTTCTGTAAAATGCTGGTTGCACTTAATCCCTTGTAAATCGACAATATCGCCTTCTGTTAATGGAGGCAATAGTCGCTCTTCTTCATTGTGATCTGTTTTATGATCATCAATGCCTTCTTGATAAACTAAAATAAATCCAGGATCAACGACCACTGATCCATTCGCACGAAATATTCCCTTGTCGCCACACGTTAAATCAACTGCAACGGTATCAATGGTTGCTGAAATCATTTGTGAAGCCATGGTCCGTTTCCAAATTAAATCGTACAAACGATATTGTTCGGGATTCAAAAAATCTTTCAACGAATCAGGCGTGCGTAAAACTGATGTCGGACGAATTGCTTCATGTGCTTCTTGCGCATTTTTCGCTTTCGTTTTATAAAGTCTAGGCTCTTCAGGAACATTATTTTTTCCGTACCGTTCGCCAATCAAATGACGAATCTCAGCAATGGCTTCTCCTGCCAAATTAACGGAGTCGGTACGCATATAAGAAATTAAACCAACAGCGCCATTGCCAATGTTAATACCTTCATATAATTGCTGCGCAGTACGCATGGTGCGGTGTGCCGTAAATCCTAATTTACGCGCGGCTTCTTGCTGCAAAGTAGACGTAATGAAAGGGGCTGCAGGATTACGTTTACGTTGTTTTTTTTCAACTTTCGTGACGTGTAATTTACCGTTCGCTGCTTTTTCTAAATCGGCTTTAACTTGTTCTGCTTGTTCGCTGTTCGTAATAGAAAATTGTTCGAGTTTTTCATTTTTGTAATAGGTTAATTTTGCAGTGAATGCTTGATCATGTGCGAATGCATCCGCCCCAATATCCCAATATTCTTGGCTGACAAACTTCTCGATTTCTTCTTCACGCTCAACAATCATGCGCAAAGCAGGGCTTTGCACACGGCCTGCTGATAAGCCGCGGCGTATTTTTCGCCACAATAAGGGAGATAAATTAAATCCGACTAAAAAATCCAATGCGCGGCGTGCTTGCTGCGCATTCACCAATTCCATTGAAATACCGCGGGGATGTTCAATGGCCGATTGCACAGCAGATTTGGTAATTTCATGAAAAACGACACGGTGTACTTCTTTATTTTTAAGTACTTTTTTCTGTTTTAAGACTTCACATACATGCCAAGAAATGGCTTCGCCTTCGCGGTCAGGGTCAGTTGCAAGATAAAGCGCATCGGATTTTTTCATCGCATTCACGATGGCTGTCATGTGTTTTGTATTTTTTTCGATGAGTTCATACTTCATCGCAAAATCGTGTTTGGGATCAACCGCCCCTTCTTTCGGTAATAAATCCCGTACATGCCCATAAGAGGCAAGCACATCAAAACCTTTACCTAAATATTTTTTAATGGTTTTTGCTTTGGCGGGTGACTCAACAATAATTAAATTTTTTGTTTTCGCTTTTGTTTTAGCAGGAGACGCAGACTTAGATTTGGGCATAAGCATGATTCCCTTCAATGCAATACATCAAATGCGTCAGCTAAAATCATGTCTTGCAAAAGAGACAAGGCAGATTTCTTATCGGGTTGATTAAACAATACCATTAAAACAACCCATCTGATTCGAGCCACATCTACTTCGCGAGATTCCAAAGCCATGACTCGATCAATCGCAACTTCCCGTGTCGACGGATCTAAAATACCTAACTGTTCGAGATAAAGCAAAAATCCTTTGCCCTCTACCCCTAAACGTTCACTTTCTTCCGGCAAATAATGCCGAATGGCTTGCGGCGTTAATTTGGAACCCGCAGAAATAATGGTTTGCATTTGGATTAAACCATCGAGCCAACTTAATGCGCGGTCAATCTCGTAACGATCAAAACCTACTTTTTCCAATTCCACCACAATGTCGGCATTGTCTGCTTTTAATGCCACATCTTGGTCCATATAGTTTTCAAAAAGAAACATCAATACTTCAAACATACCTGCCTTTTATACGGGTATAACCCCTTCTCGTGCGTAACCGCCTGGAACGCTTTTTATATAACTCTTTAATTCTAAAGATAATAGCATGGAGGAAACCTCCGCTGCCGTCAATAAAGTCCGCGCGATAATAACATCCAGTGCGGTTACTTCATAACCAATTTGTGCTAATACTCGCTTTAATTCAGGGTCTAAGTCAACAGGTTCTTGTAACAAACCGGCTGGTGCTTTTTCTGCTGAAGGGGGATGAAAAAGCTTCAGTTCTTCCAAAATATCAGCAGTTGTTTCAACCAATTTAGCGCCTTCCCGGAGTAATTTGTGACAACCACGGGCCAGTGGATTATGGATGGAGCCTGGAATCGCAAACACTTCGCGATTTTGCTCAACCGCCAAACGCGCTGTGATTAACGATCCGCTTTTTAAAGCGGCTTCTACCACTAATACTCCCAAACTTAATCCACTAATGATGCGATTGCGCATCGGAAAATGTGCGGCCTTAGGCGGTGTATTGGGAGAAAATTCTGAAAGAAGCGCGCCATTTAATAAGATATCTTCTGCTAATTTTCGATTGGCTTCAGGATAAATATGGGAAAGTCCTGTTCCCAATACCGCAATGGTCTTGCCGGTTTCTAAAAGCGCGCCCCGATGACTTGCCGCATCAATACCCAACGCCAATCCACTGGTAATCACCAAATTGGCTCGCGATAATTCTCTTGCAAATTGTTCCGCTATTTCGATTCCTCTTCTCGATGGATTGCGTGAACCGACGATTGCTAATTGTCTTTGCTGTAACAAATCAACATTTCCCTGCACATATAAAAGAATTGGCGCATCATACACTTCACGCAATAAGGGTGGATAATGAGAATCCGCCCAAGAAATCAATTGGCAATTATTTTTTTCTACCCAATGAAGATTTTTTTCGGCTGATTTAAAATCAGGATGTTTGCATGCATGAATTTTTTTAGGCGTTAAACCGGCTTCCCGTAATTCTTTGGGTGATGCAGAAAAAATAGCATCAGGCGTTTGAAATATTTCTAACAAACGGCGCAAAGTCACAACACCCACGTCTGGTAATTCAGAAAGCGAAAGCCATTGAAGATAATCTTTCATGGGATTTTTATCCTTAAAATAAATAAATGATTTTTTTTTGAGATTATTTGTAACGCATGTTACGACGTGCCGCGACTTGTTCGC
>AMFJ01008011.1_pt1 | contig 14387 bp, 7 predicted proteins | sample 427208 | NCBI WGS metagenome assembly AMFJ01 (sample SAMN02954298, study PRJNA114691) | groundwater metagenome | biome: aquatic; feature: subsurface aquifer; material: sediment; isolation source: subsurface aquifer sediment | place: USA: Rifle, CO | collected 2008-08
CAAGCCTACAGGGAAGTACATTTTCGGCGTCCCTAAAACAATATCGTCGAGCGGTGCACGAAGCTCGCGCGATTTGTGTGGCTCCAAACAAAACATTATTTGCAACAATAGCTAAAAAATATGGAACAAATTACCCCCACAACTCACACCCCAGTAATGCAGCAATATTTACGGATAAAAGCTGAACATCCAAATATGCTGCTTTTCTATCGCATGGGCGATTTTTATGAACTCTTTTACGAAGACGCGCACAAAGCCACAAAATTATTATCAATCACGCTCACTGCACGCGGCCAATCAGCAGGCAAACCGATTCCCATGGCCGGCATCCCATTTCACGCCGCGGAATCCTATTTAGCAAAGCTGGTTAAAGCCGGCGAATCAGTTGCAATCTGCGAACAAATTGGCGATCCTGCAACCTCAAAAGGCCCAGTTGAACGCAAAGTGGTTCGTATTCTTACTCCGGGTACTGTAACTGACGAAGCACTGCTCGAAGAAAAACGCGATAACTTGCTGGTCGCCATCCATAACATCAATAACACTTTCGGCATAGCCTCATTAGACATAACCAGCGGCCGATTAAATATTTTACAAGTAACCAGTGAAGAAGCTTTGTTAGGCGAGCTAGAACGCTTAAAGCCAGTAGAATTACTTATCAATGAAGACTCCCCTTTCTATAAATTATTAAACGGCTTTTCCGGATTAAGACGCCGCCCACCTTGGGAATTTGAAATAACCCAAGCACAACGTCTATTAACGCAACAATTTAAAACCCGAGATTTAAGCGGTTTTGGCTGTGATGACTTACCAATTGCAGTCATGGCTACCGGCTGCTTAATGCAATACGTCAAAGACACCCAACGCACCGCCCTACCCCATATCTGTGGTTTAAATATCGAACGCCATGAGGACAGCGTCATTCTTGATGCGATCACGCAACGTAATTTAGAGCTCGTAAATAATTTACAAGGCGGACAAAATAACACTCTGGCTGAAATTTTCGATCAAACTGCAACCCCCATGGGGAGCAGATTATGGCGCCGCTGGTTAAAACGACCACTACGCAATCAAAAAATTTTATGCCAACGCCAAAACGCAATTGAAGATCTTTTATCCTCACAAACTGTCAGTGAGGTTTACAAATTATTAAGAAATATTGGTGACATCGAACGTATTTTAGCTCGCGTTGCTTTGAAGTCAGCGCGTCCGCGTGATTTAGTGCAACTGCGGTTTACTTTATTTTTATTGCCTAACTTACAAAATTTGTTAGCACAAAATACTTCATTAAAAATCAAAGAACTGCGCGGCATGCTTAATGAGCTACCGGAGTTATTAAATTTACTCAATCGCGCCATCATCGAAAACCCGCCGGTAATAATTCGCGATGGCGGTGTAATTGCTGCTGGCTACAAACCAGAACTAGACGAACTTAGAAATTTAAGCGAAAACGCCGATCAATTCCTCATTGACCTAGAAATTCAAGAAAAGGAGCGTACTGGCATCGCCACCTTAAAAGTCGGCTACAACCGCATTCACGGCTATTACATTGAAACCAGCCGCATCCAAGCAGCTCAGGCTCCAATCGAATATATTCGCCGACAAACTTTAAAAAATGCCGAACGCTTCATCACCCCACAATTAAAAGAATTTGAAGATAAAGTCTTAAGTAGCCGTAGTCGTGCCTTGGCACTAGAAAAAGCCCTTTACGAAGAGCTGCTAGAACAGCTCTGTCAATATTTACAGCCGCTGCAAGTGATGGCGGAAGCACTAGCCGAGCTAGATGTGCTTAACAATCTAGCCGAACGCGCCACCACATTAAAACTAGTAAAACCAGAATTCAGCAATCAAACTGGTATTTATATCGAAGCTGGACGTCACTCTATAGTTGAGCAATGCCTGGAAAGCCCATTTGTGCCAAATAATACCGAATTAAACAACGATCGCCGCATGTTGATCATTACCGGACCAAATATGGGCGGTAAATCAACTTACATGCGCCAAACGGCATTAATAACAATTCTTAGCTGTACTGGAAGTTTCGTTCCAGCAAAAAAAGCAGTCATTGGTCCAATTGATCGCATTTTTACGCGTATTGGCGCCGCAGATGACTTGGCCAGTGGGCAGTCAACTTTTATGGTAGAAATGACAGAAACTGCGAATATTTTAAACAATGCAACCGCCAATAGCTTGGTGTTGATGGATGAAGTTGGCCGAGGCACCAGCACCTTTGATGGGCTAGCACTTGCCTGGTCCGCAGCAAGTTATTTGGCAACTAAAATTCAAGCTTTAACTCTCTTTGCCACCCACTATTTTGAACTAACACACTTGCCCAAAATAATCCCGCATATTGCCAATATTCATCTAGACGCCATGGAATACGGAGACAGCATCGTGTTCTTGCATGCGGTTAACGAGGGCCCAGTGAATAAAAGCTATGGATTACAGGTGGCGCAACTTGCCGGGGTCCCACGTGAAGTAATTAACGAAGCCAAACAAAAATTATCCCAACTGGAAAACTACTCAGAAGCTGCTGACTTTGCTTCCCAAACAAAACCATCCAAACCAGTGCAGGCTCACCCACAAAACGAGCTCATCACCAAATTAAAATCGATTGATCCGAATAATTTTACACCCAAAGAAGCTTTGGAGTTTTTGTTTAAACTTCATGAAACCCTAGGGGCAAAAACCTAATACATCAAATACACAATCACCATACCCCAAATCGTAAGGATCACGTTGTTAAAAGCATATGGCACGGTGTAACCGATAGTTGGAATCGAGCTATCCGCCTCTTCTTTAACAGCGTTGAGAGCTGCGGTAATGGTGCCAGCTCCCGTCAATGCTCCTAACAACAATACCGGGTTCATTTTCAAAATGTACTTACCAAATATAATCCCCGTAATCATCGGCATGAGAGTTAAAATTACCCCAGCAAAAAATATGGATGTTCCTGATGTTTGCAATGCTTGCAGGGCTTTTGGCCCAGCCACCAACCCAACACAAGCAATAAAAAGATTCAAGCCCAAGTCGGTCAAAATCCATTGCGCGCCAGATGGAATCATCCCAAAAGTTGGGTGTCGTGAACGCAACCAGCCACAAATTAATCCAGAAACCAAAACCCCACCGCCAATTCCAAGCGTGATTTGTATGTCTGCTACACCGATAGAAGCTAGCCCCAACAGAGTCCCAACCGCACAGCCAATTCCGACTAAAACTAAATCGGTAGCAACAGTTGACCGCTCCGAATAGCCAACATATTTAGCCAACTTCTCAACATCTTTTTGAGATCCAATTACTTCTAATTCATCACATTTTTTAATAACGGTATTTTTACTGGCAGGCAATTCATGCCCTTGCCGTGTAAGTTTCTTTAAAAAGCAACCATGTCCATATTGCTCACTTAATTCGCCAAGAGTTTTGCCAACAATATTTTTATTTAATACACAGATTTTCAACACCTCACCCATTAAACGCCCAAGTTCTTTATCATCAACTTCAGAACCAATAATCTCCTCGGCCCGAAGAAAACCATCCGGTTTACCTACGACGGCAATTAGATCCTTGACTTGGATTTTTTCTATTGAACTCAAATCAAGTATTTTCCCAGCACGTTTTACGTTATCAATAGAAATTTTTGTTGGAAATAAGCTCTCAATTTCAGTCGTTGTTTTACCAAATATACTGGGATTTTTTGCCATATAAATACGCAAATCCAGCATCTTGTTCCACAAAAATAACTCTGGCTGTAGCCCTTCATCATCATCTCCACCGCCAGACATTTCTAGCTCGATTTTTTTACTTTCAGCTTTCAAATCAATACGCATAATATGCGGCATCAACTTAAAAAGAACAACTAGGCCGGCGGTACCAAAAATATAGGTGATTGCATACGCAATAGCTATATTACTACTAAATAGCGCCTTAGCTTCAGGGGTCGCAGACAGGTTGCGAATCGCTTCACTGGCAGTACCAATAATGGTCGACTGGGTCATTGCGCCACCAAGCAATCCAGCAGTAGTCCCCGGATCAAAATGAAACACTTTACCCAATAAAAAGGCGGTAACTAAACCAACCACCGCAACGAAACCGGAAAGAAAAATGTATTTAATCCCATCTTTTTTAAGACCACTAAAAAACTCCGGACCAACTTTGTAACCGATACAAAAAATAAAAAGGGCGAACATTATCGCCTCAAGAAGAGGGGAAATGGCAATATTCATTTGACCCAAAACCAAAGACACCAATAATACCCCGGCCGTTGAACCAAGATTAAAACCGTAAAATTTTATTTTGCCCACTAAGTAACCCAGTGCAATTGCTAAAAAAATTACAATTTGCGGATAGGTGCGAAATAATTCGATAGCATTTGCCATAGTTATCTCCCAGATTTCCAATTTTGATAATATTCATCCAAAAGCTCGCTAATTCCCTTGCCAATTGCGGCATAAGCCTCATCAGACAAGTTGGCCAAAGACACTCGCACCGACATATTCGGAGCATCAAAGCCACCACCGTCCATCAACACGATAGATTTTTCCTCTGCCAATCGCACCACAAAATCAATCGGCTCAAACTTTTGCACTAAATAATTAGCAAACTCTTCTCCATAACGCTCTTTCGCCAACTGAGGCACATCAACCGTGGTGTAATAATGCGCATCATATTTATTTTTCGGGAAAGATGTGCCCAAAGCTGTGTATAAAGTCTCATAACGCTTGGCAATAATTGCTTGAGCATTCTGCTTGTAAGCATTCTGTTTATCAATCAAACAGAAAAGCGCAAAAAACACCATCATTACTTGCTGCGGCGTCGAAAGACCTGCAGTGTGGTGCAGAGCAACCAAACGACTATCCGCGACCAAGCGATCGATAAACTTCATCTTATCTGGCTCAAGCACTGTGGTACTGTAACGCTTACGCAAACCCGTCCGATCCTGCTCTGAAAGTTGCGCAATTTTGTCATCAAAAATATTTTGCTCATTGATACCAATAACACCCAAACGCCACCCGGTTGCACCAAAATACTTGGAAAACGAATATACTAAAATCGTATTGCGCGGCGCTATACACATTAAAGATTTAAACCCGTTAACAAAAGTCCCATAAACATCGTCGGTTAATAAAATTAAATCTGGGCGCTTAGTCTTCACTAATTCAGCAATCTTATCTAACGAATTTTGTTGCATGCTAACCGATGTGGGATTAGAAGGATTCACCAAGAAAAACGCCTTGATGGTGGGATCGCTAAGCTTTTCAATTTCTGAATCAGGATATTGCCAGTCAGAATTCTCATCCTGTACGATTTCAATCTCTACAAACTCAAAATCATTCAAGCGAGGAATCTCTAAATAAGGAGTAAAAATTGGTGTGCCCAAAGCAATCTTATCGCCCTTATGCAACAGCTTATTCTCCATTAACGAGTTAAAAATATAATCCATAGCTGCAGTACCACCCTCAGTAGCAAAAAGATCGACGGTTCCAATTAGCTCTTCGCCTGCATACATCTCCTGCTGAAGATATTTTTGTACAACCTTTTCTGAGAGCTCAAGCATGCGATCAGGCGTCGGATAATGATCACCGCAAATACCATCAACCATTTCATAGGTAAAATCATCCATAGAGAACTTCAATTCATCTTGTACATAAGCAAAAACTCTCTTTAAAAATTGAGCCCCCTGTTCTCCTGATTTTTTTGCTAAAAAATCCTGAAATCGCCGCCATATCCCCTCTTTTTCTGGAGAACGACCAAACCCAGGACGGATCAACACTCGCTGTGCTTCCTCTAGGGCAAAACCCCCAAAAAGAAAAAAACCAAGTCGCGGTTCTAACGCTAACCAATTCGGATTACCACGCCCAGCATTGAGCATCATGCGCTCGTGATTGGTATTTGCCATCTGGATAAGCTTATTCTTTAGTTCAAACGGGCTAAGAGATTCGTAGCGTTTTTCTTCAGAAGTTTTCATGATTACGCCTCCATACTGTGAATTTGATTACAAATAATACCTCAACCTAATACAACAAAATGTTTTCCAACTATATTTTTCCCTGCTGTAAAAGCAAGATCAAACCAGTTAACAAAATTAAGGATACCAGCAAAATCGTAACGGCAATACGTGTAGCTTTGGCAGCCAGACCCTTCTCCCACCAATTTGCAGGACGAATACCTTGAGCCAGAAAGGTCACTACACCAGCAAGATTTACACAGTTGAGATTAACTAAAAATAGCACTAATGCGCCCATGGCCATTAGTGGATAACCGCCACTCAATAGCAATCCAAATGTTACTAATGGAGGTAATAGTGCAACCGCCACCATAACGCCAATCAAAGCCCCAGACACACTGCCAGATGTAAATGCTAATGCACCAGCACTACCAGCCGCTAACGCTAACACAATGTCCCCCCACTCCACTCGCGTACGCAGCACCACCTCAGATAATGTCGGCTCTACATGCATCAATGTACCAATCATCAGCGATAAAAACATCGCTAATAAAATCCCTATCAAACTAGTTCGTAAAGCTTGCCATAATAGAGATAAATCGCCCAGCGTCGTACCTAGCGCTAATGCCATACTTGGACCAAGCAATGGCGCAATTACCATTGCTCCAATGATGATAGTAGCACTATCACGCTGCAAACCAATAGCCGCTAAAATAGTAGATAGCACTATCATTGCTATATAAACACGCGAACACTGTGCAACACTTTTTATATCCTCGTACAATTCTTCTCTACCAACACGTCCTGGGGTTTTTTCTTCGGGAGGTGGTTGTTCGGAAGCTACGGTTGGTTTTGATTCTAGCTCTACGCGCGGTAATGTTGCTTCTACAGACATAACCACTATCCGGTTCCCCTCCCTACCTATGTGCCGTTTTCCCAATAAATCTAGCACCGGCTCACTCTGCTCTGCATCCAACAGAATACGCATCAGCACTTCCCCTCCAAGCAATTGGACCTGCCGAAACTCAAGCACCTTATATTCCTTGAGAAGATCGCGTACTTCGACACCGTCTTTCTCTGGCAACACTACCTCAATCAAACGCAAAGCCATGCAACATCCTCCTTATGAATTCTCTTTTGGCAATACGGTAACGTTACCTGAGCCAGACCATATTTTTACAATTTCATTGGTTCTTGCATATTCTAGAGAGTGAGGATCTGTTTTTAATCTTCGCTCTGTAACTCCCTTTCTTTCTACCGCAAACCAGATCCTTATTAAAATCCACTCTATCGATCAAGACAACCATTAACAAAACCATCTAAAACTGGAAATATTTCTTTGGCTGGCGGAGCAAAACTATTGGCAACTATAACGAATGTCTTGGGGCGTTTGTTGATGCTGTATCCACACAAACAACTAATACCAGACATAGCACCTGTTTTTGCTTTTATGGATCGCAAAAGGTCGGCTCTTTTAGCAAGAGTACTATTTGGCTCTCCAGGACCGGGTAAAGCTTTAACAAATTCACTGATATAATAGCCCTGTCTTAATACTGCAAAAAGCTTCCTGGGTTGAACTCTGTTGTACCGAGACAACCCGGAACCATCAACAAACATAGCGTTTTCCATCTCAATATTAAAATATTCATGAATCAACCTTTTAAAAACCTCATCACCTTCATTCCAATTTTTTACACCACCGGTGATTTGTGAATTTACAATTTTCAGATACAGACTATCAAACACCAAGTTATCTGATTTTTTTAGAGCGGGGGGAATAATGCTTCCTAGCGCCTCAGACTTGATAGTGTTGAGCAAAACTAATTTTGCGGGCAATTGCGATTGGTCTCGTACAATTACCAACCTCCCTTTCACCCCAGCACTTTTCATTACCCTTTTAATCTTATATAAAACATAGCGATCGAAATCTATTGGTGAGATTTTTAGCTCTAAAAACACCTCGTTAAAGTTAATATTCCCGCTAGCTTTAATACGATTATTACATAGAGATAGCTTTATAGAGGACCGCTCAAGTGTTGTAACTACATCAGAATCGATGAGATATCCGGAATCATTAGCCAAAAAAGCAGGTTTGCCAATTTTATTAGGCTGTGCTGTAACTATAATTAAATTTTTATCGACATTTATACTAGAAACAGGCTGACCGTAATCAGTCCCCATGTCATCGATCATGAGATTTGGTGAGTGCGGAGGGGTTTTAAATAGAGAAGCATCCAGGAAAATCTTGCCCGTTACAGCAACACCATTAATGGGCTTTAAAAGTCGCTCCAAATCTTCCATTGTTAATGTAGGATCTCCGGCAAACGAAACAACCACATCATGCACCTTGTGGTTTTTCTTGGTGACATACAGCTTGGTTTCATAACGATAATCAACCCCAAGTGTTTTATAGGCTAACAAAGCAGTAAGGGTTTTTTGACAACTTGCGGGAGCAACATAAACATCAGCTTCATGCTCAGCATCTATATGCTTACTTTGCACATCACCGAAAATATAGGAATAAAAAGCGGGTTTTTTGTTATAAAGCAGTCTGGTGTGATTAGATGCACACCCTGATACCAAAAGTAAAACACTAATCAAAAAAATGGATAATTTTGTGCTCATATCTTATATAAACCTTAGCGCCATTTGGCAATAAATATCACAAAGTACTTCCAACCCACCGTCTCTAATTCAGTAATAAAGCAGCGCAGCGTGTACGCCCAAGAGGATATTGTTTTAGGGCACTAGAGACGCGAATCCACTGGAAAGCGCATTCACGACGTCCCTAAAAAAATATCGTCGAATGGTACACATAGATATGCGGCTTGCTAGCTTCATCAGCTTAAAAACAGACTTGCAAGGTTTCATCCCCAATACACCAATTCGGCATCTTGCTGACGAAACAACATATTATTATATGGCAACACACGAATACCATATGAATAAAACCCGGTATCCTCAATTAGATACTCGGTAACATAGGTCAAGACACCGGTTTCGTGTGATTCGACACGCTGGAGGTGGATAATTGTTGGCTCAGCAGCAAAACCGTTGCCGTTGGTCTTTGTTAAAACAAACTCCACCTCTAATTCATTGGCCGTCATTTTGCCGGAAAATAACAAGACTTTAATCTTCAATAACCCGCCAGATGTTATCTTGCCATTTTGAATCCCATTAACAAAAATAGCCTTAATTTTAACGGTGTTAAAGCGCTCGGCAATATCTTGCTTCCACGCAACAATCGTTTTTAAATCCTCTAAATCATTCTTCATTAACTGTTCGTTGCGCAATACCACAGGGCTATAGAAATTATTAACATAATCATGCACCATTCTTGCGTTGTTATAGTTACAAGCAACAGAAGCGATTGATGCTTTCATTTTTTCTACCCATTCAGGGCTAAAACCCGCACGATTAGTTTTGTAATAAAGAGGGACGATTTGCGACTCTAGTGTGTCTAACAAATATCTGTTTTCCATTTCATCACGATCATCAAGATTGTCGATATTGGTCAAACTTTCGATTTGCCATCCTATTTGATCATTATAAGCCTCTTCCCACCACCCATCTTTAGTAGAAAAATTTAAACCACCATTAACTCCAGCTTTCATACCGCTAGTCCCACAAGCTTCGCGTCCAAGTATAGGGGTGTTAAGCCACACATCGACACCCTGCACCAACAACTTAGCCAAACCAATATTATATTCTTCCAGAAAAACAATATGCCCTTGAAATATATCTAAGCGCAAAGTTTCGATGATTTCACGAATTAGATCTCTACCATCGTCATCAGCAGGATGCGCCTTTCCAGCCATTAAAATCACTACGGGTTGTTTTTCGTTATTTAAAATACGGGCCAATCGCTCTGGATCAAGCAAAAACAAACCATTACGCTTATATGCCGCAAAACGCCGCGATAAGCCAATCAGCAAGGTACTACTGGTTAGATATTTTAAGGATGCGTTTATGATGTGCCTGCTTTCATTGCGCAAGGTGTACTGCTCAACCAATAACTGTCGCACAGTTTTTACCAATTTTTCTTTTTGTATCTGATGGGCTTTCCATACCTCCTCATCAGCAACTGATCTGATCTTATTCCAAATTGCTGCATCATCCTGCTGATTGATCCATCCACTAGCCAAATAATCGTCATACAACAATCGCATCGTCCCACCCAGCCAGGTTCCCAAATGCACCCCGTTGGTTACCACATCGATTGGCACCTCAACCTCGAGCAATCCGGGCCAGATTGCATTCCACATGGCTCGCGCAACCTTGCCATGTAATCGCGAAACAGCATTAGCGCTCAAAGTTAAACGCAGAGCCAAAACAGTCATCGAGAAAACCCTTGTTTTAGAATCCGGATCGCGCGCCAAATTAAACAATTTATCAAATGCAATTCCCAAACGAGAGGTGGCATAATCTTGTAAGTATTTTTTTATCAACTCTTCAGAAAAAGTTTCATTGCCAGCAGGAACGGGGGTATGGGTTGTAAAAATTGAAGAACTGCGAACCGCTTCACAGGCCTCATCAAAAGTATAGCCCTGATGGCATAAACCTCTAACTCGTTCTAACAATAGAAAAGCGGAGTGCCCTTCATTAAGATGATACAATGCCGGATGAACATTTATTTTATCTATTAAAAATCTAGTTCCGCCAATCCCCAAAATCATTTCTTGCATCAAACGAATTTCACGCGACCCACCATACAAGCTATTAGTAATCTCGCGATCGCCCTCGGTGTTTTCCGCAACATCAGAATCGAGCAAATAGAGACTCACATGCCCTACTTTCACTTCCCACACTTGCAGGTATACCGTACGCCCCAAAATCTCAACACTGGTTAATACTGCCTTGCCTGAAGCATCATTAACTTTTTGCATCGGAATTTGATTTGGATTCCAGGTTTCATATAAAGCTTCTTGCTCGCCTTTGGCATTAATTTTCTGCTTAAAATATCCTTGCTTATAAAACAACCCTACCGCAACCGTAGGCACATGCAGGTCTGACATTGCCTTAAGGTAGTCACCAGCGAGAATACCCAAACCACCAGAATAAATTGGCAAACATTCATCAATACCATATTCCATACAAAAATAAGCAATTGGACGCGAAGCACTAACTGAAGTAACACTGCAAAGGTTAATCACCCCACGATCAGTTTGAATATAGCCTTCAAAATCAGCCATAACTCTGTTATACAACCAAATATAATCATCATCATTGGCTGCGGCTTCTAAAACATGGGATGAAACTAAATTCAAGAAGTGTACGGGATTATGACGCACTTCTTCCCATAACATTGGATCAATCTTCTGGAATAATGTTTTAGCTTCCTCATGCCACGACCACCAAAAATTATAGGCCAATACACGCAACCCCTGTAATTTTTCCGGCAAGAGACATTCATATTGAAACGAGTGAAATCGTGGTTTAGTTGCTTCGGCATCATGGATACTGGTAACAAATAAATTATCTACTCCGGCCGTACTAAACTTTGCCTGAGAAAGCTTATTAAACTTAGTGGCTTGCACATAGGCATCTAAATAATTCTGATAAAGCAATGACCAATCCGCAAAATCAGCTATATACAAAGCTTTGGCGCGAGCATTAGTAACATATACTTGCTCTTGACTCTGCCTAACCACCGCAAGTAAATATTCACTCAATTCAGTAATGACCTTTTGCTCATCGTGATTTTTGCGCTTCAATACATAAACAGCATCCGTATAATCCTGTTGCAGATTACTCACCCAACAACCAAAACCAGATAAGTCCGTAGTAACTGTCGGTGTAGAGCAAGCAATGCTTTCTAATGGTGTATAACCCCAGGGTTCGTAAAAAGAAGGAAAAATACTTAAGTCACAAGCCTCAAGAATCTGCTCATAAGGAACATCAAACACCCCATCATTGCCTTGCAAATAAGCATCGGAGAAAACCACATGAATTTTACGCTCCGGCTTCTTGAGGTTTAATTCATTACTCAATTTGATTATATTATCACTTGCAGGCTTATAGATACGATGAGTGGCTATGCCCAAAGCGCTAAGTTGCTCTGGATATTTAGTCAAATCTATTTCCGCTAAACTATCTTGTTTAGTATGCCAATCAACTGCAACCAAAAAAAACATTACCACTGGTGGAGAGTTTTCTGCCAAACCATTTTCCAATTGCGCCAAACTCTTTAATAACAGATCATAACCCTTATTATGAAATTCATAACGCCCTGAAGTAACCCACAATAAAGCATTAGTGTCTATTGACCGACCAATTACCTTGCTGGCAACTTGTAATAACTTGGCTCGAATCTCCTGCTTTTTATCGGGAATGATTTCTTTGCGCTTTTGCTCAACATCCAAACCATTTATCAATATCTTGTCTGGATATTTACCCAGCACAATATTAGCCTCATCTGCTGTAACGTTACTAACAGCAGTAAAGCAATCAGCTTCACGTGCAGTGGCTTTTTCAAGCGAATATTTGGCGAAAACCCCTTGTTTGCGCGCTTCTACATCTGAATCAAAAGTCGGAGGAAGGTTATAAATCCCTATATTGTCTTGCGCCAACGCTCTACCTAAAACCGTAGCATGGGTAGTAAATACCGTAGCGATTTGATTGCAGTGTTTTTTTAAATAGAGTAGTCCGGCACCACACATCCACTCATGAAAATGTGCCATCACTTGCACATTTTGTATCAGCATTTCTTCAGACAATGCACAAATCACTTCACCGGCAGCGGTTGAAAACAAAATTGGCTCTTGATAATCGTAATTACTCGCCAGCGAATCAACACCAAAATCAGCCCACAAATTATAGAGCAAAGAATCAATTTTATAGCGCTGCTTAAACTCTATTAAAACCACTAGCGGTTTGCCTTCGGTGTTCCAATAACCCACATGACATATAATATTTTTTGCCACCAGTTTCTTCTTAATATCCTCCAAAAACGGAGAAGACGACTCAACAAAATCTTTGGTTTGCTCCAGCCATGGACCAATTAAAATATAATTATCGCCAAAGTTTTTAATAACCTGCTTGAGTTTCGAATGCAATACGGTATAAATTCCACCAACTTTATTGCAAACTTCCCAACTAACCTCAAATAAAAAACTCTGTTCATTCATATTTCACTCCTACCCACTTGCGAAAAAAACTCCATATCTTATCAGCAAAGTCATGTACTTCTGCGGGTATTTCCTCTCGTAGTTGCTTTTTCTTCTTGGCCACCTCTAAAGCAAAATCACAAATAATATTTTGATAATTAATATAAGCCTCATACGGATTGCGATATGGATTAAAATATTTATGAACATCCCCATCCGCAGCGTATTTAGTGCACATATAATAAAAATGGTCCGAAGTTAAAAGACTGCGCCAAGTAGCCAACATTTCAGGATCATGTAGAGCACGCACCTCTTGTTCTAAAGCATAAACAGCATGTAAGGCGTCTTCCTGCAAATCATTACCACGCCAAGCACTTAAATCCCGATCAACATCCGCCCATGACACAAAATACGGAACATCCAATGAAGCAACTGGTTGCAATTTCTGACTAACTTCAGATGGCGTCATAAAAACGTAATCAGGATGCCGCAAAACATAATCCGGCATATGTGCCAAAAACTCGAAAATCCCCGATTCTTGCCACTGATGTTCTCCAAACGTTTCAAAATCCATAAATAAATTGACAACATCAGCTTGACCATGCAAAGAATGCAACCAATAAGCATATTTATCCGCATAAACCGGATGCTCTGACCAATTACGCTCTGAGAAGCGAAAAGCGATATCATCTGTCAGACTATAATTGCGCAATAACAATTTAAGCTGCTTGCAATCTTTAGGCTGATAAACATAGTTAGGACTGCGCCATCCTAAAACTTTATCGGCGCCTTCTGCTAAAATCGTTTTATACCCTAAGGACTCGACCACTTTAGCAATTTCATTGCTGTAAATTAATTCGGTATTTCTAAAGGTCGTGGCGTCGTAATCGAATTCTTTTTTAATCAATTGCCGGTGCATCTCAACCTGCTGCTTAAATTCTTCTTGGGAAAACAAAAAACTCAAACTGTGATAATAGGTTTCATTAAGAAATTCAACTCTACCAGTGGCGGCCAAGCGCTTAAAAGAATCAAGAGTTTCAGGGCTATAAAGCTTACATTGTTCAATAAAAACCCCAGATAATGAAAAAGCAATTTTAAACATATCCTGGTGTTTTTTAATTAAATCTAAAAGCAAAGCATTGGCTGGCAAGTAGCATTTGTTTGCCACTTTGAGAAAAATTTCTCGATTCGCCGCATCATCTTCATAAAAATGATTCTTACCAATATCAAAATATGTATATTTCCTTAACCGCTTGGGTTGGTGCACCTGAAAGTATAGACAAATTGTAACCATTTATTTCCCTTATAACTCATCGTTGCAAATACTTCGAACCGGTAGG
>AMFJ01007842.1_pt1 | contig 14362 bp, 17 predicted proteins | sample 427208 | NCBI WGS metagenome assembly AMFJ01 (sample SAMN02954298, study PRJNA114691) | groundwater metagenome | biome: aquatic; feature: subsurface aquifer; material: sediment; isolation source: subsurface aquifer sediment | place: USA: Rifle, CO | collected 2008-08
TTTTAATTAAATGACGACTGATTACTAATCTTTGAACTTCGTTAGTTCCCTCATAGATTTGAGTAATTTTAGCGTCTCTCATCATTCTTTCTACCGGGAATTCTTTTGTGAATCCGTATCCACCAAGCACCTGAACTGCATCTGTTGTAACTCTCATAGCTACATCACCACCGAAACACTTGGATAGTGAAGAATACATTGATTTATCACGATGATTATTGAATACTGATTCTATTGCCTTATATACAAGAAGTCTTCCAGCTTCAGTTCTTATTGCCATATTGACAAGCATATTCTGAATAGCTTCAAAGTTGCCTATAGCTTGGTTAAACTGTTCTCTTTCCTGAGCATATTTAAATGCACAGTCAAGAGCACCTTGAGCAACACCAATACCCTGTGCACCTACACCAGGTCTTGAGTGATCTAATGTGCTCATAGCCAATTTCCAACCTGAGCCTTCTGAACCTAATAAATTTTCAGCAGGTACTTCCATATCTTCAAAGATTAATTCAGCAGTTTCTGAACCTCTGATACCAAGTTTATGCTCTGTTTTTCCAACTTTAAAACCAGGATGATCTTTTTCTACCACAAAGCAGCTAAGACCTCTGATTCCGGCACTTGAATCTGTTTTAGCAAATACTGTAATAATATCAGCTACATTACCGTGGCTGATAAATAATTTTGAACCATTAATGATGTATTTGTCACCTTGTTTAACAGCTTTTGTTCTAATACCCATAAAGTCGCTACCGGCACCAGCTTCAGTTAAGCCAAAAGCTGCTAATTTTTCACCATTTGCAATTGGAGTAATAAATCTTTGTTTCTGTTCTTCATTACCACCAAGCATAATTGGCTCACTACCCAAAGTATTAACCATGCCAACGAGTGCACAGGATAAGTCAACTCTTGCTAATTCTTCTGTAATAATACAGGTTGAAACAGGATCAGCTCCGCCACCGCCATATGCTTCCGGATATGGCATGCCAATAAGGCCAGACTCAGCCATTGCTTTAAAGACATCCCAAGGAAACTTAGCTTCTTCATCAATTTGAGCTGACCTTGGTGCAATTACTGCTTCTGCAAATTCACGTGTATATTGTTTAATATCTCTTTGCTCTTCAGTTAACTGGAATGTGCTTTGCGTTAATTCCTGCAATAAAGCTTCGTTTGACATTATTTTTTCCTCATATCTTCGTTGGCTATAGTTATTATTAAATTCCAAACACAATAAAAAATAAATGGGTTGATTTTATGGGCAAAATTTATTTTGTTGTGTCATTTAGTATGTAAGTTCCTATATCTACACTATAATAAAATTGGTTAATTTGTCACGTACTTTATACTTTAGCCAAAACTAACTTAAAAGTAAATTATTTGTTAACTAACTTGAAACATCAGGCCGATAAAAAATGCATTATTGCTAGTTAAAAAGAAATTTCATACATTCAGGCATGTTAAATTTTGTAGTATCATCATATATAATAACCATAATAGTTCACCAATAAATATTTTATTATCAAATTAATTTCTAAACCAGTGAAGGAAATATTATGAATAAATTATTAATTTTACTAATAACAGCTACATTTGGAATATATTTTTCAGGTCCAATATATTCACAAACACTGACTCCTGCTACGCATGTAGAACAAAATCAGGAAGTTAAGCAGATTAATAATTTAATTGAAGAATTCTCAAAATATTCAAATGAGCATAACATTGATGAAATAAAAGGATTTTATGCCCCTAACTACATTAGCGGTGATGGAATAAAAAAAGATGAATTAACAAAAATTATAAAACAAAGCTGGGATAATTATCCTGATATTCATTATACTTATGAGATTAAAGATATTAGAGTCAATAATAATCTTGCTACAGTTGAAAGTTACGATAAAGCCATTTCTAATACAGCAAAAAGATCAGAAATTACAAATGATACGGGTATATTAGAAAGCACATCACATAATATAATTTATCTGCAAAAAATGGGCAAAGGCTGGAAAATAGTTTCAGATAAAATTTATTATGAAAACACTGCCATCAAATATGGTTGTGCTAAAGGATTAAATATTAAATTCAGCGCACCTGAGCAAATATACTCGGGGGAAGATTATACTGCATCACTTTACACAGATATTCCGTCAAAAACAATTGTATTTGGCTCTATCACAAGAGAACCAATTATATATCCAGAAAGTAAAGCTGAAGAGATATTCAGACAGGTACCTCCAGAATCAGGGATACTGGAAAGAGTTATGAAATCAAATAAAACCAATAATAACGAATTAGCAGTAGCATCCGTGGGATTTACCGAAGTTGCAGGAACATATGGAAATCCTGATTTAAAATTGTCAGGAATTGCTATTTTATTGCAACGAGTGAATGTAATCCCAAAAAACAACTATGTATATGTAGAAAACCCTAAACCTGAAGATGATATGGAAGATGATACAGGTATATTACCTGTTGAAAGTCCTATAGAGGATAGTATCGAAGATTAATGAGTAACAGATTATATATTTTTCCAATAGCAATAGTGGTCGTTATTTTTGACCAGCTCACAAAATTTTTAGTATCTCAGGAGCTACTTGTAGGCGAAAGAATTAATTTAATAAACAACATTATAAGCCTGACAAAAGCTTATAACACAGGTGCTGCATTCAGTATCCTGGAAGGTAAAACTATAATTCTGGCGCTTTTTTCATTGTTAGTAGCTATAGCCATTATTCTTTATTTTGCTCTAAAACCTATCCAACTCCCTAGTGCACTTATTGTGGCATGGGGGTTAATTCTTGGCGGAACAATCGGTAATATGCTGGACAGGTTAATGCTTGGATATGTTATAGATTTTATAAAACTGGATTTCATTAATTTTCCTATCTTTAATATTGCTGATATTTCGATAAATATTGGAGCATTATTGATTATAAGCTGTTCAATAGCACAAACTATTCAGGAACATAGACAAAAGAAGACTGATTAATCGAGTATGAAAAATTTATTATTTGCAATAATGGATTTTTCTACTGTAATTAAGAACAAAATAAAAAATCCGCATATTGCGGACTTTCACCCAGAGTATATCTCCTCCCCCTAAATGATTAAGCTATAACTCTCTTTTGATCAACATATATATAATCTTTAATAATTCTTGAAATACCTGTTTTGTAAGGATTTGTATTCTGAAAAATCTCTTGTATCCTTACTACATTAACCTTAATAGGTTTTGTTACCATTAAATTATTCATTTATAGCTCCCCGTAACTCCCCAAAAACTATATCATTGATTGACGATATTCTTATTTTTACTCATTTTTTAAATTCCTACATCAATCAGAGGATTTATTATTCTATAATTCATAATTCCAAGTGGTCTACACCACCACAATCCAAAACCCTAAAATCCATAAAGCAAGTATATTAGAGAATTTAAAATCACATAAAATGTCCCACCATAACAATTATGGTGGGATACAAGGTTTTATATATCAGATTATTTATTTTTTAAAGCTTCTTTTAAAGCCATTTCAAGAGTATCTATCTTTGCTTGCAATGATTTAACTTTATCCGAGCTCTCTTCTACAACAACACTAGCTTTTTCAATGTTTCTAGTTTGTTTCTTCAATTTATCTTTTAATGCCAAAACTTTATAATAAGTAATCAAGAACCCTGCCAGAGCTCCTTCTAAGCCAAGTATAATATAAAGTAATCCTGAATCCCATCTAAATTCCTGCCAAATAGGAGGATAAGTAAGGCTAAGCAACTGACCTTTATTGATGAAAGCAAAATAAGCAATATCTAACAAAAGCAATATACCAATTATAATTAATAACTTTCTCATAATTTACTCCTTTTTCTTTAAAACTCGCATTAATTTCTTTATATCATCATCAGGCTCAATTTCAATAGTCATTCTTTCCTTATTGGTAGGATTAATCAAAGATAATTTATAAGCTTGTAGTGCCTGCCCATTAAGCTTTATTTTAATATTATCACCGCCATAAAGCGGATCACCTGCAACAGGATGATGAATATGGGAAAAATGCACTCTTATTTGGTGCGTTCTCCCTGTTTCAAGAGTTGCTTCAATTAAAGTAAATTGCTCAAACCTATCTAAAACTTTCCAATGTGTAACAGCATTCTTACCACCTTCTACAACCCCCATTTTATAGCGTTGTGTGGGATGCCGATCTATCGGAGCGTCAATAGTTCCTGAATCTGCTTTTATAACACTCAGCACTACTGCAAGATACTGTCTTTTTGCAGTTTTATTCTTAATTTGCTCTGATAAAAACTGATGAGCATAATCATTCTTTGCAACCATTAAAAGCCCTGATGTGTCCCTATCAAGCCTATGCACGATACCTGGCCTCATAACACCATTAATACCGGACAAATTGCCGTCACAATGATATAACAAAGCATTTACAAGCGTATGTTCTCTTTCAATTGCTGTAGGATGAGTAAGCATGCCGGTGGGCTTGTTAACTATAATTATATTTTCATCTTCATACCGAATATCAAGAGGAATATTTTCAGGTTTTAATTCAAGAGGCTTAGCCTCAGGAATCCTGACAACTACCTCATCAGCATATTTTAGTTTATATGAACTTTTGGAATTTTCATTATTAACAAGCACACAACCAGATTCTTTAATTAACTGTTGAATTCTGGTTCTAGACAAACCAGGAATAAGCTCAGCCAAAAACACATCAAGCCTTGTGCCTGCATCATCTATATCTATATCAAAACTAATAATATTTTCCTGATTATTCATACCTGACAAATTCTAAAATATATCTACTATTAAAATTTTAATACAAAATCAATCCTAACTATATGTTTAAAATAACTAACCATTACGTGTCATCAAGAAAATAAAAAATTTTTCTAAAATTTAGGCAATTTTTCAAAATGATTTGTTTTTATAATAATAGGGGTAATATTGGAGGAGACAAAAAAGGGTAATAAGATAAGAGTGTCAGTTTTTATGCGAAATATAGTAGGGTAATTAGTATTTGTGGGTTTTCCAACTTTTAATTAATAGTAGCTTAGTGTAGTTTTGTGGGTTCTTTTATTCTTAATCGTAGCATCTATAACTTGTGGGTATTTGAGGCAGGCTTAATTAGTATTTGTGGGCATTTTAATATTATAGAAATATGGAAGATTTGAGGAAATATTATCCTCATAAAAAGGAAAGTGGAGGAATAGTTATGGCAATACATGGATATGATCCTGTATCTCAGTGGGTAATGCCAAAACCAATAACTAAAGACAACAGTCAAGGAGTACCACCAGAAAAAAGGGCGGACCAGCCTAACAGCATATATGACATTATTAATGGAGGTAGGGTCAATTCTGATGAAAAATCAATTTGGTCTATACTCCAGGATAACAAGAAAAACACTGATAATGTAGTCATTCCAAGAAGATTGGAATCATCAGGAGCAGCAAATGCTGCTCAAAATCCAGCTGACTCAGAATCGGGAGAATACAAAGTAAAGCAAGGTGACAATCTGTGGACTATTGCCAAAAAAGCACTCGCACAGAGTGATCAACCAGCAGATGATAAAGCGATTCTTAATTTAGTAAGTGAAATCGCAAGAATAAATAACATTGAAAATCCTGACCTAATTTATCCTGATCAGAAATTAAAGATTCCGAATTTAAAAGAAAAGGATAATGCCCAACCGGAAGATAGTAGCCAGCAGAAGGATAATAACCAACAAATAGACAAGGGACAGGAAATAAGTACAATAATTTAACCCCCATTATAAAACCCCCTTAATTAAGGGGGTTTTACTTTTGCTAAATATTATCCTTGAGGATTATTCTTCTTCCTCGTCTTCCTCTTCAAATTCAAGTTCGCCTTCTGTTTCGAGGTAAGATACTACCTTATTGAATTCTTCATCATTTTCGATAGTTTCAAAGGTATAAGCATCGTCCTCTTTATGAAGTTTCATTATAATGACTTCTTCTTCCTCTTCTCCGCCTTCTTCCTCTTTACCATCAAGATAAATTAATAATCCATAATCCTGATCATCGAGATGAAGCACATCTATTAACTCAAAGTTATGAATTTCACCGTTTTCATCCTGAGTTTTAATGATTCTTGGTTCCATTGATTCTACATTTTCCATTTTTAACTCCTTCTATTTAAATACTGTTGCAAGACTATTGCTGCTGCTTCCATATCTATTAATGCCTTATTTTTTGAAGGTTTTTTATTTTGTTCTATTAATATCCTCTCAGCTTCATAGCTAGACAATCTTTCATCCTCAAAAACTACTTCAGTCTGAATATTGTCTTCTAATAGCTTTGCAAATGCCATAGCATCCTGCGCCTGAGGTCCAATGCTGCCATCCATATTTTTAGGCAACCCAACAATTATAACCGAAACATTGTATTCTTTACATACATCTTTAATTTCTTCAATAGACTTATTTTCAGGATACCTTGGTATAGTTTTTACAGGACGAGCAAGAATAAAGAGAGGATCACTAACAGCAATTCCTATTCTTTTTGTGCCAACATCTAAACCTATATATCTGTTATTTGTCATATTTAATTATATTGCCAGGTATTATACAGAATATCTATAATATCATTTAAATCATGTTTAGGTGTATCTGTTTTTAAAATATTGTTAAATTCCCTAACTTTCTTAATTCCGCTGGAAATTAACTTTGCAGACTTATTCTGCTGTTCTAAATTATGTTGATATCTCAAAAATCCTTCAATTATTGTCTTCCTGAACATCTGTCTAATAAATGGAGATTTCTCAAGAGGCATATTATATTCAGAAGATAACCCAGCTGCAACTGAACTTGCTATTTCTTTAAAATGCTCTAATCCTTGACAGTCCAAAAGATATGCAGCATTTAACAACCTGCTTTTATAAATTTGACGCCAATTTTCATCAAATACACGAACGATCATCTCTGTAACTTTATTTTCAAGTAGTTCTATATAATCATTCGAGTTTTTTCTATAATGCTGCTTGTTATCAAGTGTGTCTAGAATAATTTTATCCAGAATCTCTTTAACAGCCGGATGATCAGTATCATCTAAAAACCAGTGTTTGAAATCAGGATGTTTATATAAAACCTCGCCCTGCATAAAGTTTTCAGGAGAAGCCCATTTAATAGCTTCTTTTTCTACCGACTGATCCAACTCAGGAATATCCCAAAGCAATGATTTCCATGCGATATATTCATATGGAATTGGATTACCCGCATTCTCATTAATCTTTTCAGCTTTTTCAAGTAGATATTTACAATATTCAGGGGATACAGAAACCCTTGTAGACTCTTCGTGAAACCTCAATACAATTCTACCAAAATCATCTTCGCTAATGCCATTAAAGCCAAAACACCCTACAATCCCATCTAGATCACTAATAACGACACTGAACATCAGGACATCTCTATTTTCCTTAATTCGGCTAAAGATTATGCCCTGACTGCCAGCACCATCAATGACACTCGAATAGCATTCATGAACTTTAGTTAACTGACAGATAGGAAATCCTCTTTTATCACCAAAAAAGTTTGTAGTATCAATGCCGGCAATTTTTAGCATATTAAGGCTTTTTTTAGCCATTTTCCTTGCAATTTCATTCCTGCCCGATTCCACCAGTTTAGTTAAAACAGGCACAGACAACTCAGACCTGGTTTCACCAAGAGCTACTATTATAGCTTCTTCAAGTTTCTCTGATGGTTGAGTATCAAGTGCAGTAATCAAAATATTAGCTAAAAACTCTCCGGGATAATCTTCTTTTAGCGACTCAACAAGAGTAATTTGCTCTTGTTCCGGTAATGCAAAGAGAAAATCAAGAAAATCAATCTGTGCTTCAGGGTTAACTACAGCCATTTCGAGGATTTTCTTTGTCTCTTTGTCAATTACTTCTTTGGGATTATCCAGATAGCTTAAAAATTCTCCGGGATCAGAATCATCCCCAAGATTTCTTAGCACAATACCGGCTAAATCTTTCACTGTATCACTCATTTTGGTATCTTTAATAAAAGACCAAAGAGGCTTCTTCAGCTGAGCAAGTGTTCCCAGTTCAGTTAAAAGATTTACCAGAATCTGACCTTTATCATAATTAACTCTGACAAATTCCTTTAATAAAACTTCAAGAACCTGCTCTGTATTTTTTATGGACTTCATACTAGCGAGACATTTATCCTGCAGATCTTTTGGCAATTCATCATGTGCATATAATTGCTGAAGCAGCATCATTACCTCAGCCCTAATCTGCATTTTAGATAAATCTCTTAATTCCATTATTTAATAGTGCTCCTAATATATAAATCGTCAACTTAAATTAGGTTATTTATCACCTAATTATTTTTTAAATCCTCTCCAAAAAGCATCAATAACTCTTTGCGCTTCAGAGGATGGGACTCTATCTTCCAAAATAAGATATTGAAGACAAATCATGGTACATTCTGAACATATATTAACGCCGGGGCCCTGTACCATTTTTAAGACCATATGATTAGGTCTTCCACAAAAAGAACAGTATACGACAGGAGCTTCAGTCTTATCTTGTTTATCAGCAGCCTTTTCTTTATCTCTGGCGCCCGATAATGACACTACTTTGTTTTCTTTTTCACTCATTTATCTCACTCATTTATCTGTTTTAAAACAAATACTATTTCTATTAGTATAAATTACCCTTTTAAATAGGTAAAGGAAATAAGATTACAACATCTTATCTCAAAAATTTATAAAAATACTGCTAAACATAGGACTCAGGATAAAATCCAATACCTGAAAAATAAATCTTTCAACGACTCGAGCAGCAGCCCAGATATATCTAAATGCGCCTGTAAATAACAACAAAAGTAAAATAAACATGCCAAAAGGCGCTAACTTACGATAATAGGCTTCTGCAATATTTTCAGGCAAAAACCACTTTACAAAATTCGAACCGTCTAACGGTGGTATTGGCAGCATATTAAATAGTCCAAGGATAATATTAATTTGAATTATTATATTCAAAAACCATGCTAATATACCTATGATTCCGGTTTCTGGTTCAAAAGCAGTTAGATTAATATCAAAATACTGAGACATTACATAAAGTATAATGCTAAATAAAATTGCCATAACAAAGTTACTGGCAGGTCCGGCAAGTGCAACCAACATCTGCTTTGTTCTTCCGGGAATATTCTCAGGATTAATCTCTATAGGCTTTGCCCAACCAATTCCTACTATAAAAAGCATTAATGTACCAACAGGATCTAAATGAGCAAGAGGATTAAAGGTAAGTCTTCCCTGCTGTTTTGGTGTAGGATCACCAAATAAATATGCAGTCATGCCATGAGACCACTCATGCACAGTAATACTAATCAAAAGAGGTAATATCAGCACAAATAAAGCAATAAAAAAAGCTGGTGGATTATTTAGTAATAACTGAAATAAGTAATATAAAAGCATTTTAAACTCTCTTTTTTACAATCCTAAAATTAATCAAGTTAACTATGGTTTTTAATAATTGCCTGAATTATATTTTTACTAACTCAAATTGCTAAGTACTTCATACTGTCATAAGTCCAAACATACGCACATGTCATTCTAAACGAAGTGAAGAATCTCAATTTCGTAGCATTGTCATCCTGAAGCATGACACCAGTGAAATATTTAGCAATTATATTTTATTCAACTAAGATAACATAAATATGACATTTTAAAATCACGACTTGTACATTAGAAATCTACAATAAAATTGCCAAGTAAAAAATTATAGGTATAAAATATAATAAAAGAAGGAGAGGCAAAAAGTGAGTAGATACAAAAATTTAATAGTTATAACACTAATTTTAGTGATTCCGGTATTATTATATTATGCTTTTAAATCAGGTTCAGTAGAAAATCCTATCAATATAGCACAGGCTTTTGCCACAAAAAAACCTGTAGTACTGGATTTCAATTCTGAATTATGTCTTGAATGCAAAGAACTGGATAAAGTATTAAAACCTGCTATGGAAAAATATGACACCAAAATTGTATTTCAAAAAATACCCATAAATTCAAACAATCCTGAATACGAAAAATTAATAGAAAAACATGGCGTAAATGTTGTACCAACATTAGTTTTTATAAATAAAAACGGTGAAACAATACAAATTATTGAAGGCAGCCTGTCAAAAGAAGAATTAGAAGGATATTTAAATAAATTAATCGATGGATAATATAATCACACAATTATTAGCAGACAATGCACATACTAAACTTGATATGTGGCTTTTTGGAGCAGTATTTCTGGGAGGTATAATAACCTCACTATCTCCATGTACACTAGGTTTACTGCCAATTATTATAGGGTATGTAGGCGGATGTTCTGAAAATAGCAATAAAAAAACTGCAATCCAGATTACATTCTTTGTAATTGGACTTTCACTGGTTTTAACAGCTTTAGGAATTACAGCAGCTATAGCCGGAAAAGCTTTTGGGTTCCATGCCAATCCTATATGGGCAATAGTAATGGCCTCACTAATTTTGATAATGGGATTAAGCCTACTTGAAATAATAGAAATCCCCATGCCCAGCATAATAAAGCAAATGCCACAAAATAAAGGGAACAGTTTAGTTCTCTACCCGTTGTTAATAGGAGCAGCATTCGCATTTGCATCATCTCCATGTTCAACTCCGGTATTGGCAGGAATAATGGCTTATACCTCGCTGAAAGCAAATATTATTTTTGGCGGACTATTACTATTCTTCTTTTCTCTAGGGCAAGGCGTTGTCCTTGTTATTGCAGGATTATCCACATCATTATTTAAAAGAATCTCATATTTTAAATCAATTTCAGGCTATTTCGTAAAATTCAGCGGAATTATTCTAATAATAGCAGCATCTTACATATACCTAAAATCTTTCCAGATACTCTAATTATCAACTATTTTAAAAATCTTCATTTTATACAGCAAAACAGCCGGATTTACCGGCTGTTTGAAGTTTAATATTAAGTTTTTATATTATATTATTGCCAGCAGTGGCGTCTATTTCTCGATGTTTTACCTCTTTTTTGCTCTTTCTGACAAAAACGACTTAAAGCTTCATAAGCATCATTTAGTACTGTTTTAGCTGGACCACCATCCATTTCAGTCATAATTTCTTCATACTGAACCTCTTGTGCCCAAACACTGTGTTTGTTTTTACCCACGTATTACTCTCCTATCAAACTTAAAAATATAGCTTACTATGATATAGTCGGAAGGTTTGATAAAAAACTTAAGTAAAAAAATGTAAATTAAAAAGAGTTATTCTTCTTTAAAGAATACTCTACAATTAAAGCTATTAATAAAAATATAAAAAAACAATCCCGCAAAACCAGCAGGATTAATCGGCTAAGATATATCATACACTCTATGCACAGATAATACTAACTCAATAGAATAGGGGAATTAATCCGAAGAATTAATTTATATTACTCTAAAGTCTTAGTATAAACCTGCACATTAAAAATAATACATATATAATTTATAAACTTTGTAATAATTTTGGAATTTTAATCTTGAAAACCTCTTGTAGATTAATGCTTTTTATTACATATTCGATTAATAATTCCTGATTATTAAAATCCTGCATCATGCCCTCTATTCTAGGTAATACACCCAAAATTTCAACACCTGACAAGGAATGAATAATATCAGGAGCAGTTTTAATTGCAATATCATCTGTATCTGCAGGGTAATTAGAAATAATCACGCCTAAAATATCAATATTATGATTTTTTGCGGCTTCTATAGTCATTAGAGTGTGATTAATAGTACCAAGATCAGGTCTTGCAACAATAAGCAACGGTAAATTCAATAATTTCACTAAATCACGAACAAAAAAATTCTGATAAATAGGGGCTAAAAGACCACCAGCACCTTCAACCAGCACAATATCACACTGACTTTTAAGTTCCTGATAGTCCCTTATAAATAAATTTGGATTAATCTCTACTTCCTCAATAATAGCGGCTAATGAAGGAGCAACAGGATTAATAAAATCATAACTTGATTTAGTTAAGATATTGGGATCTATAGAATGAACAAAATGAAGATCAGGGGATATTAAGGTATCACCCCCATCAGTAGAACCGGTTTGCACTGGCTTATATACACCGATCGAATAACCCAACCCCTGCATCACTGCAGCCATGCCAGCAGTAACGACTGTTTTACCCACATCAGTATCTGTACCGGTTATAAAAATACTCATTCAAAGTCCCTTTAATTTTTATAAATTATAGCATTAATGCATGCAGAAAAAAATTGACATAAAAAGCTGTATTACAAAAAGAGACAGGATAATTATCCTGTCTCTTTTTATTGATTATAAGTATTACTGAACAATAATACCTGTTCTTACATCAATTGATAAAGGTCTTTCAAGTTTAATAAATAACGGTTCACCACTAGGAATTTCAATAGCACCACCACGTTGAAGAACAGCACCAACAACACCTAATCCTCCACCGATAGCTGTACCGTATATTGCGCCTTTACCAGTACTACCGGTAATAGCTCCTAAAGCTGTACCTAAAGCAGCACCAGAGCCAGCTCCAATTGCTGTCTTAAGTAAACCTTCACCAATACTTGCTTTCATAGAGCCGGCTTCCAATAGGCCTGTTTCAGTAGCAACACTGGCTTGAAGTGGGAATGACTGGCCTGAAGGCAATGTTATTGAGTTAAAGTCAATATTGATTCTAGCATTTCTATTGGCATGCTTGGCAGGAGTTACAGCTATAATTTTACCGCTAATTCTACTGCCAGCAGGAATTAACAACGTTCCCTGACTTGTGGTAACACTGTTAGGAACTCTAAGAACTACTGTATCACCAACATTTGCAATTTCACTACTGAGCGGAGTTTCAACTTGCGTTGGAATTACACTGTTAGATTCAACTGTAGCAATTGAACCTCTTAATATAACATTACTAATACCACCATCAGCAGCATATTGGCTTATTTGTTCAACAGAAGCAGGTTGTTGAGTCTGCTGTTGATATGACTGCTGCGGAACCTGATAAGGGTTTTGTTGTACAGGTTGCTGATAACCAGGTTGTGGAAAAGCTGGTTGCTGAGCCTGTTGAACTGGTGCTTCCATTCCAAGATTTCTTCTTAAATTCTGAAGCATAACGGCGACTTCTGCTCTTGTAGCACGTTTTTCAGGCATTAAGAAATTAGGCTGCGGATAATTAACAGCTAATCCTGCCTTAACAGATTTAGCAACCGGAACCACTGCCCAGTTTGCTACACGGCTGGCATCATAATATCTATTAAGAATTTGCTGAGCTTCTGACTGGGAAAGATAACCCAATTGAGCAGCAGATGATAAAATTGCCAATACTTCTGTTTTTGTAATGTAAGCATACGGTTTAAATGTATTATCAGGGAATCCTCTGATTAAACCAAGGTCATATGCTCTTTGGATAGTATCATATGCCCAGAATGAGCGTGAAACATCTTTAAATCCAAACTCCTGACCGATTGGAATACTTTCTTTCCCAAGGGATTTAACGATCATAGTAGCAAATTCTGCTCTTGTAACAGGGTTGTTCGGTCTAAACGAACTATCTGCATAACCGGACAAAATGCCTTGCTGTGATAGTGCCTGAACAGAATCATAAGCCCAGTAATCAGACTTTAAATCTGAAAACTCAGCGGCTAAAACAGGTAATAGACTTAAGCTTAACAAGTTAGCTGTTAATGCTGCACCTACAAACTTTTTTCTAAAATTCATTCTCTAAACTCCTTTCTAACTAAAGTAATATACAGAGTTAATTTAAGCTAGCACACTTTTAAACCAAAAGACAATTTTTTGAATGTATAAAAATTATCAGGTTAAATAGATATCTTACCAATGTGAATACATTACATATTTATCATAATTATAAACAGCGATTTATATATAAATTAGGTGATAATATCACCCAAGTTTTAATAAATTATACAGCAAACTTTTTAATACATTAACTAGTAGAGGCAGAAATAAGCAATAAGGAGACAGGTTACTATGGAAGAGCAAAAACAAGAAGAAAGACAAAATGGACAGGAATCACAAAAAGAAGAAATGAGAAAAAAAATGGAAGAAATGCAAGAAAAAATCACCTATGGAATCGATCGCGCAATGTGCACAACTGCTGAAAGCCTTGATAAAGCAGCAGAAAAAATGCAAACTACTGCAAAGTTCTTCAGAGGGAAAACCACAGATAACTTAAAAGAAGATTTAACAAAAGTTACTAAAAAATACCCTGGACAGGCTTTAGCAGGTGCAGTATTTCTAGGATTCTTATTTGGAAGAATGCTTTCCAGATAAATATTTAGAAGCTGTCTTGTTAAAGTTGGTGACACAGTCA
>AMFJ01033824.1_pt1 | contig 14341 bp, 15 predicted proteins | sample 427208 | NCBI WGS metagenome assembly AMFJ01 (sample SAMN02954298, study PRJNA114691) | groundwater metagenome | biome: aquatic; feature: subsurface aquifer; material: sediment; isolation source: subsurface aquifer sediment | place: USA: Rifle, CO | collected 2008-08
GCACCCTCTACGATCTTTTCACGGGCGGCAATAACTGCTGTTGCCTGCTGACGGCGCAACATCACTGCCGCTATCTCGGGTGCATATGCAAGATAATTAAGCCTTGCTTCCGATATCTCTATTCCTGCCATTGAAAGACGGTTGTTAAGCTCAGAAACAAGGCGGTGATTGATCTCTTCGCCTCCTCCTCTGAGGGTAATGTTTTCGCCCTCGTTTTCGTTGTCGTCGTAGGCATATTGACCGGCAACCTGCCTCAAAGCTGCATCTGACTGAACTTTTACGAAATTTTCGAAGGCATTCATTCTACTGCTTACAGTTTGGCCAATAGGAGATGTAGCGGAAACAGGTTGCATAGTGGCCATTGTCTGAGAATCAATTTCGAACATAGCCTTGTATGTATCTCTTAGTTTCCATACAAGCACAAGACCTATCATAATTGGATTGCCTGCCTTGTCGTTTACTTTAATGGGCTTTACGTCCAGATTTCTCGATCTTAATGAAAGCTTCTTTTTGGTTATAAAAGGGTTAACCCAAAAAAATCCAGTTTCCCTAAAGGTACCTTTATATTTTCCAAAAAAAACCATTAATCTCGCCTCATTTGGTTCAAGTTGAAAAAATCCTGCCCAAATGAAAAAAGACTTAATTAATCCTAATACTCCAAGAACAATAATCCAAACACTAAGTTGTGATAGGAATATGATCATTCCGGCACTGGCAAGCAGCAGAATAAAATTTAAAAACAGCATTAAAAATCCGTTTACTTTTAATCCTTTAAACGAGAACTCCTTTGTTTCCATAATGAAAATTGGTTTAAGATTTAATAGTGTATTAAAGTTTACATAATTGTTTTGATATACAAAAAAAAACTGCCCGATTTCACGGGCAGTTTTTAAAACATTCAGTCCTAATAGACTTGTCTCTGAAGAGATATTAGTTCTCTACGATTACAACTCTGTTAAGGATTGCTTTGTCGTAAGGCTCGTTTTCGTCACCTTTGGCAATAATTTCAAGTTTACCTGGATCTACACCAAACTTGTTAACAAGAACATCAAGTACTCTCTGTGCGCGTTTTTCGCTGATTTCCTGATTGAATTTCTTTGTACCGGTTTGATGGTCGGCAGAACCACTGATTCTGAATTTTTTGCCAGACTTCTTAATAATGTCGGCACAATAACCAAGATTGATAATCTCTTTGTCTGTAAGATCGGCTTTGCCAATTTGGAAGAATACGGCAAGTGGAGAAACAATGTACTCAGTTTTAGATTCAACTATAATTGGCTTCTTGTTCTTTTCAACAGCAAGCTGGTCTGAAAGTGATCTTGTATTTGCATCTTTGGTTGCAATTTGTTTTTCAAGGTCAGCTATACGGCTATTGTAAGGAGTGTAATCTGCAGGTTCAACTTTAACGTATTTTTCAAAATCGCGTCTCTGGAATTTATAAGTAAGACCTAGTGTTAGAGAAGCCATACTTTCCAGTCTTGCGCCAAGAGCAACACCGTCAAAAACTTGATTTACAAACATGTGCCTGTATTCAAGTTTGATGTCCAATGCTTCCGAAATTCTGAAGTTATTAACCAAACCGGCATTTACAACAAATTCATTGTTAGCAACTTTTGTAGTATTCCATGAATTTACATTTGTTGCACGGCCCCAGCCAAAACCAGCGAAAGGAACAAGATCCCATACGCGGTCTGACCTGTATCCGCCGATAAAGTTGGATAAATTCCACAATCCGTCGAAATGAAGATTCATAACATTGAATTTCTCCATGTTCCAGGTATTAGTGTGATCTCCGGTTGCTGAGAATAAAGCATTTCCATAAACAGATCCTTTTGCAGAAAGACCTGCATATTGAAGACGAAAACCTACTGTTGGAGTTACCCATTTTCCTATAGACAAATCAATTGCCGGAGTAATTCTCTCGCCAATGGCTATTTTGTTGTCCCACTCTCCGTAATAAATACTTGCGCCACCACCAGCAGATATAAACCAGTTATCCCAGAATCCGTTGGTTAAAAAAGGTCCTCTTTTAGATTCCTGTTGTGCGAAAGCAGAAACAGCGAACATCAGTAAAACCAGGGTTAAAAATTTTCTTTTCATAATAAAAATTAATTATTTAAGTTATTATATTTTGCTATCGAGTGCAAATCAATCAATTAACAGCTTGAACGGCAAGATTATTTTTAAAAATAATCGAAATTGTAACCATTTTAATGAAGAACCCGCATGTTAAATACAAACGACTCTTCTAATGTGTTCATATATTGTACAAAAATAACAAATAAATTCAATTAACAATTTTTTTATTAAAAAAAAAGGGGATTCTCATTAAGAAAACCCCCTCCGTTAATAATGAACATGTTACTCTTCGCCAATGATCTCTACTTTGATATTAGCTTTTATATCGCGGTGAAGTTTAACTGTTGCATCGTAAATGCCTACCTCTTTGATGTTTGCTTCGCCAGAAATAGTAATACTTCTGCGGTCGATATCAAATCCTTTGGCAGCAAGAGCCTCGCCTACCTGAATATTGTTAACTGATCCAAATATTTTGCCGGTTGAACTTACTTTAGTTGCAAGTGTAACCTGGATTCCTTCGAGTTTTTCTGCAAGTGCGGCAGCATCCTGACGGATTTTTGTCTCTTTGTGCGCACGTTGTTTCATATTTTCGGCATGAACCTTCTTTGCAGAAGGAGTTGCCAGTGTGGCAAAACCCTGAGGAATTAAAAAATTCGTAGCATAACCGTTACGTACAATAACGATATCATCTTTATGGCCAAGGTTCTGAACATCTTGTTTAAGTATAATCTCCATATTATCTGTCTCCTTAGCTTATTTCAATAAATCTGTTACGTATGGCAGTAATGCAATATGTCTTGCTCTTTTTACGGCCTGAGATACTTTCTTCTGAAACTTCAAAGATGTTCCGGTGAGGCGACGGGGAAGAATCTTACCCTGCTCATTGAGGAACCTCTTGAGGAACTCAGCATCCTTATAATCTACATACTTAATACCAGCTTTTTTAAAGCGGCAGTATTTCTTCTTTTTAACCTCTACTGTTGGAGGATTGAGATAACGAATTTCGTTGTTTGACGGATTTGCCATTTTTCTTCCTCCTTAGTTTTTAGTTTCAGATTTGTTGGCCCTTCTTCTCTCGGCATATGCCGATGCGTGTTTGTCAAGCACAAAGGTCAAAAAACGGATGATTCTCTCATCACGACGATACTGTACTTCAAGTTTTGCGACAAATGTAGCATCTGCCTTAAACTCGATAAGATGGTAAAAACCTGTGGTTTTCTTTTGAATTGGGTAGGCCAGCTTTTTCAAGCCCCAATCTTCCTCGTAGACAATTTCACCACCATTTTCGGTAATGAAGTCACGATACTTTTTTACCGCTTCCTTTATCTGGACCTCAGATAAAACGGGAGTTGCAATGAAAACGGTTTCGTAATGTTTCAACATACTCTTTGATTAATAATTAAATTTTTAAAAAGGGCTGCAAATATATGTATTATTTTGCAGCCCTCAAATTATTTTTTTACCGGAGCTTCTTTCAGAACCGCTATAACATAGTTCCACCACTTTTCAACAGTTTGAATATTAACTCTTTCATCTGGAGAGTGAGGCGAACGGATTGTAGGCCCGCAAGAAATCATATCCCAGTTTGCATAAGTTCCGCCAAGTATTCCGCACTCAAGTCCTGCGTGGATAGCCTTAACCTCCGGCTCGTTTCCGTATAGTTTTTTATAAACATTTTTCATGGTCACAAGAATTGCGGAGTCAACATTTGGCTTCCATCCCGGATAACCTCCGGCAAGAACAACCTTACCTCCAGCAAGCTCAAATACTGCACTAAGAGATTCTCCCAGAACATCTTTTGCCGAATCTACTGAACTCCTCATAAGGCACTTAATGATTATCTGACCATTTTCCGATTTAACAATAGCCAGGTTGTTTGATGTTTCTACAAGCCCGGGCATTGCATCGCTCATTCTTTCAACTCCGTTGGGACATGCATAAATTGCAAGCACAGAGTTAAGAGCTGTTTTGGCATCAATTACCTTTGCAGGTGTTTCACAAGATTCAAATGTCATATTTATATTCGGTTCCTGAGCTGCTAGTTCAAACTTCATCTCGGCCAAATGTTTTTCAACGATCTTTTTTGCAACTCCTTCGTTGCTTTTTGATATCGCAATTACTGCGAATCCTTCTCTTGGAATTGCATTTCGAAGGCTTCCGCCTTCAAACGAGGCAATTCTTGCACCGGCTTCTTTTATGAGAGGAAGAAGAACTCTTACAAGAGCCTTGTTTGCGTTACCTCTGCCAAGTATAATGTCCATTCCCGAGTGGCCGCCTTTTAGTCCTGTAATTGAAAGTTTGTAGCCAGACATTCCGGCAGGAACATTCTCTTCGCTGTAAGTAAATGTAGCTGTAGCGTCAAGTCCTCCTGCACATCCTACATAAAGTTCGCCTTCATCTTCCGAGTCCAGGTTAATAAGAATATCACCTTTAAGTATGCCAGGCTTGAGGAGTCTTGCACCTGTCATTCCTGTCTCTTCGTCTATTGTGAAAAGGGCCTCAACAGGACCGTGTACCAGATCTTTTGCTTCAAGAACAGCCATTGCAACTGCAAGACCCATTCCGTTATCGGCACCGAGTGTTGTTCCTGTTGCATATACCCACTCATCTACAATTCGCGGAATAATAGGATCGGTTTCAAAATTATGAACCTTATCGCTGTTTTTCTGAGGCACCATGTCTATGTGGGCCTGAAGGATAATCCCTTTTCTGTTCTCCATCCCGGGAGTTGCCGGTTTACGGATTATTATGTTTCCGATTTCGTCTTTTATAGTTTCAAGACCCAGGTCCCTTCCAAATTTCTCTAAAAACAAAACTGCTTTGCCTTCTTTTTTAGACGGACGTGGGATTTGTGTAAGAGAGTGGAAATTTTTCCAAACTCTGGTTGGTTTTAATTCAGAAATATTCATTGTGAAATTTTTAAAATTTTATATGTTTATTTAATTATTTCCCCAGTGCCACATCAATGGGGAAAGAGAGTATACTTCCAAGCTGATATACGGCAACTCTTGTTTGTAAAAGAAGTTTTTGCCCGTCTGAAACCCTTGCATTCATAATTGCAGGTTTTCTGTAGAGCACTCTGCCTTTTGTTGTAGAGAGATCCATGTTAATTTTCGGAGCATTTACACCGTCCTGCACAAGTTCCAGAACAACCGGCCTTCCGGCTACATTGTCCGAAGCAAGGAGCCCTTGTGTATCTGAAATACGGAAAGCAATATAGAATTGTTTAGGATTGTCTGCTTTAGGAACAACATCAAACTCCATCTTTTGAACATCAGATACGCTTTTGCCGGTAAAAAGACTTAGATACTCGGCTTCAAGCCTGTTTATCTCGTCAATTGCCGCTCTGAGAGCATCGCCTGTGAATGTTGCATCTGTTTCTCCTGTTATAATCTCCATCCTTTTGTTTCGAAGGCGGAAAATGAGACCTGCTGTTTCTTCCGCTCTCTTTTCAAGGCTCTTTTCAACTACCTGACTCTGCTGAACGGGAACTCGTTCCAGCCCGCTTACACTTTGAACTGTCTTATAAAGAGTAGTGTTTACACTCGTAAGATTGGATGTTGAAAGGCTTTTTTCAAATGCCGATTGATCGGCTTTTACTGGAAACCTCATGTTCGCCCCTTTTTTATCGTAGGAATCGGACCAAATGATTACGCCCTCACTTATCATCACAAGGAAATTGGCCGAGGCGCTTTTGGAGGTTCCAATATTCAATGCAATATTTGAGCTGCGATCGGCTTCGGTGTATGGGATCATCTCAACAGATCTGAGGGTATATGTTTCTCCGCTTGATTCGCGTGCCTGAATTCCAAGATATTTCTGAGCAAATTTCGCATAAGGGCCGGCTATAAATGATTCATAATCGGCTTCTGCATGAAAACTGAAAGATGTAAGAGGTAATGAATAGACTATCGCACCCTGGGGAACTGCTTCGTCCGGAGCCAATGCCTGAGAATTTCCGTTAATAAAAACGAAAAGAGAAAGAGCGGTTAATGTAATTTTCAAAAATCTGTTCATTGGCAAAAAATTATGATTTTAATTTGTACAGCTAACAAAGTTATCCATTTTTTACTATTTTTGCGTACTTAACAGCATTTTTTTAACTAAAACTATATAAATAATTATGTTTAAAAACCATCCAAAAGGACTTCTTTCAGCTGCCCTCACAAATATGGGTGAGCGCTTCGGCTTCTACATCATGATGGCAATTCTCACATTGTTCATCTCATCCAAGTTTGGTTTGCCGGAAATCACAACAGGATACATCTACTCGGTATTTTATGCTTCAATTTATGTTTTAGCATTAGTTGGAGGCTTGATTGCAGACCGTACCCGTAATTACAAGCGTACAATTCTCTGGGGGCTTATTCTTATGGCTGTGGGTTATTTTATTATAGCTATTCCTACACCTACACCGGTACCCAGCCTTCCGCTTTACTTAACTCTAACCTGCGCAGGTTTGCTGGTTATCGCTTTTGGTAACGGACTTTTCAAGGGTAACCTCCAGGCTATCGTAGGCCAAATGTATGACAGAAAGGAGTACAAAGACAGGATTGCAAAGGAATTTGGTGTCGACGAAAACGGCAAACCGAAAAGAGACATGAGGGATGCCGGTTACCAGCTTTTCTACATGTTCATTAATATTGGCGGTTTCTTTGCTCCGTTTATTGCTATTGCCATAAGAAACTGGTGGTTAAAAACCAATGGGTTTGATTATAACGCCCAGCTTCCTGAGCTTGCTCACCAGTACATTGGCGATCAGGCTTCTATGAGCGTTGAGCAGTTAAACAGTCTTACCACATACGCTTCACAGGTTACACTGGACGGTTCTCCGGTTGCAGATCTGACAGTATTTAGCAATCAATACCTGGATGTTTTCAACAAAGGATTCCACTTTGCCTTTATTGCAACAATAATTGCTCTTTTCATTTCGATTATTATTTTCCTGATTAACAAGAATCAGTTTCCGGATCCTGCTGCCACAAAGGCAAAGAGCAAGGACAGTAAAAGTATCTCCAAAGAGGAGATTACAATGGCTGCTTCTGAAATCAGGCAAAGGATTTACGCACTCTTTGCAGTATTTGGAGTTGTTATCTTCTTCTGGTTCTCTTTCCACCAGAACGGTTACTCGTTAACATACTTTGCCAGAGACTATATTAACCTTGATATAATCAATATTGATTTAGGATTTACTTCTATCAAGGGTGCTGAAATCTTCCAGTCCGTTAACCCATTTTTTGTAGTTGTTCTTACACCAGTAATTATGTGGCTGTTCGGTACAATGAGAAGAAAAGGAAATGAGCCGTCAACTCCAAGAAAGATTGGTATGGGTATGGGTATAGCTGCTCTCGCATATGTCTTTATGCTTATAGTTTCTTTGGCCCTTCCTGACAAATCTGCATTAACAGGGATGACTTCCGGTGATCTCGATGTTATGAAACTTACTCCTTGGGTTATGGTTGGGATGTACTTCATACTCACCGTTGCCGAGTTGTTTATTTCGCCTTTAGGACTTTCATTCGTTTCTAAAGTAGCTCCTCCACACCTGCAAGGTCTTATGCAAGGTGCCTGGCTTGCTGCAACTGCAGTAGGTAACCTGCTACTTTTCATCGGTGGAATTCTTTATACATCAGTTCCTCTTTGGGCTTGCTGGATGGTATTTGCTGTCGCCTGCTCTCTCTCGATGCTGGTGATGCTCTCGATGGTCAAGTGGCTTGAAAGGGTTGCAAAATAGACTAATTGTTTTTTAAGTGAAATGCTGCCGCAGTCAATCCGATTGCGGCAGTTTTTTTATAGCTTTGTCTTGTAATTAAATTAATTAAATGCTCGACAACAATATCAAATTAATAGCCTTCGATGCCGATGACACTCTGTGGATAAATGAATATCACTACCGAAGGGCAGAAGAGAGATTTGGCAGGCTTATGGAGAGATTCATTTCGCCGGAGAAAGCCAATGAAATTCTTTTAAGAGTTGAAAAAGATAACCTTCCATTACTTGGATATGGTTCCAAACCTTTCATAATTTCTCTGATTGAGTGCGGTATTGAAATTAGCGGCGGCACACTTTCCAATGCAGAAATCACCGAACTTATTTCAATAGGCAAAGATACTATAGGTCGTCCCATTGAGCTTCTTCCCGAAGTTGAAAATGTGTTGAAAGCACTTGCCGGCAGGTACCCGCTCATTCTTGCCACCAAGGGAGATCTTAAAGAGCAGGAATCAAAAATTGAGCGCTCCGGAATTGATAAGTATTTTTCTCATATTGAGATAATGAGCGAGAAGCACAGGGATAATTACATGAAGATTATCCGGATGCACAACATTGAACCCGAAAACTTTCTGATGATTGGGAACTCTTTTAAATCGGACATCCTGCCTGTTCTCGAGATTGGCGGTAATGCCATATACATTCCTGCCGAAGTTACCTGGGCGCATGAAATTATTGAGGAAAGCGAACATCCCAGATTAAAAAAGGCAGACAAACTTTCAGTTGCCTTGTTTGGACTATAGAAACTAATAAAAAATTGAGAATACAATGATACCTTTCAGACAAAACCGAAGCTACAGACGATTTATTGAGAATGAGACAATTTCAACCGAACAGCTTAAAATGATGGTAGAAGCAGCCAGGCTCTCCCCCTCTTCGCGAAATGTACAACCTATAAAGTTCTACATTAACGGAAACAAAGCTATGAACGACAAGATATTTCCAAATCTCGGATGGGCAGGATATCTTAAGGAGTGGGACGGCCCGGCGGAAGGTGAAAGACCATCGGCATATATCATTCTGTTGCACGACACAGGCATCTCTCAGGGTTATTCGTGTGACAACGGCATTTTTGCACAAAGCATTTTACTTCAGGCCGTGGAACTCGGATTTGGCGGATGCATGATAGCATCATTTAAGAAGGATGGTATTGCACAACTGCTTAAATTGCCGGAAAGTCTTGTTCCGATATTGGTAATTGCACTGGGCAAGCCAAAAGAGGTTGTAATTATTGATGATATCAAAGATGGTGATGTAAAATACTGGCGCGACGACCTGCAGAATCATCATGTGCCTAAGCGCACCCTGGATGAACTCCTTTATACTCCTGATAAATAGATAATTAGTTAGTTGTCGTATACCGGAGCCTGCCCCATTTCACTGAGTATCTTCCGGCCACCCTCTTCCGTCAGAAGAAATTCCACAAAAGCTTCGGCGGCTTTCCTGTTTGGTGAATTCCGGAGAATGGTGAGCCCATAAACCATTGCCTCTCCCTTCATTATCATTGTTTCTCCCGGCTTTGCACCTCTCACTGTGGTCTCAACCAGGCTATAATAGTCATTGAGCAGCGGATCTGAAAGGTTGATTTTTGCCGGCAGTTCAAGATATTTCAGTTTGTGCTGGACAGCAACCGATTTGTACAGAAATATATAATCCACCGATTTTGTATCGAGAAGAGCGAGAAGGTCCACCTCTTTTGGCCGAATAAACCTATTGTCTTTGTTAAGCAGATTTTCAGGAAATTTATTGATTGCCTGTTTGATGTTTTCCGTTAGTGTTCCGGCTTTAATTTCTGCTTCAAACTCTTTCTTTGCGAGATTAAGCGAAAGAAGTGTTCTGTATCCGCATGGGTCCGAATTTGGATCGGCCCTGCCCACTATTACATCTTTACGGAGAAGAACCGATGCCCAGTTTGAAGTATCAATTTCCGACGCATACTTTGAGCTCTCTGTGTATACAATTGCCATTTCATTTGAGGCAAACTTTATAGTTTTATCGGCATATTCCGGAACAAGTAAATTATCAATTACAGAATAGTCTGCTGAGGCCATAATGTCGCAATCCCTGCCGAGTTCGGTAATTTTTCTTGCTGCATCAATACTTCCGGAAGCTTCTGCCAGTACTTTTACATTCGGGTGAATGCGCATAAATGTGTCGGCAATTGCTTTAAATGGCATTGAGAGAGAACCTGCGTGAAAGATTATCAGATCCCCTGATAGTCCTCCGGTATCGGTTTTCTTTTTGCTTTCAAACCTGCATGAAACAGCAAGTAATGAAACCGATAAAACCAATGTTCCGATTATAAAATTTTTCATTATTCATCGTTTAGTTTGTGGAAGAATTTTTTAACATTCTCTTTGATGAGAGAGTCCATCTCTGCACGAAGGCTCATATAGGCATCCAGCAGTCTCCGGCCATCGGAAGAAAGTGTTGTATTTCCGCCGTCTTTGCCGCCTCTTCTGGTTTCTACCAGCGAAAAACCGAGTTCCTTTTCGCAATTCCGGATTCTGTCCCACGCCTTTCTATAGCTCATGCCAAGAGATTCAGAGGCATAATTGAAGGATTCTCCCTCGTCAATTTTCTTTAGCAGCATGAAATGTTCATGTCCCAGAATTTCTCCGTCACCTCTTTTTGTGAGCCAGAGGCGATAGTCAAGGAATATGTCGTAATACTTCGATCCCTTATTTCCCGCCATTTCTTTATCTTAATACAGTGATATTTTGCTCACTCCCTTAATTGCCCTGTCGGCAAACATGTCACATCCTGCAAAAAGAGAGAAGCTCTCCCTGCCTTTTTCTTTACCGCTGCCGTACATAAGAAGCGGTTCTCTGTAGTCATTTCTGTTGATTAACTCCGAAAGTGAGAAGGATGCCCTGTATCCGTCCACGGCCTCAATGCAAACAAGACCCTCTCTGAGAGATTTTTCGTCCGAAGGATAATATATTGAAAGTATGCCGTTTATGGCTACTCCTGAAAACTCTTTTTCTCCTCTGTATCCCATTCCGTGACCATAGAAGATTGTCTTCTGAGTTACAACAGGCAGCTCTGCAGGAAGAGTTTCAAGTTGCCCGGGTATGCTGTCACCTTTGGCTATAAGAAGATTATCGGCATAAAATTTTGCAGGGTCTCTGTTCACCTTAAAATTCCCGCTTAGTGATTTTATTACGATTTTAGTGGGATTAAGGATATTTCTAACGGTGAGTCTGTCCGACCCGACAACCAGACGAGACTCCTTTCCCACGCTCCAGAGCTCTCCTGTCTTTCCGGGAATTACCCTTGTTACGGTTTTTGCTATTATTATATTATATACATCTGCAGAATAGAAAAGCTCACCCCAGCTGAATGTCGCATATTCTCCTTTTTCGTTCCACACTTCAACATATAAGTCAACCGGAGGATAGAAATCCTCCTTGCTATTTTTATTAATTTTTACAGAACTTAATATATCGCATAATGCATAGCCGTCATAACGGAAAGCACCCTCAAAACGAACGGTGTCGCCACTCATAACTGCATCACGGGACGTAACAGAGTGCCACGGAAGATTTTTAAGAGAAACGACCTGCTCCCCTTCTACTTCTCCTGAGATTAATATTTTATCAAGAGTATTCAGTTTAGTTGCTGCTTCCTGATTGAAAAAGTTATTAGCTCCCGATTCCCAGACAATTGTTGAACCGCTGAACCCATCTATATGCAAATATTTGCAACTCGTGAGGGTAAAAAAAAGTGCAAAAAGCACTAAAACCGATTTGTTTCTCATAAATTTAGTTTGAACAAAGATATCAAAAAACTGCTATCTTTCGGAAAAATTAGGCACACTTTATTAAATAAATGGACATAGTACCACTTTACATAGAAGGAATTAACTCAAAAAGGCCATTAGTATTTGCAGGCCCGTGCAGTGCAGAGAGTGAAGAGCAGGTCCTGTCTACTGCACGCCGGCTGGCTGCAATTGGAATACAGGTATATCGTGCAGGTGTATGGAAACCCAGAACAAAACCCGGAGGATTTGAGGGAATGGGAATCGAGGGACTTCGGTGGCTCAGGATGGTAAAAGAGGAGACCGGGATGCTCACTGCAACCGAGGTTGCAAATGCAAAACATACCGAAGAAGCATTAAAATGGGGTGTTGATATTTTATGGCTTGGAGCAAGAACAACCGCCAATCCTTTTGCCGTACAAGAGATTGCAGAGAGTCTTGCCGGAGTGAATATTCCCATCCTGGTTAAAAACCCGGTGAATCCGGATTTGGATTTATGGGTGGGAGCAATGGAGAGACTTGTCTCATGCGGGATAACCGGCATTGCTGCCGTTCACAGAGGATTCAGCGCATACGAAAAGGGATTGTTCCGTAATCAGCCTCAATGGCATATTCCAATAGAGCTTAAACGCAGGATGCCCGGCTTGACCATACTTTGCGACCCGAGCCATATTGGAGGCAGGCCGGAATTGATTTACCCCATTTCTCAACAGGCAATGGACCTGGGCTTCGACGGGCTGATGGTAGAGTCTCACGGCAATCCTTCAGAGGCACTTAGCGACAAAGAACAACAAATCACACCGGAAACACTTGGAAGAATAATTTCTTTACTCGTTATCCGTAACACTCCGGACACCTCGGAATTTTTAACCGAAATGCGCAGGGAGATTGATGAAATTGACGACAGGATAATGAATCTGCTCTCTAAAAGAATGTCGGTAGCAAGAGAAATTGGAAGGTACAAGATGTCAAATAACATCTCTGTACTGCAACCAGTGCGCTATGACTGGATGCTAAACAAAAGGCTTGCTCAGGCACTTGGACTCGAACTTGACGAAGAATTTATAAAGCTCATTTTGGAATCTATACACGAAGAATCTGTTAAACAGCAATTCAAAGTGTTCAAAGATGGCAGCCAATTCTAGCCACCGCTCACAAGATGTATAATCTTTAAATCGTCGCCATCCTTTACAAAAGTGGTTTCGTACTCATCTTTTTTTATCAGGCGGTCGTTCAGACGCACAACAAGCATGCGGAATTTGAATGATTTAATGACCATTATCTGAGATATTGAAAACAGATCTCCCTGAATAATTTCGGGCCTGTTGTTGAGCATTATCTTCATATCAGAATCTCTCTTTTAATAAAATCTCAAGTACTGTATCTGCCTGAAGGTTTGACACTATATTTACTCTTGGAGCAAGCGGAGGGTTAGCTTCTCCTGCCTCACTCTCTCCATCTCCGCAAACATACAGGTTTCCCGATTGAATAACCCTCAGAGATTCTACTCTTCCCCAGCCTGCTAGCCCGGATGCAGCCACCAGTGGCTTTTCGGGATAATTGGTTAAAATGTAATTTATCAACATCTCTTTTTCAGATGCTGAGTCAAATGCCTCAACTACAACATCACAAGTCGAAAACAGAAAATCGATGTTGTCCGGAGTAATCTTTGCCGCATGCATTTGTAACGAAGCAAATGGATTAATTCTCAATAGATTTTCTCTGAGTGCGTTTACTTTTATCTCTCCTATCTGGTCATGAAAATAAAATTGACGATTCAGGTTTGCCTGGGATACTATATCGAAATCGGCAATTATCAGCTTTCCGACTCCGCTTCTCAGGAGGGATGCGGCACAGTTGGAACCGAGCCCGCCCGCTCCGGCAATTCCGATTGTTTTTTGTGATAAAATAGTCCTGATTTGGTTGAAATTTGGCATAAAACGGGTTGTTGGGATTACATTTTTACGTAAATTTACGAATTATTTAACAACCTAAAAAACTATCGAATGAACTATCAGGAGATAAAAGAAAAAAGAGCAATTCTGGCAACTTTCCCCTACCAGTGGAAAGCCATGGACAAGGGATACAGCGACCAGAGCCTATATGTAAATGTTGAATCCAACAAAGTAGAGGTAAGAGGTATTGCTCCCGAAACAAAAGAGAAGTTTATCGGAGGAAAAGGATATGGTCTCAGAATGCTTTGGGATGCTGTTAAACCAACTACCAAATGGCAAGATTCAGAAAATGAGATAGTTATATCTGGCGGCCCGTGTTGCGGTGTAACGCAGTATTCCGGTTCCGGAAAATCGATAGTGGTTGCTATCTCTCCTCAAACCGAAAGAATTATTGACAGCAATGTGGGAGGTCACTTTGGACCCCATCTTAAAATTGCAGGATTTGATGCACTTGAAATTCAGGGGAATTCAAAAAAGGATGTAATCGTTTTTATAAACGGAGTAGACCACATTGTGGAAATTTTCGAAACTCCGCGCGAACTAAGCTATGACTCTCACCTGCTTGGCGAAGAACTTCTGGAGATGTTTGCAGAAAATCAAAAAGACAAAATAAATGTTTCTGTTGTCTCTTCGGGCAAGGCTGCCGAACACTCACTCATTGGCATGCTCAATTTTACTTTCTGGGATGTTAAGAGGGGTAAAGTACGTCTGAAACAAGCCGGCCGCGGTGGTCTCGGAACTCTCATGAGGCACAAAAATGTGAGAGCTATTGTTGCAA
>AMFJ01001497.1_pt1 | contig 14339 bp, 13 predicted proteins | sample 427208 | NCBI WGS metagenome assembly AMFJ01 (sample SAMN02954298, study PRJNA114691) | groundwater metagenome | biome: aquatic; feature: subsurface aquifer; material: sediment; isolation source: subsurface aquifer sediment | place: USA: Rifle, CO | collected 2008-08
ATAAAGCAGGATAATAATATGAGAAAAAATTAATCAATATGTGATTCAAATGCTTTTAAGCGTTTATAGATCGACATCAGTTCAATAATCGTCGGCCAAGACAGAATCAGATACTGGAAAGATTCCCGCACTTTGCCAAATACATTCAGGATTTGCATCATCAAACCAAGAGTAATTGACCCTGCTGCAATACTTGGAAACAGAATAAATAATCCGTAAATATTGTCTAACTGCAAGTACCAGATCCGAACCATGTTGAAATAAGCATAGTGAAAATACAACCGGAAATAATTCCAGCGTACCCGGCTAAACAGTTCTTGTAATGTCAGCGGATGTGCGCGATCAGCATAGTCTTCGCCATAGACCAGCTCTTTACGATAGGCTGCCTCAACTTTCTGGTTATTGAACTCCAGTCCGGGCAATTTCATTCCCACGACCATCAAAATGACCGTACCCAATACCGCCCAACCAATCGAGGCCCACATTAAAGCATGCGGTATTTCCCCTACAATTGGTAAAACTTTCACATGACTAGAGAGCTGATATAAGATCGGCAGGAATGCCATCAGCAACATCAGCGCTTCAATCAAGGAAACACTTAACTGCTCCGTGGTTTTGGCAAAGCGCATGGTATCTTCCTGGATACGTTGTGATGCACCTTCAATATGACGTAACTGCTCCCAATGTGCGGTGTAATAATCATTCATCGCGGTACGCCAGCGGAAGACATAATGACTGACAAAAAACAGGTTAAATACCGCTAAAGTGACATAAACCATCGCAATATAAATAAAGGTTAATGCGCCTTGATACAGCAATGAAACATCCCCACCACCCTTCGTGAGCATTTGTTGAATCTGATCATAAAACGGGCTATACCATTCATTTAATACGACATTGACCTGTACCCCGAACCAGATATTAAACAGAATAAATGCCGAGCCCCAGACCGACCAGCGCTGCCATCGGTGTCCGGCTTTCCATTGCCAGAACAGCGCAAATATCGTAGTTGCCATGAAATACCAGAGATAAAACCAGATGAATTGAGCTGACCAGAAACGCCCGATACCGATTGTAAGCTTTTCATCAAAATAATTTTCAGGAAAACCCAGATAGGTTCCCCATCCTGATCCGCCACTATGCCAAAGCACAAGATTAATGATAAACCATAAAATCAGGCTGCTAAAAAACCAGACGGGTTGCGGGAAAAATGACTTAAACATACCGACCCAGTTCTCCTTATGTCTCTTGGTCATCCAAATGACGCCTAGTTTATTCTTATTTTAGATTTTTACTGTTATAAAGCATTAATTTTCAATTTAGTATAAAAAAGGATAGAAGGATATCAAGTCTCTAGAAACTTATTTTTATCATTCAGCTCTGCGTTATGATTTTCCTTATATTCTCGATTTTTATCATTCAGTAGAGCGATACCAAAAACCAGAAAAATCATCATGTTTTTGACCTTTCGTTATTTTGATAGACTTTTTTATGCCTGTTATCTGTCGGGTTTATGTAAAAGAACCTCATGCTTCCGAGCACTGCGAGAATAGGCTGAAAATCAGGCATACTGCATGTCTTCTAGGTATCTTGTATCTAAATAGAGCACTTCTCCCTATTTGAATAAGTCATTGATCAAGTTCTCAGTTTTTGAAGAAACAGTTAAATTTTCAAAAATCATGCTATGATTTAATTATCGAAAAGTAATCTTATTTTGGAAAAAACTATGGAAAGTTCAGTAATTGAATTACTTAAACCGGTGACCCTACAAAAAGAAAACTGCGACCCTATTATTTTTGAAGCAGGTACTGTTTTGAAAGTGGTCATGCAGACTCCAACCAGTCTTCTGGTCAGTAATGATGATGACTTTAACTTTACCATTCCTTTAAAAGACAAAAATGAAGTGTGGCGAGAAATCTGAGTATTTTTCCCTCATGCAAATAGACGGGTTGTATCTGAATTTGGTTTTTTAACTTATATGATACGACCCTTAGCTTTTCTCCACTTTGATTGCTCTTTTATTATTTTTTCAAAAAATTATTTCTTTCCTCTTCTATCATCAGTTACTGATTTTAAATTGGCTCATGTCCATTTGAGCAAAAAAAATTTAATTGAAACATCACTTAGTTTTTTGACCTATGTAAGATCACTGATGATCTGTTTTTCCGTCTTTTGTATCTGCTCTGTCATTGCAATACCACCCTTACATCTTTTCTCTCTGTTTAGTTCAACTTCATCTAACACCTACGCTTCGATTCAAAAAAGAATATTCAAGTTATTTTGAGAGTTCAATAATAGAGCTGGAGTTCGTCTTTCTTCGATTTTTTATCCTCTGATAAAATTTACCAATAAGAATTAAAAAATAATCTGAGATGCTAAATTAAGAGGCTGTTTAAATTGTATAGCTCTCCAATTAGTCCCGGGAAAATTTAATAATACGAAATTTCCCTCTAGACAATTTTAGTATTTTTCCTTTTAAGACAGCTTAGCCAATCTTAAAAATTATTAACTTTCATAAACTTAAGCTAAAAATTTTAACTATATATGCCCAATTTATAAATTTATTTAAATTATTATATTTAAAAATATCTCAAAATTACATCTCCCCATATATTTAAAAAATAAAATACAAATTAATAATAAATACTATATTCTGAAAAATTAATTACAAAATACACATTCAAAAATAACGATTAAATAATAAATCTTATTATCTAAAACCCTGAAAAACAATCAATCCAAGAAAACTTTAAAATATAAAATCCTTATAATTTATTTTTAAAATTTATTAACAATACTGGATTTCTACCAAAATATTTCTAAATCTTACAAAGTAACTGTACTTGTTAAAAGTGTTTCGTTTCTGCACTTAAAGCCAGTCTGTTAAATGAAATATGTTATAAATTTAATCAGATCAATGAAAATTCAGGTAGTTTTAACTTTTAAATCAATTTAATTTCATAGGCTTAGGTAGTATTTATGTCGACTCCAAAAGAACATCAAGACTTAGAAGATTCACTTGCTACATCTTCTTATATATTACCTCAAGTGATTTTAAATCAGCTCAAACCTATTATTTATTCTCACAAACTTGTTTTATTTATTGATATTGATGGAACCATTTCTGAATTTCATCCAGATCCAGCAAAAAGTATAATTAAGAACGAGACCTTAAATACCTTAAGAGAATTACAACAATATATTCAGCTAGTATTAGTGACTGGTCGATCAATTGTACAAGCCCAAAAGCTTATTTACCCATTTGACTGGAATATTGCCGGTTCTCACGGTCTGGAATTAAGCTATCAATCGCGTTTAAGCAAGTTAATTGATTTAAATCCTAAACAGTTTGAATTATTAAAAAATTATATTACAGAACATAGTAATAATATTCCTCAGACTCGAATAGAAATTAAAGACTATTCAGTCGCCCTGCATTTTCGTGAACATCCCTATTTAGAGCATCAAGTGCATGCATTTGCCTTGAATTGTCTTACTCATTTTCAGGATTTTGAACTTAAAGCTGGAAAGTTTGTATTTGAACTGGTGCCCAAAGGTGCAAATAAAGGTTCAGCCATCCAGCAAATCATTCAGCAATATCACTTAAGTGATCATTACCCCATTTTTATCGGAGATGACCTGACCGACGAAGCCGGCTTTCAAGTCATCAACACATTCAAAGGCTGCTCTATCAAAGTCGGTACAGGCAACACCGTGGCACAACATCGCCTCGAAAACGTGACTCAAGTACAGGCTTTTCTAGCGGAATTTCTAGAAATACTGAAAGCACAACAACAATTATTATTGGAGAAATTACATGTCGAAACTCATAGTGTTATCAAATCGTGTAAATCTACCTAAGTCAGACAATACACAAGCAGGTGGATTAGCGGTGGCATTGCAGGATGCTTTGCAGGATATAGGCGGTATCTGGGTTGGCTGGAATGGATCCCGAGTTGACCAGACAAAAGAGCAGAAGTTTCAAATCCTGAAGCATCAAAATGTTGAATATCACACGAGTCCATTGACTGAATCCCAATATCAAGGTTTTTATTGTGGTTTTGCCAACAATGCGTTGTGGCCACTGATGCACGACCAGCATCAGCTTGTAGATTATCAGCCGCAGGATTTTAAAATCTATCAGGATGTCAATTTGCGTTTTGCCAAGCACCTGAAACAGGTGGCATCTCCACATGACATTATCTGGATCCATGATTATCATTTTTTAAGCGTGGCGCATTATTGCCGTAAACTGGGCATGCGTAACCGTATTGGCTTTTTCCTGCATATTCCCTTTCCTGAACTAAGGCTCTGGCAGACTTTAGCCGCCCATCGCGATCTGGCACATCATTTGGCCAACTACGATGTACTGGGTTTGCAGACCTCTCGCGATCAGGAAAACTGTTTAAATTTCCTTGAACAGACCTTAAAAGTGCAGCATCGTCACAATGAAATCCTGAATTATCAATCTCGAAAGATTCATGTGAAATGCTATCCGATTGGTGTGCATCCTGTGCAACTACAAAATCAGGCCTCAGATACCCATCTGGAAAAGCTTCCCTTTGATCTGGATACAGTGCAGCCGTATAAGACCATCATTTCAGTTGACCGGATTGATTATAGTAAAGGCTTATTGGAAAAAATCGGATCTTTGCAGAGCTTACTGGAAGATCAGCCAGAGTTTAAAAATCAATTCCAGCAATTACAAATTGCCTGTCCATGCCGACTGGATGTAAAGACCTATAAGAACCTGTATATGCAATTTAAATCTGCCGTGCATGAACTTAATAGCCAGCATGGCACAGCGGACTGGTTACCTTTCGATTGCAGCTATGATACTTTGGGCCATGAGGCATTGATGCAACTGTATCGTAAGGCAGATATTTGCTGGGTAAATTCGATCCGGGATGGTATGAATCTGGTCGCCAAGGAATATATTGCAGCACAGGATCCTTTAGATCCGGGTGTCTTGATTCTATCTAAATATGCCGGTGCTGCTGAACAAATGAAAGAAGCCTTACTGGTCGATCCTTATGAGCATGACAGTATGGCCAAAGCTTTGAAGAAGGCGCTGCGCATGTCTAAATCAGAACGTTTAGAGCGCTATCGTTATTTAAGCCAAGGCTTGAAAAATTTCGATATTATTCGCTGGCGTGATCAGTTTATCACTGACCTGAAAAACTCACAAAGCCTGCGGATCTATCGCCCGGTGGCTGCAGGAGCTTCAAACCAGTTCAGTGTGCATGCCTAAATTTTTAAGTAAAAAAAAACACCAGTATTAAGCTGGTGTTTCATTTTGAAGAGGAGCCACAATCTCTTCGCTTTGTTGTACTTCGCTTGGGTCTGCAGTGAAATGATTCAAAATCACAATACTCAATAGACCAATCGCAATCACGCTAAATACCAGACTCAATCCGATGATTTCACTACCAAAGCCGACCAATGCTGGCCCAATCAACGAACCTGTATAAGCAAATACCGATACATAAGACAATGCCACATGTGAAGCCAAAGTTTTCTGACGTCCTGCACGGGAAAACATCAGCGGTACAATGTTGGCACTACCTAAACCTAAAATCGCATAGCCGACCAACACCACTTGCCAGACTGGGGCAAAAACCACGGTTAATAAACCGGTTGCAGCCAAGAGTGCACTTAACAGAATCGTATTTTTTTCACCAAACTGCTGAATAATCAGGTGACCGCTAAAACGTCCTAGTACCATCAAACCCGCAAAGAAACTATAAGCTAAACCGGTTTGCGCCGCAGGCAGGCTGAACTCAGTAGCAAGATAAATACCACTCCAGTCCATAGCGGCACCTTCTGACAGAAAAGCCACAAAACAGATCAGACCAATGCCTAAAATCGCCCAGGTCGGTGCTGCTTTTTTCACTGGCTGTTCTGATGATGTGTCTTCTACCGCTGTTTTTGGCTCAGCACCCAAACTTAAAGGAACAGCGAATAAGGCAATAAGCAGCAAAATTACACTGACAATCACCGCACCGGTTAAAGGCGCCAAGCCAAGTCCCATTAACATGGTCATGCCCAGTACGCCTGATAGACCACCTAAACTACACACTCCATGAAAACCTGACATTAAACTTTTACCGAGTTTTTTCTCAATCTGTGCAGCCTGAATATTGACAGTCACGCCCAAAGCCCCGGCACTGGCACCAAAGAAAAACAGGCTGATTGCCATCATTAAATGATTCGGACTATAAGCCAGAGCAGGCAAAATAAATAAAAATGCACTGAGAATTACGGCTAAAACAGTACGGCAACCTAAGGCATTGGCCAGTCGGCCGGCCAGTGGCATCGCCAACATTGAACCAATCCCGGCACACAGCAATAACAGGCCAAAATCAGCATGATTTAATAACAGGCGCTGCTGTGCATATGGAATTAAGGGTGCCCAAGCCGCAGTACTAAAGCCCAAGCTAAAGAAGCATAACGCAGTCGCTATTTTCTGCCATAGATATGGTGATGGAGACTGAATTCGAGAAAGCAGTGTTTGATTGAACATTGTATTACCAAAAAAGAAGGCTCAGGCATCCATTACCGATCATCCATAGAAAAACCCCACAGACTTATAGCTAGAATGTATAAGTTTGCGGGGCTGAATTTGCGTGAATTATAAACAGAATAAATTTAAATGGAATAGTTTTTAGACACTAATTTTAAGATTTTTTACAAGTATCTGATTGTATAAAATTTATAGTTTTATGCTTTTATTTGCATAGGCTGATCGGTTTTTTCGCGGCCTGCTTAAGCTCAAGTTTTTGTAGAAAATGTGCAAAACCTGCAGCAATTTTTGAGCTAAGACGACTGCTAGTGGTGACTCTCAGCTGATTCGACCAGACAATCTGCGCGTCAGCTTTTTCTAAACGACGGATGAAATCGACATCTTCATGACAGTCCAGTTGCTGAAACCCATTGACCTGTATATAAGCCGAAGCTTTAAAACACAGGTTTGCGCCATGAACATGCCGATGTCCCATGCTGTCCTGATAATGTCGGAGATAAGCCTGACGGGTTTTCCGGCTTAAATGATCCCATTGATCCAGCTCGACCACACCACAAATCGCATCGGTGGGTTGATGCTGTAACATCATCTGAAACCAGTCACACTGTACGAATGAATCGGCATCGGTACAGCAAATCCAGTCACAGCCCTGCTCGATCATCTGCTGAATCCCCAAATGGCGTGCCTTGCCCACATTCCGGAAGTCGCAACTGATGGCTGGAATACCCATTTGCTGAACTTTAAGTGCGGTGCTATCGGTACAATGGTCCAGAACCACAAGAATCTGGATTTCAGGAAGATTTTCTATTGTTTTAAAATATTGAAAAAAATAAGTTTGTGCTGATTTTAAGGCCAACAGGCAGCGTTCAATATAGGCTTCTTCATTACAGGCCGGAATCACCACACCGATTTTTTTCATCTTAAGCCCTCCTGCTCTGCTACGGATTGTGCTGAATTCAGCCACAGATCTACCAAAAAATCGGAGTCCTGCAAACTTAAACGATGTGCATAGTTCAAATGCGCTTTAAGATATTGATGGACATCTTCACCATTTAAGCTAAATCCCGAGATCGGCGCACGCCAATGACAACTCAAGATACATCCGCCCGGTTCGAGTGCAGTATGCAACCATGTCAGCACCTGTTGCAGAGCAATCGGGTTCAGATAATATAAAATCTCACTGACGACAATGAGCTGAAATTTCTGTCTCGGCAAGTCATCTGGCACGACACGCTGTAACACCTGCACATGTGAATAATCTTGTAAACGCTGCTGCGCTAACTGGATCGCAGTATCATTGGCATCCAGACACGTTAAGCTATCTGTCCGCTGCGCCAGTTCCTGACTGAAGATGCCATTACTGCAACCAATTTCAATCGCGGAGTCAAACTGCAAGCTCGGCAAGACCGCCAGACAAATCTGGCGTTTGCGCTGTTCATACCAACGCTGTTCATATTGCCAGGGATCTCCCTGATTCAGTGCATATAAGGCATCGAAGTATTCCTGATCATAGGCTGCTTTACTATTCATATAGATACACCTCCCAGGGCTGTAAAATACGTTGCAATGCCTGCTCTGGCAGAATCGGTGATTGATCTATCGTCGGATCAAGCTCGATCTGGCTCTTAAAACACCGCGCAGCTCGAGACTTATATTGTAATTCTTCCTCAGTTAATTTGAGTTGATGAGCGACGGTCCAGGGAATTCTGGTATCTCCAGGTGTTGCCCAATGCCATGCCCAAATCAAGACCTGAATACAGGGCAAATGAAGTTCAGTGGCCAGCTGCTGTGTGACCTGCCCCGTAATTTCATGATCTGGATGTCCATCATGAACAAATGTGCTAATTAACACATCATTCGGTTGCAGATAAGATTGCAGATGCTGTTGCAACACATCCCGCTGTTCGGCCACCTTGCCATCTTGAATATCTAAAGCGATCCGCAAGATATTCTGTTTTAAAGGTAACGCTTCTAAAGCTGCTCGCGTTTCAGCAGGACGAATCTGGTTCAACTCTTCGGGAGTATATAGACTAGAGCCGGGATGACTGGCTGTCCCATTGGTAACGGCAAAAAGTATGATCTGATAGCCAAGTTTGTCCAGACGCTGAATCAGGCCTCCACAGCCCAAAATTTCATCATCAGGATGAGGGGCAATGATGCAGACTCTGGCATCTAGAGGAATAACCTTAGGAATATCAAATTCCGGCATCTGTTGCAGGATCTGACAGGAACGCCATTCTTCAAGTCTTGTGCCTTCACCATGGATGACACGATCCCCTACAATCTCATGTCTTATAACGTCCATAATTGTTCCTCCTGTGCAGTCAGCTCGCCAATCCGCTCCAAGTCAAATGCAGCATGACTTTGACGAATAAATACCGGAAGATCTGCTGCAAGCCGAGCGAAATGCGGATGCTCACAATACGGCCCAGCACCAAGTGCCTTACCTACATGAGTTAGTACATTTAAGGCAGTCGCTTCCACCTGAGCACGTAGGCTACGAATCTTTAACTCATGTGCGTGTTGCGGTTGCTGATCAATCAATGCAGCAACTTGATAAAATAAGGACTGTGTCGCTAAAAGCTCCCGACTAATTTCACCGAGATACATGGCCTTATAGGCATGCGGTTTTAACAATACTGCCTGTCTTAAATATTCAGCCAAACGCACGGTTGCGCCATACCAGCACGCGGCCACACCTGCGGCGCCATGCCAGAATCCGGGCCGATCCAGATAGGCATTTGGAGCTGCGACTTTTTCCGCCTTAACCTGATCCAGTTCAAGCCGGGCAGTCAAGGTATGCTGCATGCCCACTGCCTGCCAGGCATCCTGATGATGCTGAATGCCTTCTTGTGACAAATCTAGAATCAGTAATTGGGATTGTTGCTGCTCATCACGGTAAGTCAGCAGACCGTGTTGCACCCAGACCGATGCAGAACACCAGGGCTTAATTCCGCTTAGCTTTCCTGCTTGCAATGTTAAAGGTTTGGGACCGCCTTCTGCCGCCCATACTGCCCATAAGCCTTTTTGTTCTACCGGAATATTCAGTTCATGCAGAATAGCTAAAGCATCTAAATGCGATTCATACAGTTTGCCCAGGCTCAAATTGCTTGCCGAAACCTGACTAAGCATCTGCCAGCGTTTTAAGGTCGCTCCGGAAGCGGGATAAGGCACCTGAGCGGAAATCTCTACCAGCTCCATTAAAGTGTGGTGAATTTTTTCTTGTAGCTCCAGAGGAGAAGTTTCAAATCTTTGTAATATTGAACCGAGGTTCATGCATGCGGTTCCTCATAAAATACGGATAATGTTGTTGTGTTTGTAAAGTCAGTTAATGAGAAAGCTTGCGCATTTGTTTTAAACGTGTGGTCAGCCCTAATACCTTACGGCGTGCATTAATCTCTTCTTCATTGAAACAAAGTTGCTGCATCAGTTCAGCTAAAGGCAAATGATTATGTTCAATCAGATAAATATCCTGCTCTCTGCTCCATTTGGCTTGCTGTGCTTGCGCTAACAACTTTTTGACGTCCGGTCTCACCATCTCTTCATCCATTTTAAAACCATGAGGATAGAAGCCGGAGCCTCTATCCTCTAAAACATAAATTGGATCGTTTAGGCAGGAATTGCTTCCGCAATCGCTTCACGCGCCCAGACACGATGGTTCAGGATCAAAGTCTTGAAGCTATCTTGTACTGCTTCAAACTGTCCGTTTGCCAGAGTTCCTTCATCGCTAACCAAGCGCAGATCCTCAATCAGCTTGCCTTTATCGCCCAGGAACACGATTGGTTTTAAATGCTTGTAAGCTTCCAGCAGATAATGAGTCGCCACACCATCTTTCATCACCACATCGTAATTGTCACCGTCAGCAATCACCACAGCATCATAGGCAATGGATGGTTCTGCTTTTTGCATACCATCGGAAGGAATCACCTCGCCTTGCTGACCCAATACCGGGCCCGGTTTTGGGGTCAGTACATCGACCACAGCCCCTTCTGATTCTGCCCAAGCTTGAACAGCTTTGATACTGGCCTCATTGGCCTTGTCGTGCACCAATAGCGCAATTTTGCGTGCCTTAATATCTTCAGGTTTAAATGCCTCAAAAGATAAACGTGGTGAAACCTGCACCTCTGGCAATTTTGCCGCCTTTTTCTCTGCCGGAATTTCAATACCCAATTGGTCAGCAACCTGCTGTGCCAAGTCCAGATCGATATTGCAGAGCACTTCAAGTACTTCACGTTCACGAATATATTTGCGCTCCACCTTGCTCAGCTCGAAGACATAGGCATCGACAATGTGCTTTTGCTCATGTGGTGCCTGGCTGCGGTAGAAAAGACGGGCCTGACTAAAGTGATCACTGAATGATTCGCTACGCTGACGGATCTTGTGTCCATCAATACGCTCCTGATAGCTTTCAAAACCACCGCCTTGTTCGGCTGGCGGAGTCTCAGTCGGCCAGTTATTGTCAATCGAATTCGGCTCATAACTGGCTTGACCGGTATGTACAATACGCTGGTGTAAACCATCACGCTGGTTATTGTGGAATGGACAAACCGGCTTGTTAATTGGGATCTGGTGGAAGTTTGGACCACCTAAACGGCTGAGCTGAGTATCGGTATAAGAGAACAGACGGGCCTGCAATAATGGATCATTGGTAAAATCCAGTCCTGGCACAATATGTCCCGGACAGAATGCCACCTGCTCGGTTTCACCGAAGAAATAATCGACATTACGGTTCAGCACCATTCTGCCAATCGGCGTCACCGGCACCAGTTCTTCCGGAATAATTTTGGTTGGGTCCAGCAAGTCGAAGTCGTACTTCATCTCATCTTCTTCTGGGACGACCTGTACACCCAACTCCCATTCCGGATAGTTACCGGAGGCAATCGCTTCATATAAGTCACGACGATGGAAATCCGGATCTTTACCCGCCAGTTTTTGTGCTTCATCCCAGACCAGTTGGGCTAGACCCTGTTTTGGCGTCCAGTGGAATTTAACAAAAACCGCTTTATTCTCGGCATTGATAAAACGGAAAGTATGTACACCAAAGCCTTGAATGGCTCTTAAATTACGCGGAATACCCCGATCCGACATGGCCCACATCACCGCATGTGCAGATTCAGGCACTAAAGAAACAAAATCCCAGAAAGTATCATGTGCAGATGCACCGGTAGGAATCTCGGTCTGAGGTTCAGGTTTGACTGCATGTACAAAATCCGGGAACTTGATCCCATCCTGGATAAAGAATACCGGCGCATCATTCGCTACCAGATCGAAGTTACCTTCATCCGTATAAAACTTGGTGGCAAAACCACGGATATCACGTACCGTATCTGCTGAACCACGTGGTCCCTGTACGGTAGAAAAACGCACAAATACTGGCGTTTGCACACTGGTATTGGTCAGGAAGCCTGCCTTGGTCAGTTTTTCATTCCCCGGATAAGCCTCAAAATAGCCATGTGCGCCGACACCGCGGGCATGCACAATACGTTCTGGAATTCGCTCATGGTCAAAATGGGTAATTTTTTCCCGGAGAATAAAATCTTCGATCAAGGTCGCACCGCGAACGCCTGCCTTGAGACTGTTCTGGTTATCGGAAATTTTAACCCCTTGATTGGTAGTGAGTGCCTGTTCGGTCGCATCACTGCGATATGCGTCGAGCTGTTCACTTTTTTTATTGGTATTTTGTTTGTCTAAACCGTCTTTACCAGTCGCGGGGCTATTGGCCTTAATTTTCATGATGTATTCCTTGCTGAGCTTGAGTTTAGTTCAGATATTTTTGGTCTATCTCAAAGTCGCTTGAGCTTATATATTGCATGGCTTACCGAATCAAAATCATCCCGCAAGTCAATCTGCTACAGCCGATCCTGTATCAGCCTCACATTTCTTCTGAATATGCTGACTCGAAGCATTTTTGCTTTTCTGGGAATATTGTTATTGGTTTCGCCTGTGTCCTAACATAACTGCATTTGAGAAAGAGATTTATTATTGTTTGTAGTGCCTTGTTTAATTAAGGCAGCATTGTGTTATTTTTTATAAATTTCGGGTTTATTTATGATTTAAATTTTTATCTAAGTTATTTATTTAAAATAAAATATTAAAATTTCACAGAGATATTTCGAAATAAAGATTCAGTATGGTGATATGTGATCTTGCTCACAAATAAGCGTCATAACCCAAAACGATGTTTCAATCCTGAAATGATTAGGACTTTTTAGAAGTTCAATTTGCTATGAGAAATTAACGTGCTACCGCTGAAGTATAGTCAAAATTTGACAGATTTAAATAGTTACAATCCCGCGTCCTGCTTATACATAATGACTAAACTTCCTGCCTTTATATTGATCTAATATCTATAACTTATAACCACTTAAATCTCTTAGCCTGTTAGATCAAATACAAAGTCATAGAGATCATTTCATCTCTTGGCTCGGGCTTCAGATACATCCGACTTTATTTTAATACACCGTATCGCGTTAAGTTTGAAGGAGTAAGAGCATGGCCTCTTCTAAAAAAGAATCTAAAGCAATGAAAATTGATATCGGGATTTCGCATGATGATCGCGCCAAAATTGTCGATGGTTTATCCAGACTTTTAGCAGACAGTTATACCCTGTATTTGATGACCCATAATTTCCACTGGAATGTCACCGGCCCCCAGTTCAACAGCCTGCACAACATGTTTATGACTCAATATACCGAGCAATGGAATGCGTTGGACATCATTGCTGAACGTATTCGGGCTTTGGGTTTTGCAGCACCCGGTACTTATAAACAGTTTGTAAAACTCACCTCCATTAAAGAAGTCGAAGGTGTGCCTAAAGCTGAAGAAATGATACGTTTACTGGTAGATGCACATGAAACTGTGGCGCGTACCGCCAGAAGTATTTTTTCGATCATTGAAGAAGCCAATGATCAGCCGACTGCTGACATTCTCACGCAAAGACTGGAAGTACACGAAAAAACTGCCTGGATGCTGAGAAGTAATCTGGAATAATAAAACCGGATCAAATCTTTGAAATCAGGCTACCCACAGGATGAAATAGAAACTTGCGGCAGTGCCATTAAAGTTCGGCTTCATCCTGACGCTTTGATTAGATATGATTTACCGGCGTTCAATGATTAGATCAACCTGAAAGACAGAATCATTAAAATTAAACCATCAAAATTTAAGGATGTAGGCAATCGCGTACATCCTTTTTGAATGACGCGTTTATTTCAATCTCAGGCATGGAAATAATTTAAAGGCAGTTTTAAATAAGAAATCCCGTTGTCTTCCGCTTCAGGAAATTGGCCCTCCTGGCTCCTTACAGTACAGCTTAATCTTGATGCGGATTGCTCGAATCACTTTCAATCCGGCCATCGACCAGATTAATGGTGCGATCACAAGTGGCGGACAGGCGCGGATCATGCGTGACCAAAAGTACGGCGCAGTCGCGTTCACGATGCACTTTACGAAACAGTTCAAACATATCAGCCGCGGTCTGGGTATCAAGATTACCTGTCGGTTCATCGGCCAATAATAATGCCGGCTCAGTAATCAAGGCCCGGGCAATGGCCACCCGCTGCTGCTGTCCTCCGGAAAGTTCATTCGGTTTACGTTCAGCAAATTTTTCCAGCCCCACTGCCGCTAGTAAATCACGTGCGCGTTGCATTGCCTGCTGATTCGGTTTGCCATGCGCCATCATTAAAGGCATGAGAATATTATCCAGTGCACTAAAGGCCTGAATCAGATGGTGAAACTGAAATACAAATCCAATGCTGTTGCCGCGAAGCGCTGTACGACCGGTGTCATCCATCGCACTGGTAGGTTGTCCCAACAA
>AMFJ01008176.1_pt1 | contig 14338 bp, 5 predicted proteins | sample 427208 | NCBI WGS metagenome assembly AMFJ01 (sample SAMN02954298, study PRJNA114691) | groundwater metagenome | biome: aquatic; feature: subsurface aquifer; material: sediment; isolation source: subsurface aquifer sediment | place: USA: Rifle, CO | collected 2008-08
CATGATGTACCCACATGGAAATTTACGTGGATTATTTTTCACCGCCTCGTTAATTCTTTTTGTTTCAACTTTATACAGATCAGCCACATCATTATCCAAAATAACTTTTTGGTTTCTAATTTCAACAATCTTGGCTTTAACTTGATCATATGTAATTATTTTCATAACAGCTCCTTGGTGTGTATATGGCTTGCATACATGTGATTGTGTGATGGCTAAGTAAAACGATAAAAATCAGAATTAGCAATACCGTGTAGTCCTTTGGCCACGCGATGCTAGGCCAACAAAATTACGTTTGGATTATTTGCACAGTCGGGTATAGTTATCTCTGTATGCCCTGGCAATCACCACAAACTTTTCCAATTTTGCGAACCAATCAAGTTCACATTTGGCGTGCGCCGCTTAAACGCAACAAAGAGGAATTGGCTCAACTATCGGCCTTGCTTAATTCTCAAGAAAAAGCGCGCGCGGATAAGTTTATTGCAGAACATGCGAAAAATAATTTTACTACTGCTCGTGGGATCTTGAGATATTTATTGGCTAAATATTTACAAACCAACCCCCAAGATTTGACGTTCCAACAAAACCAACATGGTAAACTTCATCTTGAGTCTTCTGAGCTCCAATTTAATATTTCGCATTCTCGTGATTGGGCTTTATTTATCTTTGCCATGAATCAACCGGTTGGGGTTGACATAGAATTTATCCGTAATGATTTCGACTTTGCTCCTATTGCACAAAGATTTTTTTCTAAAAAAGAGAACATGGAGTTGCTAGCTTTGCCCCAGGACCAACAGTTGCGCGCTTTTTTTAACTGCTGGTCGCGCAAAGAGGCTTTTATCAAGGCATTGGGTAAGGGACTGTTTTGCGCACTTGATGGTTTTTCAGTCGAGGTTTCAAGTAAAAAAGAAGGAAAATTGCAATTACATGTTGCTGATATAGAATTTGATACAAAAAATTGGTCATTAGAAGCGTTGAATCCAGTGGAGGGATATGTGGGGGCGTTTACGACTTCTTTGTCCGAATACAAAGCTTGTTTATATGACTTTTGTTAACGTTTATCATTTAAATCAACTTACTAATATCCTCCATGTCACTCTTAAGTAGCACTGTTAGATAATTTGGAACCTCTCCTTTTTCAAAACTCTTTCCGGAAAGCATGTACAATTGTGTGTATCCTGCTTCATTTAGTTTTTTAGCCAGCGCAATACCAGTTATGTGATCATGAAAATCATTGTCCAAGCATATTTTTATATCTTTGGTATATTGAGATAAATTTTCCAGGAAAGTTTTTGGGCTGTAATACGCATCTACTACAATGTCTTTGTCTTTCAAAAAGCTAGCTAGGGAGTCTGTAAATAGCTGATTATCGTCTACGATAACTACATCTACTTTTTTAGAATCTTTCCCATCTTTTTTTTCTGTTATATTTATAGGAATATCCGACGCAAGCTGTTTGGGTAAAATCTTCACCCCACTCTTGTTGGCAAGATCTTGCACATTTTGATTCCCATAGTAGCTCGTTACAAGAATAGAACGCGGTTGCATAGCAAGTTGTTCTATGACTTGCAAGCCATTTAACTCTTGATTGATTAGCTCAAAATCAGACAAAAAAAATATTTTATCCTTTGTGGCCGCGGTTTCAATAAATTCAACCGCTTCTTTGTATAGTTTAAAATGTTGTAGTTGAATATCGGTTCTATAAGGATCAAATCGTGTTTTCCAAGCCCCATGAATAGACAAATCATCATCTAAAATAACAACCGTATCACCCTTGTTTAGGTTGATCTCCTTTACTATCCACCTGGCCGGTTCGACCCTGGGAAAAGTTAATGTTATTTTGGTCCCATAACCAATCTTAGACTCAATTGTTAGATTACCATTGCTGAACTGCAGGGTGCTACGAACCTGAGCAAGTCCAATTCCAGTACCACATTTTTTACCACTAGTTACTGCAATATTATTCATAATCTTATCAAGAACTTCTTTGGGGATACCTTTACCATTATCTTGAATGGCGATCTTAATATACTTTCCATCCACACTAAGGTTTAAATCAATTTTACCAGGCCCACCCTCAAAAGATTCTACAGAATTATTTATAAGATTAGATATCATCCGATTAAAGCTTGTTGGGTTAACTCTAATAAATATAAACTTACTATCTTGTTCAAAAGAACAACGGAACTTAACCGGCAAATGTTTGTATTGATATTTCTTCTCGCTTACACCTTCTGACAAAGCCAAAGATACTAAAATACGCTGTAGTTCTTTTGTCTCGTCACATGTATCATCGCCATTTTTCGTATACTTACTTAATAAATTGTTAGCAATATCACTAACGCTTACTGCCACATCTCTCAAAGCAATACGTTCTGCTTCTGGAAGATTTTTACACGACTCTACAATCATCGATAAACTAGCCAATGGCGAACGAATATCGTGAGCTACCCGGCTAGCAATTTCTTTGAATTTTTCTTGCTCTTTGATTACTTTTATATGCCCTTTGTTTTCAATGTTGAGCCTATCTTTTTCTGCTTGTAGTTCTTCAGCGTTTTTTCGGTCGGTGATATCAACTGAAATACCAACAATGCCAATCACATTGTTGTTTGCATCTCTTAAAGGAGTTTTGCTGCTTAACATTATTCTTTGTGACCCATCGGGCCTGGGAATTATGTCTTCTACAATACTAGGAACGCCAGTTTCTAGTATTTCTTTGTCAATCTCATATAAGACTTGTATTCGCTCTTTTGACCAACCAAAATCTTTATCAGTTTTACCCACAATATTTCTCGGTGACGGCAAACTCAGATAATCCGAAACATGTTTATTACACCCTCGATAAACCAGACTTGCATCTTTCCAATATATATATTCAGGAAGATTTTCCATAATATTATTTAAATGTGCCTCGGTTAACAAAGAGTCTTCTTTGTATTTTTCTAGTGCGGAAATATCTTTACCAAGAATCAGAAAACAACAAGCATTGTTTTGTCGAATTTTAATAAAGAGCCACTTCCATAACATAAACCTCTTTTGCTCTTGCGCATATAAGATATGCCCGCGGGTGAATTCATTTTTGAATTTTTTAGGATATTTTAGGTCTTGTTCGATAAAAGACAATTGGATGTGTTTGCGTTTGCATAGTGCAAACAAATTTTGTCCAATTGCCTCATGGTTTGATAAATCAAGAACACCTTTTGCAAAAGGATTGAGCATTATTATCTTGAACTCTTGGTCAAGAACCACAATCAAATCACCACAGTGCTCAAAAAAAGCATCACAGCAATTACTTAAAAAATCCGAGCTTATATTTTTGCCTATAGTTTCCATTGTTTTTAATCTCATCCATCATTTTATATGTTATTGTAAGGCTAGATCATTTAAAAAGTTCTGCAGCTGCTCAATAAATGTTGTACTATTTTCTATCATGGGGAAATGGGCGCTTTTATCAAAAATATAATATCTTAGGAGAGGGTTTTCTAAAACCATACTGGCCTCATCAGTCCATAATACAAGTGGGCAAGTAGCATCATACAATCCTAGCCCTAAAAAAGTTGGTACTTTTAAAATGTCAATGTTTGTTCTGATATCAAAATCATCAATTAGCGAGAAATATTTTTTAACCAGCTCCTCATCTAGATCTATTCCCTCCCATATTGTTGCATTTTCTGCGGCGCTATAATAAAAGAAATTCCACGTGCATTTAGCATTATACTTGTCAACAAAACTAGTTGGCTTTTTGCGCTTATCCTGAATACGCCTCTCTTTTCTTTGGGTATCAGCGTTGTTTTCAAAAAAATCCTTACTGAATGCTTTTTTTGCCTCTCCGCGAAAAGGTGTTGTGCCAATGAGTATGTTGCACTTCACGTGCTCGTAATATTTCTCGCTGTACTTTAAGGCGAGTATGCCATTGGAAGAGTGACCAAATAGTATCACATTTTCCAAGCCCAGTTGTTGGCGGATGCTTTCAATAGCTTCAACAAAATCATCTAAAGTGAGTTGGTTAATATCTAAGGAGGCGGGGACGAGCTGCTTTATAAAAATATCGACAAAATAAATATGAAACATCTCATTAAATGAGTCGGGTAGGCGATCTTTAAACAACATTGCTGGCCCAACTACCAGCATGGGCGGCAGATCGTCTTTACCACTTTTTGTAAAAACGGGGATTGTTTTTCCTAGCGCTTGTACATGGTCAGGTATAGCTGATGCTCTATAAGGCAATGTTAACAATATTACCATCAGCATTGTGATAATTAATATATTTTTGGTTCGCTTTAACACAGATTCCTCTTATTTTTATCAACCCTATATCATTCTTATTGCTTAGTGTTGGAACAAAAGCAAGGATTTTTAAACGGTTAAATATTTATTTAGTACCTCTGCAATCTGTTTGACGCTAGCGTTTTTTAAGATAGTCATATGATTGCCATCAATCGTGTAAGTCGCTATTGGTTTTGTCAAACAATTTTGCCAATGGTTAGCCGCTTCATCTACCGCCGCATATTCTGGCAGAACTTCGCGAGCCTTGAATAATATTGCCTCTGACTTTATTTTTTTAGGATGATGCTTAAATAACAGCTCCATGCGTTTCCACAATAAATCTATAAATTTTTCTTTGTTATGGATAAAACCTGGTAATTTGTTATTAGTTTCTTCTACAATTTGCGCCATTGTGTCAACATTGCCTTCCCGATCACGCAGTTGTTCTGAGTATCTGGCCCATCCATCAATAATAAACAAAGAGGCTGTTTTCCCCTCTTGCTCAAGTTGTTTTACTATTTCAAACGCAACGTTAGCCCCAAAAGAATAACCACCTATCAAATAATGGCCATCATTTTGTACCGACTTTATTGCTTGGAGGTAATGCTGTGCCATCTCTTCTATGCTAACGAATGGCACCTGTTCAGATTCAAGTAAAGGATCTTGAATTGCTATTAGCGGATGATCAATAGATAAGTATTTGGCTAGTTCGATATAACAAAAAACAGTTCCACCAACAGGATGAATTAAGAATAAAGGCTGCTTGTTCCCTGTAGATTTTATTTTTACAAGACATGAAGACCAATCAGATTTCGATTTATTTTTCAAAAGATTGCTTAGTTCATAAACTGAGCGATTACGGATTAAATCTACTAGCTTCAACTTTCCTGGAATAACTTGATTTATCATTTCATATAAACGTAACAATGACAGTGAGTCTCCGCCCAAGTCATAAAAATCATCTTTAACATCAACATGTTTTACGCCCAAACAATCCCCAAAAAGTTGTTTAAGCACCAATTCCACATCAATATTAGTATTGTTGTTTGACTTAGTACTATCGGGTGGTAAATAAGCAGTGGTTTTTGTCTCTTTATAATTAACCCATTCTTTTATTTGAAGATTTAAATCTTTAATTGAGACGATAAGTCGCTTATTTTTGGCTGTTTGTAGACAAATTTGCAACAATTTAAACCCTTGGGCAAAAGATAAAGCATCGCGATTTACATTGCTTCCCTCTTTCCGCATCCATGCATCCCAATTTATGCTTATCCAATGCGTATGAGCATTGTTTTGATAAGAATCTACCATGCTATCTAAACTGCAATTGCTTGCGGCATAACTACACAACTCCGATCCACCAATAATCGCCGACAGCGAAGAAAATGCCACACAAAATCGTGGCGACACTTCTGGAATTAATTGGTTTAGTATTTTAGTACCTTCAATTTTAGGCTTAAATTGCTCATAAGCTTGATCGAGATATAGATCTTTTATCAATGTTCGTGTAGAAAAATCAAGCACCGCGGCCAAATGAAAAACACCATCCACCTTAGGGAAGTCAGCTTTGATTATGGCAAAAGCCTCCTTCATTTGTAGATAATTAGACACATCTGCTTGCAAAATTAGCAATGATGCTGCTGTTTTTTTAAGGACCGATATTTTATTTTCGATACTCTTTTCTATAACCGAAATATTTCGTGATATTAGTATTAGATGTGCCTTATAAGTATTTGCTAAAAAATCTGCTAGCTCCAACCCCAGCTTCCCTAAGCCTCCAACAATAATATAAACACCATGCTGTCTAAGGTAATTAGCATCGCTTTCCGAGGTGGTGGTTTTCTCATGCTCTCTAAATCTATTAACAAGACGTAAACCATCCCGATACACAACTATACTGTTGGTCGGGTGAGCAGCAGTTTCATTTAAAATGGAGTTGATCACCTTGTTTTGTTGAACACTAGAAAGCTTAAGAATGTCAGTATCTATAACGCGCGCCAAGGTAGAAGTTTCTTGGGGTAAAACCAAACAGAACCCAAGCATGGTGGATTTTTCTGGAATAACGTTGTCTTCACTATAAATGGCTTTTAAATGGTTGGTAACAACTGTTAAATAAGAAGCTTTTAATTGATTAAAACCAGACAAAACCTGAAAAAAACTTACTAAACTAAAAAAGCTATCTTCTAATATTCGCTTTGATGGCTCTCCAGAATCTTTACTATCATTTCCCGAGATGCTCCATAGGTGCACAACCTGGTCGAGTGATTGTTTTTGCTGAGTTAACACCTCAACCAGTTGTTCGTAATCACTTTTCTTTATCGGATTAATTTTATAACAATTATCATTTATCTGCTTAAAACAATCTCCTATTTTCACACAAATAACGATCTGTTTATGCGCCATTAATTTATCAATCAATTGATCTGCAACCCCAAAATTATCAGCAAAAATAAGCCATGTTTCTTTTTTATGGAACGTCTTTTGATCGATAAGCGAAGACACCTCCCAGTAAGACTCATAAATAAACGGCCCTTTATTATCAGTCACATCATTTGATGGATTAGTCCAACAATATTTTTTTTCAAAAGGATACGTTGGTAATGGAAGACAGCGTCTTTTTTCATCACCGTAATATGCCACCCAATCCACATCAATAAAATTAATCCAACATTCTCCAAGTGCTCGATTAAAATAGGCGTACTGATTAACCCCATTTTTAACAAAGTCTTTCTCACTGGGAAGTGATGAAATGGTGATCAGGCTATCTTGGTGTTGCTTTACAAGAATGCTTAGAGCATGCCCCATACCTATTTCTAAAAAAACAGTAAAATTGTCTTTTATAAGCTCCTCTATACATTGAGAGAAAAGCACCGGATTTCTGAAATGCTCTTTAAAATGATTCTTGAATTTTATTTGTTCATATTCAAGCAATTCTCCATCAACAGTTGTCATAATGGGTATAGCAGGAGCATGAAAAGTTAAGGTATTTAAAGCTTGTGAATATTCGTTTAATATTTCCCCAATAGCTTCAGAATGAAATGCATATGGGATTTTAAGAACGGTACACTTTTGATTGTCTTGTACCAACATGCCGTCAAATACAGATTGCAACTTACTCACTGCGGCGACAGGACCAGAAATAACACATGAGCTTGGTGAATTTATTGCAGCTATTGCTATATTAGCTTCTTTAATATATTCATTAACGTTATCTGCAGAAATTGGCACTGACAGCATTAAACCTTGAGGCAGTTTACTAGTTAACTCGGCACGCAGGCAAACTAAATTAATAATATCTTCTAGAGAAATAATTCCAGCAATACAAGCAGCTGTATATTCCCCTAAACTATGCCCTAACAGAACATCTGGTTTTACCCCATACTTTATATATGTTTTTGCTAAGCTATACTCGATAATGAACATTGTTATTTGTTGGAGTATAGGGTTTTTACAATCTTCATCAAAAGTATTATGTAAATTAACCGCGTGGTCTAAAACCATCCTTCTAACCGCTGGTTTTAAATAATTACAGCATTCATCAAAATAGATTTTAAAAGTCGGCAGGTGATAATAAACATCACGAACACATCCTTCATACAAAGTTCCTTGTCCTTGAAAAAGAAATGCAATTTTGTGCTTGCTAGCGGGGGAATCTTTATTGGTTAGCACATTTCGGTCAAATTGTATTTGTAACAAATGCTTTAAATGTTCCGCATCCGAACAAATTAATGCCTTACGATATTCAAATTTACTTTTTCCAATTTGGAATGTGTAGGCAATGTCGGCCAAACTTTCGTTGTTTATATTTTGCTGAGTCAAATAATTTAATAAATCATTTGACTGTTGAATAAGCGCGCTTGGGGTTTTAGCTGATAACAAAACCAAATGGCTGGGTTTTGAACTTGAAGTTGTTTGGAGTTGCGGAGCTTCTCCTAAGACAACATGGGCATTAGTTCCACCAATACCGATTGCGCTTACACTAGCACACAAGGGTGTTGTCACATGGTTCAACGATTTGTATTGATTGCAAACGTAAAATGGTGAATTCGCAAACGAAATGTGCGGATTGGGCTTATCGAAGTTCAGCGATACTGGTATTGCCCTGTTTTTTAATACTAAAACCGACTTAATAAAACCAGCGACTCCAGCAGCAACATCAGTATGCCCAATATTCGTTTTTACTGACCCAATAGCACAAAAATTTTTCTTCTGTGTATAAAAATTAAATGCTTTAGATAAAGCAGTAACTTCTATAGGATCGCCTAAAATAGTTCCTGTCCCATGGGCCTCAACATAAACAATATTTTCAGCACTTTTTATCCCTGACAGAGCCGTGGCAATACAACGTGTCTGTTCAAGAACACTAGGGGAAGTATAACCTGCTTTAGCAGCGCCATCATTGTTTATAGCATAACTCTTAATTACAGCCTCAATATTATCTCCATCTTGCAGAGCATCTGCCAAACGTTTTAACACTACAACTCCCGCACCATTACTCGGAACAGTGCCCGATGCTTTTGCATCAAAAGCGCGGCATTTGCCATCGCGGGAATAAATTGCCCCCTCTTGGTACATATATCCACAAGTTTGTGGAACACGAACTGTTACCCCCCCCGCTAAAGCAATGTCACAATCGTATAAAGACAGCGATTGACATGCTTGAATTATTGCGACCAAAGATGTCGAACAACCAGTACCAACACTAATACTTGGTCCTTTTAAATTTAACAAATATGAAACCCTGGTAGTCAAAAAATGACTACTATTTAATAGGTTGGCTTGGTAAAACAAGTGGTTTTTTAAAAAATCATTATTCTTTTTTAAAAAATTAGCTAAATATGTATTGTCACCTGCCCCTGCAAAAACTCCTGCAACTATTTCCGATCTGTTTTCTGAATAACCTGCTCTTTCTAAAGCTTCCCAACATATCTCAAGAAATACCCTCTGTTGCGGATCAGTGATAGAAGCCTCATAGGGAGAAATGCCGAAAAAGTTAGGATCGAAGTATTCAACATCCTCAAGAAGACCGCGTCTTTTAATATAGTTAGAATCATGGATTAATTGTTCATCCACACCAGCATGCTCTAACTCATCATCGGAAAAAGTATGAATGGTTTCCTTACCAGACTTGAGGTTTTCCCAAAACTCTTCAACCGTTTTAGCTCCTGGAAAACGACAAGCCATGCCAATTACTGCTATATCACAACTCAATTTCTCATTGTTATTTGATTCCATATTAGTCTAGTGTTTTTTACGTTTATGAATAAACTCATTAATAGAATCAAATGAATCATTGTTTTTGCTAGCTTTGCTGCTATTTTTTATAAAACCTGCTAATGCATCAATAGTTGTATAGGTAAATAATACTGTTATATCAACATCTTGGTTAAATTCAGAGCTTAATTTCATCGATAATTCTACCAACATAATTGAGTCAAGCCCAATATCCAAAAAATTTTTATAAATCGATATATTTTGTCTTTGTAGCATTCCTCTAACAATAGCGCATATTTTCTCCGTAATCTCACAATTATTTGGAGGTGCATCAACTAGTACATCTACATCTATTGCTAACAATTTCTTTTTGTCTATTTTTCCATGTGCAGTTAATGGCAGCTCATCAATTTGGATAATTTGCGTAGGAACCATATAGATAGGCAGACAACCACCCAAATATTCATGTAACTTTACTGTATCTATAATAGCACCTGCATTGGGCAAAACATATGCCATTAACTGTTTGATTGCTGCCACTTCTTTTATCAACACAACTGCTTTTTCAACCCCTAAATATTTTTCCAAAGTACGTTCAATTTCCGATATCTCAACACGCATTCCTCTTATCTTAACTTGATCATCTAGACGTCCAATAAATTCTATCTCACCATCACCTGTCCATCGCCCCAGATCACCAGTTTTATATAATTTGTTTTTTCTATCGGTAAATTTAGAGTTGCCCACGCGAAAAGGATCATCAATGAATTTTTCTTGAGTAAGAGAAGGATTGTTTAAATAACCTCTTCCAACACCATGTCCCCCAATATGTATTTCACCAATTACCCCTGGAGACAGGGGTTGTAGATGTTTATTTAAAACATAGATTTGTACATTCGCCAATGGCTTGCCCACAGCAATTACCTCCTTTTCAGATGTACAATCAGCCATGGTTGAACAAACCGAGGTCTCAGTAATTCCATATACATTGAGAAGAAGACGATTTTTTGCCCAATAAGTCAGGGTGTGTTGATTTAATGGCTCGCCACCCGGCGCTATAACCTTAAGATGCGGTAAATCAATTTCTGGCAAAGCCGCGAGAATGGAATGAGCTAGAATTATCGTAGTGATTTTGTGCTGTTTTAAAGCACGAACAAATTTTTGCGGTGAAAAAATATCTTTATCGATTAGATAAAGACTTGCCCCGCTAAGCAGCGCCATACACCACTCTGCTACGGAAACATCAAAACTAAATGACGCTATTTGCAAAATGCGCGACTCAGAAGTAACCTTTAACCGATGACTACAAGACAATGCCATATTTACCGCAGAAAAATGTTCAATCAAAGATCCCTTCGGCTTACCGGTTGAGCCGGATGTATAAATAATATACATCAAATTTGAAGACTGGATCGGCCTTAAGGGATTGATTTTTGGATTGTTATCCCACTGCGACTGATCTACATTAATAATTAAAGGCTCTTTAATAGACAGCGGCTTTATTAAATTAGTTAATGTATTTAAATACACTGTTTCGGTTAAAACGATTTTTGGTCGGCTGTCTTGTAATAAATGTTTTGTTCGTTCTGGGGGAGTGTTTCCATCAATAGGAACATAAGTGCCGCCAGCTTTTAAGATCGCCAAAATGCTTATTAACATTTCGAATCTTGGTTTTAACCAAATCACAATAGGATCTTCGATAGCAATATTTTGTTGCAGTAAATAATGCGCCAGTTGATTAGCTTTTTCGTTAAGTAATTTATAAGACAATGCCTCTTCTTTGAAAACGACGGCAGGAGCGTTTGGACTTTTTTCTACTTGTTCTTCAAACAACTGATGAACCGTTTTGTCAAGAGGATAATCAACAGCAGTGTGATTCCATTCAAAAACTATTTTTTGCAAAGTAGCATCATCAACCGTGGGCAATTCAATTAGTTTTTTATCAGGATTAGATATAACTTGTAGCAAAGTTGTTTTGTAATGACTTAGGAAAGATTTCATATATTCATTACTAAAAAAACCCTTTTCGTAATGCAGGTCAAATTGTAAAGACTCAGTATCATCAATTACCTCTAGTATCAGAGGATAAGGCACATCTAATCTTGAAGAAAACTTACAAGGAATTTCAGGAAATTCTGATTTTAGAGTTTTATTGAGGGAGAATGGCTCATAATTAATAATAGATTGGTATATTCGTGTATCTGCCGGTAATTCACTCCACTCGTGTATTTGGTTTAAAGGGACCGTAACATAATCCCTCAATTTTCTACCCTGTTCACGAACTTTATATAGGTAATCAATTACTGTGGTATTGAAATTTATATTAAAACTCATTGGAAGAGTATTTATAAAAAGACCAACGGAGTTCTGTGTAATATTTTTCGGATATGCTCTTACTGAACCAAATATTACATTTTCATTATTACTATAATGAGACAAAACAATTGCCCAAGATGCTTGGAGCAGCGCATTGATTGATAAGGAATTATCTTTAACAAAATTTACCAACCGCTGATAGTCAATACCAGTAAGATATATTGTCCTGCTATTTTTTTTGTCCGAAATCGTATTTTTTCTATCGTTACAGGGCAAAAACGCCGAAATTTCATGGTTTCTTAATAGCTGTTTCCAATATTCTTTTGCTACATTAAGATCAAAAGGGATTTTGTAATCATATAGTTCGTGGTGAGGAACTGATTTTGTGACAACATATGCTTCACTTTTTAATAACTCTGAATAGATTATAAAAAGATCCTTTATAATCTTAGACACTGAAGCGCCGTCTACAATTATATGGTGAATATCCCAAACAAGGCGATAATCATTTTCCGCAAACTTAAATATTGAAACCCTCATTAAAGGAGCAGTTGTAACATCCATAGGCTCCGTAAAATCTTTTTTTATAAAGGAATCAAATAGTTCGGTTTGATTGTCGTTATCAAAGTCCGAATAATCATAAAAATTAAATGGCAAATCGATATTCTGGTAAATGGCTAATTCTGGATAATGAGATTCGAAAATAACAGCAGAACGCAATATTTCATATTTTTTGATCAAACTTACAAATGCTTTGTGGATTAAAGAAATATTTATAGCTACATTAAAATGTAGCAGTTCTTGATTAATGTAATAACTTCGTCCTTTAAAATGTTTGATTTCGAATAAGATCCCTTTTTGTATATCTGTTAATGGCAATTTAGCAATCATAACAAGGGCCTATTAAATATAAGGTTTAATCTTACTTAGGTTTTAATTGAGCGCAATTTGAATTTGCCAACCATACGAACATTTTCAAATAGGGATCTTTATAATTAAATTTTCATCGCCCATAAAACACAACCTCCTGTAAACAAGGGGGAATTACTTATAACTATTATCTTTCCTTAGCTATTAGGTGCAATTACTCTATCTTGGATTGGTATCATAATAAGGTAATTTCAACAATATATCAAAGTAAATGGCGCTAGACTAGACTGGCTTGGGTGATTAAAGTATAAATCCTCGCATTAACCGTTTGGGACAGCTCACTTCGTTCGCCGTTCAAAATCGTCTATCCTGCCGATTTTGTCAAACCCGCTTCCTCGCTTCGCTCGCGCAGGTTCTTATTCTTTCTTTTAACTTCTCTGGAAAACAATGGTTCTTTCTTCTGATTGGAGCTGGCGATGGGATTCGAACCCGTGACTTGCTGATTACAAATCGGTCCATATAGTCATTTCACATCATTTCAAAGCATTTCATAAACAACCGCCTAAACTTCATTTTACCTTGCAATTTAAGGCTTTTCCTCGTATTATTGCGCTCATGGTATTTCACAGCGTTTCTTGCATTGCAAGTGAAATTCTGCTACCCCAGCTGCTACCCCAGGTTTGTGAAAAGAGGAAACAATGAAATTAACAGATAGACAAGTGAAAAATTTAAAACCAAAACCTGAGCGTTACGAAGTATGGGAAGGCAGGGGATTTGGTATTAGGGTATCTACGTCAGGTATAAAATCTTGGGTCTGCATGTATAGAATTGATGGGAAAGCAAAGCGTATAACTTTCGGTAATTACCCCAAGATGAGCGTTGCTGAAGCTCATGCCGCTTTTGGTAAAGCTCTGGCTGACTTGGACAAAGGTATTGATCCTGGCGCAACTATGGTTAATTCAAACAAGGAAAATAGACTTGCGTCAACTGTCGAAGAATTAGCCAAAGAGTATTTAGAGAAATGGGCCAAGCCTCGCAAGCGCTCTTGGGAAGAAGATGAACGCATGTTGATTAAAGATGTAATACCATATCTAGGCAAACGAAAAGCTAAGGACATAAACCGTCGCGATATTGTGGTTTTGTTAGATAAGATTTTAGAACGCGGCTCTCCTATCGCAACAAATAGAACACTTGCCGTTACTCGTCGGATGTTTAATTTTGCGGTAGAACGAGATATTATTTCGGCCACTCCTTGCTATGGATTTAAAGCACCAACAAAAGAAAACAGACGCGATCGCGTGCTGTCATCTGATGAGATACATTATTTTTGGCAAGGGCTGAATGATGCCAGCATGTCAGAGTTGTCAAGATTGGCTTTAAAGTTTCAGCTAGTAACCGCACAACGTAAGGGTGAGATAGTATCGTCTGAATGGGAAGAGTTCGATTTAGTCAGTAGTTGGTGGACTATTCCTGCACACAAAGCAAAAAATAATAGCCTGCATAGAGTGCCGCTCTCTGAATTGGCTTTAGAACTATTACAACAAATAAAAACAGAGTCTGGTAATTCTAGGTGGCTGTTCCCTGCCCCAAATAGCGACAAACACGTTACCCCTGAGTCTATTGACCACGCCATAAGAAGAAGCATGGGTGCTTTCAAAAATATCAAGCACTT
>AMFJ01018680.1_pt1 | contig 14337 bp, 13 predicted proteins | sample 427208 | NCBI WGS metagenome assembly AMFJ01 (sample SAMN02954298, study PRJNA114691) | groundwater metagenome | biome: aquatic; feature: subsurface aquifer; material: sediment; isolation source: subsurface aquifer sediment | place: USA: Rifle, CO | collected 2008-08
AATACCTCTTGCATCCAGGGCAGGGTCCATACATGACGTGATAACTAATGTTTCATAAATATATTTTAAGTTAGGTTAGTGCCATTAGGTTCTAATGCTCATCATTTCCCAGCCTTCTCGCACGCTCCTCTAACATGACTGGAATATCATCTATGATAGGAAAAGCAATTCGATCAAATTTGCAAATTAATTCTTGCTCTGCCTGATCAAAAAGCAATTCACCTTGGCATACTGGGCATGCTACTATTTCAAGTAAATTTTTATCCATAATGATTTACCTATACAACTTGTTAATCATCATTATAGTAAGACTTTATGACTTCATGCCAACCTTTTAATATTGATGCTGCACATTCTTCTTGGCATTTATGTATTAAACAAGCATTAGCTGCCATGGATCCCCATTATTTAAATGAACTCTATTGCAGCCACAACTGGCTTCCTGGACAGCAAAATATTTTTAATGCTTTCTCTCTGCCCGTCAATAAAACCAATTATGTTTTTTTTGGTGAATCGCCTTATCCACGTGCTACATCAGCAAACGGATATGCTTTCTGGGACGCTGCTGTTAAAGAACTCTGGTCTGAAACAGGATTAAGCAAATCTGTTAATCGCGCTACCTCACTACGTAATATTTTAAAAACATTACTTATTGCAGAAGGCATGCTCACGCCAAATCATACTACCCAACTTGATATTAGCAACCTAAATAAACATCCCTTAATCAAAACAAACCAAGAGTTGTTTCAGCATTTTCTGGAACATGGATTTTTACTATTAAACGCAACTCTGGTACTGCGCACTACGCAAGTGCGTAAAGACGCCTTAGCGTGGCAACCCTTTATTCAACATATATTGCATTTTCTTTTTCAACAACGTCCAAAGATCCAACTCATTCTACTAGGCAATATAGCGAAAACTATTGATAAATTAATTATAGATGACATAAAAAGGTTCTATGCAGAACACCCCTATAATATTTCATTCATGCATAATTCTAAGATAATTGATTTTTTCCGACCATTGCATTTACTACAAAAATGCTGAAGTGTTCTATTTAATAACGAAAATTTGCTATAATTTTATAAAAAAGATAAAGTTAAAGTTAACGTAAGCATAAAATGAATAGGTTTGGGCCTAGACGATATTGGCTATAAGTTATACTTATCCTTACCAGGGGAACTAAACGTATGCGTATATTGTTAGTAGAAGACGATGAACTCTTAGGTGATGGATTAAGAACAGGCTTAATTCAATATGGCTATGCTGTAGATTGGCTAAAAGACGGCTTGTCTGCCGATCAAGCACTCAAAACAGAAAGTTTTGACATTGTCGTTCTTGATTTGGGTCTACCTAAGATGCCAGGTATCACAGTACTACAAAACCTAAGGACCCGCGGGCAAACAATGCCCGTCTTAATCCTAACAGCTCGTGAGTCTATTGAAGATCGGGTAAAAGGACTAGACAGCGGAGCAGATGATTACTTAACCAAACCATTTGATCTTGACGAATTGTGTGCGCGTTTGCGTGCTCTGCAAAGACGTTTCTCATCACGCGCTGAACCCCTATTAGTACACAAAACCATTACCTTAGATCCAGCCGCACATACGGTTATGCTAAACAATGAACCCATTAATGTATCACGTCGCGAATTTGCTTTATTACAAAAACTACTGGAAAACGCCGGACGCGTTCTATCAAGAGAACACCTGACTCAGTCATTGTATGGCTGGGGTGAAGACGTTGATAGTAATGCACTTGAAGTACACATCCATAATCTACGCAAGAAATTCGGGCAACAATTTATTCGCACGATACGCGGCATAGGTTACATGGTTGATAAAGATAAAGAAGAACAATGATTCGATCAATACGGCGCTTTTTACTTATAAGCCTCCTAGTCAGTATAACTATTGCCTCTTCGATTACTGCGATTGGTAATTATTTATTAGACAAACAAGTCATTCAACCTTATCTAGATGATCAATTGATAAAGTTATTTACTTTTATTGAAATTATTTCTCATACTGCCAACCAAAATTCTACCATTCAAACAAAAATTTATTCTTACCTAAATACAACAGAAAATACTGGAGCAAAAAACTTACTCTTTCAAGTATGGAGTAAAGAAAAAAAATTACTCTTATATTCCGAAAACAGCCCAGATGAATCCATGTTAGATGCACCTTTAGGATTTAGCGATATAGAAATTAAAAATAATGACTGGCGTGTATATGCTGCCATTGATACACATACACAAAACAAAATCATTGTGGCTGAGTTATACGACATCCGCAATAAACTTGCGGACGACATTACCCGCAATAACGGTTACATTTTATTATTTACCTATCCTATTTTTGGTATTCTTATCTGGATCATTGTTGGTTTAGCATTACGCTCAATCACTCGCGTGACCAGTGAAATATCTAATCGCGCTTCGACTTATTTAGAACCTGTTCCAGCAGAAAATATTCCGGTTGAAATTAAACCTCTTGTAGCAGAATTAAATCAGCTATTTTTACGTTTAAAACTTGCTTTTGATCGTAATAAACGTTTTGCAGGCGATGCCGCACATGAATTACGCACACCGCTTGCTGCATTGAAAACACAAGCACAAGTCGCACTAAAATCTGCTAATGAAACGGAACGATTCCATGCTTTACAAAACGTTGTAAAAAGTGTAGATAGGAGCTCGCATATAGTCACACAACTTTTGATCTTAAGCCGTCTTAGTCAAGAAGAAGAATTAAATGATCTCAATTCTGTCGATTTATATAAGCTCGCCACTGAAATTATTGCCTATCTTGTACCTATTGCCTTAGAAAAAAGCATTGAAGTTGAATTATCGCCCCCACCAGACAACGCCATTGTCTTTGGTAATGATATTGCATTAGGCATTTTGATTCGCAACATTGTAGATAATGCAATTCGGTATACACCAGAAAAAGGTGACGTCAAAATTAAAATTATTCATGAAAATGACCATGTTATTTTTCGTGTTACCGACTCAGGCCCTGGCATTCCAGTTGAATTGCGCGAACGGGTATTTGAACGATTTTATCGCATAATAGGAAATACTGGTCAAGGCAGCGGATTAGGTCTTGCGATTGTGAGCCAAATTGCCAATCTACATCACGCCAAAATTAAACTTGGCACACCGCCTAACAGCATTGGTCTGCAATTTGATGTTGAATTTTTAAGTTACAAGTATAAGTCTTAACAAACCATGAAGTCATTATTCGAAGAAAATATCACAATATTAACTCCCAATAGACGATTAGCAGCAACATTGCTTAAGCAGTTTCAGCATGACCAAATCAAACAGCATAAAACATGCTGGAAAAGCCTAGATATTCTTCCTCTGCAAAGTTGGTTACAACGTTTGTGGCATGAATACTCTATTAAGACAATGGCTGCGACGCCTCTATTGCTCACTACTTATCAAGAAATAATTTTATGGGAAGAGATTCTGCAAAAATTTCAGGAAAATAATTATTTAATGCAACTTTCTGCAACAGCGGCACTTGCCCAGTCGGCCTGGCAATTATTAAAATTATGGCAAGTCAATATCAATGATTCCATCTTGCGACTAACCGAAGACGGTCAATTATTTCAACAATGGGCATTACAATTCAAAAAAATAGGTAAAAAAAATAATTGGCTAGATACAGCCAGCTTACCCGATGCACTGCACGAACCCCTGCTCGCCCAATCTATTGAGCTACCAAAAAAAATAATGTTAATAGGGTTTACCGAACTATCTCCACAACATCAACATTTATTCAATCTATGTCAAGAAGCAGGCAGCGAAATCATCCAACAAAATGAATTAAAAAAACCTGCCTGTTCAATTAATAAAATAGGCTTACCTGATAAAAATGCTGAAATTTATAACATGGCGCGTTGGGCCAAAACACTCTATGATACTTATGACAAAAAAACACCTTATTTAATCGGCTGTGTTGTTCCAGAACTAGAAACATTGCGTGATTCTATATGGCGAATTTTTGCGGAAACATTTACTGAAAATAATACTATCACCAGAGATCCTGCTCTTCTGCCATTTAATATTTCTGCAGGAAAAAATTTAATCGCGTTTCCCATTATTCACACAGCACTGCAATTGCTTAAATTATACGAAGAAAATATTCCGATAGAAACAATAAGTCATCTGTTGCGTTCTCCATTTTTAGGAAAAGCAGAACAAGAACAACTATCCAGAGCTTACTTCGACAGTCAATTACGCACCGCAAATCTTACAACAATTTCCTTAAATAAATTACTGTTACCAAACAAACTATATAATTTGGAAGCGACATGTCAAGCGTTAGCTAGACAATTGAAAAATTATTTCCAGTATATTAATCATCTTCCTACTACTCTTCATTTTAGTGCATGGTCAAAGAAAATTATCGATCTTCTTACCCTACTTGGCTGGCCAGGAGAACGTAGCTTAAACAGCGAAGAATATCAAGTGACTCAACGTTGGCTAGACTTGTTCACTGAATTCAACGCGCTTGAACATATCCTCGCCCCACAAACATTTTCTCGTGCCTTATATTACTTAACACAACTTTCAATGCAAACTGTATTCCAACCACAAACGCCCGAAGCACCCATTCAAATTGTAGGAGTCCTTGAAGCAATTGGCTTGCCTTTTGAACACACATGGATAATGGGCTTTGATGATGCAAACTGGCCTGCAGCGCCAAAACCTCACCCATTAATTCCAACACGCTTGCAAAAAAAATTGCAAATGCCACATGCGACCACTGAGCGTGAATTGAATTATTGCGAGAAATTGACTAACCAATTAATGCATTGCGCAAAAAATATTATTTTTAGCTACCCTAAAAATAACAATGAAGACATTGAATTGCGCCCAAGTTATTTACTCAATTCCATTCATGAAATTTCCTTAAGTGATATTCAATGTGACTCCTCTTTAACGATTGCTCAAAAAATTTATTGCAAAAATATACTCGAAGATTTTGTAGACGATATAGCTCCCTCTATAACAGATAAAGAAGAAATTCGTGGTGGCGCATATATTTTTAAACAACAAGCTGCTTGCCCTTTCAAAGCATTTGCTGAATTACGCTTACATGCCCGCCAATTAGACACTCCGACTCTTGGCTTACGCGCAATTGATCGCGGCAATATCATGCACAAAGCATTGGAATTCATGTGGCAAGTTATTAAAGATTCAACAACGCTAGCACAACTATCTACTACTGAATTAATCGCTATTGCGCAAAAAAGCGCTGCGGAAGCAATGCAATCCATTTTGCATAACAATACGCAACAACGCTATTTATCACTCGAACTAAAACGATTAGAAAAATTGTTATTAGAATGGCTAGATATAGAAAAAAAACGACCGAAATTTAAAGTTGCTCTACAAGAACATGAAATCAATACTACTATTAGTAACATCCCTATTACTTTACGTATTGATCGTATTGATGAAATAAACGAAGAACATTATTTGATTATTGATTATAAAACAGGAAAAAACAATCCTATAAAAAACTGGTTCGGCGATAGACCCGATGAGCCACAGCTACCACTATATTGCATAACAAGCGATCATAAAACGATAGGAATCGCGTTTGCTGAATTACATCCAGATAATATGTCGCTCTCTGGAGTAAGTAAAAAAAATATCGGCATTCAATCAATTAAAACATTAGCCGAAATATCACATGCCAAAATTACCCTATGGGACCAACAATTACAGGAGTGGAGAACCATCTTGGAAAATTTAGGCCATGATTTTCAACGAGGAATCGCCAAAGTTGATCCAAAAGACCGTAACCAAACGTGCACACACTGTAAATTACACACATTCTGTCGGATTCATGAACAAATATGACTACGCAACATGATGAACAACAACGATTAAAAGCATTAGACCCAACACAATCATTCATTGTGCAAGCACCCGCAGGCTCAGGTAAAACCGAATTACTCATACAGCGCTTTTTAGTGTTATTAAGTGTTGTAAAACAACCTGAAGAAATTCTAGCGATTACTTTCACCAAGAAATCAGCAGCGGAAATGCGCACTCGAATTATTAACGCATTAAAGAATGCGCAAAATGATCCCGAACCTGATTCTTCTCACGCAAAAAAAACCTGGCATTTAGCGAAAAAAGTACTAAAACAAGATAAAGAGTTAAAATGGAATTTACTCATCAGTCCCAGTCGTTTGCGTTTACAAACTATTGATTCGTTCAGCATGAGCATCACTAGACAATTACCGATAGTCTCTCACTTTGGTGCTTCCCCTGAAATAACAGACAATCCTTATTCGTTATATCGCCAGGCCGTTCAAGATTTTTTAACCCATTTAGAAGAAGATCACACATGGTCAAATGCCATTGGCACAATTTTACTTCATGTAGATAATGATTTAAATAAAGTAGAAAATTTATTTATTAATTTGCTGGCTAAACGTGATCAATGGTTGAGATATATCATACTCAATTCAAATGACCCATTGCTAAGACAGACTCTCGAACAAAATCTTCAAACAATCGCTATTGATTCTTTGAAAAACTTGCATTTACTTTTTCCTAAACAACATATTAATGAGTTGTTATATTTGCTACGATTTTCTGCTCACTATCTTAAACAAGACAAACCCGCGTCACTCATTGTTCATTGTTTAAATTTAGATACTTTACCCGGCATAACAATAGAAGATAAAAAATGTTGGTCTGGAATAGCAGAATTTTTACTGACAAAAAGTAATACGTGGCGAAAAAAAATTGATAAAGATATAGGTTTTTTATCTATTACCTCTTGCAAAAATGTTATAGAAAAAGACCTTATAAATAACGCAAAACTGCGCATGAAAAAATTAATTGATGAACTCAGTCATGCAACAGATTTTTTTCATGCATTAATTGATTTTACATTTTTGCCAGATATGACTTATCGAGAACCCCAGTGGCATACTTTGGAAAGCTTGCATACCGTTTTAAAAATGGTGACTGCTCAACTACATCTAGTATTTCAGCAACAAGGGAAAATAGATTATATTGAAAATGCTCTGGCTGCTGATGCAGCGCTCGGCACTTATGAATCACCAACAGATCTTACTTTAGCATTAGATTACCAAATTAAACATATTTTAATAGATGAGTTTCAGGATACCTCAAATAGCCAATATCAATTATTAAAAAAAATCACAGCGGGCTGGGAACATAACGATGGGCGCACATTGTTTTTAGTAGGCGATCCTATGCAGTCCATCTATCGTTTCCGTGAAGCAGAAGTAGGTATATTTATTCGAGCACGCAAGTATGGAATTGGCCCTATTCAACTTGAACCGCTCACTCTTTCTGTCAATTTTCGATCTACACCAGAAATAGCTCACTGGATCAATACTCACTTTCAAAAAATATTTCCCTCTTTTGACGATGTTGCCACAGGAGCTGTTGCATATACTGCAAGCATAGCAAATCAATTCACTCAACATGCAAATTCAACTGTTACGTTGCATTCTTTGGTAAACGCCGAAGATGACACTCAAGCAAAAACCATTGTAGAGTTGATTCAAGAACGTAAAATCCATCATCCAACAGAAACGATTGCTATTCTTGTGCGTTCAAGAACGCATCTTGCAAAGATTATCCCAACACTGAAAGCGGCGGCAATCAAATATCGCTCTATTAATATTGATCCATTGACTGAACGCCCCTTTATTCAAGATCTCATGGCACTAACCCGCGCGCTATTTCACCCTGCTGATCGTATTGCCTGGCTTGCCTTGTTGCGCGCTCCCTGGTGCGGCTTGTCTCTTAATGATTTATTTATCTTATCGGGTAGAAATGCCAAAATCAGCTTGTGGGAACAATTACACTCTTCACAAATTCTCGCTGGTTTAAGCATTGATGGGCAAGCAAGAATAAAACGTATTTTACCCATTCTGAAAGCAAAAATAGCGGAACGTTATCGTAGTAGTGCACGTTATTGGATTGAGAGCACATGGTTATTGCTAGGCGGGCCCGCGACCGTGATAGAAGAAACTGATTTAGAAGATGCCGAAGCTTATTTTTGCTTATTAGAAAAAATGGATCAAAGCAGCAATTTATTAAATCTTGATACACTACATGAACAAGTCAACAACTTGTATGCCGCGCCAAATAATCAAGCAGATGACACCTTACAAATCATGACAATACACAATGCAAAAGGCCTTGAATTTGATACCGTAATATTACCGCATCTTGAACGTAGAGCAGCAAATGATGATAAACAATTATTATTATGGCTAGATCAACCACGCACCAAAGAAAATAATATGCTCGTCATAGCACCGGTGCATGCTATAGGCTATGAAACAGACACAATTTATGAATACATTAAAAGACAACATGCTATCAAAAATAATTATGAAATAGGTCGTTTGTTATACGTTGCAGCAACCCGCGCAAAGAAAAATTTAGCTTTATTTTTTAACTTAAAAAACGATTGTAAAGTCAATTCAAGCAGTTTACTTGAAAAAATTTGGCCGACCATTAAAAATCAACTATCTTATACTGAACCTACTTCATCATTCACTTATACAAAGCCTGAAAATAACAATCCCCTAAAACGCCTGCCTTTGCAATGGAAAAATCCCATTACAGAACATTGCTTAACAGAAGAACTTGTTTATCACCAAAAAAAATCTGGCTTTCATTTACCAGACAATCAACCAAAATATATCGGCATAATAATCCATCAAACTTTACAACAAATCAGTAAATTGGGTTATACATGGTGGCAATCCAGTTCCCCTGCTAATAAATTGACTTATTTACAGAAAAGCTTGTTGCAACTAGGTATACAAAAAGTTAATTTAAAAAAAACTAGTGCGCTTATTAAGCAAATTATTGATAACACCTTAACAGATGAGCGTGGACGTTGGATTGTATTCCCACACAATGAAGCAGAATCTGAATTTAGGCTAACTGCAATCATTGACGGAAAACCACAACAATTGATTATTGATCGCACGTTTGTCGATAAAAATAATATTCGCTGGATCATTGATTACAAATCATCAACTTTTACTGAAGGAACCTTACAAGATTTCTTAAACGAAGAAAAACAAAAATATCAAAAACAAATGTGGACTTATTTTCAAGCAATGCGCAACATCGACCAACGATCGATTCGAATGGGATTATACTTTCCATTCATGACCGCCTGGTGCGAGTGGACATTCGAGCACGAAAAAATCTTTTTTTGATCAACTTTAAGGTTTTATTCTCTGTATAACAAATCTCAATTCAAAAACAAATCAGTAAATAATGGCACCTTGGGATCTAAAGCATATTTGCTGAAATCACTGACGCCGCGCGTTTTCAACAAATCCTCATCAATGAAAAAATTCCCAGTCGTTTGCTGGCTATCGCTAATTAAAATTTCATACGCAGCATCTGCCATGATTGCAGGCTTGCGACTTGCACGTAAAATTTCCTGTGGAAAATTGACAGCGATCGCAGCTGTTGCGATTGTTGTTTTCGGCCAAAGCGAATTCACTGCAACACCTGTCGATTTTAATTCTTCCGCCATACCTAACGTACACATGCTCATGCCATATTTTGACATCGTATAAGCCAAATAATCTTTAAACCATTTTGGATCCAGGTTAAGTGGCGGAGATAAATTTAAAATATGAGGATTTTTCGCTTTTTTTAAGTAGGGAATACATACTTGCGAACACAAAAATGTAGCGCGCACATTGACAGAGAAAATCAAGTCAAACCGCTTCATGGGAGTTTCTAACGTAGGAGAAAGAAAAATTGCGCTTGCATTATTTACCAGAATATCAATGCCGCCAAAAGCTGCAACAGCTTTTGCCACCGCATCTTGCACATTAGCCTCATCACGCACATCAAGCAATACCGGTAATGCGATCCCCCCTGCTGCCTCAACTTCTTTAGCAACAGAATGAATAGTACCTTCCAATTTTGGATGAGGCTGATCAGTTTTTGCAGCAATAATGACTTTTGCGCCTTCCTGCCCACAACGTAATGCAATTTCACGGCCAATCCCACGGCTTGCCCCTGTAATAAAAACAACTTTATCTTTTAATGTGGTAGCTTTCATAAATTATCTATCCTTTATATTTTATATTTCACGCCATGTTTGGCGGCCTAGTTTAACAGAACGATACAAACCATTACATTGCTGAGATGATTTAACGGGTCTTGCTAGCGTGCTTTGCAAAAAAACCTTTGTGTTATTCGCTTTAAAAATGCCCAAAAGCGTTATGCGATAATAAGCCGTTATTACCTTTGTAGCCTCGATATAAGCACAGGGATCTTCGCGTAAATATTCAACCACGTAATAATACCGAAACGCATAAAAATGACCAGCACAAGTTATAGAAGACTCCCACCAAGCAAGCGGCTGGTTAAGCAAAACAGCTGACGTGGTAACAGGAAGCAAACAATGAGGTAATTGCTTTAACAATTCAAATTCTGCCTGATTCAACCATTGATCCGCTTGCTGCACTGCAAAATAGCGCAACATAACTTCTCGATTCATTTTAATTTCCAGCAATACGTCTGCAAGCGCATACCAACTGAATAAAGCCAGTATTTGCATAAAAATTAATACAGCAATCAAAGCAAATCCTTGAGAAGGTTTAACGTAAAGCAACATAGATATACCGTGTTTCAGATAATTGAGCTACATTTGAGGAAAAATGAAATGCAAGAGAAACACCCATTACCGGCGTTGCATCTGTAATCTCATCAATAGCACGCTCAATTATTTTATTATTCTCTATCAAAGTTAATTTGATTTGCATCGCATCTATTCCTTCTGCTAACTCTAATTTATGATCATTATTATTTTTTTCATAAAGCGCATAAATAGGCTGATGTTTTTCATCAAATCGTCCAGAATGACTTACAAAAAAATGTTCCTGATCTAATTTACTGACCTCAGTATTTTTTGCATACAAATGACTTAGATTATGCACAGAAACAATAGTTTGACTGCCATCATTTAATAGCGAAGCCTGTTTCACTTCAATGATATCTGCCGTAACACAATCGGAAACAAGTAACTTATCATGTTGAGGAAACGGCACACTGGATTTTACATGCAACACAGAATAATCTTGCATTGTATGCGTTAAAATTGCATTAGCCGCATTCACATACCAAATAGTCATTGCATCCGTATTCGGTTTTATTTCGTTATTTTTATATTGTTGCACTTTGGTTTTCTCACTTACTTCAACCATTAAATGATTTTTTAACGGAAAATCTTTGGATAATCTGACACAACCTGCATACCCTGACATGCGAATTCGATTCGTAATGATTTGACTAATTAAACGCACATTTTCTTGCATAGTTATCAAATTGTTTTGCATGAGATGATTATTTTGTGATGCCAAATAGATTTCAAATAATATATTGATAACTAATGTGCTTAAAGTCACTCCCAGCATCAACTCAATTAATGATATACCACGTATATTTTTTCTCGCAAACATCCTGGCTCTCCCAATTGATTTTTTACACAACTCTGTAATTTCCCTCCCCAATAAAGAGAGAGGATATAATTTGGAAAATGACCCATCACAACGCCAAAACCGTTTGGTAACACTGATTGATTTTCCTGGTTCCATCGATTGACCTGTTCAGCTAATTCAGTGTGCGTTTGCAATGCGATCAATCTCTCAGACATGTTAGCCATCTGATTCACTGCAATACCCAAAAAATAAGCTGTTTTAGCTTGCTTCAATGAATAAATCTCAATGGCATCGAAACCAAACAAAATAACCGACATCAGCAATAAGCTGACCAAAATCTCAATCAAGGTGAATCCGTAAGCTTTAACTAATTTCATAAAAACTCGTGTTATACTGTTGGTATGTAAGAAAAAAGAAATAACTCTGATGAAAAAGAACAACTTATCTGAAGATAATCGATCATTAGTGATGTCAGAAATCATGACACCTGACATGGTAAATTTTTACGGCAATGTACATGGCGGTCATATTTTAAAATTACTAGATCGAGTAGCTTATGCTTGTGCTGCGCGGTATTCTGGAAAACATATTGTAACTCTTTCTGTCGATCAAGTTATTTTCAAAAAAGCGATTCACGTCGGTGAATTAGTTTCCTTTTATGCACGCGTTAATTATGTAGGTAATTCTTCTCTAGAAATTGGCATTCGAGTCATCGCAGAAAATTTAATTACTCGGGAACAACGGCATACCAATACGTGTTACTTTACCATGGTTGCGTTAGACGAGCACGGCAAACCCACCAAGATCCAGCCTCTCACTCCGCTGACTGAAACAGATACTCGCCGTTACAATGATGCACTACGCCGTAAAGAAGCGCGCTTAAAAATCAAGATGAAACCCGATTGATTTATCCATATTTATTCGAAAAATCCCGCATAAAATCAATTAACGCATCAATCCCTTCTTCCGGCATGGCATTATAGATGCTTGCGCGCACACCGCCAGCTAAACGGTGCCCTTTTAAATTAGTTAATCCTGCTTCTGTCGCTAATTCTAAAAAACGGGAAGTTAAGTCTACATTAGTTAAACTGAATGGAATATTCATAATAGAACGGCAATCTGGATGAACGCTATTCATGTAAAATTCTTTATGCTGATCAATATAATGATATAATTTTTCTGCCTTGCGTTGATTTAACTCAGCAAATGTTTTAATGCCACCCTTTCGTTTCATCCATGCTAGCACTAAACCTGTAATGTACCATGCATACGTTGGCGGTGTATTGTAAAAAGATTTATTTTCTGCATTAACTTTATATGAATATAAAGTCGGTGTACCTGATAAAGGTTCTTGGAGCAAGTCATCGCGTATAATAACTACCGTAATTCCAGCTTGCCCCATATTTTTCTGCGCACCCGCATAAATAACACTATATTCATTCACATCAATGGGTCTTGATAAAATAAATGATGTCATATCAGCTACTAATGGCACATTACCCGTCTTTGGCACCCAATGAAATTCAACACCGTCAATTGTTTCGTTCGGGGTGTAATGCACGTAAGCCGCTTCAGGATTCAACGACCATTCTGCTTGAGGAGGAATATGCACTAAATCATGATGACTCACTTTTACTTCTGTCGCTATATTGACATGGGCATAACGCTTCGCTTCATCAATTGCTTTTTTAGACCAAATTCCTGTGTCAAGATAATCAGCGTGTTTTTTAGTACCTAATAAATTTAATGGCACCATAGCAAATTGACCTGACGCCCCACCCGCAAAAAACAAGACGTGATAACAATTGGGAATATTCATTAATTCACGCAAGTCTGCTTCTGTCTTTTCAGCAATCATCTTAAATTCAGCGCCACGATGACTTAATTCCATAATTGACATACCCGTGCCATGCCAATCGAGCATTTCTGCTTGGGCTTCTAGCAAAACCTCTTCTGGCAGCATGGCAGGCCCGGGGCTGAAATTAAAAACTTTACGCATTTTTATGACCTCTTACTTATTTTTCCTATCCCTCAATCCATAGCAATATTGCCGAATCTCCGATATCATTGCAATGACAAAACGCATAAAAATATAGGTTAAAACAATATGACCGCACCAGACATGATTCGATTTATTGCTGCTATGATTATCATGATGAATCCTCTCGGTTCTTTATCCATATTTCTTGATCTCACACATAAAACATCTCTCTACAAACAACGTAAAACGGCCATACAAGCGACCATTGCTATTTTAATCATTATGTTGGTAACTTTATGGAGCGGTAGAAGTTTATTGGCCCTTTTAGGCATCACTATTCCTGCTTTTCGTTTTGCGGGCGGCATCATTTTATTATTAATGGGACTTTCCATGCTGCAATCGCGTGAAAGCCCTGTCAGCCATACCGAAGAAGATGACGAAGCAGCCAAAGAACGCGAATCTATCGCAGTCGTTCCGCTCGCTTTGCCCGTCATTATAGGCCCAGGAGCAATAAGTACTTTAATTATCGCTGCAGGCGACTATCCACAATTACTGAATAGATTAGCCATGTCTTTAATCTGTGTGCTCCTAACAGGCGGTATGGGGGCCATGTTATATTTTGCATCTCCTATTGCCAAACTGGTTGGCACATCCATTATCAAGGTCGTCACCCGCATTATGGGAATGATTATCATGGCCATTGCGGTTGGTATGTTAGCGGCCGGATTAATTGGTTTATTACCCGCGATGCAGTAGTTTACCTACAGCATATTTTATCAATCATCTTTGTTACCCTTGTCTATGGTGGTTGTCTCTTCTAGGGACAAAAAATTTTGTCATCCTGAGTGAAACGCACTACTGTCCGG
>AMFJ01011280.1_pt1 | contig 14325 bp, 15 predicted proteins | sample 427208 | NCBI WGS metagenome assembly AMFJ01 (sample SAMN02954298, study PRJNA114691) | groundwater metagenome | biome: aquatic; feature: subsurface aquifer; material: sediment; isolation source: subsurface aquifer sediment | place: USA: Rifle, CO | collected 2008-08
GCCGTGAGAACAATTCTAGGTGTAGCCTTAGCTTCAGGCTTGGGTTTATCAGGCACAGGCTTTAAGGCCGGCTTAGGAGGAAACAAAAATCCTTCCATTCGTACCTCGCCTTTTGGATCGAATACTCGTAGCTTCCATCTCCCCGCTTCTTGGATTATTTTGATAGATTCCCCAGCATATATTTTGTCGATATTGCCCAATCCGGAAGAATACATACCGATGCGATTTTCCGGTGCATTTTGCAAGTAATCCAAACAGTAATACATTATTTCTTTTGGGTTTCTCTCTTTGTCCCCATAGTGATTTTTTAGCGCGCTTAAAATGGCTCCGCTGAGGGGCATGGAATGGTGTCGATCAATGGTTTGAGTGAATGCATAATTTAAGTCGGGGGCGGCAATTTTAGTCCATACGCGGTCCATTAGCTCATGTCGCTTTTGACGAAAAAGTTCGCCTGATTTTTCTAGTAAATTTTGATAAAGTTCGTCTCGTTGCTTTTGACTGAGTAGGACAAAGTTTTTTGGATTTTCTTGTCTTTCTCCACTTTGTGCCACGGAACTTTTTTCGAAATTGCCCATTGTTTTTTTTTTGTTTATAGCTCTACGCAATCTTATAATTATACCAAAAATTGGATCGATTTACAATGAAAAGTTGAATCTTTCACGAAATGATGGTAAAATAATAAGATTAAAATAAACAAAAAAATCCATGACGGTTACGGATGAAATAGTTCAAAATGCGCTCATCGAAAAAAAGGTTTTAACAAAAACCCAAGCCAAAACATTGAAGCATGTCATGGAGCAAAAAGGTTTAACACTCCAAGAAGTGGTTTTGGAACACGATTGGATTCCCGATGAAGTGCTTGGAGAAATTTTGGCGGAACTGTATGGGGTTGAGTATGTGAAATTGAGCGATCAATCCATTTCGGAATCACTTTTGGGAATTGTCCCTTTTCAATTGGCATCTCATCAACACGTGATTCCTTTCGCGAAAGAGGGGGACACATTAAAAGTCGCTTTTGCAGATCCGAGTAACGCGGAATTGATCAGCGCTCTTGCCAAAAAAACAAATCTGCAAATAAAACCCTATTTGGCCACGCAGCGGGATATTAAAGCCTCTTTGAAATTTTATAATCGAGACATCAATCAAAAGTTCAGCAAACTCTTGAAGGGAGCCATGGCTGATTTATCTAAAATCGAATCATTGCAGGATACGGCGAAAATTTTGGATGCCATTATTTTATTCGCGTTCCAAAATAACGCTTCCGATATTCATTTGGAGCCGCATAAAAATTTTCTAATTGTTCGATGTCGTATGGATGGGATTTTGCAAGTGATTGCTGAATTTCCAATGGAGATTGAAGATTTTTTAATCACAAGAATTAAAGTGCTGGCCAATCTGCGTACCGACGAACATCGAGCGGCTCAAGACGGTCGTTTTAAAATTGAACTTGAAAACAATGAAATCACCTTGAGGGTATCGATTATTCCCGTTTATCAAGGAGAAAAAGCAGTTTTGCGTCTTTTGAGTTCCAGCAATCAAGAGTTGAGCTTGGAAACCATAGGGTATTCCGCGCACAACTTGGAGGTCATTCAAAGCAACATTAAAAAGACGCACGGCATTCTTTTGATGACGGGACCGACCGGTTCGGGAAAAACAACGACCTTATACACGCTTCTTAAAAAACTCAATTCATCTGAAATCAATATCTCAACGATTGAAGACCCGATCGAATATCAAATGGAAGGAATCAATCAAATCCAAGTCAATGCCAAAACGAATTTAACATTTGCCGATGGGTTGAGAGCATTGTTACGACAAGATCCTGATGTGATCATGGTCGGAGAGATTCGAGATGAAGAAACCGCTTCCATCGCCATAAATGCTTCGTTGACCGGACATTTGGTGCTGGCCACATTGCACACCAATGATGCGGCCTCCACACTGCCGAGAATGTTGGACATGAATGTGGAAGGGTTTTTATTGGCGGCAACAGTTCAAATGGTCATCGCTCAGCGCTTGGTGCGTAAAATTTGCGAACAATGCAAAGAACCTTACCAAGTGACGCAGAATACACTTCATGATATTGCGATTTCAAATCATATCCAAGACAATCTGGCGCAAATGTTTTCCGAACAAATTCAAGACAAGGAATCGATGGTAACTTTTTATCGTGGTCGAGGGTGCGCTACCTGTAATCAGTCCGGTTATAAAGGCCGAATAGCCATTGCCGAAGTGATGAATATTTCCACGGAAATGCGACAGTTGATTTTAGAGAAAGCCACGCCAAGGCAATTGGAAGAAAGGGCGATCGAAGAAGGCATGATAACCATGTTCCTCGACGGCATACAAAAAGTGGTGGGAGGGATCACGACACTCGAAGAAGTGTTAAGAGTCATGAGAGTTTAGGGCTCGTCCATAAAAATCATCAGCATGAAACAATTTGATTACGTTGTACTCACAACGGAAGGAATAAAAACAAGGGGCAGACTGCGAGTGTCCAATGAAGAGATGGCGAGAGAAAACCTCAAAAAAAAATATGCCATTATTATCTCGGTCACGGAACGACTTACGGATAAAACCTATTTTTGGCAAAAACCGCATTTGAGTTATGAAGAAAAAATGATGTTTGCCAAATACATGGCCATCATGTCGCAAGTTGGAATCACCATAACGGAATCGTTGGAAATCATTATTTCACAAACGACCTCATCGTCTAATCGTATGATGTACGAAGATATTTTGGAGCGGGTTTCCAGCGGGCAAACCTTGGCGGACGCGCTCAGGGTTTATGAAGTGACCTTTTCCGAGATATTCATCAATATGGTGCAAGTGGGAGAAAAAAGCGGAACCTTGGAAAGTGTATTGACCCATTTGGCGGTACAGATGGAAAAAGCGTATGAGCTTAAGAAAAAAATTATTTCCGCGTTTATTTATCCCGCGATTATCGTCAGTATGACCTTAACCATCACATTGGGAATGGTGATTTTTGTCATGCCGAAGATTTTGGAAATTTTTAAAAATTTCGATGTTGTTTTGCCTTTGCCCACGCGAATTCTCGTAGGAGTAAGCACCTTTATTTTAACGCATCCTTTTGGCTTTATCGTCTTAATTTTTGGAGTTTTGGGCGGAACAACCCTGTTGTCACGAATTCGATGGATCCGCCCGATTTATCATCGAGTACTTTTGCATACGCCGATTTTTGGGAAAATTTTGATTTATATGAATTTGGCTCGTTTCGCTCGCACCTTGAATTCTCTTTTGGAAGCGGGAATTCCCATTACCGAAGGGCTTCAAATCACGGCGAATATGATGGGAAATACGTTTTATAAAAACGCGCTTTTGTCGGCGAAAGAGCGCATTCAACGCGGGGGTGGATTGGGGGATGGCTTTACGGAGCATCCAAAACTATTCCCTCCATTGGTTAAAAAAATGTTGTATATCGGAGAACGAACGGGCAGTCTTGAAACTTCCACGAAACATTTAGCCAGGCTGTACGAAAGGAATGTCGATAATATGACAAAAAATCTTTCCGTTTTACTCGAACCTTTTCTGCTTATTTTTATGGGTATTTTAATTGGTGGAATCGCGCTTTCAATCATTCTACCCATTTATCAGCTACCTAATTTAATCAGCAATTCTCGATGAAGCAGGCTTTTAAAAATTCCGTATCGGCATTTACCTTGATCGAAGTGGTTCTCGTGGTCACTTTAGTGGGAATTTTATTCGGGTTTTCGATTTTATACACGCAAACCGCTCAAATGCGCGCCGATTTAACCGCCCAAACGCGCACGGCGGTGGCCTACTTGAGGATGTCTCAAAGCGAAGCCATGGCGGGACGAAACGGTCGGGTTCACGGTATTCATTTTGAAAATGATTCCTACACTTTATTCGAGGGGGATTTGTACGCGGAAGGTTCTCCGGGAAATAGAATCATCGAATTGCCTTCAACGCTTTCAATCGGAAATATCAACTTCCAAGGAGGCCAAAGCGACGTTATTTTTTTCGCTCCCGATGGAACCACTGAAACCTACGGATCATTCACATTAAATTCCGATAAAATTCAACAATTTCGTACCATAACCATCCGACACAGTGGTATTGTTACCTATTAAAAATTTCAGCTCTCAAGAAAAATCAACGTGTCTTCCTCGTGCCGGCTTTGTCCTCATCGAGGTCATGCTGGCGCTTTCTCTGTTCAGCCTTTTTTCGTTGGGTATTTTTTATCTCACTCTAAACACGGCGCAAAGAAACGCAAAAACCCAACTTCAAAACGAGGCGCTTTTTTATGCCGAAGAAGGAATGGAGGCGGTTCGTTGGATGAGAGACAAAGATTATCTTGCTTTAAACGCCGGAGAGTATGGGCTGAATTTTACGGAAGGAGAATGGCGATTCGTTGCGGCTCCGGACACGAGTGACGAATTTTTTGAGCGCACCGTTACCGTTGAGGATGTCTATCGAGATGAAAATGGAAATATCGCGCAAGCGGGAGTCTATGATCTTGAAACAAAAAAAATTATTTCTTCGGTGACATGGCGTTGGCATTCCATCCTCCCTCAATCTGTTCGCTTGGAAACGTACTTATCTGACTGGAGAGGAGATGAATGGATTCAAACAACCTGTACGGAATTTGAGTCGGGTGAGTTTGAGAATACGGAATCCAACCCTACGGCTTCTCCCCCTTTGGATAATTGCTCGGTGCAACTTTCCGAACTGTATGGCGAAAGCGATTTTTTTCAGTCCACCGATATTGGAAACCACGGCAATGACGTGGTCGCGGATGGAGATTACGCCTATGTGGCGACCTCGAAAGAAAATTCGGGAGTTACCATCGTGGATGTGAGCGATCCTGAAGCTCCGGAAGTGGTGGCTTCGGTCAATATCGGAGGAAAAGGTCGTTCTCTTTTTAAAGAAGGAAATACGCTTTATGTGGGGGTCGCGAATGAAAATAAAGGACTTGCAATCATTGATGTTCAAAATCCTTCGACCCCTTTGCTGCTGGCCAATGTGGATATTGGGAATTGGGGAAATCAACCCGCGGTTTCCGGTGATACCGTTTTTATGGCGGTGGAAAGTTCCTCCCAAGGGTTGGTTTCGATTGATGTGAGTGATAAATATCACCCCATTCTTTTGGATACGTTAAGCTTGGGAGAAGCAAAAGGGAAAACCATCCATTTAAGCGGAACGTATGCGTATATGGGTACCGATAGCGGATCAAACGGATTACGAGTGATTGATAGTAGCAATCCTTTCGATTTAGCTTCCGTTTCCACGTTGGATGTGGGAGAAGAGATCAATGGGATTGAGATAATGGGGAATTACGCCTTTTTAGGGACAAAAAATGAAGCGCAGTCCTTGCAAGTGATCAATATCGCAAATCCTGCAACCCCATCCATTGTCGCGTGGTTGAATGTGAACGGGAAAATTCAAGATTTGGTATTATTTGAAAATTTTCTTTATGCCGCCATGGATGAATCCGATGAGGGATTAGCGATGGTGGAAGTGAGTAATCCGTTGGCGCCCCAATGGCTCAATAACGTGGATATCAGCGGAAAAGGGACGGGAATCGCAACGAACGGAAGTGAAATTTTCATCTCCATTGATATCAATAATCAGGGTTTGGTGCTTAAAAGAACCATGATAACCACGGTTGCCACGGCGGGAAGTTTCATTTCAAATGAATTTGATACCGGAGGAGAAGACACGCGCTATAATTTTTTGGATTGGGATCAAACCGGAGTTCCCGGTGGAGGGATCGCATTACAGATTCGTACCGCCGATAGTGTTGCCCATTTAGAGACGGCAAAATGGGTGGAGGTAAATCCCCTCACGCCGATTGTTTTGGATCCCCTTCGCACCGGACAACGTTACTTTCAGTTTAAAGTTCTTTTCACCTCGGACGGGATTTCAAGTCCGATTCTCAATCAAGTTAGAGTCAATTATACCCCATAGAGATTCCCATAGTATGTTCATTTTGGTTCGCATCACGACGAAAGCCACCACATTGATTGAAATCCTTTTCTATTTCGCGATTTTGGGAATCGTTTTGTCCGCCGCAATGACTTTCGCGTTTCAAATCATTTTTGCCGGAAGTCGCTCGGCGGATAACAATGAAATACAGTCCAATGCCAATGTGGTATTTTATCAAATCGAAAAAACCATTCGCATGGCGGAAGCGGTTGATTCGAGCAATAGTATTTTTAATTCCGACGAGGGGTATTTGGTTCTTTTAATGAAGGATCCCCTACTCTCGCCCACGCAATTTTATTTGGAAGAGGGGATCGTATGGGAGCGGTCGGGGGCTTCAAATCCCATTCAACTTTCCGACCCGCGGGTTTATTTTGATCGGCTTTCTTTTCAGCATGTTACTTATCCCAAAAATCCGGATCAGATTCGAATCAATGCTAGGATTTCCACGGCATCACAAATTCGAGAGGAACTCATGCAGGTGGTGACACGACAATCGGCCATTTCTTTAAGATCTTTTTAATGATATATAGGGCTCATGAAAAAATAAATCACTCATCTTATGCTCACTGCATCTCCGACTATAATCGCTCTTCAATCGAAAAATTTCTCATCGTACCTTTGGTACGCCTCGATATTTTTCTCAATCATAGCGCCATATTCGGAGCGCATTGAACTTAAATCTGAATAATTTATTTTTTCATGAGCCCTAATAATAAACCTTGCGCATCCGTTGCACTCATCAGTTTGTTGATCATCTCGGCAATCACACTGCTTATCGCCCTTGGAATATCGGAAGTCACATTCTCCAATTCTGCTCAAACGTATAATTACCAATTGGAAAAAGAGGGGTATTATGCGGGAGAAGCCTGCTTGGAGGAGGCACTTCATCGATTGGAGCGTGATCCAACGTTTACCGCGACAAATATAGCGCTCACCAACGATATCGGATGTAGTGTGAACGTGAGCGGTTCCATTCCGAACTATACGATGATCATTACGGCGATAAGTGCCCAAGCGACTCAAACATTTGAAGCACAAGTCACGTTAACCTTGAATGGCAACGCCTATAATGTTCATCTTATGAATTGGAAAGAAATATAAAAATTTACCCCATGTTTTTCTTCCGTGAAAAAGTGATCGGCATCGATTTCCATGATTATTCCGCTCAGGTGGTGGAATTTAAAATTGAAAATAAACGGATCGTTCTTTCGAGCTATAATCGTATGCAGATCTCGCCGACGATCATACAAAATGGAGAAATCAAAGAGGAGGAAGAACTTAAGAAAATCCTTGTTGAATTATTAAAGACGGCGAATCCACAACCGATTACGGCCAAAGATGTGGCGATTCTTTTTCCATCGAGTAAAACATTTACGCATGTCTTTACATTGCCCGCCAGTTTGAACGAAGATGAAATAAGGCAAACCATACCGATTGAGGCGGAAACCGTTATTCCATTTGGATTGGAGGATATTTATTGGGACATCCGCATCTTGGGAAAATCTCCTCAAATTTCAAAAAAAGATCCGCAAAGGCAGCGTGTTTTGTTCGTGGCCGTTATGAAGCAAGTCGCCGACCAGTACGCGCGCCTTTTGGAATCCATTGATCTCGTGCCTTTTTTATTCGCCACCATCGTGGAATCCTTGGAACACGCGGTAAAAAATCAAATCGATCCTTTACAATCCACGCTCATTATTCATTTTTCGGCACTTTCAACCGACTATATCATTGTGAAAAATAATACGATAGAACACGTTTACAGTGGCAATGAAGGAGGACATCATTTAATCAATAAAATCGCGACCACATTCAATATCGATGAACTCATTTTATTGAAACAACGAGAACAAAATGAATGGGAAGATCGTTATCAATCGATCGTGGGCGGTTTTTTAAAGGAACGAATGGCGGAAGCGAAAAATGTCGTATCGAATTGGGAAAGTCAAAACGGACTGGAAAAATCTTCTTCCTTGCAAGGGGTTTTATTAACCGGAGAATACGTCAATATTCCGGGGTTGATTAAAGCGGCGCACGAAAATTTTTCTCAGCAAATGGTTTCCATCGGTGATCCGAAATTGGGATTGGAAATCAATGCGACCAAATTTTTACCACTGCATAAAGAGCGAGGAGGGCCTATCCCTTATTCCATCTATTTCACCAATCCAATGGGGGTCGCTTTCCGTGCGTTGCGTTTGAAAAAATACGAAGGAATGAATCTATTGCCCCCCCGTCTCAAGGAAAATCTTTTAAGAAAACGCCTTTTATTGACGGGAGCCGTTATTTCCATGGTGATCACCGGGGTGATGCTTTTTTTGGCCACTTATTTTTTATTTTTACATCAAAATCTCAATTACGAAAGAATCAATCTGGAAATCCAAAAAGAAGGTATTGAAAACAAGCTTTATGGCACCCGTTATCAAGAAATTCGAGAAGCCATCAATCAATTCAATACCGAAGTGGCCGAGTTGAGTCGTATCGGTAACGCGTTGTTTTCTTTACCTGAGACGTTGCGCATCATTACCGATAGGGTCCCCGCCGGCGTTGAGCTGACAAGAATACAATTTTATGACGAAAATTTAGTGATGGTTATTTCCGGTATCGCGGAAACGCGCGAAGAACTTTTAATATTACAGGAAAATTTAAAAAAAACGGATTTCATAAAAGAAGTGATTGCTCCCATTTCAAATTATGACCAAAAATCAAAACTTTCTTTTCAATTGGAAATTCACCTTGAATTTAAAGAACTTCCTCAGGAACCTAATGATACCAAATCCAAATGAAATTATCCGATTCCATCGCGCGCGTAACCGCTTTCTCAACCTTATTGATCGGGATGTGCGCCTTCACGATTGTTATTTTGGGACTATCCATTCAATCGATTCATAAAGAGATCAAAGCATTGGAAGATTTTTTGATCGAAGCGAAAGATATTCAGCCCAACTTCGAACAAAGTCTGTTGCTGTACACCGAAGACACAAAGGGAGTAATCGCTTTTTTATTGTCGCTTCGCCCTCAGGATGAAAGTCAGTACATCCATTTTATCGATCAAGTTGAAACCACCGGACAAAGGTTAAATCTAAATTTAAAATTAACTTCTCTTGAGAAATCAACAAATACCGCCTCCGAAACACTTGATTATCAGATTGAATTTTATGGAAGTCAACAGAATTTAAGTGATTTTTTGACGGCATTGGAGCAATTGCCTTACATGATTCGAGTGACTGAAATCGATTACACCGATCCGAATTTGCTTCTTTCAGGGGAAGAAGCCGCGCGCAAAAATATTCGTTTAATCATTCAACTTTATGTTAAAGCTTAGCGAAAAATACGTGATTCTGTTTGGTCTGCAGCTGCTTTTCTTTTTTGGAATTCTATTTTATTTGAGCTGGTTGCGTTTAACATGGAATACTCCATTTGAAGATGGTAACCCCGTTGAAGTCGCTTTGCCTGTTATGGATTGGGGGCGTTACTCGAATTTGCCAAAACAATATCCCGATGATAACGTGATTTAAGAACCTGTTCTAAAATAATTATTTTCTTATCCTCTCCCCATGAAAGTAAAAAAATCGATGAAGGGTTTTACGTTGGTGGAAGTGTTATTGGTGATTGTTATTATTGCTATTTTAGCCGCCATCGTCATTGTGGCCATCAATCCGGCTCGTCAAATTTCTCAAGCCAACAATGCGGAGCGTAGTACGAACGTAAAGGCGCTCCTTGACGGGGTTGCAGACTATGCCATCGACAACCGTGGGGCTTATCCGACAGAAATCACCACAACCGCCGCCGTGGTGGGGAATGGTACGGGACAGATCAATATTTGCAGCTATTTGGTTCCAACGTATTTGGCGGAAATGCCCGTGGATCCAACCGCTACGAATGCGTATTACACCAGTTGTGCCGATTACGATACCGGATACACCATCGCCTTGGATGCAAATAACCGTCTTACGGTTACCGCTCCCAATGCGGAGCTTTCCGAAACCATCAGTGTGACGAGATAGAGAAAAGTTTGATTTTTAAAACACCTCTTTTTAAAGGGGTGTTTTTTTGAAAGGTTTTCTCCATGCTACAATACCCACATGCCCTCCAAGCCAACACGCACACTCCCTCTGAGCCATCGCCTTTCGGTCTTCCTTCGAAAATTTCTCGAACACGCGGAAATCGGAAAAAATCAGTCGCTCAAAACCATTGAAAACTATCACCATTATTTGAGCCGCTTCATCGGTTGGTATGGAGATAAAGAGCCTTCGACCATCACGTTGGACACCCTCCATCAATATCGTCTCTACCTCAATCGTTACGAAGACGACCGCGGTCGCACCCTGTCGCCAAAAACGCAAAACTATCATCTCATTGCGCTGCGCGCCTTTTTCAAATACCTGGTTCGAAATGATATCCCCTGTTTGGCTCCCGAAAAAATCGAACTTGGAAAATCGGTTCAGCGCACCGTGGAGTTTTTAACGCGTGAAGAAGTGGAACGATTGCTCGACGTGGCACACAAAGACTCTTCCAAGGGTCTCCGTGATCGCGCCATTTTGGAAACCCTTTTTTCCACCGGACTCCGAGTGAGCGAGTTGGTGAATCTCAATCGTGAGCAAGTGGATTTGAAACGTAAAGAGTTCATGGTGCGTGGAAAAGGCCGCAAACCGCGTATCGTTTTTCTTTCCGACCGTTGTGTGGAATGGCTGGAACGGTATTTACGATCTCGAGAAGACAATTGGAAACCGTTGTTCACCAATCAACGTCGTCATCGGAGTGATGAATCCTTGGACGCGAGTGAAAAGCGTCGCCTCACCGCGGTTTCCATTCAAAATATAGTCCGTAGCACGACACGCAAAGCGGGCATTATCAAAAAAGTCACACCCCACACCTTGCGTCATTCTTTCGCCACCAATCTTCTTTTCAACGGGGCGGACATTCGTTCGGTTCAGGACATGCTGGGCCACGCCTCCATCACCACGACTCAACTCTACACCCACCTCACGAATCAAAAATTGAGGGAGGTGCACAAGAAGTTCCACAGCTGAAAATCTAGGATTTCGCGGCTCGAGTTTTTAATAAACACTAGGCTTTTTTCGGCTTTCGTGACAAAATTTGCGTATGATTCATTTTCAGAACGTTTCGGTCCAATACGGCGCTCATACGGTGCTCCATGACATCAATCTCGAGATCGATGGGGGTGAGTGGGTCACATTGATCGGGCCTTCCGGCGTGGGAAAATCCACACTGCTCAATGCGTTGCTCGGCGAAGCGCCTATCAGTAAAGGAGTGCTCACCGTGGACGGCTACGATTTGTCCCAGTTCGATCCCTCCACGTTGCAGGACTACCGCCGCAAATTGGGGATGGTTTTTCAGGATTACAAGCTGCTTGAACGCAAAACCGTGTATGAAAATGTCGCCTTTGCTCTAGAGGTCTGTGCTTGGAAGGACGAAGACATTCGGGAGCGCGTGTACGAAGTGTTGGATCGGGTGGAAATGCTGGACCATCTGCAACGCTTTCCGGCGGAACTGGCCGGGGGTGAGATTCAGCGGGTGGCCATTGCCAGAGCGCTAGTGCATCATCCGCGGTTGTTGTTGGCGGATGAGCCGACCGGACACCTCGATTTTGTCCGGTCACAGGAAATTCTGCATATTTTGTCCGGACTCCATCAGGAAGGAGTGACCATTGTATTGGCCACTCACAATCGGGAAATCGTGGATCAAGTTCGGCCGCGAGTGATTACCTTAAAGGAAGGGCGCATCATTTCCGATAAAGCAAACAGTGGGTACGACTTGGAGCTTTTATTGAAAGGGATGGTGCCGCCAAGCGTCGAAGCGGAATTGCGGGAGGTCGGAGAAATTGAGTTCATGGCGATTGAGGAGTAGGGGGGTGATTTTTGCGGTGAAACAGGGTATAATGAAGGGATAACCCTTTTTTATGGTATTCGAAAAAAATGAAGGTGGAGCAAGAGATCGTGTGGAATTGGAGCGTGTGCCCGAAACAAGAATAAGGAGCCTTGAACGTATTCGGGAGGGAACGGCCGCGTGTACCGCCGTGGTGATGGCTGGAACATCGTATGAGGGGTTGGCTCCCCAAGGACAAGAGTGCGTTCGGGAGCGTATCGTGGAAGATTTGAAAAAAGCAGCGGGTTCAGCGGATCGGGTGAAGCTGGTGGCGCGGATTTTCGATGTGTTTCCGATCAAGGCCATCATCGAGGCGGTATTGCCTGGAGCCGGGGATTTGGGTGCCGAGGTAGTGAATTTTTGTTATTTGTACGGAGAAGCGTGTTATTCGGGACTAGGTGCTGAGAAAAGAAGCGAATTGGTCAAATTATCGATTAAAGATTTTTTCATTGGCTTGATTCCCGGGGTGGGGGATGTGGCCGATTATTTTTATAAATCCAATGTAAAAGCAGCGGGATTTTTTGAAGAACGTGTGGAGCGCTTGATGAAGGAAGCGGCTCAAAACGGCGTGGATCCTGAAAAGTTAAAAGCAGTGGAACTTTCCCGAAAAAAGGTGGGGCGAGCGTTGAAGGTTGGGGGATGGATGCTTAAAAAGAGGTAGGAAGCGGGGGCACCGTTTCGAATCCAAAAAAATCATAAAATTTATAAAACCATTGTTCGACCAGAACAAAGTCATTCATGAGCAAGAGTACCCCGAGAAAAATAAGAAAAATCCCGGTGAGCGCGGAAAAATATTCGAGAAAACGGCTTTTTTTTACAACTTGAATGAATGAAGCTAAGAATAAAGACGACAGCAACAACGGGAGAGTAAATCCGATGCTATAGGCGGCAAAAAATTGAATTCCGCTCCAAAAACTTCCGTCGAACGCCACGAGCGCAAAGATACCTCCAATGATGGGGCCGTAGCAGGGGGACCACCCGGCGGCAAAGAAAAACCCCGTGGCAAAAGATTTGAGATAATCAAAAGAATCTAAAAAGCGAGGGAGCGGCACTGAAAATTTGCGCACGAAGGGATTTTTTTTGATCCAGCCCGCCGTATAAATTCCAAAAAGTATCAGAAAAACACCTCCAACCCGACGAATCACATCGCTATTTTTGAAAAACAAATCACCCACCGCGCCGATCAATCCTCCCAGAATGAGAAAAAGCAGGGAAAATCCCAGGGCAAACACCAGCGTATGCAGGAGCAGTGTGATGCGGGCCGCTTTCGGCTGCAGTTTAAGGGTGTCAGGCCTCACTGAAATGCCGGAAATATACGATAGAAAGGCCGGTAAAATCGGCAGCATGCAGGGAGAGAAGAAGGATAAAAATCCTCCAATCAGGGCGACAGTGAAATTGAGTTCGGACATGGGGCTACTTTAGCAAGTTCCTAAAAAAACGGGAAGAGGCGGCCGGGCGAACGCTTTGCATGGCGGCGTTTTTTATCAGCCGACCAGTAACTGGTGATTTTTCTAGTCCATTGACGTGGTAAAAATCCGCAGCCTTGCCTTGACACTCTTTTAAATAGTTCCTACTCTTGAAAGGTGAAGCCGTCAGGCGTCTCATTCCGTCCATTCTATCGTTTAAACTCCCCTTATGCCTCGAAAAACCTCCGGTCCCCGTGCCACGTATAAAAAAGCCGGAGTGGATATCGAAGCTGGGGATAGCGCTTCGCGGCGTGCCTATGAGGCCGCGTTGTCGACACATTCTTCTCGCAAGGGGATGTTTGGAACTCCTTTAAAAATGGAGGGCGGCTTTACAGGCGCCCTTGACTGCGGTGATTTTTTATTGGTTCAAAATGACGACGGGGTCGGCAGTAAGATGATGGTGGCGGAACAAATGAACCGCTATGACACACTCGGTTACGATCTGTTGGCCATGGTGGCGGACGACGCGGTGTGTGTGGGAGCAGAAGTGCTCTCGATCACCAATACGATTGATACGAAAAAAGTGGATAAAAAGGCGATTGGGGAGATGATGGACGGATTGGCAGAGGCGTGTCGAGAGCAGTCGGTGGTGATTGCAGGGGGTGAAATCGGTGAGCTGCGGGATCAAGTGAAAAGCATGACCTGGAACGCTTCGGCGGTGGGGATCGTGGAAAAACATAAATTCATCACCGGGATGCATGTGCGGCCGGGAGATAAAATCATCGGCTTGCAAAGTCGAGGGTTTCGGTCTAACGGGTATTCATTAGTGCGTTATATTTTGAAAAAGGAGTACGGTGAGAACTGGCATCGCCGCAAATTCAATACATCCAACACTTGGGGCGACATTGCGTTGATTCCCTCACGACTCTACCACAACTGTATTTTAGACATGATCGGGCGGTACAAGAAAGGAGAGGCGCGGGTGCATCCCAAAGCGATTGTTCACAACACCGGCGGCGGACTCCCCGGGAATTTGGAACGCATTTTGAAAAAGGTGAAACGGGGGGCG
>AMFJ01005733.1_pt1 | contig 14305 bp, 11 predicted proteins | sample 427208 | NCBI WGS metagenome assembly AMFJ01 (sample SAMN02954298, study PRJNA114691) | groundwater metagenome | biome: aquatic; feature: subsurface aquifer; material: sediment; isolation source: subsurface aquifer sediment | place: USA: Rifle, CO | collected 2008-08
TTTTGGGAGAAAGGGAGTTAAGAAGGTTTGGTGGTGGCTTCTATTTGCTCATCATTTCTTTGAATTCTTTATATATATTTTCAAGAGTCATCATATCCGGATCACCATCGCTAGTCAAAACTTCCATTCTGGCTTTTATAAGACGTTCTTTTAACGCTTCCATAGTTGCAGCTTCTTTTTGAGCATTTTGAAAATTAATAAACAGATATTGTACATATAATATAAATTCTTTACAATCAGCATCCTGTTGATATTTCTCTAACAAATCATTGATAACATTATAAATTTTATCAATATCACTTCCTGCTTTTTTAAAATCCTCATATATTGAAACCAACGTGTCTTCTCCGACAGGACTGATAGATGACATTATTTTAATCTTTGATCTTATCAATTCATCCTTGCTTTTTTCAGCGTCCCAGCTGCGAAATTTCGCTTCCGTAAAAACTTTTTCAATCGTTCGCAAATATTCCACGAAAGATTTACAATCGGCATATTCTCCGTATTTTTCAATCACGCGAACATAGGCCAATTCAATTTTCTCCATTTGAGAATTAAATTGTTTTTCCCGACCGAACTCCATCATTTTTTTGTATGCCTCATCAAAGCCTTCTTCTGCATTTTCTTTGTGGTTTTTATTATCATTCATAAAATATTTAAATTATTTTTAATTTAATCCCACTCAATACGGCAGCTTATAACTACAATTGATTTTAAAATCTTAAAAATCCCTATCGCTTCTGACAAACACGTAAATCAAAGCAAAGAATATGCTTAAAAAAACTGCTAACGAAAGTATGCCGAAAGAACTCTCCCCTTGAAATTTAGATGTCAGCCATTCAATGTATATAGGGAAATATTTATTAACAGCACTGGTTAAAAAATTTAGCAATTGAGATAGAAATTCCATAATAAAGTAATCAAAAATTCTTCATTATAATTAAATAAAATCTATTTTTCAATTTATCTACCAAGCTTAACTCCTTTAATTATACCCCATTTACGAAAAATAAAAAAGAGAATTAAATTCTCTTTTTTATTTTTCGCTACCTAAGCCCTAATTTGCACAACTGGCATTTCCGCCAGAAGAATTGTCGCTTCCTTCCCCGAATCCTGGAGCAGGCGCAGCATCGGACAATTTATTTTCGCACTCCTTTGGAGCATCATTAAAAGCTCCGCATATAGTCTTTAAAATACTAGCTGAATCTCTGCCAGATTCCGCCACCACTCCGTTTACAACCAATGTAGGCGATCCTTGGACAGCATATTTTTCATTATTCTCCTTATCTACATCAAAAGCTGGGAATTGACCGTTACTCCAGGTATTTTTGTCAGCTGCATTCTTACTCACAGAGAATTTGGCATCAGTTTGCGCCACGCAAGCCTTTATTCCAGCATTAGCTATTCCGGAGGCAGCCAAACATGTATCAGCCGTTCCTTCTCCCTTTTTCAAGAAACAATTCAAATATGCCGATAATTTTGCCGGTTGAGTTTTTTCAATGCAATATTGGCGTAAATTTTCAGCAATTTCCTTCTCGCCGTGCATAATATAATCTACAAAACGCAAATTATAGTCTACTTTTGTTCCTAAAGTTTTCAAAACCGGCAAAATTCCTTTTTCCATCTGCGTCCCGAAAGGACAATAGCTCATTACAAAAAGCTCTACTTTCGGTTTGTCCGATTTAGGTATTTCCTTAGGAGCTGGCTTATCCTGATTAGCCAATTCTCGTTGTTTATCAATCTCTTCAAAAGTTATCAAATTTTGAATAAGCTTTTTACCGTCCCTTGTCACATATGCCACCTGAGCATTGTCTCCGGCTATTATGAAAACCTTGTATAAATCATCTTCTTTTACAACATCCCCGATAGTCACCTCAGCTCCGCTGTCTGCAACCAATTTTTCCATTTTAGCTCTGATAGCTTCTGATCCGATATCCGACTTCTTCATTGCTTGCCTATAATAAAAAAATGATCCTCCCATCACTATCAAAACGGCCAAGGCCAAGCCAATGATAAGTTTTTTTCTATTATCCAATTTGCAAAAAGACATTTTCTTACAAACATCTTCTGACTGCGGTTCTTCTGCTTTTGTTTCTTCCATTTATTTTTTAAAAATAATTACTTTCTTATTTTACACTATTGCCCTTTTTTAGACAACTGATATCTCAACTCACAACAAGCATTATTCAAGCAAAAAACATTATTCATATTGCACAAAAAGCTATTTTAACTGCAGTTTTCGCAGTTCAATAATTTCATCCCGAATAACAGCCGCTTTTTCAAATTGCAAACCTTTAGAAGCCTCTTTCATTTCTTTTTCTTTTTGCTTGATATATCCTTGTACATCTTCCAAAGACTCAAGATCGGAAAAATCCTTTGATAATTCAGGCTTTATTTCGTGGTCAACGATGCTTTCAATATTCTTTTTAACGGTTTGAGGAGTAATCTTATGCTTTCTATTATAGGCCTCTTGCGCTTCTCTTCTTCTTTCTGTTTCGCTCATTGCTCTTCTCATAGAGCCGGTAATATTATCCGCATACAAAATAACCTTGCCAGAAACATTTCTTGCAGCTCTTCCAATAGTTTGAATAAGAGAAGTCTCGCTCCGCAAAAAACCCTCCTTGTCAGCATCAAAAATAGCCACCAACGAAACCTCAGGCAAATCCAACCCTTCTCGCAAAAGATTGACACCCACTAAAACATCAAATTCTCCTCTTCTGAGATTCTCCAGAATACGGATGCGGTCTAAAGTGTCCACTCCGGAGTGAAGATATTGATTTTTTATTTTGTTCTCCAATAAAAATTCACTCAGGTCTTCCGCCATTTTTTTTGTAAGGGTGGTGATTAAGACTCTTTCGCCTCTGGCAATCACTTTTTTTATTTCATCTAAAACATCTTTTACTTGGCCTCTGGCAGATTTTACCACAATTTCCGGATCCATAAGTCCAGTAGGTCTGATAATCTGCTCTATCATTCCACCGCCTACATTTTCATCATTAGAATTTTTTATTTCATAAGCGCCCGGGGTAGCTGAAGTAAAGATAAGTTGATTTATTTTTTTCTCAAATTCAGAAAATTTAAGCGGCCTATTATCATAGGCGCTATGCAAGCGGAAGCCATTATCCACTAGAGATTTTTTTCGAGAATAATCTCCGTTAAACATTCCATTAAGTTGAGGAACGGTTACATGAGATTCGTCTATAACCATCAAAAAATCTGATGGAAAATAATCAATCAATGTATAAGGGGCTTCCCCGGGATTTCTTTGCGTCAAATAACGGGAATAATTCTCTATCCCGTTGCAATAGCCTATTTCTCTCATCATTTCAATATCTTGCCGCGTTCTCCTTTTCAATCTCTCCGCTTCTAATAATTTATTTTCATTTTTCAATTCGATTAAGCGATTCTCAAGATCTCTTTCAATCTCTTTTTGAGCTTCCGCCATAATCGGCTCAGGCACGACAAAATGCTTAGCTGGATAAATTACAGTTTTATCCAATTTTCCCAAAGATTCTCCGGTCAAAAAATCATATTCAAAAATTTTGTCCACTTTGCTGTTTTCCAATTCAATTCTCACTACGATTTCCCTGGCTGGAGACATTATCTCGATCACATTCCCATTTACCCTGAATTTTGCCCTTCCTAGAATATCCGTTCGTAAATATTGCATCCCTATCAAGCGGTCTATGATCTCCTCTCTTTTTTTTTCCTCTCCTAAAGAAATTTCATAAGTTATGTCCCGATAATATTCAGGTGATCCCAATCCATAAATGCAGGAAACAGAAGCTACAATAATCACATCTTGCCTGCCTAAAATAGCGGCGGTTGTTGCATGGCGCAGCCGATCTATTTCTTCATTGATCTGCGCTTCCTTTTCAATGTAAGTATCACTGGAAGAAATATAAGCTTCCGGTTGATAATAGTCGTAGTATGAAACAAAATATTCCACGGCATTTTTAGGAAAGAATGTGCGAAATTCTTGAGTCAATTGTGCCGCCAATGTTTTATTGGGAGCAATAACCAAAGTCGGTTTCTGGACTTTAGCTATAACATTGGCTATGGTAAAAGTTTTTCCAGATCCGGTCACACCTAAAAGCGTTTGAAATTTCTTTCCACTTTTTAATCCGGAAATCAAATTCTTAATTGCCCCAGGCTGATCTCCGGCAGGTTTAAATTTTCCATTAAGCTGAAATTTCATAGCGAATACTGCATATTATATAGGACTTACACGTTTGAACAAGTGCATCCATATTTCTGGAAAAATCTGTTTGAAACTTTTCTTTTTCTCTGAAATTTTCCATTGGATGCCGTAGAATGAGGGAAAATTTCAGTGAGAAAAAGAAAAGATGAGTTATTTTTTAGAAATATTGCTGTGGCGGCGTGAAAAGCGTAACTCCTATTATAAATAATTTTGACCGCCTTCTTTTAATTTTTCAATGATTTTTTTCACTTCTCCTGAACTGTTTTTATCAGCCACCAGAATAGCATCTTCGCTTTCTATAATAACAATATCCTTAAGCCCTAATGTAGCTACCAGCTTGTTTTCAGCATGAATGAAGCAATCCTTGCTTCCAACATCGATATGCTTTCCCCTAACAACAATTGATGTTTTTGCATCGCCATTCAAAAAATCAAATAAGCTTCCCCAATTTCCCACATCGCTCCATTGCATCTCGGAAGGAACAACCAGCCTATCATTCTTATCTAATTTTTCAGCAATAGCGGTATCAATCGGCTCATTTTCAAGAGATATATACAATTTCTCGATTTTCTTCTTGTTTATTGTCTTCTTGTTCCATTCTTTTTCTATTTCATTTAAAACTTCGCTTGTCTTTGGCGTAAACTTTTTGACTATTTCCAAGAAATCCGTTGCAGAAAAAATAAAATAACCGGCGTTCCATAAATATTCCCATTTAGCCAGATATTTTTCCGCTGTTTTTTTATCCGGCTTTTCTACGAAGGCATCGGCCAAGAAAACTTTTTTTCCACAGACATTATCCAATTCTTTCCCCATTTTAATATAACCCAAGCCAGTATCAGGACATGTCGGGTTTATTCCGACAATTACCAGTTTTTTTACATTTTTTTCCGCCGCACATAAAGCCGCGAACAAGGAATCACAAAATTCTTCCACATTTTTAATGACATGGTCTGATGCTACAGTAGCCACTATTGCATCAGGATTTATTTTAGAAATATATTTAGCCACTAATGCTATAGCAGGTGCGGTTCCTCTGGGCATTGGCTCCAAAATTAATTGTTCCTTTTTAAGCTGAGGCAGCTGCTGCAAAGCCAAATCTATGTAAGCATCTGTAGTTGAAATAAAAATATTATCTTTGGGCACAACCTTCGCTACTCTGGCATAAGTCTCTTGAATCATTGTTTTGTTGGATGTAAAACTTTGAAATTGCTTAGGTTTTTGCTTGCGGCTCAAGGGCCATAACCTGGTGCCTGTTCCTCCTGCCATTATGACCGCATAAAAATTTTTCTTCTTTTTTATCATATTTTTAAAAGTTAATTAATGAATTTTTTCATCCGTTATAATTTTATCAGTTTATGCTATAATTAAACCACAACCAAAAAGAAAATAAAAGTAGCCAACCCGACATAAGTCATAGGATCCAAATTGAAGATTGACCAAAACCTACGACTATGCTAGGCTATTACAAGCTCTATGAAATTATTACTTAGAATTATAGCAAACTGCCTAGCTATTTTGCTTGCCAGTAAATATCTGCCAGGATTCTTATTCACAGGGTCAGCGTTTGATCTTTTTATAGCCGGAACAGTAATTGGACTTATAAATGCTTTAGTCAAGCCTATAATTACTATAATTGCTCTGCCTGTAGTTTTCCTAACTTTTGGAATCTTTAATATATTTATAAATATTGGGTTACTCCTATTGGCTGATAAATTTTTAGATAAGCTAGCTATACAAGGCTTTTGGGCAGCTTTTTGGGCTGTGATAATTTTTAGCCTGACTAATCATGTTATTTACAATTTAAATAAACACAAGAATTAATTAAAAAATAAATTTAAACGATGCTAAAATTTATAAATATAAGTGAAATTATTGTAGCTATAGCTCTGACTATATCTATTCTCATTCAGAACCGAGGAGCTGGGCTTTCTTCCACTTTCGGAGGAGATTTTGGAGGATATTACAGCAAGAGGGGCTTCGAGAAATTTTTAGTAATCTTTTCCTCTGTATTGGCAATAATTTTTGTAGCGCTAGCTGTCGCCTCTTTAATAATAAGTAACTAAACCTTCATAATGATTTTACTGAATGAAATTCATATCAGAAATTAACTACAAAAGTCATTGTGGAAGTAAAAATATATTAGTAACTATCCAAACAATCGAAGATCGGTTTTGACACAATGGACAAAAATTGCGAAAGTCCTGAATTTAAAGGAAAAGATTGCTTTTTATCTATTGCTGACTGTCTTCATAGGGTCTCTCATCAGTTGGGGAATTATTTTTTATTATTCAAAAACTGAAGCCATACCAACCTACGGAGGAGAGTATATCGAAGGAATCGTGGGCCAGCCGATTCATATAAATCCTATCATTTCTGCCTCTAACAATTCTGATGACGATCTATCCCAGGTAATTTTTAGCAGCCTTTTCAAATACGACAATCAAGGAGCTCTTTCTAATGATATAGTAGAGAACTATTCAATTTCAGAAGATAAAACTCAATATTCTGTTGATATAAAAAAGGATATTTTTTGGCATGATGGTGAAAAACTCACAACTTCGGACATCCTTTTTACTATAAATCTCATAGCTGATCCAGCCTACAAGAGTCCGCTCAGATCCAATTGGCAGGGCATCGAGACAAGCATTGTAGATGATTACACTATAAATTTTAAAATTAAAAATCCTTATGTTGGATTCCTCAATAATCTGACTTTCGGAATTTTGCCAAAACATCTATGGGAATCTATCAGTCCGGAAAAATTTTCTCTTACCGATCTAAATTTAGAACCAATCGGCAGTGGACCATACAAATATAATTCTTTCCAAAAAGACTCCAAGGGTAATATACTTTCCTATAAAGTAGTGGCTAATCCCAATTATTTCAGAGGCAAGCCATACATTTCAAAAATAACTTTCAACTTTTATTCCGATGACGACTCAATAATTTCTGCCTACAACAAAAAAGAAATCATGGGTATAAGCAATATCTCCCCTAACAAAATAGGAGAAATAAAATTACAACAAAGTACCGATATCCATAAATTTAATATTCCTAGATATTTTGCCGTTTTTTTCAACCAAACCAAAAGTATTCCATTAGCTAATGACGAAGTAAGAAAAGCTCTATCCTATGCCACCGACCACGCGGAAATAATCAACAATGTTCTCAGTGGGAATGGAAATGAAATATACTCTCCCATCCTCTCCAATATGATAGGATATGATGATACCTTGGAAAAAATAACCTTTGATATGGAAAAAGCTAATAAGATATTAGATGATGAAAATTGGAAAAGAGATGATGATGGCTTTAGAAAAAAAGACAATGTCAAATTAGAAATAAATTTAGTCACTACTGATTGGACAGAATTGTCAAAAACAGCAGAAATTCTTAAATCACAATGGGAGAAAATAGGCGTTAAGGTCAACATCAATAATCTTTCTATTTCTGATATCCAACAAAATCACATCAGACCCAGAGAATATGATGCCCTTCTTTTTGGACAAGTATTGGGAGCTGACCCAGATCCATATTCTTTTTGGCATTCATCCCAAAAAAGGGATCCAGGTCTAAACCTATCTCTTTTTGGGGATACAGACACAGACAAGCTTATTGAAGACGGGAGAATTGAATTTAACACCGAAAAAAGGTCTCGATTATATATTGATTTTCAAAAGAAGCTTTTATCTGAGATTCCCGCCATTTTTCTCTACAGCCCAGATTATGTTTATCCGTTAAACAAAAGAGTTCGAGGATTGGAAATTAAAAATCTCATCATGCCTGAAGAAAGATTCTCCAATATTGACAAATGGTATATTGAAACCAAGCGTATTTGGAAATAAAAGTGATTGGATTATTTTAGAGCAGACTAAAATAGCGAAAACCCTTCCCAAGCATGAAGGGTTTTTAAATTTAGGATTTTTGTGCCGAGAGACTTTTCATTTTTCTTGTTTTAGATTAAAATATCAATACTGATTAATAAACTATTTTTTAATTGAAGCCTATGGAAATTGATTTTACAAATGTGCCCAAACACTATGCAGCTCGTACGCATGAAGATATGAAAAGCGTTCTAATGGATCCGGATGGAAATGGCCCAGCCATTCATTATTATATGATCCGTGGCGGGGTCGACCAAAAAAACATCACTGTTTGGGAGCCTGGAATAATCAGCGGGGAGTATATAAAAACTTACGGGCACTACCATATTGGCGACCTGAGTGAAAATTACAATATCCTTTATGGACAAGGCGTAGCTCTACTACAAAGACTAGCGGAAGATGATCAGGGGCAAATGATTCCAGATATCGTAGCAGAATTCAAAGCTATCCCCGTTCAGCCAGGACAAACCATCTTTATGCCGCCTAAATTCGGCCATCTCCTAGCCAACACAGGTACGACTTATTTCGCCACTGCTGATGATAGTCCAGTAAATTTCGGCGATCGCGATCCCGCTTCCTTTCCAGGCCATGCTAATTATGAACTAGTTAAAAAAATGAAAGGATTTGCCTATTATATCGTCGAGCATGATGGGAGAGTGGCTCTTAAAAAAAATCCTCTCTACACCATCATACAAAAAGAAGATCTTGGAGGCTTGCCAATAATCAACTAATAATAACTCAGAGGCTGTGCGTTTTACTCCTTAATATCTATTTTTGAAAGAAACTTATCCGAGTCAGGCGCGCAACCCTATGATCAATAAATTATGTATGGTATAATTCTTTGCGGCGGATCAGGAACAAGACTTTGGCCTCTTAGTCGAAAAAGTTTCCCCAAGCAATTTTTAAGATTATATTCAGATAAATCCCTTCTCCAAGAAACTTTTTTGCGTACGCAAAAAATAATGCCGTCTAAAAATATATTTTTCATAACCAACAAAGACAATTACTTCAATGTTTTTGACCAAATCGAAGAGGTCTATCCGGAACTGGAAAAAGAACAGATAATAATTGAGCCTGGTCAACTCAATACTGCACCAGCAATCGCACTATCCATAAAATACCTGACAGAGAAAAAAGGGGTCAATAGCGACGATCCGATAATCATCCTTCCTTCCGATCATGACGTGAGAGAAACTGACGCCTTCATTCAGCTTATAAAAATTGCGACAGAAAAAGCCTCTGACAACATAGGCACAATCGGAATCACCCCTAAAACTCCCGAGACTGGATATGGATATATCCATAAAGGCGAAAAAATTGGCTCCTATTATAAAGTTTCTCAATTTAAAGAAAAGCCTGATCAGGAAACAGCCGAAAAATATATCGCAACCGGAGATTATGTCTGGAATAGTGGCATATATATTCTTAATGAAAAAACGTTTTCAGAAGAGTTGCAGAAATATGCTCCGGAAATATACAAATATTATTCGAGAGGCTATGAAGAATTTATACAAAATTTCTTAAAGCTGCCATCCATATCCATAGATTTTGCCATTACTGAAAAATCTCAAAAAGTAATTGTCTTTGAAGGAAATTTCGGTTGGAGCGACATCAGTTCATTTGATGCCCTTTCAGATATCGCGCAAGAAAAAAACATTGATACAAAAAATCATCTCCTGTTCAATTCAAAAAATATTTTTATCCACTCCGCTACCAATCGGTTGGTTGCCGCCAGTGATGTCGATGATTTGATTATAGTAGAAAATGACGATTGCATATTAGTGCAGAGAAAAGGCAAAAGCGACGATGTAGAAAAAGTGACAGACTATCTAAAAACACATAACTATAGAGAGATTGATCATAATGTCATGGGTTATCGGCCTTGGGGAAAATATAAAGTCTTGGTTGATGAAGAAAACCACAAAGTCAAAAAGCTTATCGTTTATCCAGGCGCTTCTCTTTCTTTGCAATCTCACAATCACCGCTCTGAACACTGGATAGTGGTTCGAGGAATAGCAAAAGTCATAAATGGAGACCGAGAAATAGAGCTTCATGAAAATGAGAGCACCTATATCCCCGCTACCAACAAACATCGCCTATCTAATCCCGGGAAAACAGAACTAGAAATTATCGAAGTCCAAACTGGAAATTACTTTGAAGAAGATGATATTATCCGCTACGAAGATATTTACAATCGGATTGAACAATAATTTCAAAAATAAATAATATTTATAGCTAACTTTAGCCAAAAAACATTAGTTCAATTTTAATTAAGTGAATGATATTTGATTGTCTGTTGACTTTTTTGTGAAAATAATGTATCATCAATTTATATTATACTTCTTGATCAGTTCACCATTTCAACTTTTTTAGATTTATTGTCGCCGTTCTGGCATTTTTTGCCATTTTTTAGGCATTATCATAAAATGATTTGTACAATCAGAGTTCAATTTTGAGTCATATTTAATGTTCAACAATTTTTCAATTATTATTTTTAATTATGGAAAATTATTAGGCATGAAACTAATAAAAGCTTTAAACCAATAAAAAAATCTGTTCTACTTGTAATCTTAAATTACAAACAGCTTTAAAAAAATTATGTTAAAAAAACCAAGCTTGCCACATGACAAGCACAAATCCGCCCCACTTCCCGATAGAAGTTCGGCAGATCCGTTGCGTCCCAAGGTCGCAACAAAACCTTTTTCATCCAATAAAAACAGGACTGTCTTCACCAATCCGAGCCAAAAACCAAAATCCAACCGATCCTATTCCAAAATAGACACAGCAATTGTCCACGCCAAACCAATCACACATTCCAATGACAGTTTGCGCATTACTCCGCTTGGAGGAAATGAAGAAGTCGGACGAAATATGACTATTTTTGAGTATGAAAATGATATTATTATCCTGGACATGGGGATGCAATTCCCCGAAGAAGATATGCCAGGCATTGATTATATAATTCCTAATATAAGCTATCTTAAAGGAAAGGAGAAAAACATACGTGGAGTGCTTCTTAGCCATGGACACCTTGATCATATTGGAGCAGCCCCTCTCTTACTGAAAGAATTAGGCTATCCTCCGATTATCGGACGAGACATGACTATAGCCCTGGTGAAGAAAAAACTGGAAGATTTTGAAAAAGGATCCGCTGAAAATCTAAAAACTATCCGCATTAACAAAGTTTCTGACAAGATAACTCTCGGTAAATTTGCTATTGAGTTTTTTGAGGTTGAGCATTCCATTATGGATGCTGTTGGAGTTATTCTTAAAACTCCCCATGGAACAGTCATTCACCCTGGAGACTGGACCATGGAAAAAGATTCCTCTGGAAAAAGCCTCGTTTCATATACGGAACTTTCTAAATTGCCTAGCCCAAAAATTCTGATGTTAGAAAGCTTAGGCGCAATCAATACCAATCCTAACGTCACCACTGAAGAAACTATGCATAGGAACCTTGATAAGCTTATCAGTGAAGCTCCGGGTAAAATTATAATTGGAATGTTCTCTTCTCAGATAAAAAGAATCGGGCACATATTGGAATATGCTGAAAAAATAGGAAAAAAGGTAGCTTTGGACGGATACAGCATGAAAATGAACGTTGAAATTGCAAAAGAGCTGGGATATATCAAGATGCACAAAGAAACTCTGATCCCAGTGGCTGATATCCATAAACATCCTGCCAATAAAATTGTCATTATTTGCACAGGAGCTCAGGGAGAAGGCAATGCCGTATTGTCGCGCATAGTCAATGGAGAGCATCGACATATTCAAATCAACAAAAATGATACCATCATCTTTTCTTCATCTGCAATTCCTGGAAACGAAAGGACTGTGCAAAGACTTAAAGACAATCTCTACCGCAAGTGCGACAATGTAATTCATACTGGCATTCTGGATGTTCATGTTAGCGGACACTGCAGCGCGCAAGATATTCAAGAAATAATTCGCCAAATTAAGCCGGATTTCTTTTTGCCGGTCTATGGGAATCATTACATGCTTAAAGAAGCTGATAAGTTAGCTCAAAGAATCGGATTTAAAAAGGATAATATCTTTGTTTTGGATAATGGATCCCAGCTCGAATTTAAAAAGAATCAAGCGAAGCTTCTGCCGAAAAAAGTAGACACGAGCTATGTTATGGTAGACGGACTAGGAGTAGGAGATATTGGTCAAGTAGTGCTGCGGGATAGACAGCTTCTTTCTCAAGATGGAATGTTTGTTATTACAGTTATCATTGACAGCAAAACAAAGAAAATTGTCGGCAAGCCACAAGTGACTTCCAGAGGATTTATTTTTGTAAAAGAAAATTTTGATTTAGTAAATGCTACCAAAAAAAAGGTGGAAGATATTGTGGCTAAAAAGACATCTCCTGATACAGCCATTAATTGGGAATATGTAAAAAACAACATTCGTGAAACAGTCGGCTCATTTCTCTATTCAAAAACACAAAGAAGACCTATGATTCTACCAGTGGTAATTGAAGTTTAAATCTAAAAACGAAGAAAAATCAAAAAACTACTTATACAGTAGTTTTTTGATTTTTTAGTTTGACAAGCCTATAGCCTGGTTTATATAAAATAAATGTTATTCGGTTAATTTAAAGCTGCTTCCTCCAATAATGAGTATATCGGCATCAGGCTTATTCTCTCCTTCTGGAAATTCCACTATATCTGCAGTTATTGATTCTGCTATTCTTTTAGCCATGTCTTCTTGATTCCCGGATAAATCGATTACTACCGTTTTCTCATATTCTTTTTTAGCATTAGTTTTTTCTGTTATGGCTGTTCCCGGAATAAGAGTCACCATATCTCCAATTTTTTGAGCTAATCCCCTTGTTTTAGACCCATTATACACAGCAACCTTTATCATTTCATCTTCCTTTTCTTTTTCACTATCAATATTTGTTTTATTTTTTTGTTCGTTGGCAGCAACCTCAGATTCTTCCGCCTGCTTTGCCGAATTATCTGACGAGTCAGAATTCAATCCGGATACTTGCGATACTTCTATAATTTTATTTGTCGAGGGTCTGAACAAAATCGCTTTTTTATTTATAGTATAAATCAGAACTCTATCTCCATTTTGTGCTTTTGCAAAAAATTTCTGATTTTTTACTTTTTTTACATCCGTAACTGTAGCAAGGATAGGTTCTTCATCATCAGGCAATTCAATCGCTTCGCCAACAATTCTCTTGGTTTCATCTGCATCCTTTTTAGCTTGCTCTACGCTGCTTAAAGAAACATTAGGAACCATTCCTGGTTTTCTATATTGAACATAAAAATAGAAAGCTGTAGCCCCGATAGTAGACATGATAACAAAAACCAAAAAAGCTACAATCAAATGATCTCTATTCGCCTTTTTTTCAATAGCCCTTCTCTCGTCCGTAGCCAATCCCTCTGATTCTTCCTCTTTATCCATATCTTCGTTTTTTTCTGTGGAAACTTCTTTTTTATTTTTTCCTAAAGAGAAAGCGCTAAAAAATGCCTTCTTTTCTTTTTTCGCATCAGATTCTGTTGTTATTTCAGAAGAACTATTTTTTTCTTTCACTTTATTTTTTATCTCTGTTCTCATCGCGTCTATAGTCATCTCTTCATTTTCATCCAATTCATCAGTGTCTTCTCCATCTCTATCGCTATCAACAACATCTTTCTTTTCTGGAATTGACTCTGCATATTCATCTTTCTCATCAATCATAGCGCTTTCTCCTCTAGGATTAGCCTTAGCTAACTTTGCTTGCATATATTCCTCCATAGTCATATCCTCCATTTTCTTTACACTTGTCTCGTCTTCTTCTTTTGGCAGCATATCATTCATGACAGGCTTAACTTTCTTTTTAACAGTTCTTTCTGAATTTTTTAAGGCTGCTGTTTTTTTGGTTTTTTTCTGAGAAACTTCTTTTTCATCAATGAGATCTCCTTCATCATTGATTTCAGAAGAAATATAAGCTGGATTCTTTTTTAAAACATCTTCTTTCCGCAAAGGCTTTAACGGGATTTCTTTCTTGTCCGTAGAATTTTTTCTAGCAGAAATTTTTTTTCCATACAATTCATCAATTTTTTTTGTTTCCATCTCATTTACGTTTTTTTCTTCTTTTTTTGTTTCTATTTTTTTCATAATCAAAAATTTATTTTTTTCTAATAAAAATAATAACACATTTTTTATAAAAAAACAAAATATCGGCATCAAAAAAACCCAAAGATCCATTTCTTTGAGTTTTTCTTTT
>AMFJ01000358.1_pt1 | contig 14302 bp, 15 predicted proteins | sample 427208 | NCBI WGS metagenome assembly AMFJ01 (sample SAMN02954298, study PRJNA114691) | groundwater metagenome | biome: aquatic; feature: subsurface aquifer; material: sediment; isolation source: subsurface aquifer sediment | place: USA: Rifle, CO | collected 2008-08
GCCATTGCCTTTTATTTCCAACCTTGCTTTTATTATTCATCATAAATCCATGATTTTTAATTTATTGCTCTCTAAGTTTGGATCTTGCAATACAAAAAAATCGCTTCAAGCTTCAATGACAGAATAATTTTTGTCATAAGCAAATAAAGGAGTTCATGCTGAGATATTGAAAGCTTCAATGATTTTTCAGATTTCTTTTTTTTCCGATGCAGAAACTTCTGCTAAACGGTTTCAACTGTTTAAGTTTGCCATAATAATTTTGAATTAATATAATTAATTTAACCATAATTTGAAATAAAAGTCAAATAATAGCAAATTTTCAAGTCAGCTTTACAAAAAAAAAATATCTTATAAAATACTTTAACTTTTAAAATTATCATTATATAGGATATATATGTGAAGAGGTCCAGTAATAGAAAGAAAGAAATCGATTACAAATGCTTTGAAATGAAAAGCTTTTTCAATCCACGCAAAACTAATAAGCCTTGCTGCCCAGAAAGGCTGAGACCCAGACAAAAATCCTAGCTTATATGATGCTATAGAGAAAGCAAAAAAAGATAATGTGCCCACTGATAATATAGTAAGAGCAATAAAAAAATGAACTTGAGAAGATAAGGATTCTGCGCAAATCAATGAGATTTATTATGAATGATATGCTCCTGGATGAGTTGGAATAATCGCAAAATCTCTTACAGACAATAAAAATAGGACATCGTCCAACATCAGACATATTTTTTCAAAATATGGATGAAATCTATGAGAAACAGGAAGTGTTAGCAATTTTGCATTTAAGTTTGTCTGAATAATATATCTCAAGCTTAATTGAAAGAAGATAGAAGATATTGAAGAAATCCTTATGGAATCTTGAGCCGATGACTACAATCTGGAAGACGAGGAAGAGGTGAGAATAATCGCACAGAAGCAAGATTTGGCTTCAGTAGTGAAGTTTCTCAAGGATGCCTGACTTGAAATTGTTGAATATTCTCTTGGTTTTATTCCTAATGCTTTATCCGAAGTCACTGATTTTGACAAAGCATTAAAAATTATTAAACTAGTAGAAGATTTGGAGGAGGATGAGGATATAGAAAAAGTCTGGCACAATTACAATATACCGGATGATCTCCAGAATCAGGTATTAGACGCGTTAGAAAAAGCACGTTTTAGAACTTAATTTTTTATAAGAGAACCATGCAAGAACTACAAAACAATATAATTTTGGGGCTGACTTCAAATCATCCTTTGACAGAATTCGATGAAGCTAATTTCATAGAACTATTAGAACACTCACTATCTCTGAACGTATATGAAAAGAAGAGGGTCATAGATGCGATTCCTACTCTTAGCCAATTTCAAATTGATGAACTTATAAAGGTTTTTGAAGATGAACGTGAAGAATTCAAAAAACTAATGTGATCAGAAGCTGAAGCCATTAAAGAGCTGGTAGTAAAATCACGTGAATGATGGAAGCAATTGGAAGACATTTATATCCAGGAAGCAAAGCAAAATGAAAAAGTATGAGAAGACAAGGCTAAGATTGATGATCTAAAGAGTAGTCTGGGACTTTAAGAAAATCCAAATAAAAATCCTCTATCGGGCTATCTGTTATTTTATCAGACGGAATCGAAGGGGATTTTTTCATTATAAAATCACATAAAGAACATATTAGTTTCACAAATTCTCCACAAGCAAGTCATTGACTTTTATGCGCAGGGTCTATAATCAAAAAAGTAAGTTCTGCGCTTACGATTTAATATTAATAAATTTGGAACATGAAAACTCTGAATTTAAAAAAAATTATTTGAATACTAATAGTTGCGCTAATAGCTTTCCCTATTCCATCTTTTGCTGAATTTTGAAAATTAAGCCAGAGAGATCGGGAAAAGGTTGATAGGAAAATCGAAAGCATATCAGCAATAAATAGACAAAATTATATAGAAATAGTAATTGTAAGGGTTAATTCCTTAATGGCTGCAATACGCATTTCAGCAGCGGACGAAAGCACAAAATTCAGGAAAGTTTCAATTCTTGAAGATCTGAGAAGCATTCTGATGGCTAAGCTTCAGAATTTGACCAGTACAGGCGCAAATGTTCCTGTTATCTCAAATCTTGCCACAACAAATATGCAAGGCTGATTCTCTTTGAGTTCTAATATGGCATGAAAATGATATTATGTAATATTGCCAAGCGGTTCGGGCGCTCCGACTTCAGCTCAAATCAGATCATGATTTGATAATGCATGAAACACAGCTTCCGTCAGATGAAACTTCAATCTGATGTCTTGAGTGAACAATTTCAATGCCACCTGATTAAGCCCGGGCTCAAATTATACGCTATATTTCGTGGCTGAAGATAGCAATGGAAATATATCCCCTACACCGCAGGCAATGAATTTCTCAACATCCAGCACTTCCAGTAATCCTCCTGTATTCTCAACATCATTAAGCTGATTGAGCGGTACTTGAGGCATATTGACCGTCGTATCAAATGCATCTTGAAGATGATATTTCGTAATACTGCCAAGTTGATCTTGAATGCCGACATCTGCTCAAATCAGAACAGGAAGGGATAGCTCGTGAGTCTCTGCCATTTGAACATGAAGCTTCAATCTGGTAAGCTGAACAAATACATTTAATTTGGCCGGATTAACACCAAACACTAACTATGTATTATATTTTGCAGCTGAAGATCCATTTTGAAATCTTAACTTGTCTCCAAGCACTCAAAGCTTCACGACAAGCCTGACCTCTGACACCATTCCTCCGGTAGTTGCAGCGTCTATCAACTTCGTTACTCGAAATTCAGCAACTATAAATATGACTAACAGTGAAGGATGAAAATGATATTACGTAGCCTTGCCAAGCGGCTCGAGTGCTCCTACTGCGGCTCAGATAAAGGCATGAACTGATAGCGGCTGAAATATGGTATCCTTAAGATGAAGCTTTAATACCACATCTTGAGTGAATGCCTTCAATGTTACCTGATTGAATCAATACACCAGCTATGTGCTGTATATAGTAGCAGAAGATGCTGTTTGAAATCTTCTACAAACACCTCAGGTGATTCCTTTCACGACTCTTCAACAATAGTACTTCAAAAATAATTATTCCTCCTGCAGGTCCTGCAGGAGGTTTTTTTGGGTATTATTGTAGTTCATTTTTTTTGACTTTTAATATATTTATATTATAATATTTGCATGAATACTATAGGAAACCCAGACATGCCAGAAAAAAAATCAGTATATTCTTCCATATCCACGGAGGGTCTTTTGAATATGCTACAAACACATGAGAGGGCCATAAATGAACAGCAATGAAATCTTGGGGATGAGAGGACTCAAAAAATAGAGGAAGAGATCAGGCTGGAATTAACAGAAAGAAAAAATAAGGCTAAGAATCTTGCGCAGAAATACTCGGAGCTTACACGGGCTATAGTCGATAAAACGACGGAGCTCAATTATCTTGAAGATAAGAATGACAATAACTGGAGTGTCTGAAGCAATAAAGCGATAGGAGATATCAAGGAATATCTATGAAGAATTGAGGTAGAAAAATCAGAAATTGAAGAAATGTTAAGGAAGTTGTGATTTTGAATGAATATTGAAGTTATAGATTCAATTAAAATAGTTAGGGGTGTGCGGCATAAAATAACACAACTTGAGCTTCCATTATAAAATCCCTTCACTCGAATGAAGGGATTTTATATTTATGATATGTTTTATATTCTTCTTTCGACAATATTCCAATCAACCACGTTCCAAAATTTTTCAAGATAATCTGCTCTTCTGTTTCTATAATCTATATAATAAGCATGTTCCCAAATATCACAAGTCAATAAAGGGATTAAGATTCATTCCTCTTCTCTGCTTGTGAGCGGAGTTGACGCATTTTGGGTATTCCATATATTTAAAGGTCAATCCGTTCAATCCCTAGTAAGCCATGTCCAACCGGATCAAAAATTAGCCATTGCCATCTTATTGAATTCTTGTTTAAACATTTCAAAACTTCCCCATTTTTCATCAATCATATCAAGAAGCTTGCCTTCAGGTATTGTTCTAGGAGATTCACTGAAAGATTCAAAATAAAAATTATGATTCCAGACCTGAGCTGCATTATTGAATAAAGGTCATTTAGGTGCTTTCTTTACAATTTCCTCCAAGGTAGAATTTTCAAATTCAGTTCAAGCAATAAGCTTGTTCAGATTGTCCACATATGCTTTATGATGCTTGCCATGGTGATATTCTAGCGTTTCATTTGAAATATTAGGATAAAGCGCATCCATCGGATAACCCAATTCGGGTAAAATATGTATCATAATAAAAAAAATTAAGAAATTAAATTGTGGTTATAATGATATTTATACTTAATTAAATCATCAATCTAGTGCATATTATATTCTTTATATTTTAATTATCAAATATGTTCTTTTTTAAAGAAATCGGTTGTTCATTTTAAAGTTAAGTTAAAGATAGTGCGTATAATATTCGTGCGTTGAACATAGAGTATAAACCCGAGGGAATCCTTGGGTTTATATTTTTGTCTTCATAATTATATGAATAAGGCAGTTACTAATAAATAACTTAATTTAATTTTACTTTTGATATATAATACCTATAATTTAAAAACAATAATATTAAAAGTGATTATGATTAAAAAAATACTAATATTGCTTTCTTTAAGCTTTTTTTTATTCTCCTGTTCGCAAGAAAGAGATATCCTCGATCCTGATACTGAAAAAACCTTCATACAAAAGAATATCGACAGTCCTTTTTTCTGAAATCCTGAATCTAAAGTACAATTAATTGAATTCGGAGATTTCCAATGCCCGGCATGCATATTTTTTGAAAAAGAAATTTGAGAAAAGCTATATAAAGAATATGCATTAACAAATAAAATTGGTTTGACATATAAGAATTTTCCTCTTTCAATCCATAGAAATGCCCCTGAAGATTCTCTAGCTGCAATGTGTGCACATGAGCAGTGAAAGTATAAAGATTTCGCTGATAAGATGTATGCTCTTGAAGATGAAAAGAAATGACTCATAGTAACTCAAGAAGAAAGGCAATCAATAGCTTGATCCATATGAGCAGATATTGAAAAATTCAATCAATGCGTTTCTGAATGAAGATATGTGGATAGGATTAAGCAAGATATGGCTTTGGGTGAAAAAATGTGATTGCAATGAACCCCATCCGTATATGCAAACTGACAGCTTATAAATTTTGATTCTGTTGAATGATTCTTTAAGATATTAGATCAATTACTTGCAAAATAAGCAATATCCTTTCCAAAAAGAGATGCTATTATCTGTCTCTTGAAATTAATTAATTTTTAAAAAAAACAAATGAAAAAACTATTAGCAATTTGCATATTATCTATATTAGCTTTTGCAAATGCAACATATTTGACTATCCAGAATTACAGGATAGAAAATGCGACCACAAATTGAAAGTTAAGCAGTTTCTGTGATTTGAATGATATTTTTTCATGCACGAATGTATTGTCTAGCCCATACTCAAAAGTATTAGGGATTCCTTTCCCTGCCATTGCAATGTTCGTGTATCCTATAATATTCCTCATTGCCTTTTTAGGCATGCAATGAATCATAAGGAAGCCATTTCATATCCTTGCGGTCATGTGACTGGGCTGAATCGCTTTCAATTCTTTCTTCATATCAAGGGAATTCTTATTCATCTGAGCATATTGTCCTCTTTGCCTAGCATGCTCAGCGATTATCATTTCGATTTTCATAATGTCAGTAATATGAGTATTTTCCGATTTTTGAGAGGTCAAGAAAAAGAAATGATTATTCAGCTCAATAAAAGACACATTGAAATTCAATAAATAAAAGAAAAAATGTATTTAAACCCCCCTCATTGAAGGGGGTTTAAATAATTAAATTGACAATTTAATTATTGTATTTATTATCCAGACATATCCAATAGTGGATATGCAAAAGGAGGTAAGAGATGAGTAAACAGACCGCAGATCACAATAAGGCACATGGACGTCGCGATGGAGGTGACGCGAAACCGGCTGATTCGGGAGTCGGCAAAAATGACCGGCATGGCGACGGCGAGAATCACTCCCAAACCCCGAAATCCAGTGGCAGCAAAGAAGGTGGGAGCGGGAACTGAGCAAATCTTCATGAATCAAGAGCCAGGATAGTATCCTGGCTTGATTTTTATATCATTGCAAATAAGATAGTGTATATGAAATAATTTCAAGAACATGCACGCCTATATCAAAACGCCTTTTTACAGGAACTCAAAATACATTCCACATCTACTTGAGCATTGTGTTAATAGCAGGGGCAACCTGAATTCAAATGATTTCTTCTCATATGTTTATCAATCGGATGCTGATACATTTTCTTGATATACCCATTTTTCCTTTTCAGATAAAATAAGTATTGAGGTTTTCATTAGCTGGCTACAAAAAGATCTGGATGCTGGGCTTATCGAATATGAAAAACAGATACTCAAAGATGAACTAAAAGATGTAAACTTTGCACAAGAATTATTTGAGAAAATATGAAAAAGGTTACATTGAATAGATTTCAATAACAACCATATTTCTAGAGTTTCAACTATAGAGATAGTTGATTATCATAAAAAATATTATAAATCAGCTGAAATTATCATTTGCGATGATTCTTTTAATATAATAAGTCCTACTAAGAAATTCACCGAAGCAGCTGCCCTTAATGACAACACATCACCGTCAATCATAAAAGTAAGAGGAGAGTCAATGAGGGTGTTCATTCGAACATATGCCTCCTGGAAAGATTATTATTTCATGCTATTCATCCAAGAGCTCTTGAAGAGCTTTCAAGAATATACTGAAAGGCATAAAAAGTGAGTATATTATTTTGATAATCGTGTATTTCTTTTCAGAACTGAGAAATATTCCATCTTGAGTTTCCCTGAATATTTTGAATGTAATATTTCTATTGAATTTTTTGATAGCTTCAAGACTTATTTCCTCACTAGGATTTTATCATGATATTGAAAAAAATGAATCCCGATTAATCTGACTCTTCTAAATCAATATGCGAAAATGTCAGAGGTAATTGATTTCTGCAATGGTTTCAAGTTTGAAGAATCCCTTTCTTTCCTCTGAAATGATTAAATGACTTAATGTTAAGCGTTTAGAAATTGCTTTTTTGCTTCTATTTTCTCTGCTTCCGCCTTGCGAGAGACTTCTTCTCACGCTGCTCAAACTCTAACATATTTTGAGAAAATCGGAGCCTTGTCTTTAATTAAGTCATATAATTTCAACTTAAGATTCCTGTAACTATGATGTGCATGGGGAGTAGTTCTGAGTTCAATGACATAGGCTAACTGACCTGGATCCATCTCATAGGTTGTCCTTACAAGATGGCCTAAGGCAGCCACATATTCAGCCAGATATGCATTTTCTTGTATGACTTTCCTTCATAAAGTTGAAATCTCCGTCATGACCTCATCGTAGATTTCTTTGAAACTCTCCATTCAAGGAAGATCGATGTATTCAGGATAACTATATCCATGAATAGAACCCGCTCATTGCCATAATTGTTTGGTTGCACGATGTCTCTGGATATCTCTATATGCTCAGAAATCAACCATGAATTCCGCCAAAATAGATGTATGCTGCAAAGACCTTGGCATCCTATCGAATCTGCCTCTTTTTGATAATGCAGTGTCCATAAGAGCCTCTTTTGTTTCAAGATCCATTTTTTCAACTATTTTTAAACATTCGCCGAAGCTTTTTCCGTACTTTCTCGACGATTCAAACAATATTCAGGCTAAAATGCTATTATCCACATCATAAGCATAAATAAGCTTAACCCTTTCATCATCCTCTATTCATTTCCTGATAGGAGACAAATCTGCCTCACCGTAAAATAAATCAGTGAACTTTTCAAGATCATTGGTTCTGTCTATTTCATATTTATTTTCATTTACATGACTAAGGAGTCCTGGAGATATCTTAAGAGCCTCTTCATGTATGGCTTTCGCTATGATTCTTGCTTCTTCAAGAGGATGCGAAAGCATCCATGACAGGTGAGACTCTAAGGTTCTTGTTTGGAAACTGCATCAGATCTTTGTTGCCGTTCAAGATGGCAAAAGGTATCTGCAAATATCGAAAACCTTAGTATTGAGCGTGGTATTGAACGCGCCATCAGATGAAAAATCATCTCGTACAAATATACGATTATCCAAAAGTGCTTTTTTCACCTTAATAAGCCCCTGTTCGTATGCATCAAAAAGCTTAAGTATTCAAGATTTGATTTCTTCCTTATACTGAGATTTTTCCATTTCAGGCGGAAACATTATGCTGTCTTTATTAAAGAGCATATATCTGGTTGAAGTCTCCTGAAACGCGCCGAGAGCAGGAAAAGGCGATTCTATGATTTTTGTGAATACTTCACTGACTCATTCGACTGCAAATCTTACATAATCGGAATCCTTAAGGGAATTATGTCAATAATCGACTCACCATTTTTTGAGGAAGGCAGCTGCCCTTTCATAAAAATACTGCAACTTGACATCATTCTTTTTGATTATGACGCTTGCTAATTCCTCAAGTCATATATATTCTTCTGTTGATATCTTATTGTTTTCAAAAGCCTTTTTCTGATCCTCAAAAATCTTAAGGAACCTGTCCCTCAAAGATAAATGGCTTCTGGAATATTGTCACATCAGAAAAGCCCAAACCTGACTAGGCAAAGTATCCCTTGCACAATAGACATTCTTGTCTGTGTTTGTAAAAAAATATTCCAGAACAATTTTTTCCGTAGGGGTATATTCTCTTTCATTCATCAATTTGGATAATGTTCCGGTTTGCATAAAAAATTCTTTATTGATTAACTAAAACAGTATATGAAAAAGGGTGAATCAAGCAAAAGAATTTATAAAGAAAATATAATGAATATTGGCTTATCTATGGGATTTTCATATATTGTACAATATATGATTTTATCTTTAATCCCCATTTTTGACATAAATAAAAATATAGGTTATAATTAAGGCAATATTACTTATAAAACAAGATGACTCCACCAATTCCTTCAAAGTGAGAACTTGTAACAATCATAGAGGAGAAATACCCTCAGACCAAAAGGCGCGATAAGCAGAGATGAACGAATTGTGAATGATTTTATCTTAATTATCTTAAGGCTGGAAAAAATTGAGAGCAAGAGAATATTAAATTCTTCCTTAAAAAATGATTCATAAGATGTTTTCCTGTGGATAAATTTGAAGCGGAATTCAAGATATTGAAATGAGTATTGAAAAACGTAATCCCTAATCAGGCTTTCGTACAGCATAATGAAGATATATATGTTTTTTGCTCGCCAATACATGTAAAATGTGACATATTTGCCAAAGATAATAGGAAATATATCGTAGAATTGACTAAGAACAATATAAACCTTTTGAGGCAACTGAAATTCTTTGTACAAAAGTTTTTTGTTTTGGAAAGCATGGGATACATCCTTGACTTGCATGGAGCTGAGAATCTTGTTATTTCAGACAGCAACAATCTGTATTATTTAGATAGCTTTCTGGTATTCCACGATAATGAAACAATCAGGACAGAATCAATGAAAAATATAGAATTTTTAAAAGGGGTAATAAAAGAGGTTGAACTATATTTCGCAGAATCAAACATAAAATAATGTCGTTTTACTAAGCAACTTATCTAAAAAATATAGTTAAATTCAAATTTACTTTAAAGTTATTTGACATTATCATATCATTGCATAAAATTTTAAGATAATCTGATTACAGTGGTATTATTTGTAACAAATACAAAAAATAAAATTTTTGTTTCGTAGGAATTTCTTTTAATTTAGAAATATGAAAAAAATTTTAATTTTGGAGGACAATATAGATGTACAGGAAAGCTTCTCTAATATGTTTAAGTGAAAAGTTGTACTATTACAGGCCCATAATCTCAAAGAGGCAGAAGAATTATATGAAAAAAATAAAGATGACCTTAATCTGATAGCCCTAGACGGCAATGTCCCAAAAAATTGAAGCAGATTCAAGGATACAGTAGAATTAGCAAGACATATAAGGGTGGACTACAAAAATGCTTTGTATTCGATATCTCAAGATGATGAAATAAAAGATGAATTCAAAAAAATCTGATTTGATTGAATATTGGGCATGAAGTATGAGCTTATAAAGAAAGTTATGGATATCATCGAATGAAGCAAAGCTTAATATAATATGGGAATATTTTTACCAAGTAAATTATCAGTTATGCATCAAATATCCACTATCCGGCATAGCCTTTCTCATATACTGGCACAATCAGTAAAATCCATATACCCTGAAGCAAGACTCGCTATCGGTCCTGATATCGAGAACTGATTCTATTATGATTTTGATTTCGGTGAGGTCGAATTAAAGGAAGGCGATCTGAAAGAAGTGGAAAAGAAAATGAAGAATATAATCAAACAGAATCAAAAATTTGAAGGCTATAAATTAGGGGTGGATGAAGCCATTGCCAAACTTGTTGCAAAATGAGAGATATATAAAATTGAAATGGCAGAGGATCTAAAGAAGGCCTGAGAAACTGAAATAGGATTCTACAAAAACATAACTCAACAATGACAAGAAACATTTGAAGACATGTGCCGTGGGCCTCATGTGGATAAAACGCTAGATATAGATGAAAATGCATTCAAGCTGGATAAGATAGCTTGAGCATACTGGAAATGAGATTCTGATAAAAAGATGCTGACCAGGATATATTGATTTGCGTTTGAGACCAGAGGGAAGCTAGACGAATATCTTAAGCAGCTTGAGGAGGCAAAAAAAAGAGATCATAGGGTATTAGGAGAGAAACTTAAGATATTTACAATTTCAAAGCTTGTATGAGCCTGATTGCCATTGCTTCAACCAAACTGAATGATAATAAGGAGAGAGATTGAGGAATATCTGTGGGAACTCCATAAGAACAAATGATATGACAGGGTATGGACTCCTCATCTGGCAAAGGAAGATCTTTATATTTGTTCTGGCCATGCAGAGAAATTCTGAGATGAGCTTTTTAAGGTTAAGGGTTGAGATGAGAATTTTATCCTGAAGCCGATGAATTGCCCTCATCATATGCAGATATTTGCTGATAATCAATTCAGCTATCGTGATATGCCAATAAGATATTTTGAACCCGCCACAGTGTATCGTGATGAAAAAAGCTGACAATTAAGCTGATTGACTAGAGTAAGATCAATTACACAAGATGATTGACATCTGTTTTGCAGAGTCGGTCAGATTTCCGAAGAGGTTTGAGTGATTGTAAGCATAATAAAAGAATTCTATACAACAATGTGAATGATAGAGGGTTATTGGGTCAGGCTTTCAATAAGATGACCCGAATGAAAATATCTCTGAAGCGATGAAGTCTGGGAAAATGCAGAATCAGCGCTCAGGATTGCTGCCCTGGAATATGATCTTCCATTTAAGGTCTGAATCTGAGAAGCTGCATTTTATGGCCCGAAACTTGACTTTATGTTTAAGGACGCAATCTGAAGAGAATGGCAATTGGCCACTATACAATGTGATTTCAACCTACCTGAAAGATTCAATCTATATTACACAAATGAAGCCTGAGAGAAAGAAAGGCCTGTTGTAATTCATAGGGCAATATCTTGATCTTTAGAACGGTTCATGTGAGTTATGATTGAACATTATGCTGGAATCTTTCCTGTTTGGCTGGCTCCTGCTCAAGTTAAGATAATTCCTGTGTCAGATATATTCAATCCGTACGGCAATGAGGTATGTGCAAAACTGAAAGAATCATGAATAAGGGCTAAAATAGATAATTCATCTGACAGCCTGAATAAGAAGGTCAGAAATGCTGAAATGGAAAAAATCCCATATATCCTGATTGTCTGAGAGAAAGAGCAGAGTGAAAAATCTGTTTCGATAAGGAATTACAAGACAAAAGTGCAAAGTGAATCAGAGATCAATGCTTTTGTTGAAGCAATTAAACTAGAAATCAAAGAAAAAAGATAATTTGTCAAATATTTTAAGTTCAATTAAAGATAGAGATGTATAATACTCGTGCGTTGAACATAGAGTATAAACCCGAGGGAATCCTTGGGTTTATATTTTTGTCAGAAATCCCATTATTTTACATTTTCAATTTTTGAAGTATAAATTAAAGATGAATTAAAGATATCAAGTATAATACTCATGCGTTGAACATAGAGTATAAACCCGAGGGAATCCTTGGGTTTATATTTTTGTCAGAAATCCCCGTAAATCCCTTCAGCATTTATATGCCATTCCTTTTAATAAGAGGAATCCAGAGGGAATACGGGGATTTAAAAATAAAAACTTGAAAAGTTAGATATAAAGGTAAAATATATAGTATATAAATAATATAGATTATGAAGATATTAATAGTAGAGGACAATTTCAGACTTAGGGAAAATCTTGTGAAATTTTTTAAAATGTCGAACATAGTTGCTGAAGAAGCGACAAATTGACAAGAGGCACTGCAAAAAACAACTCAAACAGAGTATGATTGCATAATATTAGATATCAATATGCCCCTGATGAATTGAAAGGTGTTCCTACAGAATTTGAGATCTCAGAAAAGCGATACGCCTGTACTGGCTCTGACATCAAATTCGATGTTGGATGATAAAGTTGAGCTTTTTAATATCTGAGCTGATGATTATGTAACAAAGCCTTTTGAATTGGAAGAATTGCTGGTCAGGGTTAAGGCGCTTCTCAGGAGAAGGCCAGAAATAATTGAAGATAAGATAAATGTCAAAGATATCGAAATAGATATCCTGCATCATAAGGTATTAAAAGATTGAAAAAGCATCACGCTGACAAATAAGGAATACCTCATAATAGAATTTCTTTCTATCAACAGATGAATCCCGAAAAATAAGACCGAACTGCTGGAAAAGGTATGGTGAGAGCTTGAGGAAACGCTTAATCTAAGCTCCATTACGCTAGAAGCGCATATATCGGTTATCAGGAAAAAGTTATGAAAAGATCTTATTAAGACCATTAAATGAGTAGGATATGTCATTGAATAAAATCTTAAAGCTTTCCGTAAACTCCAGGCAAGACAATTTAGCGCTAAAGATAAGCGCTTACGTCTTCTACCTGCTTACTTTGTCTTTTGCCCTTCTTATTACAATATATCATTTCCAGACAATAATGGAGGAGGAGAACAATTTTGTGACTGAGGTAGTATTGTTAAGACAGTCAGCAGACTTCCCTAACAACATAATAAAAAGAAGCTTTGATTCTTTATGAAAACAAGCCGATAAGATAAACGTAAACGAACTTCATGATTTCTTGATCATCCCGGACTCTTGAGAAACCTACTATAATTGAGTATTTGAAGTCATAGAACGAAATGAGGTAATCAAGAAGGTTTGAAACAAAATCGTATACATGAGGTTTGGGGCTAATACATATATGATGATACACTTAAGGGTGGCTGATAAGAATATCTATATTGCTAAAGACACAACTCATAGGGTCGAATGAGAAAAAAAGATAATATATACCTCCTTGGTACTAGATGTAGTTCTCATGATTCTCATTTACCTGCTTTCAAAAAGATTGTCGCTTCTCGCTATAGAACCCATTCAGAAAGCAAATAAAAAACTTAAAGATTATAATCATAATCTGGCACACGAATTAAAAACTCCGATATCCATTATAAGATCAGATCTTGAGCTGTCCAAGCTAAGTTGAGAAATGCTTGATTACAACCGAACTATAGAAGAATTGAAACATATTGAAGATATAGTGAACTCATTGCTTACTTTAAGTGAGATATGATGAAAAGCGGAGGAAAAGCAAGATCTCAGTGTTTGAGATATAGTTAAAAGAAATGTTGCAAAACTCAAGAAAGCCTACAAAATCAGCAATGAAAAAATAGAAATAAATATCCAGAAGGATTTTATGGTAAATGCAAATGAGAAGCTGCTTGATATATTGATCAAGAATATAATAGAGAATTCAATCAAATATTCATTAGACAATACTGCAATAACCATAAATATAAGCCTTAGAAGCTTAATTGTATCAAATATATGAAAGCTTATAAGCCAAGATGAAATTGATAACCTCTTTCAGCCATTTTATAAGGGTTCTAATTCAGTCAACTGATATTGACTATGACTGAATATCGTTAAGACAATAGCGGACCGTAATTCTTGGAAAATAACTTTTGGGGCAAAGAAAAATATATATACGCTGGAAGTGAAATTCTAAAATGATAATAAAAAAATCTCAAGCAGTATACTGCTTGAGATTTTTTGATGTTTGATAAAT
>AMFJ01007907.1_pt1 | contig 14278 bp, 11 predicted proteins | sample 427208 | NCBI WGS metagenome assembly AMFJ01 (sample SAMN02954298, study PRJNA114691) | groundwater metagenome | biome: aquatic; feature: subsurface aquifer; material: sediment; isolation source: subsurface aquifer sediment | place: USA: Rifle, CO | collected 2008-08
GGCCGAAGCCCACACTACCTGACTTTTACTTTGCAAAATATTGCATAATTGTATATTAAAATGTTGGGTCAGCTGACCCAACCTACGGCTACTTTTTTAAACACCCCATGCCCGGCTCATTGTTTGTTTAATTTTTTGCGTAAAATCTTGCCAGCGTGGGATTCAGCGCACCCTACGCACTTCTGTTAATTTGAATCTTTATCTTCAGGCGTATTATTAAGTATATCTGTAAACTTTTCAGTTGGAACTATGGTTAATCTTAGCGGACAATTAGGATTTTTATCTTTTTCTGGAATTTCATATAGTCTATAATATTGAGGATTTCTGAACGTTTTTTTCAATAGAAAATGCTATTAATTCTTCAGCAAGAATTAACATATTGCAACAAGCATGATTAATATCTTGTATTACTTCTGTTATAGGCCCCTTATTTGTAAGATATTTGTTCTGGTCTCGATACCAAATAGGCTTTAATAAATTTCCATTAGATTGTCTTTTAAAATTTTCTATTACTAATATCCCCTCATATCCTTTAGGGTGATGCTCAACGGTATTTCTTTTGAAAATTATTTCTTTAATCCAGGGTTCAGCCTCCTTAAGTAGACCTGTTATTTTATCCCCTGCTCCAAAATTTTGCTCCACCCATATTGATCCTTTTGAATTTGCATTATAAAAGCTGCTAGGTTCATCAAAGTCAGTAAAATAAAATTCATTAAAGACTCCTACCAAATCTCTCAAAAAGTTTTTACATTCATAAAGGAAAGTATAAAGATTAGTATCAAGATCAATAATATAAGGATTCTGATTAGTCTTGTTTTCAATTTCTTTTTGAGTCAATAAAATTTTCTTTAATATTTTGATTCTTATCTTATAACAATTAATAATTCTTTTATACAAGCGTTCTTCTAATATTTTACAGATAGCTTCTTGGCTTTCTACAGAAACATTACTAAATTTAAATAATTCACTAGTTTGCACTAAAATTCTAGCAACTACAGGAGATGTGGTGCCATAATTTGATATTCTTTGAAAATTGTAATCCATATGATAACCTTTATAGTTTTTTATTATATTAAACTAAAAAAGCTACCTCTGATAGATATAAACGATTATTTTTATAAAGATACGTGTTAACTGAGCTCAAACCAGCGATTTCTTCATGACAGCAATAGTATTATAAAGACCCCCGTAGCAGAAGCTTCGTAATATTTCAACTTGCGTCAATAGCAAGCGTTAGGACCTGTTTGAGCGCAGCGAGTTTGTCCGTGCAAACATTATATTCTTAAATCCAAGCAAGTTAGAAATATAGAAGCTGTAGCATAGGGTGCCTTTTCTTTTGCTTCGTTTTCTTTGGGCAAGCAAAGAAAATGAAGGCGGGTGAAGGGTGGCAAACCCTTCTATAAATATAAAAGTACCTATAAAGAAGAGATTCTTCACTGCGTTCAGAATGACAGTGCCAGGATATTGAGATTCTTCCTCAGAAAGACAGTGCTAGGTTTTATGCTTTGAGATTGCCACGCAAGTATGATTATTTCTTTATAATCACGATTTAGGGCTCGCAATGACATGCTGCGATATTGAGATTCTTCACGGAGTTTACCCTGAGCGAAGCCGAATGGGCTCAGAATTGACAACAATGAAGGTGCAGAATTCTGCACCCTACATTTCTCCCAAGCTCGTCAACAAATGCAGTCAGTCCGGCATGACAGTATAACTAAGGTGTAGATTCATTAAGTTTTTGCAAAATTATGGATCAATGATAGAATTGCCATATGAGCAAAGATAAAATAAAAGAAAACTTGGCTAATCTCAGAACTGTTCAAACTCATATATGGACAGCATTACTGGTGACTATCAGCGGTACTTTAACATTACTGCAATCTTTTGATAAAATACTTAGCAAGATTTTATTTACATCAGGTATTCTATTCTTTTTATTTCTGCTTAATGTTTACTTAAATAGGAATGAAACTATTAATAAACTTACCCAAAAGATGGAGGATTAATACGTGGATATATTACAAATAATAGCAACTATATCGGTATTAGCAGCGATATTTTACGGCATTTATAGAATTTCCAAGATGAATACTGGTATTGATAATATAAAATAGTTTATAAATAAAATTCTGCACTTGCCACTACTTTAGAGGGCGTTATTAAATTTAAAAAGAGACTGCTTAATTAAGCAATCTCTTTTGATTATATTCTTAGTTATGAATTTACCTTATGCACCGAGGTAGTTTTTAAGGCTTTTTATGCCTCTATTGTTTCTGCATAGTTTTTTTAGTTTGCTTATAGCTCTGTTTTCAATCTGTCTGATTCTTTCTCTTGATACACCGTATCTTGAGCCTATTTCTTCAAGGGTTTTCTTATTGCCATCATCATCAAGGCCAAATCTCATAATAAGAACATCACGTTCTTTATTGCTGAGCTGTCCAAGGATTTTTCTGATTTCATCAAAAAGATTTTCCTGAATTACACGTGTATCTGGAGAAATACTGCTGCTGTCTATTAAGAAATCGCTAATTTTAGCATTTTCTTCTTTTTTATTTAACGGTGTTTCTAAACTTATAGTAGCCTGTGCTGATTTTATAACGGCTCTGAGTTTTGATAGAGGGATATCAAGCCTTTCAGCTATTTCTTCTTTGGTTGGCTTTCTATTAAGTTCGTTTGTTAAGTCGCGTGTGGCTTTTTTAATTCTGCCAATAGTTTCAATCATATGAACAGGAAGCCTGATGGTGCGGGATTTATCAGCAATACCTCTGGTTATTGCCTGCTGAATCCACCATGTTGCATATGTGCTGAATTTATACCCTTTGGCATAGTCAAATTTTTCAGCAGCACGCATTAAGCCCATATTTCCTTCCTGAATTAAATCAAGGAAAGACAGGCCTCTGCCTATATATTTTTTAGCAATACTAACTACTAACCTGAGATTCGCATTTACGAGTTTCTCTTTTGCAATACTACAGTTAGTTTCTTTTATACTTTTAGCAAGTTCAATTTCTTCATCAGGAATTAAAAGCGGAATTCTACCTATCTGCTGAAGGTAGATCTTTACTGAATCATCAGATGATCCGGAAACTTTTTCAATTTCTTCTATAGCATCATCAGTATCATCTTCTACTTCTACATCCAGATCATCGATCTCAAACTCTTCAGTATCAAGATCATCAGAAATGAAATCATCTTCCTGATCTTCTGTCTTCTGACTTTGGGCTTTCTCTAAAATGTCTTCGTTTGTTTCCATCTTCTTCTCTTTAATTGACATGTTAGCTCCCCCATTATAACTATTTTTTACAAATCTTAGAATAGGGATATTTTTTAAAAATACTAAAATCCCTATTTAGGCTGAGTAAGGGTCCCCTGAGATAACCTCTGTCGCACTATTTCATATATAATAATGCTTGCGGCGTTTGCTACGTTTAGTGAATTTATTTTTCCGGGCATTGGAATTTTGATCAATACGTCACAGTGTTTTTTTACCAGTGTACTGACTCCCTGGCCTTCTCCTCCTACTACCAATCCGCAGTTTACTTTGTAATCCGCTTCAAAATAGTACTGTTCTCCTGTACTTTCTGCTCCAAAAATCCAGAAATTATTCTCTTTAAGCTTCTCTATTGTGTTAACTATATTAGTTACCTGTACTATGGGAATTTTTTCGACCGTTCCTGCGCTTGCCTTGTCTACTGTTGCAGTTACCGGGGTTGATCTTCTTTTAGGAATTATTATTCCATCTGCACCTGCTGCGACTGCTGTTCTGATTATTGACCCTAGATTATGAGGATCTTCTACTCCATCTAAGATAATAACCAGCGCCTTATCTATATTCTTTAATTTCATTAATAATTCGTCGAATTCTACATATGATATTGGAGAAACTGATGCTGCTATCCCCTGATGTGATCCTTCTGCAATTTGATTAAGCTTCTCTTTTGGAATTTCCTGCACCGGAATATTATTATTTTTGGCAAGATCGACAATTTTTCTTATTTTATTATCGAATTTTATTCCTTTTACTATGTATAGCTTATTAACCCTTCTTTTGCTAGCTTCAAGAAGTGCTTCGACTGAATTTCTACCGTATACTATTTCGTTTTTTTCCATACTTTTTTATACCGTTTCCAAATTGGTTTTCGGGGCTCTAATTGTTTGTCCTAGGTTAACGACCTTTCCAATAATATATTCTTTGCTGTAGCAGTTAAACCTCTATCTCAGATTATCTATCATTTCTAAATTGTTGCTTCCTGCTTTGAAAAACCCGAAAACTCAAATCAAAAATAATTGTAAACCTGGAATAAATCTAAAATGCTCTAACTTGTTTGTAATTATTTTATACCAGTCTAGGAAAAAATATAGTAAATTCATGTTTGAGTCAATAGAATTGGTATTAGGTCTTGTTACCTATTCGGTATTTGCTTTATTATGATTTTGTATAATCATTATATGATGGACAAAAGGAATTTTATATGGATAAACAGTATAAAACCAGAGGCATAAGAGGAGCCATAACAGTAAAAGAAAACACATGCGAATCAATTCAAAAAGCTACCATTGAATTATTAAGCAGCATAATAAATACAAATAACGTCAATGAAGACGATATAGCCAGTATAATATTTACTTTAACTGCTGATATAACAGCAGAATTTCCAGCAAAATCTGCACGGGTGCACTTTGGCTGGGATGATATTCCAATGATTTGCGCTCAGGAAATACCTGTCCCTGAAAGCATAAATATGTGCATCAGAGTTTTAATGCTAATTAATACAACTCTTGGCAAAAAAGATATTAAGCATATATATCTTGGCGGAGCCCGAAACTTACGTCCTGACTTAGTTATTGACTAAATTTGGAGTTAGTGAGCTTAAAAAATGCAAAGCTCTGCCTATTAGCCACTCACTTGAATGATGACTTCCACTTTGTGATATATATAGTTGAGCATTTGGATTGCGTTTTGCTAATGCATAAGCCATTCCTACAGGAACTGTTTTATCATTAACAGAATGACCTATTAGTAGTGGATAATTTATTTTGAAAATTTTGTTTTCAGTATCAAACTTTTGAGTCATTGGAAGCGTTTTAACGAATTTGGTCGCCATATTTCCCCAGAAACCCCTATCACCTTCCATGATTCCTGTGCTGGTTAGGTGAATTGCTTCATCTCGAATATTGGTAAATGTACTTTCGAGAATTACTCCTCTGAATCTATCTCTTGAAGCTATATCTGCAACTACAGCTCCACCCATTGAACGGCCCCATAGCACTATATTATTTTGATGAATATTCTCAATCTCTTTTAAATATTTAATTGAAGATTCAAGATCAATATATAACCCTGTTTCTAATGGAGACCCTTCGCTTCTTCCATGACCTCTATATTCGAGCATGAAAACACCATAGCCATTATCAGCCAGTGCTTGTGCCACACTTTGCCACAAACTGATATTTTCGCCCTGACCATGACAATATATTACAGTTGGTTTATTAGGCTGGGCCTTTAGGTACCATGCGTTTAACTTCACTCCGTCTAAACTATAAAAATATGTATCCTGTAATTTACCCTGAAGTTCCATTCTCATCGGAACTATATTTTTTTTCATTGGATAATAAATTAATTGTGTTTCCATATTTCCAAATGCAGATGCAGATTGACAAAACTGAAAACTGAAAATGCAAGTTAAAACTAGGTAAATACAGCATTTTGCCTTTTTAGAAGTGTTAAAAAAGCTTAAATTCATCTCTCTCCCTCAATCTATTGGACTTAATAATCCAGCATTTATTCCCTTACTTATGTAAAGTATAAACCTTTTATCTTTAGAAAAACAAGCAATATTTTGATTTTAAAGCTGAAATAAACACAACAATTATGGTTTATACTGCCCGGCTTATATATACTCCTTAAAATAATGCTTTGAACTTTATATTTCTTAACAAATGTAAGATTGTTATATATATCATATATCCGCAATATGATTGAATGATCACCTGAATATAGTTTTTTTATAAAAAAGACTATGTAAATTATTAATCTGAAAATGTTTTTATATTAATAAGAGTATTTATAGCTCTTAATCGGAGGAAAAAATGGGGTATTTTACATGGTGAATCCTTTAGCTTTAAATTATTATAATATGGGGAGCCCGGCAACGACCAATCCTTTTTCAAATCCTTTGAATAGCCCTATAATACATCAGTCATTTGCTAATGCTTCTGTATTTCCCGGCTATAATCCTAGTCCATATACACCTCAAATGAGTTATAACAATCCAATAAGCTATGGATCATTTGGTAATCCTATGGCTTATAATGCTGTTAGTGACATGTTTGGAATGAGCAGCATATTTGGTCCGGGTAATTATATTCCTATTTCCGGGTCTGGCTCAGTTTTATCATCCGGCTTATCAATGGCAAATCCTATGCAAACTCCATTGGGATATAATGCTGTTAGTGATATGTTCGGATTTAACAGTAATTTAGGAACATCAAACTTTAATTCATTTACTAATTTTGCTACCAGTTATGAAAATGATTCATCATTGCAAAGATTAATGCAACTTGGAGATTTAATGTTTAATGGTGGGCAATCAACAACAACGCCCCTAGCAAAAACTCCAACAAATAATTCTACAACAACTACACTTTCAGATATTTTACTAAAAAATACTTCCACTAATAACACTGGAGAAGGTGATAATAAGCTAAGAAGCCTATTTGGCGGCCTTGATTCATTAACAACTAATGGCCCGGTATCTGCCACTAACTCTGGTGGAGTATCCTGGAACTTTGGTTTACAAGATCAAGAAGGTGATAGTAAACTAAGAAGCCTGTTTAGTGGTCTTGATTCATTAACAACTAATGGCCCATTACCTGCTACTAATTATGGTGGAGTATCATGGAACTTCAGCTTACAGGATCCAGGTGGTGATAGTAAACTACAAAGTCTATTTAGCGGTCTTGATGCATTAACTACTAATGGGCCATTGCCTTCTACTAATTATGGTGGAGTATCAATGGATTTCAGCTTACAAGGTGATAGACAAATACTAGGTTTATTCAGTGGTCTTAACCAATTCTAAGAAAAACCAATAAAATATAAGAAAAAAGCCTTAAAAATAAGGCTTTTTTCTTTGTTTATACTAGAATGAGTTTACAAAACAGAAACTCATCGTTTCAGTTTTGACGCTCCCGCTTCGCATATACCCGTTGAATTACATTTTAAAAATCCGAATTGATTTTTGGAACGGGTATAAATCTACTTGTAGAACAAATAAACTTTTAATATTGACCTACATTTCAGAAGTGTGTAAAGTTATGTTAAAAAGTTAGTAAAAAAAATTTTAAAAAGGAAATTATTTGGAAAGAAAATACTTTATATCATTGTTGTGTTTTTAATTTATACATTGCTTGCCATTTGATCAGGAAAAGGCAAGTTAGTTAAACAGGATGTTTTTATATACATATAGACTTGTAGGAAAATAAAAGACTTGAAGGAAAGGAGTTATCTGAGTAAAAAGACTTGCATGTTTTAAATTGTGTATCACATTTGAGTTATTAGTTAGTATAAACTCAATATTAATATTTACTATAAAATATCTATTAGACTAGTTGTATTATTAAGGTGTTTATACCTTAATAATATAATTAAAAATGTTTGTAATTATAAGACTTGTGGAATAATATGACTTGCAGGAGGGAAATTTAATGGTAGATTATGTCGGAACAGATAGTAATGATTATATTGATGGCGGATTCACTTCAGATGACTCTTATAGTCTAGGCGCTGGTAATGATACGGTTTTTAATGAAACTGCCGGCTATGATACATATATTGGTGGAACCGGAGATGATTTTATTTATGATGCTGGCGGTAATGATGCCTATATATTTAACATAGGTGATGGACATGACTCAATAGTAGATTTGGGCGGTTTAGACGTTATAAGATTCGGCGAAGGGATCAATAAAGCCAATACAGCGTTTAGCAGGGTTGGTGATGATGTAGTTATAAATTTACGTGAAAATGCTACAGATTCAATAACAATTACAAACTGGTTCATGCAAAGTAATTATGATTTTAGAATAGAAACTATCGAATTTGCTGATGGAACATCATATGAAGCAGTTGAGGTTGAAAATATTATAGACGGTTTACTTGTCGTCGGAACAGATTACAGTGATAGTTTAATCGGAGATAGTCGTGATAATACATTGATTGGTTATCTTGGTAATGATGTTTATACCGGTGGAACAGGAAATGACACTATCATTGACGATGCAGGAAATGAAGTTTATAACTTTAGTGCAGGCGATGGACAGGATACAATTTCTGATTACGCTGGTACTGATGTAATTAACTTTAATGGCATTTCTAAAAATGCTGCAATTTATACTCAGGATGGCAATAATCTTGTTATTACATTCCAAAACAGCACAGATCAAATTACTATATCTAACTGGTATCTCAGCGATAGTAACAAAATTGAAACTTTACATTTTGCTGATGGTGATGTTCTCAGTGGTGATATAGGCACTTCTCCAGTACTGCCAGATCCAACAATCGTTGGAACAGATGGAGCCGATGTTCTCTTTGGAACATTAGGTGATGATACTATTGCCGGTGGTAAAGGTTTTGATATTTTCCATGATCACGGCGGAAGTGACACATATTTATTCAATAAAGGTGATGGTACTGATTCTATCTTTGATATGAGCTTAAAGAAAAATAATAGTGATGTTGATACCGCATTATTTGGTGCTGATGTTCAAAAAACAGATGTTGCATTCTATATGCAGGGTAATACATTAACAGTAAACTATGGTACAGGTGATAACGTAGTTATCCATAATCAAAATCATCATAGAAAAGGCATTGAAGTATTCCAATTAGCTGATGGGTCATTTTTGACTGATTCTGACGTAAATGAAATTATTCAAAATATTGCTGCATACGATAAAGCTAATAAAGATATATCCATAAGCAGTATTAATGACGTTAAATCAAACGATCATTTAATGAATCTCATTGCTACATCATGGCAGTCATAAAAAGAATTGCCTGATTTGATATAAGAAAATTATCTGATTTTATAGAAAAGGGAAGAACCTAAAATTCTTCCCTTTTTTTAATACACAATTTATAATAATTGGCATGAGGATGCAGAGAAAAAATATATTCACCTTAATATTTTTGATATGCTTTGGGGGGCATACAATTGTAGATTGTGCATTTGCTGAAACAGTCAACTACAATTATATTCTGGATAAAGCTATTGAAAATTCCTTTGATTTAAAAATATCTACTATCGATGTAGATATTAGTAAAGCTGTTGTTCAAGAGACAAAATCACTTTATTACCCGACACTTAAATCTCAGTTTTACTCTGAATATGCACATGATATGACTGATGGGATTCAAACTTTTTCCTCAGTCGGCACCAGTATAGTAAATTCAACCACTAAATATCAGGATTTGTTTACCGTTAGCTTGTCATATGATTTATATGATTTTGGTATAAAAGGTAGAAAACTTAAAATTGCAAAAAAAGATGTTTCAGAGAAAAAACTGGTATATGACCAGAGTTTACGAGATTTAAAACTAAAAATCATTGATCTATATACTAGAGCTCTTATTACTTATAAAGAATTAAACTCAAAAGAAGAAATATATCCTGTTTACAAAGATCTCTTTACTATGAAAGAACAGCTTTATACAGCTGGTACTTCTACAAAAATTGAGGTTGCAGATGAAGCTATAAAAATGGCAAAAACTGCTGATGAAATAAATACCTTAAAAACAAGATATAAGATGGTATTAAAAGATTTAGCTTATTTTACTCAGGAAAAGTATGATCCTGATACTGTTGAATTGCTAGATTACCCTGAAGTAGCTGAATCTTATGTAAGCAATACAAACTTTGAAAAAGATAAAGGTCCGACTTATAAACTTGGAATTATAAAAAAAGAAGCCAGGCTTGATATAAATGATCTGGACTATGAACAAACTCCTGATTATAAAATTTATGAGATTGAAATTGAGAAAAAAGAAGCTGAGCTTCAAATAATGAAAAGACAAAGATTACCTGTTGTTGGGCTATATTCCAGTTATAATTTCTATGGATCTGATAAAAATGATTTTTTTGATACCATGAATGATTTTCAGGACAGAAGCTTATCTGTTGGATTTTCTGCATCAATGACTCCTTTTGACGGATTTAAAACATCTGCTAATATAAAAAGACTGGAACTTGAACTTGCAAGATTAAAATTAGCACGTGAGCAAAAGTTGGCTGAATTAAAAAATAAATATGAGAAATTAAATGAAGAAGCTTTATACTATGATGCTCAGGCAGGAACTCAGGAAGATCTATTAGTCAAGGTAAATGAAAGACTTTTAATGATCGAGAAATTGGCTCAACAAGAACTTATAGATAAACCAGCTTTACTAAGCCAAAAAGCTGATCTGATCAAACAAAAGCTGGAGCTTGAAAAAGCTATCATTAGTAGAGTCGCTGCAATAAAAAAACTTGATGTTTATGCTAATGAAACCCATTTACCGGTATTAAACCCTGAGCCAGCTATTTCTGCTGCCAAACCTAATGATACTACTGTTATCCCTGTTAGCACTGACAGTTCTAACATATCATCAACTAATATTGAAGAAAAATCTCTTATTCAAACATCTAATTTGGAAAACTCTGCTCCACCGGTGCCTTATACACAAGTGCCGGTAGCAAATAATAAAGTAATACCTGAAACAACCAAGGAGAATTAATAAAAAATGCAAACGGCTCTTATGTGCTTTGAATTAGTAGCAAAAATAAACAGGATAAGTGTGGATTTGAGATCCGTAGTCCGTGAAAATGGCATTACTGATTCTGATCTTACTAAAGAAGAGTTAATCAGAATAGCTAAAAACTTTGAATTTAAGGCTAAATTAAAAAAAATGCCACTTGCCAGTATAGCTGAAAAATATCCTTTACCCGCTATTTTTATCTTTAAAGATAATAGTTACGGTACAGTTTTAAAGGTTAACTCACAGGACAGAAAAGTCTTAATTTTTGCTCCACAGGAAAAAAAGACAAAAGAGCTGACTTTTGCAGAATTTGATGAAGCCACAAGCAGTGAATTCATTGTATTAACGCATAAACTAATAACTTCACAGATACAATTTGGTTTTAAGTGGTTTTATGCTGAAATTCTTAAATACAAGCAGGTTATAACTGAAGTATTACTTGGTTCATTTGTAGTCCAGCTGTTTGGACTGGTAACTCCTTTATTTACTCAGGTAATTCTAGATAAAGTTATAGTTCATCGAAGCATGACGACTCTTGATGTACTCGGTATTGCCTTTGTAGCTGTAATTCTCTTTGAGTTTTTGCTGAATATTTCAAGGAATTATATATTTATTCATACTGCAAGCAAAATAGATGCAAAGCTTGGTTCTAAGCTCTTTAAGCATCTATTCTCACTGCCTTTTGTATATTTTGAATCAAGAAAAGTTGGTAACATTATAGCCAGAATTAGAGAACTTGATGTAATCAGGGATTTTATAACCAATAAGTCTGTATCTGTAATTATTGATCTACTTTTTTCATCCGTATTTGTGCTTGTTATGTTCTTGTACAGTCCTAAATTAACTTTTATAGTTCTTGGCTTTGTCTCAGCAATTGCTATTTTATACCTTACAGTAACGCCAGAATTGAGAAACAGGTTAAATAACAAATTTCAGATGGGGGCACAGTCAAATTCTTATCTGGTAGAATCAGTTACAGGCGTACAGACTGTAAAATCACTGGCAATTGAAGGTTCAATGCAAAGGAAATGGGAAGATTATCTTGGCCAGTATGTCAATGCCGGCTTTAAATTATCATTGATGGGTACTTTTGCCGGAGCAATTTCCGGCTTATTCCAGAAAATGATGACAATCTGCATTCTTTATATCGGAGTTAAACTTGTAATTGATAATAAACTTACTATTGGTCAATTAATAGCTTTTCAGATGTTTGCGAATCAATTTTCGGCACCTGTATTAAGACTTGTTAACTTATGGAATGAATTCCAGCAGGCCTTATTAGCCGTTGATAGACTCGGTGATATTCTTAATCACCCGATAGAAATACAATCAAGTAAGTCAATAACTCTTCCAGAAGTCCAAGGAGCTGTTAAACTTGATAATATTTCTTTTAAATACACAGTTGATTCCCCTACCGTACTGGATAATATAAGCTTTGAGATACAGCCCGGCATGAGCGTTGGGTTAGTTGGCAGAAGCGGTAGCGGTAAGAGCACCATTACAAAATTGATTCAGAGGCTTTATATTCCAAATGAAGGTGGGATTTATATTGATGGCATGGATACAAGACATCTTAATCCAATATGGCTCAGATATAATATCGGTATAGTTTTACAGGAAAGCTTTCTCTTTAGTGGCACCATCAGAGAAAATATTGCAATTCCAAGGCCTGATGCACCTATTGAAATGATAATGGAAGCAGCAAAAATAGCGGGAGCTCATGACTTTATTGCACAGCTTCCTGAAGGATATGATACTATGGTGGGAGAAAGGGGGTCAACCCTTTCCGGAGGACAAAAGCAAAGAATCGCTATAGCCAGAGCTCTTATAACTAATCCTAGAATTCTAATATTTGATGAAGCTACTTCATCACTTGATTATGAGTCAGAAAGAATAATTCAAAATAACATTAATCTGATTCAAAAAGGCAGAACTATGTTTATAATTGCGCATAGACTTACCACGGTTAAAGATTGCGACCTCATTATTGCTCTTGATCAAGGAAAAGTTATTGAAATAGGTAACCATCAGGGGCTAATGGAGAAAAATGGCTATTATTGTCATCTGTATAACCAGCAGGAGTTGAGTAATGTTTAGTAAAATAAAAGAGTTTTTCAGAAAATTATCTTTAAAAGTATATAAATTCTTAGGAAAAGACGATTCTCATGAATTTAAACCAATATTAGCCGAAATTGAGGAAAATCCAGTAAGCCCTTTAGGCAGGTCTATCTTCTGGATAATAATTGGCATTATGGTTTTTACTGCTTTATGGATGCATTTTGGCAAAATTGATGTGGTAATCTCAGCCAGAGGAACGGTTATTCCTGATGGTGAGATCAAGATATTGCAACCTCTCGAAACAGGTGCTATAGAAAAAATCCTGGTCAAAGAGGGGGATTTTGTTAAAAAAGGTCAGGTTGTAATGGAGATAAATCCTTCAACCATTGATCCTGAACTTGAATCAACTCAACAAAATCTTGCCCATACACAACTTGAAATGAATAGGTTAAGGTCCTTAGCTTCAGGATCAAAGTATTCCGAAAGTGGAGAGGATATTGCTGCGAAAACCCAGAAAGAAATCTATGAATCAACCCTTGGCAGTCTAAGAAAGCAATTATTAACAAAAGAAATTGAATTTAGCAAGGTTGAAGAACGTATAAATGCTGCTAAAGCTGAAAAAGGTAATTACCAAGTTCTCTTAGACACAAGAATAGATAAAGAAAAAAGATTAAAACCCGTTATTGATATTATTGCTAAAGATGAATACGAAAAGGTACTTACCGATATATCTACATATGAATCTAATCTAAAAAGCTTAAGTCATAAACTGGAAGAATTAAGCCAGCAAAAGCAACAGGTTCTTGAAGAAATAGCTTACATAAAACAGCGTTTTAAGTCAGAAAATTTAAACGAGTTATCTGATAAGCAAAAAAGGGTAAACGAAATGCAGGCTTACATTCAAGAAGCCACATTCAAGAGTGCCCGACAAAAGATTACTTCTCCAGTAGATGGTTATGTAAACACAATTATGATGCATACAGTAGGTGGGGTCGTCACTCCTGCTGAAAAACTAGTATCAATAGTTCCTGCAAATACACCTTTAGTCATTAAAGCAACTGTATTAAATAAAGATATAGGCTTTGTACAGCCTGGCATGCCAGTATCAATCAAGATAGATACCTATGAATTTCAAAAATACGGCATACTGGATGGAGAAGTCAAAACTGTAGCAAAAACAAGTATAGAACACGAGAAACTTGGTCCTGTATACGAGGTTTATATTACTCCAATAAATACAACTCTAAAAGTAGAAGGAAAAGAGAAATCTATATATCCAGGATTAAGTCTAACTGCTGAAATTAAGGTTAAGAAGAGAAGGATTATTGAGTTCTTCATATATCCTCTGATTAAATACTGGAATGAGGGTATATCCGTAAGGTAATAAAATTAATTATACAAATTATTGCGTCAAACTAATTA
>AMFJ01027481.1_pt1 | contig 14253 bp, 17 predicted proteins | sample 427208 | NCBI WGS metagenome assembly AMFJ01 (sample SAMN02954298, study PRJNA114691) | groundwater metagenome | biome: aquatic; feature: subsurface aquifer; material: sediment; isolation source: subsurface aquifer sediment | place: USA: Rifle, CO | collected 2008-08
GATTGCTCCTGCCACAAGCGCGTGCACCACCTGTTCCTTTCTGATTTTTCCGTCTATAAACCACAAAACGATAAGACCGGCGTAAAGAATCCATATCAAAAATGTTGCAAAAAACTCAATTACAAGGTCGTCCATAACATCCTCCCCTACATTTCATGATATCATTTATTCATGGAATCAAATCACTCCCTAATAAAAAGTTTCAAATTTGCAATCGACGGATTAAAGACGGCATTTACCAAAGGCAGAAATTTTAGAATTCAGATTTCGCTGGGAATCGCCGCCGTAATTTTGGGTATAGTTTTTAAGATAACAACCTCCGAATGGTTGCATTTGACGCTGATCATTTCTTTCGTTCTAATACTCGAGCTGGTAAATACAGCAATCGAAGAAACTATTAATATAGTAAGCCCCGAAATTCAGGAACGGGCAAAAATTGCCAAAGATATTTCTGCCGGGGCGGTTCTTGTAGCCTCAATTGCGGCCGTATTTATCGGAGCATTTCTATTTCTTCCCAAAATCCTCGGTTGGTAATTTGACGAAACAGCCCAAGGCTGATATTATAGGACTTAGTTCTTTGAAAGATTGGCGTCCATTCTAACCATATCGTAAAGAAAGGTGAGGGAAATGGCACTTATAGCACTACGTTTGGTAAAGTTCGAATCGGTACATCTCGATCCGGACGAAGATTGCCTGGTTGGATGGTTCAATGATCTCGGATTTTGGGATCCTGAAATCGAATGCCGTATTAGGGCTGCAGGTAATCACCTGCCTCTCGATATAGAGTATCGATTTCGAGACGTAAACAAACTTCCGATAGATCATACAACCAAAAAACTTTTGTCAAACCTTTTGATGAGTGATGTCGGAATACCTTTGAAGGGGCTTGGTTTTTCTGACGGCGGATGGAAAGATCCCATCACTTGCGTTGGGAAGATTCTTTCCTTAAAACTCGGTCGGGTTCAGGATAATGAACGTTTCAAGGCCGTAAATTACGCCTTTGACAACCGAATTCAATACCTGGTGGGGGTGCGCCAATATCCGAATTAATTTTTCAAGGACAAAAGGTGGTAGCGACAAGCTATTTTTAGAAATTTTAAAAATAACTCGCCCTCCTACCACCTAGCAATTCCACATTAATCCTCAAAATGTTAGAATACCCATGCTTACCTTGCGGGATCGTCTAACGGTAAGCAAAGCTTGGCCGATTATACGGCTCTATAAACATACATTGCGGGATCGTCTAACGGTAGGACTGCAGATTCTGGATCTGCGTATCGGGGTTCGAATCCCTGTCCCGCAGCCAGTACGGACACCTAAGGTGACCGAAGTGCCTCAAATATCCCGAACTTTCCTTCTAAACACCTCTTTTAAAAATTAAAGATTCGAACCGATTTTTACCCTCAAAATCGTCCGTTCAAATCCGAACTCCGTCTTTGGATTTATGAGATATAATTAGTTGAGAATGGCTAAAAAGTCTTTAATAAATCGCTTATTTCTTCCTCTTGGAGTTGTATTTATCCTTGCTTTGGGAATCGTCGGTTATTTGAAATTCTCCCAACCGAATATGGAAAATTTTAAGGCTCCCGGAAGGGGTTGGAGTTCTCCCAAAAAAGTGGAGGATTATTTTGTGGAAAGATTAAGGATGACTCCTCAAGAAGCTCAAGATATCAGGAATAAACCTGGAGTTGATGGAACGGTTGATCTAAGAATTAATACGAATGTTACTTTAGATGCTTTAATAGGAAACCTTGCTTATTACGGTTTTGTACGAGACGAAAAATCCCTTCGATATGCCCTTGAACATACAAAGGACGTTACTCCGAGTGGCAAAGCGATTGTTGTAGACAAAAACAGGACTATCGATACAAATGCCGAATACAGGATTTCCGAAAACATGGACGCTTGGCAAATAGCGGACATTCTTCTTAACCGACCATCGGGGCATTTTTCGTTTGATGAATACGGCTACTTCTTTATGCCTTAAATTGTCTTAACGGAGAACCGCAGATTTCTTTATTGTGAATATATAGTTGCTTTCCGAATACTTTTGCTAACTCCAGTTTGTCTTCATTGGCCCCACTTCTTAAAATATATTGGGCATATTCCAAAAATGTTAACTCTTTACCCTTTGGATTAATATCTTGCCTTATCATGGTTTCTTCTCGAATCTGATTATAGGATTCCATACTTTGTTTTAGTTTTTGTGTAGGTTTGATTGTTTGAGGATGTGCCACACTCATAAAATTGATAAATTGAAGAAGCGATTTAACAAGTTCTTCCTCTGTTAGAAAAGGTTCTTTACAACTCGGATCTTTGGATCTTCCGCAATGGTAGTAAACGTGGTGTCTTGGTTCTCCGATTTTTCTTTTTCTGAATTTTTCTTCTCCCGTAACCATCCCGTTACAAGCCGCACATTTAAATATTCCTCTGAATAATATTTTTCTTGATCCCCACTTTACTTTTTTTGGAACAGATCTTTGTTGTTGCACCTTGAGATACATCTCTTTGGTAATTAGGTGGGGGTGTGATCCTTTGTACCAAATACCACTTTTGACAGGATATTCGAATTCACCGTAATAAAAAGTATCGGTAAGCATTCTGAAAACCTGACTTAATGTTAACGGCTTCCCAGATCTGTTATTAAATCCAACTTTGTGTGCCCATTTTTTCAACGATCGACCGCTTTCGCCGTTTATTGCTTGTTCGTACATTTCCGTTACGAAGTGGCCACGATCGGGATCCGCAACAATATCCTTTGTTCCGGCAAAAGATCTATTGTAATATCCGATCGGAGCAGGTCCGGGACGCCAACCTTTTTCGCACTTTGCCCTTATACCTCTTTTTACGTTTATTCCTTTCTGGTCGTTTTCCAATTTCGCCTGTGAGCAGAGAATCATCAATAAAAATTTCTCGTTGGGGTTATTCGAAAACATCTGAGAGAATGTCCTAATCTGGGTCAGCTTCCCTTGGTCCATAAGATCAACCAACATTCCCAAATCTCCTGCATTTCTGCTCAAACGATCAGGTGCCCAAGTAAGAATTCCGTTAAACAATCCCGTCCGAACATCTTCAAGTAACCTCGAAAATACGGGCCTTTGACCCGAGTTTTTGGCAGAATGACTTTCTTGACGAATTTCCTTTACGATTAAACCTTCTTTTTTGGCCAAATCGCCCATTTCCTTAATTTGAGAGTCGATTGACATTGCCTGCCTTTCGTCGCTCTCCGAAGATTTTCGAGCATAAAGACAGTATCTTATAGGTTGATCCATATTCGATATTTCTTGCATCAAGGGTAAGGTACCGCAAAGGTCTGTGAAGTCTAGCCCTAAAAAAACAAAGACTAAGGAAGAATTTCTTTTGGTTTAACTCTTAAAACTTGAGCTATTTTATTAAGAGTTTGAAGGGGAGGGTTACTTTCTCCTCTTTCAATTCTACCTAATGTACTCACATGCATACCGGATTTGTCAGCCACCTCTTCTTGTGTGAATCCTTTTTGCCTTCTAATTGCCATTATCTTTTTACCAACCTTTTTTGAAATTACATAGCGTCTCATGCTAGATAAAATCTAGCTTAATTATTCCCTCATCTACAGAGCGTCCTACGCTATATTTAGCTTCGGTCTACGCTTGATTTAATTTCAATTCTAAGTTAGCATTACCTTATTAGTTGAGAGGGGGTGATATTTATGAAAAAGTTCTTAAAAATTATAGGAATAATCTTTTTAGCGATAATTGTTATTTCCCTACTTTCAGGTGGCTCAAAGAAGCCAGATACGGCTCAGAAATATAAATACGAAGAATTAGCCAGAGTCGAGAATAAAAACGATGAGAGTCTAAGTATTCTTATAAATTCTGATGAAACTGATCCTGAGGGATTAGCAAAAGAAGTCCAAAAAACTTGTAAAAAACAGTGCAATATCAGTCTTTTTGATGACAAGAAAGCATATGAATTAGATGCTGAATATACAAAAATGACCAGTAATTTGGATACAAACCCAAATGATGTAAAGAAATGGAAAGAAGACAATTATGTGTTTGTCGGGGATCATCTTGTGGGACAAGTGGGATATTCTTTTGGTGATTACAATGATTATCCATTACGAGACTGGTACTATGAAGAATTGAAGGCTAAGTAGGTTGTGCCTGAGGTTCTCCAGGTTTTGTTGCAGTTACTGGTTGGGTATCAACACGACCGTTGATCTCGAATAATCTGTCAATTTCTGCCACCAATTCTCTTGGAAGTTCATTAGATTCTACAACTGAGGGAGTAATAGTTAATCTTGTCTCATATCTTTTATGATTATGGCTCAGCCAGTATTTAATTGAATTAAAATCTTCATCTTGCTGAATCTTTTTTATTAACTTAGACTCAGCAAGATCATTTATTAAGTGCCTTCCGATGTCGAGGGCATCATCTGCTTTTCCAGCAAAAATTGCATCTTCTTTTCTCCAACGATAGTATGTAGTCCGTCCAATGCCTAACTTCTCACAGGCCATTTGAACAATAGGAGACTTCCTAAATAATTCAATTAACTCCTCTTTCTCTTTGGCAATTCTATCCTCAATGGTATTTGGTTGTTGATCCTCGTTCATATCACTTTAATGGCTTTTTGCCCTGTTAACTTTTCCCATCTATGCCTAATTACTTCTGCATAGACAGGTGACTTTTCCATTACAAAACATTTTCTTTTCATTTTTTCTGCTGCAATCAAGGTACTTCCGGAGCCACCGAATGGTTCAACTATCAAATCTCCACGTTTAGTTAATACTTTGATATAGGGAATTAATATTTCAACCGGTTTTGTTCCAAATACAACTCCTTGACCTGAATGTTTCTCATCCGAAGCATTGAATTCTATAAAGTCAGTTGGCTGATTCTTCTTTCCATGCTCATATCCTTCCCACTGAGGCTTTCCACTTATGGCATACAAGGCTGTTTCATATTCTTCCTGTAATCCATCAAGCTCATTCTCTGTGTTGAATTCAACATCTTTGTCCGGAGTTGCACCAATCATGGCAATATCATGCTTTGAAAAGAATTTATATCTGGCTGAGAATCCTTGATGCCTATTTGGTAGATGCCAAACAATCATATTTTTTACTTTCCAATACTTTTCCATTTCTGCCCATATAGTCCTTAAGTTTTTCCAATTTTCATAAATAATGATGCTAAAGTGTTCATTTTGGATTTTTGAGATATTACCAATCCATTTTTCAGTAAAGTCCGGAGGGAGAACATCTGTTTCCAAATATTTCCTGTCTCTTTTATATCCAAACCCTTCTGTTGGGTTACCATGTTTTTGTTTTCCATGAAGGTAATCGAGAATATAGGGCGGATCGGTAAAGCACATGTCTGCTTTTTCATTACCCATAAGCTTAAGCATTTCAGCTTCTATGGTTGAGTCACCACACATGAGTCTATGTTCTCCCAATTGCCAAACATCTCCTTTTTGAATTTCAATCTGGGTAATACTTAATTTCTCGAGTTCTTTTTCAAGATCAAAGACCTCCGGCTCAATATCTAAGTCAAAAACTTTGTCCAAGTCCTCACTGGAGAAGCCAACATCAGAAAGCGTTATTTCATTAAACTCTTTTAATAAATCCCAATCCCATTCTCCGGTATTTTTATTAAGCCTAAGGTTTAGCTCTTTTTCTTTCTCAACTTCTGGGATATTTAAATAAACAACTGGAACTTCTGTAAAACCCAAATCTTTGGCAATTTTTAGCCTGAAATGTCCACCAATGACAATGTTTAGTCTTTCCGGAGCTGAGTTGACAATAATAGGATCAACTAATCCAAATCTTTTTACACTTTCAGTTAAATTAGCAACAGAAGTCTCATCCCACTTACGGGGATTGTAGTCTGCTGGTTTAAGCAGATTTATATCGGTATAAACAACTTTAAGATCGTTTTTCATAGGTTTGCCACTAAAAAAGGCCTCCTCACAAGTAATAACATCCTTATTCCGATTCTATTCCGATGTAATTCCTTGTAAGCAGGCCTCTTAAGCAACAAGCCTAAAAGCTGTCTTGTAAATACATGCTATCATAAGAATTAATCTTTTGTAAAGAGCTCTTTAAGTAGATAGATTGTATTTTGTCAAAGAGGTTGGTTAGGGTAATAATATTTATTAAAATGGAAATAAAATTTGAATACTGTCCTAAGAAGGTATTGACAAATAAAGAACTAATAGTTCTTGGTTTAACGCTAAATTAGTTCATATAAGGTTATTTAGCCTCTATAAACATACATCTTGATGAACTAGCTATCCAGTAAACTGTTGTCTATCTGTCAAGTAACATTAATATCTAACATCTACGCTAATTTAGATTTGATATTTGTTAAATTTAAGGTCGTCCAGAAACTGACAACCTTTTCAAGACTGTAATGTGTACCACTGTAAAAAATGTAATAATTTATTATTAGGCGTAATAATATTTATTAAAATGGAAATAAAATTTGAATACTGTCCTAAGAAGGTATTGACAAATAAAGAACTAATAATGTATAGTGCATGGTAAGAACGGTTTACATATGGACACACAATCAGACCCATTAGCAAAATTGTTTCGCGATAATGCCTCTATCCAAGAAGAAGAAAGAGAGAAGCTTGCTGCACTTCTTGAACCATATGTGGTTTTAGGCAACGAGAAAGATATTAGATCTATGAACTTCAAACCAGCCTTTCTTCAATTAGTTAATGTTGAAAAACTGGAGATAATCTTTCTATCTGAAAAGGCTAGGGCTTTATTTTTCAAGGATGGAAAAAATGAAGGTTTGGGACAAGGTGACATTATTTCATTAAATGCTATGCCCTCTGGTAGTGTTAAGTCCAGCCTTAAAAAATTAGCTGATGACAAAAAGGTGGTTCAGGTATCAACAGGCAAGTATATTATCCCAAACTATAGAATTCATGAACTTTTTACAAAATATTTCAAGGAAGAATCAAATGAGAAATAATGAACCATTAGAAGATCGTGTTCAAACTCTCGAAGAGAGAGTAAAACTTCTGGAAGAGATGTTCTCTGTCAGTTCCACTCCAATCATCGTACAGGAATCAATGAAAATAAAGCTTGTTTCGGAAAAGGAGTATCTTATTGAGAAAAAGCCAACAGACGATGTCCAGAGAACCTTTTATCTTGGAAGATATTTGGAAGAACATAAAAAGATGGAATCTTTTACGGTTGACGATATAAGAATGGCTTTTAAGGGAGCCAGGGTTCCTGTTCCCTCGAATATAAATGACAAAATTAACAAAAATATCGCTAAAGGATATTTTATGGAGTCAGATCCCAAAGAAGGTAAAAAGTCCTGGATGCTAACGTCGACAGGTGAACAGGCGGCAAGTAGTAACATGGAAAGCAAATGAAATAATTATGGACGACTTAACAAGCATAATAGATCAACTGAAAGATCACGAGAAACGTATTTCTGTTTTGGAAGGAAACCTAACAAGTAGTGATTCAAAAATAACTTCAAAGGTAAAAGAATTGACAATAGCAGAATTGATAAAAGGGAAAAAATTTCATTCTGGACAGGAAAAAATTGCCACGATTGTTGGATATTGTGAGAAGACGCTTAAATTAGAAAAAATTGATGAAGGTAAGATTAAAACTAATTGGGTAAATGGTAAACTTGACGGAAAATATAGAAGCAACCTTATTGAACGCGCTGTTGGTGACGGATTGATAAGAGATTTGGAAAACGGAACATACGACCTTAGCCAAACTGGGGAAAGTTTCTTTGAAGAATTACTTCATAAAAACGATGGAAAAACTAAAAGCTGATCTTGCTACAAAAGTTGATGATGAAAAGCTAATCGAAAACCTATTTTCTAGCTTTCAAAAGATATCTGAAGAATATATAGCTCAAAAACCCGTAGATTTACTTCAAAATACCGGTTTATTTTTAGAATCAGTTATGAGAGTTACTCAACATTTAATAGAGGGCAAGCACACTCCTCTTGGGGGAAAATTTGACTTAGACGCTTGTGTAAAAAATCTCGAATCAGTCGCTGGAAACGACGGGCTAAGAATCCATGTTTCAAGATTAAGCCGTGCAATCTATGATTTCAGAAGCAGAAAGAAATCTGTACATCTTAAAGCTACAGATCCTCAAGCAATAGATGCAGATCTTGTTTTTAATGTGTGCAATTGGATTTTGATAGAGGTATTAAAAGAAAGCGGTGTTGCGGGAGCAGATCAAGAAATAAAAGTTCTTCACACCAGAAAAGTTCCGTTAGTCCAAAGCGTGGGAGGTATATTGAGAACAACAAATCCCAAACTATCTGGAACCCAAAGAATTTTACTATTACTCTATTCCAATCCAGATGGAATATCGGTAGATGGTTTACTGGAAAGTACAAAAATTAAGATCAAAAACAAAAATCATATGAATAAGGATTTGAAAAATTTGGAGACTAGGGATATGGTCCATTTACTCCCAAATGGAAATTGGACGCTGTTTGGGCGTGGTTTTAATGAAGCAGAGGCTATAATAAGCAAATTTTCCTCCTTAAACTAATAATATAATTAGTTATGAACTGTTTGAAAGATGAGCAGTACTATATTGATTTATATGACCTCCATACGATAGAAGAATGTTTGCAGAGTCACAAATCTGCAATAAAAAGTAGACCTCAAAAACCAAAAGGTTCCAAAGTAAGAGCAATTAGGATAGTTACTGATCTTTTTACTTATTACATCAAAGGAGAAAGATATAGGAAAAAGTCAGAAACAATCCGAGAATGGATGGCCAAGGACAAAGATAAGGATGATCGAGTCGAAAATGCAGTTGCTCCACAGAACATTTATTGCGACTCTTGTTCAAACAAGATGAATATGACTATGAAACATTTGTCTTCGGATGACACAAGAGTAATGTTTTGGTTTGAGTGCCCAAACAAATGCAAGAAAAGAAAGGCAGTTTTCGATAATGGTGAAGAATTCAAAGCAGATCCTCCTTTATGTCTTAGATGTTCTGAAAGACTGAACGAGAAGCTTGAAAGGAAAGGTGAGAAACTAATAACCCATATCTCCTGCCCTAACTGCAAGTACAAAAACGAAGAAGTTATTGATTTTGAAAAAGATAGAAAAGAATGGGCAGAAAAGGAGAGAAAAGACAGAGAGCTACTTAAAAAATACAGATGGCAATTTTGTTTGAACGAAAAAGAAGGTCAAGAATACATTTCTCACATTGAAAGCATGAAACGACTTAAGGAGGTAATGGAAGAAAGTGATAAAAAACAAAAAGACCCTGCTTACAAGAAAGTGCAGCAACTGAAAAAATTGAAGATCACTGATCTAAGGAAAAAACTGGAGAAAATACTTACAAAAGAGAGGTATTTGAATCTTAAGCTAGATAAACCCCAAATTGAAAGATATGTGATAATTCCTTTTACATTAGAAGATGGTGACAGCAAGAGAGAAGAATACGACAGTCGGAATAATTGCAGGAAGATTATTAAAAAGGCCTTAGAAAAAACCAACTGGAGATTAATGAGTGAAGGAATAAGTTATAGGTTGGGATACCTCTCTGGAAATTTAAAAGGCTATGAACGGGAAGAAGATTTGGCCGATTTAGTCAGATGAGAGTCAAAATATAAAATAATTCATCTGATGAATAACATATTTAAATAGTAATGACACTATCAAATATGTCATTTGGTATATATCCATATTTCTTACCTTGGCTACCGATATAATTGATTAAATATTTAGAGAGGGTCGAATAATGCTTGCTCGATTTTTTAAATATTCTAATTTCATAGAATGCGTTTTTTCTTCTTGTAATCGCCGCAATATCAAATTCGTCGGCAAGGTGTGAATATCTTAATGCCCCTGTACCAAGACGAAAATCTAAATTGTTTCCGGCTTCAAATGTAACTCTAGAGTTTTCTTCTAAATTCAAATCTACATATTTTACTTTGATTATCGTTGAATAAGTAGGTTTACTTCCTCTTTCGTTGGGAATTGTTAATGCAGGGAAAAAGTTAAAAGCACTTTTACTCAACCAAAAATATTGACTTCCTTTACCTGATGATTCGCCAGGCCTTGAATTTATTCTAGCGGTATCGGCGTGACTCAATAACAAAAGCATTGTAACTTTTTCTTCTGGTGGTACTGTGTCATTTTGGCCTCTGACCTCGTTGTATAACAGTCTCCAATCAACTGAATCTCCAACTGGTAAAGTGGGTAGATATGTTCCTTCCGAACTTTTTAAACATGCTGAGAAAAAATCATCCCATTTGAAACCAATTTTATTAACGCTTTCATTCGAAAGACTAACAGCAACCTCAACATTTTGACTTAGTCCAGGCCCTGTAAAATTTCCGGAAGTAACTATTAAAGATTGTTTAGATTCTGACTGATAACCATAACACTTTGCGTGGAGTATGTGTTTACGGTTTACTATGTTTACTTGAACTCCTGCGTTAAGTAACCCCTCAGCTAATTGCATGCTGGTTAATCGTTGAGAGGTTGATCCGCCAAATAAAGATTTTATATGACCACCTTTATCAACGTGAGACTTAAAATGGTCGTAAAATCTTACCCCGCCGTTGTAGTTTCCAAACCCTGAAACAAGATATATGGTTCCTTCTCCTAAGTTAATGTCATCAATCCATTGCTTTTCTAATAGATCTATAAGAGTAGAACTACCGTGAGTTGAATATAAATCTGGCTGCAAAAGAAATTCATCAATCATTTACTGAATTTTAGCACCATCTCACGTTTTATTGAATTTTTGGAATGTAAGTCGTATCTGGAGTAGGCATCTACTTCATCCAAAACAACTTTTTTGAAACCTACGCTTTTTGCCAGTTTGGACACGATGTCTGGGGTGTCGATAATAATATCTTTATTGTTTACAACAACTCTATTGGAACCAATTACCCATAAATTTAGGGCTCCATTTTTTTCTATCGAATATAACGATTTTAGAACCGACTGCATTAATCTAGAATACCTGATTAAGTTGAATGGTACCGCCCTTTTTCTAAAGCCGGCAGATTTGTCTCGAACTAATAAATTTTGTATATCCATAACGAGTTTGTTAATTGAACTAGGAAGTAAATTTAGGTGCTTAAATTCATTTTCCTTTTCTTGTTTTGTAATATCCCTAGCGCCTATTAATTTTCTTTCTTCTGTCACAATGGATTTTGGATCAATTAACTCAAGAGAAACCATCGATAATCTGTAAGTATCCACATACGGGAGAGCAGAAAAATATGGTGGGGAGCAAACAGTTCCGTCAATTCCCACCTTTATATATTGGTCCAATTTTGTGGAATCTCCCAAATAAATATTAGGGTCTTTCTTAGCTGTGACGGGGTATAGTTCTTTCCATCTCTTGTGGACATCAACAATATGATTATATTTGTCAATAAAATCTTCAAGTAATGACGAATTTGTCGGAGGGTTTCTCCTACGTCGAATTCTCAAATCTCTTGGATCTTGTAGACTATTTTTCCTTATTTGATCACTCAAAACGATTTTTGGAATCAACCTATTTGATGCAGGTAATTTATCTATTGAGCCAAGAATAATAACTAGGTCTTTATATTGTGGTCGCGTAAACCATTTCGACAAATAATTTTCTGATTCGGTACTGAAAGATTTTTGAGATTTTCTGTTAACAGAAAATTTGGGCAATTTATCGAGATTCTCAAATAACAGTTTTGCCTTTGTAATTTCAAACGCAAATGGGTTTAATTCTATACCGTAAGCTTCCATTTCAAGATCTAGGGCTTCAATCAATGTTGTACCCGAACCCATAAAGGGATCTAATATCTTTGCACCCTTTTTAAAATTTTGTAGTAAAAGCGATCTTGGAGTTTGTGGATTAAATTTCCCTTTATATTCGTGTAGGCCGTGTGGTCCATATCTTGTCGACTGCGATATTCTTTGAGCCTTTCCATTAATTTGTTCACGAAGCGACTGGAGTGTTTCAAATGTTTCGTTGTTGTCAACAACATACTTTATGTAGGTCAATTTACTGGCACTTTTAGAACTTAAGCCTACTACTTCAATCTCTTTATTTTTATATGATTTTATCTTTCCTCCCATTTTAACAATCTCTTTCTTGAGGAATTTAATCTCATAAGGCAGGTAGTTATAATCAAAAAGTATTAATTTCATTTTGCAAAAATTAGTAAATTCTCAAATTCTTTATTTCCAATTCCCTGAAATGAACTTCTTTTTCGATTGATTTTTCTTCTACATGTAGCCACATTTTCCCATCCTATTTCTAGGGCCGCATCAATGACAATTTTGCTATTGTTAATCTTTTTACCTTTAATTATCGAGTCGCCAACCACCCAAAACTGTAAAGCGTCTTTTGAGGAAACTTTATCGATTTGGAATAATATCTTTTTGATGTCTCTGTAAAAGTCCCATTCATTTTTCTTTCCAGAACCAGAATAGTGTGGCCTAGTACCTATTTCATTTGTTCGACTCCAAATTGGATCCATGCCCATCCAATACATTCTGTATTTGTGATACAACCAGTATTCATACGCATTTGGATAAGGAGGAGACGTAATAACTAGATTAATGTTAGATACATTCAAGTATGTATCGCTTTGCCTGGAATCACCCAATATACATGAAGATTTGTTTTTAAATTTCTTTTGCTTTGAATAAAAATCTATCACAATGTCAAATGAATCACTTAAAAGGTTGATTTTTTGTTCGTTGGTTAAGAATTTTTGGACAGCAACATATTGAGTTTCAGATTTCTGTCTTGATAACTGTACTAAAATTCGGCTCAGGCTGAGTAGCCCCAATTGTCTTACTTTTTTTACTTTTTCTTTATTTATCACGAAAAGGGTATTACTTATCAATGTAATTGAATTCAAATCAAACCAATGGTCAAGGTGTGGGATGTCTGGTGTAGGAACAACATGCTTGTTAGATCGAAGTACCCTCATAACATTCATCTTCAATAAAGTGAGTTTGTGTACATCAAGCTTACTAACCGAGGTCGTATAGACTTCTTCCAATAAGTGAGCTAATCCGTTTATATCAATCCCAACAACATCACAATTATGTTTTAGACCCTCAGTTAGGACAGTTCCGCAACCAGCAAAAGGGTCAAGTATCCTCAGTTTTTTGTGTTTATTATATTTCTGTACCATCTCAATTATGGTTTTGGGAATTGCTGGGATAAATCTTGCCGGATAGGGGTGTAAAGACGTTAAATCTCCATTGCTTGATGATGCTTCGAAACTCCAGTCAACCTTGTTTAAATCATTGAGAATAGCTTGAAGTTTATTATTGGTCCACATATTTCTTACAGTATATATGTTTGTTATTAAAATTCCCAGTGGCTATTTTGAATATATCAAACTATATCAGTTATATGTCCTTCCACTGTACCATTTGTTCCATTTAGCCTCAAGATGGTACACTTATAGTGACAGTAAGGGTTTAGACCCGTATGCTCAGCATGAATGTTTTAGAAAAACTAGTTAGAGAAATCAGGAAAGGTTTGCACAATGAGATAAAAGTTGTATATGCGTTAGTTTATATTAGAAAACACCTCGAAGATCTTGGTCTACAAAATTCAAAGCAATATCCAAATTTATATTTTTACTGTAATTGGGTATTACATATAAAAATGGACCATTCACCAGCAAGGAAGATTTTGCAAAGATTTGAAACATATATAAGCAATGATATCAATTTCAAAACTCGTGTGGATAAGAAAAGACAATTAAAAAATATTTCGAACGAATTCATTATAAATGAAGCCAAATTTTATCTCTTTATAGATCTAAATAAAGAAATGAAAAAATTTTATATTGAGAATAATTTACCATTAGAGATGTTAAGAGGAAAGCAGTGGACCCGATTTATATACAAATTAGTGGAGATCTTAAAAGACTGTCCTTTAGTAAACGATGCAGGAACAGTTTATAGATTTGCCTATGAAGAAGGAGTAGATAGACAAATTCGATTCAAAGTACATATAAAGAACTTAGGATCATTTAAAATCACCTTAAGAGAGGTAACTGATAAATTTATCAAAACGACCATGAGGACTGGAAGATCCTAGACCGACCTGCTCAGCTCACTTCGTTCGCTGCTGTCCAGGGATCATTCTCCTTGAAAATATGGTTTAGCTCAAGAAGCATAATTAGAAGAATTAGAATTACTTAAATCTTCTTTCGGAGAATAATGTGCTTAAACCACTTCTCTTGAAATTCAACCAGTTTTTCAATTTCTTCATCAGAAAAATTTTCACCATTTG
>AMFJ01025446.1_pt1 | contig 14252 bp, 11 predicted proteins | sample 427208 | NCBI WGS metagenome assembly AMFJ01 (sample SAMN02954298, study PRJNA114691) | groundwater metagenome | biome: aquatic; feature: subsurface aquifer; material: sediment; isolation source: subsurface aquifer sediment | place: USA: Rifle, CO | collected 2008-08
TTCACCCATTTTTTCAAGCAATTGGGCTAAAACGCTGTAAGTTTCTGCTGAAGGTGAAAACGATAAACTTGTTTCTAAATAACTTCGTGCTTTACCCCACAAACTATTTTGAATACTCAAACGACCCAAACATAACAATAAAGCAGGATTTTCTCCATGAAGCCTCAACCACTGCTCTGCATGCGATAATTGTTTATCAATGTATTCTCCTACCACCAAACCATAAAGAGAAACCAAGTCGTCATTCCAATGTTTTTTGAGCGCTTCTTTAATTAATTGTTCTGCCATCACCTCTTTTTTCTCTTTCATTAAATGTTTTGCGTACACAATTAATAAGGAGGGCTCTTGTTGCAATTCTTTAGGGATACGCTGCCAAACAGTTTCAACCATCTCTGTCGCATGACTTTTCTCAGCTTGTTTCAGTAACCCAATGTATGTTTTTTGTTGCAAGGAATCAAACTCAAGACCAGGCAATACTTTCAATTTTTTTAATGAAGGCAACAGGGTTTCTAGATTTTCATAATCACGTAATTCAAGGTAAATGTTTTGTAATAATTTCAAAATATAAATATGTTTGGGTGAAAGCTCGTGCAATCTTCGCAATGTTGCCAAGGCCTGCTCAAGCTGATGATGATTAAATTGCAATTGCGCTTGCGTCAAACCCACGGCAATTTCAGCTGAAGGCATCGCCAAATGTGCTTTATGCAAATAATCATCTCGTCTTTCATGTTCTCCTAATTCTTGCGCGGCCCTAGCGGCTGATAAATAATTAATAAGGGGCATATCTGTATATTGCACGGCTTTTAATAAATTTTTTTCCGCTAATTTCCACTGCCCTTCTGCAAGTTCCATCAAACCACGTGATGTTCGTTCATGCGCGCGACGCAAACGTCGTTGTTGCGCCCATGTTCGAAATTGCGTTGCAACATTACCTAGGCGTATTAAAAATTGTAAAATGATATAAAACAAAATAAAAAATATAACGGTAGCAGCAATGACAAACCACAAAGGGGTCTCGATTGTCCACTGATCATAGGCAAACAATACATAGCCCGGATCATTTTGAATTTTCAAACCCAACCAAACAAATAATACTAGAACAGATAAAAATAGAATTAAAAGTTTCATCACACACTCCCTTTAGGAGGAACAATATTTTTATTTTTCCCTGAATTTTCAGCTTCTTTTGTCACATTTTTCACAGGCATCGTTGGAACAGGAACAGAAATAGTTTCTTGTTTATTTGCAGTCATCTCAAAAATACGTTTTTGCGCTTGTGTAATAGCATTAATCGAAGCTGTTAAATCAGGCAAGGAAGGTGCAATAACATATTTTTGTAACTCTGCAATATCATGTTGAACTGCACGAGATAACAAACCATTATCCGTAAAATAACGATTCACCCAACCTGCCGCCTTACGCAAACTTTCAATATAAATAGTTTGTTGTTGATGTATTGCAGCCCACTGTGCAATCTCCAATTGCAATTCAATATTTTGTTTTAAATAAAGATATTCTTCTGGCGCCAACAAAGGTTCGATAGGTTGACCATGATGACGGATCACGATAACACGCTCCAAGGCATGCCAACTGGTCGACAATACACTCTTCCAATCTGATAAATAGGTATCAAGCTTTGTGGGTTTATTCGGTTGTTTCACGATCATTTCTGAGCGTGGCAAACTGGGCACCAAAGGAAGTTGCTCTACTTGATCAGACAACACATTTAGTTTTGTCATGATACCGGCGAGATCGATAACGGATATTGATTGCAGCGCTAATATGTTTTTTGCAAGTATTTGTCTTACTTCCAGAATCGGTGACAATAACAAGCTTGCCAAGCGTTGATCGGCTAATTTCAATAAAGCAAGTGCGCCTAGCACATCACGTTGATACGTCAAACTAAATTGCGAAAGTTGTACTAAATATTCTGCTTGCACTAAAAGACCATTTTCAACCGGCCCCACGAATTGGGCTAATCGCTGTAGCGTTTCATTCAATGCATCTAATTTATTTTCTTGATCATTTATTTTATCTTGAAAAATATGAAATGTTTGATCAACCTGAATACCCGATTTAGCTAGCTGCACTTGATTGACTTGAAAGCGATGCATGTCATTTTTTACTTCTTTAAATAAAACAAGTGTTGTGATCAACACAATCAAAGAAATAAAAACAGAAAATAAAGCAAGACGATTTTTAGGTTTTACTTCTTTTTTCATTTCTTGCGAGGAGGATAATTCTTCCATCATGTTCTCCTAAATAAAACATCGATAATAGCTTGATCGCTGGCGTCTCTTGCCAGCAAAACAGTTTTAAATCCTTGATGATGAGCGTACGCTTGGGTCTTCAAACTCGTCACCAAAAAACATTGTTGCTGTAACCAGCATTTTTCTTTTTCGCCTACCAAAGAAATCATATTTTCTAAGGCTTCTTGGCTGCTTACCACGATAGCATCAATTCTGGCCTCCTTCCATAATTTAAGCTGTTTTTCTCGTAAAATAGCAGGCATTTTACGCTCATAAACCACCGCATGCGACACACAAGCCCCTTGGGCTTCGAGGGCATTGCCAAGCAAGGGGCGTCCTCCTTTCCCACGAAAAATAATAATTTTTTTATTCTTTACGTTTTTTAATTCTTCCATTGCTAATAAGGATTCACTGCAAAATGACGTGGGAAATATTACCTTTGAGATACCTTGTGACATTAAAGCCTTTGCAGTACCTTGACCGATAGCAAAAACTTTAATATGTGTAGGCCAAGGTTTTTTTAATTTAGAAAAAGTCTTTAATACTGCGGTCGGACTAATAAAAATAGCAAAATCAAAAAAATTAAGATCTTGAAAGAGTTTTTCTAATGACGTCATCTTTCTTGGTTCAACAATTTCCAGCATAGGACATAAAATCGTATCAAAGCCTGCTGCATACATTGCTTGAGCTAATTGAGTTGCAAAAGGTTCAGGGCGTGTAATTAAAATTTTTTTTTTCATTGCAAAAGTTCACGCCCTCCTTTTTCTAATAAACTGTCTGCTAACTGTATTCCTATTTTTTTGGCCTCTTTTGCCAAACCTTGCTGCCTTCCTTTTACGATGCGTCTCCCTTCGGGTGAACCTATCAATCCCCGCAACAGTACCGTTTCGTCTTCCAATACCGCATAGGCTGCGATAGGTGAACGACATCCACCGTTTAAGTGGGCCGTAAAAGCACGCTCTGCTTCAACTTCACAAAAACTTTTGAAATCATTTAAAGGTGCAATTAAATGTTGTATCGCGTGATCGTCTATTCGACATTCTAATCCCAAAGCCCCTTGTCCAGCGGCGGGCAAACATATTTCTGGCGATAAAAAATAAAAAGGACGCCGTATATTTAAGCGCAGCAACCCTGCGGCTGCTAATATCAGCGCATCAAACATCCCGGTTTCTAATTTTTTCAAACGTGTATCCACATTACCACGCAAAGCCATGATAATGAGATCGGGTCTTAAGGATAATAGCTGACATTGTCGCCGCAAACTGGATGTCCCGACACGCGCACTTGATGCCAAAGAAGCAAGGTCATTTGCCGTATTTGAAACAAGCACATCGCGCGGATCAATACGTTTACAAATAACGGGGAGTGCTAAGCCTTCAGGAATTTGCGCGGGGATATCTTTCATAGAATGCACCGCAATATCTGCTTTTTTCTGCAAAAGCGCTTCTTCTAATTCTTTCGTGAATAAGCCTTTCCCACCCACATCATACAAAGGCGAGGGGTAGGTATCCCCTGCGCTTGTGATTTTCACGAATTCAATATTGAGAGAGGGGTGATACGATTGAAGCTGTTTTGCAACCCAGTCTGCTTGGGCTAATGCTAAGGGACTTTTTCTTGTTGCGATACGTAATGAGGCTGGAGTAGACATGAAAAACACTTCTGATGATAACAAAAGAAAAATTAAAAATATGGAGCGGGAAACGAGACTCGAACTCGCGACCCCAACCTTGGCAAGGTTGTGCTCTACCAACTGAGCTATTCCCGCGACATTCATTATGAATCAACATCTTCAATGAATAGGCGGTAATTCTATCGAACGACCCTCGGCTGTCAAGAGAAAAGAAGAAATATTTTAAGCTGATTGATTTTTCATTTCTGGCCATGCTGTTTTAAGATAAATCATCATCGACCAAATAGTCAGTACGGCTGCAACATATAGCAGCACATAACCTACCAGTACAATCATCACTGGTGTTGTAGAATCGCAATAGAGCAATACAATCAGCGCAATCATTTGAATGGTTGTTTTTATTTTTCCTAAATGAGACACAGCAATACTGGTACGTTTACCAATTTCGGCCATCCATTCACGCAGTGCAGATACGATAATTTCACGGCTAACAATAATCGCTGCAGGAATGGTGATAACAGCTACAGGCATTGCATAAACAGTAGATGATAAAGTAATAAATTGAAATTGCGGCTCGCCCACAATTAAAACCAAGACCACCGAAACCATGACTTTGTCTGCGACAGGATCTAGAAAAGCGCCTAGTTTAGTTGATTGTTTTAAACTACGGGCAAGATAGCCATCGAGCCAATCGGTAATGCAGGCCAATGCAAAAATCACAGCAGCGAGGGTATGTCCCCACACATAAGGCAGATAAAATACAATTGCCAAAAATGGAATGACTAATATCCGCAAAAAGGTAAGAATATTAGGTAAATTAAACATACGACACCGTTAAGTATTACGTATTATGTATAGCCGAAAAAATCCTTTCTGCTAATGCCTGGCTGATTCCCGGCACTTTAGCCAACTCTTCAAGACTAGCACGATTGATGGCCTGAATACCACCAAAGTAAAGTAATAATTCACGCCGCCTTTTTGCTCCAATACCTGGAATTAATTCTAGCGAAGATGTCAGACGTTTTTTATCACGACGTAATCGATGTCCTGTAATTGCAAAACGATGCGCCTCATCGCGAATTTGTTGAATCAAGTGCAGCGCGAGAGAATCAGGCGGTAAATGCAATGTTGTTTTATTTATTAGATGTAATGTCTCAAATCCTGGTTTTCGTAAAGGCCCTTTTGCAATCCCTATTATTAAAATACTTGTAATCCCTAATTCAGCTAAAACTTTTTTGGCTGCATTCAGCTGCCCTAATCCACCATCAACGAATAAGATATCAGAAAACTTTAAATCATCCGCCTCTGTTCGTTTATAACGTCGCAAAAGCACTTGACGTATCGCAGCAACATCATCGCCGCCCGTAATGCCCGTCACAGTAAAACGTCGATAGTGATTTTTGACAGGACCTTCTTTATTAAATACCACACAAGAACCGACAGTCGCTTCTCCCATACTATGACTAATATCAACACATTCAATCCACCCAGGTTCTTTTGTTAAGTGAAGTGCTTCTTGTAGCGCTTTAAAACGTTCTTTCGTATTCGCTTTATTCAACAACTGACTGGTAACAGATTGCTTTGCACTATTGTTGGCGATATTCAGCCATTTTTTACGTTCACCTACCTTAGGGGATAAAAAAAGCACTTTATGCTGGGCTTGCTGCTGCAACACGTCTAGCAACCAGTTTTTTTCAGGCAAAATAGTTTCTAAAATAATTTCCTTAGGGATATCATTTTTATTATAACGAGAATTCAAATAGTGTTGGGTAATAAAAGAAGTTAAAATTTCTTCTTTAGAAGAAAGTGGCGGCACATTAGGAAAATAAGCACGGCTGCCTAACATTCTGCCGCCTCTAATCATCAGTAATTGAATACAAGCAACCCCCGCTAAAATGGCTAATCCGATAACATCCGCGTTTCCCTCTTTCCTTGTTATATATTGTGACGACTGAATTTCACGTAATTTAGCAATTTGGTTGCGTAGCTCTGCTGCTAATTCAAATTGTAATTGATTAGCCGCTTCTTCCATTTGCTTACTTAATTCAGTAATCACTTGATCATTTTTTCCTTGTAAAAATAAAATCGCATGCCGAACATTTTTTTGATATTCTTTTTCTGAAATTAAGTGCACACAAGGACCTGTGCAGCGTCCTATTTGATATTGCATACAAGGTCTTTGCCGGTTTGCAAAAAACCGGTTTGAGCAGGTGCGTAATTTAAAAAGTTTTTCAATCAAGTGAATCGTTTCTCGCACCGCCGTTGAATGTGGAAAAGGCCCAAAATACATGCCTTTTTCTTTGCGATTACCTCGATAAAAATCAATGCGTGGAAAAGTATCCTCAGTTGAAATAAAAATGTAGGGATAACTTTTATCATCTCTAAATAATACATTATAGTGCGGTTTATGCTGCTTTATTAAATTACATTCTAATAACAACGCTTCAGTTTCAGTGCGTGTAACGGTAATATCGATATTTTTTACATGCTTTAATAAGGCGAGCGTTTTTGAATCTTTTTGTTGCGTGGAAAAATAACTTGATAATCGTTTTTTAAGATTGCGCGCTTTACCGATATAAAGAATATGCCCTTCATCATCCAGCATTTGATAAATTCCGGGCTGGGTAGTCACATTTTTTAGAAAAGATTGGATATTAAACATCGAATAACGCTCTCGGTAAGCTTATGAATAGCTTATCACGATTCTTCAGTAGATGATTTATGCCCTTCAACCAATCCAAGGCGAATGGCCAACAATGTCAACTCAACATCACTGTTAATGTTTAATTTTTCAAAAATGCGGTAACGATAACTATTCACTGTTTTGGGGCTTAAGCATAACTTATCAGAAATTTCTTGGACTTTTTGGCCGCTGGTAATCATCAACATAATTTGTAATTCGCGCTCAGACAAAATATCAAGCGGTGATTCTTCACTTTTTGTAAATCGTTTGAGCGCAAGCTGCTGCGCTATTTCAGAACTAATATAACGCTGGCCGGAATTCACCGTACGAATAGCGCGAATCATTTCGTCTGGATCGCATCCCTTAGTGATATAACCTGCAGCACCTGCTTGCAGCAGCCTTGAAGGGTAAGGCTCATCATTACAGACAGTTAAAGCCAAGATCTTGATATCAGGATTATGACGAATCATTTTACGTGTTGCTTCCAAACCGCCGATACCCGGCATTTGCACATCCATGAGCACAACATCTGGAATCAGTTCTTTCGCTAAACGGATGGCTTCTTCACCTGTACCTGCCTCACCTACGACTTTCACGTTAGAAACATCTTGCAATAAACGCTTAATGCCGATACGTACAAGCTCATGGTCGTCAACCAATAACACTTTTATCAATTTCTATACCCCAATTTAATTTGGCGGAGAGAGAGGGATTCGAACCCCCGGAGCCCAGAGGACCTCAACGGTTTTCAAGACCGCCGCTTTCGACCGCTCAGCCATCTCTCCTAAATCATGCGCCATCTGAGCACGTCCCTATGCTAATAAGAAATACTTCTAGAGATTTAAGATAATCTATATAGTTGGCAAAAGATAATTTTATAGGGAGCTATCTTAACGCTATTTTAAGAATGGATTCAACCAATAATTACATTAAATATCAAAAAAGTAGCAGTCATTGAGCGTATTTTTATTGACGCGAAGTGCTGAAAAAACTCATCATCTGCTTCTCTTAAAAGCACCTATAGATTATCCCTTAGAAATGAATCATAATGTAAATGATAGCTTACTGTATGTTTAAAGGGGAATTCTAAATGCCGATAAATGAAACAATGATCACGCGCCGCGCAGGTTCTATTTTAAGTACGCATTCCGTTTTGCGGAATACTTATCTTTTGCTGAGCTTCACCTTACTGTTTAGCGCGGCAACCGCGGCTCTCGCCATGGCGCATCAAGCCAGTTTCGGCGCTTCTATTGTCGCATTTATTGCAGGTTTTATTTTATTATTTGCCACCACCGCTTTACGCAACAGCGTGTGGGGAATTGTGGCCGTTTTCGCATTCACCGGCTGCTTGGGTTATTCCATGGGTCCTATGTTGAATCAATTTATTCGCGGTTATACCAATGGCGGCCAGCTCATCTTAACCGCGTTAGGCGGAACAGGCGTCACGTTTCTTCTCTGTTCAGCTTATACGTTAGTCACTAAAAAAGACTTAAGCCATTTGGGTAAATTTTTAATGATTGGTTTAGTGGTTTGCATTGTAGCAAGCCTTGCTAACATTTTCTTACAAATGCCTGCCATGCAGCTCGCTATTTCTTCCTTGATGGTATTTATCTCTACGATGTTAATGATGTATGACACCAGCCGCATCATTCATAATGGCGAAACGAATTATATTATGGCAACGATTAGTTTGTTTCTTGATATTCTCATGTTATTTCAAAATTTATTAATCCTCTTGGGCGCTTTAAGCGGGAATAATAGAAATTAACTTTCTTCCCATAGAGATCTTCCTTTTTCAGCTATCTCTTTTAATTTTAAATGGTGGGCGTTTAATTCGTTTGCATCTGCTAAAAGAACAATTAAATTTCTTTTCTGGGTCTGCTTATCCTTCAACTGAATTTTTTCTTCTCGAATAGGATTGATCGATAAATTTTCCTCAAACAAGCTACTCTGCCCGCCCGTCATATTTAAATAAACTTCTGCTAACAAACGCGCGTCTAATAACGCGCCATGAAAATCGCGGCTTGAATGGTCAACCCCATAACGTTTACAGAGCGCGTCTAAACTATTTCGTTGGCCGACATGTAATTGACGTGCAAGTAACAACGTATCAGTGATACAGCAATAAGTTGTTAATGATTTCCACTTTTGCTGTGTTAATTGTAATTCATGATTAATAAAAGCTGTGTCAAAAGGCGCGTTATGAATAATAAGCTCAGCATTGGTAATAAATTCAATAAATTCTTTGGCTATTTCCCTAAAAGGCGGTTTATTTTTTAGAAAATCTTCTGTAATACCGTGGATGGCCAACGCTTCTTCTTCAATAGGACGTTCTGGATTAATGTATTGATGATATCGTTTACCTGTCAATTTACGATTAATTAATTCAATGCAACCTATTTCGATAATTCGATGTCCTTCTTCTATTTGTAAGCCGGTTGTCTCAGTGTCTAATACAATTTGACGCATGTTTATTTTCTCACGTAAATAAATTTTTTATTTAAGCAGTTCATCAATCGCTTGGTTTGCCAATAAATCTGCCCGTTCGTTTTCAGGATGCCCGTTATGTGCCTTTATCCAATGCCAGGTGATTTGATGTTTGCTGCTCTGCTTATCCAATTCTTCCCACAAATCTGCATTTTTTACCGGCTTATTATCTGACTTTTTCCAGTGCCGTTTTTTCCAAGCAGATAACCATTCAGTAATTCCTTTCTGTAAATATTGAGAATCGGTATGTAAATCTACTCGGCATGGTTCTTGTAAAAGAGTAAGTGCTTTGATTGCAGCCATTAATTCCATACGATTATTGGTTGTTTTAAGCTCTGCGCCCAAAAAAGTTTTTTCATGTTTCCCATATCGCAACAATACACCCCACCCGCCGGGGCCAGGATTGCCGCGGCAAGCGCCGTCAGTAAAAATAATCACATGTTTCATCGTTAAAATTCTCGCATAGAAGGTTTAGGAATCGTCGCTACATGCGGCAGTTTCTGCTGCCATCGTAATCGAATGGGCGTCAAGGGGATGACTTTCGCTTTAGCAATCAGCATATATACTCCGCCGAGCGGCCGATAACAGATACGCCCTAACCATTCTAAAAAAAATAATTGATGATAAATATTTTGATGCATTAAAGGAGGCCGAAATAAAAAAGTATCTTGTTTAATTAATTCGAAATCCTCTAAATTTAGCCATTTTTTAACTGTATGGGCTGGAATGAAAGGTGTTGACCATGGAATCGTTTTATTCTTAGTCAATATCTTTTTGAGGCCCCAGGCGCTCACTGGATTAAATCCTAAAATGACAATATGCCCCTCAGGTTTAATAATACGGCACGCCTCTGCCAACAATTGGCGTGGATTGTTTACGTATTGGAGTGTGTGCGGCAAAATAACCATATCAATGCTGCCGGATAAAATAGCTAACTCGGTCAACCCGCTTTCAATCGTTTTAATTTGCGGCGATTGGCGGATAAAAGAGGTTAGTAATACAGGATGGGCGCTGGTTGTGATCGTTAATAAATCTTGTTGTTCTGGCACGCCTATCAACAAAGCATGCTTACCGAAATATTTTTTTAATTCGTGGGATAAATACTTTTTCTCTGCCAACAGTAAACGATGCCCCAAAGAATGCGTCAGCCAATGATTCCATTGTTGTATTGCATGATATAATTTGGCCAAAGTTCTTTCGTCCTAAAGCTATTAATATAACTTATCCATCGCATAAATTATATGGTAAACTTCCAGGAGTTTTTTGCCAAAAATTAACCTGGAATACGCATGTTATCTTGGTCTGCATCTCTAAAAAATACATTGCTTTTAATCTCTGGATTACTGCTAAGCGGTATTTTATATGCGAATGAAGGTATTCAAGTTTATCAACAAAATTCACATTTTTCTTCAGAACGCAAGCGGCTGATTGCAGATGATATTGATCGCTACAATAATGCGGATAACATATGGGATATATTGCGCCAAGAATTTGCGCTGCCTCATTATGAAGATAATCCTCTTGTTCAAGAAAGAATCGCTTGGTTTTTAAACCACCAAAGTTATTTAATGAGTGCCATGAATCGAGCAGCGCCATATCTCTATTATATTTTTCAACAAGCTAAAAAACGGAATTTGCCCGCAGAACTTGTGTTATTGCCTATTATTGAAAGTGCTTATAATCCTTTTGCACGCAATGCTTCATCCGGCGCTGCAGGGATTTGGCAAATGATGCGGGATACTGCCTCTGGATACGGAATTCGTCAAAATAGATGGTACGATGGCCGTCGTGATGTTGTTGCATCCACTAAAGCGGCTTTAAATCATCTCGCTTATTTACAAAGTTTTTTTCAAGGTAATTGGCTGCTTGCCATTGCAGCATATGATACGGGTGAAGGAAATGTGTTATCTGCTATCAGCAAGAACATTAAAAATGGTGAAAGCATTGATTATTGGGATTTGCCCTTAGCAGAAGAAACGCGAGATTATGTACCTCGATTGCTAGCACTTGCTGTCATTATCAGTCATCCTGATAAATATTTCATTCAATTCCCTTCCGTCCCCAATGCACCTTATTTAGCTGAAGTGGATATTGGTGCGCATGTCGATTTAAAACATGCGGCATATTTGGCTGGTATTAGTTTGAAAAAATTAAAACAATTAAATCCCGGTTATAGCCGTTCTGCGACAGGGCCGCATGGTCCATTTAAGTTAGTGTTGCCCATCGAAAATGTAGAACAATTCAGCGAAAATACAATTCGTCCGCCGCATGTTGCACCTCCCATTTCAAGAACTATTTTAGCATCAGAGCAAGAAGAATTAACGAATACTAAAAATACTGAAGCAATATCTAATGATCGTAAAATGATTTCAACCGCTCTACAAAATACCTTTGAAAAATATACTTTGCAGCCTGGCGACACATTGTATATGGTGCGAAAGAGAGATGATTTAACTAAAATTGCTAAACGTTTCCATATAACACCTTCGATATTAGCAAGCGTCAATCGAATTCGCCCAGATAGCGCATTATATATAGGCCAAAAACTCATCATCCCAACCCATCATAAAAATCCTGCGCCTGAATTAATACCAGGAGATACGGTTTATATGGTACGCAAAGGCGATACGATTGATAAAATTGCCCGCCGATTTCACACGACCGCTGAAGCAGTGAGAGTCGTTAATTTATTAGCGGGCAATGATCTGCAAGAAGGTGATCGGTTAGTTATTCCTACCGTTTAAAATTAATGAGTAATTGCAGAATGAATAATTGAAAATAATTGTTCGTTGGTTACCTTTGACTTTAAGAGGGCGGCTTTGACTAAATGCGCATATTTTTTCTCTAATGAAAATGCTGAAAATACAATCACAGGGATCACTTGTTTGGTTTCACAATTCACACAAGGCAAAATATCCGTTCCAACCCCATCCGGTAACATTAAATCAAGCACAATTAAATCAAATGGATGAGTGGCTAATAGTGTTTTAGCAGCTTGCAAAGTAGGTGCCGTCCAAATGCTTGCTTCATTTTGTAATAACAGGTGAATAATTGTTGTGACATCTTTATCATCCTCAATGCACAAAATTTGCGGGATTTGATTTATGAATTGCAATTTCATCCGCTGCACAACGGCTTTGAAATGATTTTTATCTACGGGTTTTTCAATCCAATCAATAATAGGAAATCCGCTGCCATTTAAAGTTTTCTTTCCCTCTTCCGCAATTGTTGAAATAACAACAATAGGAAGTTCTTTAGTTTTTGCATCTTGACGTAATTTGTGAATAAACTTAATTCCACTTTCATCCGATAAGATCAAATCTAATGTCATGGCGGCATATCGATTCGTATGCAGCATTTTCCATGCTTCTTCTGCCGTGTAAGCAGTATCTGCTATAATATTATATTCTTTGAGAAAATCTTTTAGGTAACTGGCAGAGTCGGGATTGCTGTCGCACACTAATACTTTAATTTGATCTGCTTGATCTAAATTTTCTGCTAAAGGCGCGATTGTTTTTTCATCCTCCACCCCTTTGTTAGGCAACTCAAAATAAAAACAGGTTCCTTTTTCCGTTGAAATAAAATCAATTGTACCCTTATGTTTATCGATAATCGCTTTACAAATGCTTAATCCAAGGCCGGTTCCGCCTTTGCTGCGCGTGGTTGAACTATCTGCTTGCGAGAATTTTTGAAAAATTCGAGAACGAAATTCCTCAGGGATCCCCTCACCTTCATCTTCAACCGATACCCGAGTGAGAGTCGCATTTTTTTTAACTGTTACAGTAATATTTTTGTGTGGCGGTGAGTAACGTATCGCGTTAGACAATAAATTTACTAACACTTGCATTAATCGATCATAATCGCCTTTAATTTTTGCTTTTTGAGTCGGAATAAATTGTATTTTTACTTTTGATTTATCAGCAATTGCTTCTGTCGCTGTAATAGCATCGCTTACCAGTTGATTCACTTCTAATGTTTTTAGAAAAAAATTCATTTTACCCGCTTCAATTTTTTCGATATCTAAAATATCATTAATTAAACGCACTAACCGTTCACAATTATTATTTGCGATTTGCAGCAAGTTTTGCATGCGGTCTGGCAAATCCCCCGACAAACCGCCTAAAATCAAACCTAATGAACCCCGAATGGAAGTCAGCGGCGTACGCAATTCGTGGCTCACAACTGAAATAAATTCATTTTTGATTTTTTCAGTGCGTTTTAATTCGGTAACATCATGGATGACAATCACAGCACCTAATTTTATGCCTTCGGCATTAATAATGGGCTGCCCATCAATAATCACATCACGCATTAAGCCTTGTTTTAATATCATCACCAGCGGCATAGCGTGGATACGTTCGCCTCTTAATGCGCGATAAAGAGGAAATTGTTCTTCAGGAAGATTTTTTTCTTGATTAGGCATGTACAACGTAAAATAATCTAATAGATGATCAACCGTCGTTCCTTTAGGGATATCTAAATAATTCTGCAAAACGGCATTGCATACCGTTAATTTTCCTTCCGCATCACAAGCAATAATGCCATCTTCTAAATTATTTAACATAGCATTTAAAAATTCTTTTTCATTTTGTACAGCAATCACAATATGGCGGTAATAAGTTGAGACAGACAGAGTGATAGTAATAATTAAACCTGTGACGCCCGCAATAAAAAAAGCGAGTAAATAAGGTTGGATAATACCTTCCATGAGCGGCATCCCGGCAAGCGGGGTAAATACTGCGGCAGCCATTCCTGTATAATGCATGCCGCAAATAGCAGCACCCATCACTAAAGCACTTAACACTTTAAATCGTATTTGACGTTTCAATGCCCCTTTATTACTTTCTAACGCTAACCAAAGGGCTGCTTCAGAAGCCACAATAGCAATGATAATGGAAAGAAAAAATAAACCAGGAAGATAACGAATTTGCACATGCGATGTCATGCCTTCCATGCCCATGTAATGCATAGTGGCAATTGCTAATCCCATGCAAATACCGCCAATCGCCATATTTGTTTTAGTGGGCTGCGGTGCACGCAAAATAAATAGGGCAATTCCTGATGCAAGCATTGCCACCAAAAGAGATGCAATCGTCCAAGATAATTGATAGGCCATAGTCATGGGCATCACAAAGGCGAGCATACCAATAAAATGCATCGACCAAATGCCGGCGCCCATAGTAAAAGCGCCGCCCACTAGCCA
>AMFJ01031176.1_pt1 | contig 14245 bp, 12 predicted proteins | sample 427208 | NCBI WGS metagenome assembly AMFJ01 (sample SAMN02954298, study PRJNA114691) | groundwater metagenome | biome: aquatic; feature: subsurface aquifer; material: sediment; isolation source: subsurface aquifer sediment | place: USA: Rifle, CO | collected 2008-08
CCCTCAATCCCCTCCCGTCAAGGGAGGGGAGGCTAAAACCAATCAGGTGGCAATGTCATTATTATTTCTTCGGATGACAGGTCTCACACTTGTCTAATTTCTTTTCTTTGAGAGCGGCATCTTCGTTTGCTTTTGTCTTATGGCATTCCAGGCAATTGCCATGACCGGCGCCTTTCAAGGTATCCAGTGCCAGCTTGTCTTTCATTTTGCCGGCAAGAACGGTGGCATTGTGGCATGTTTCGCACTTCTCAACTTTTTGAGCTTCGGTATAAGGAACCTGCTTGCCATCTGCCATTCCATGATGGCATTCCGCGCACTTAAATGCATCCTGGTGCTTCTTGTGCGGGAATACCGCGGGCTTTTTGCCACTTTCGCCCAGAGTAACCTCAGCAGGTCCCTGATCGGCTGCGGCAAAGGCCAAGATGGCTGCACAACTCATTATCAACAGCGACATAACTCCACAGGCAAAAATTTTTTTCAGCATGTTTGCTCCCCTTTGTTTGAAAAATTAACAGCTTAAAACTGCCCACCAGCAACTGAACACGTTTTCTTATACAGCTTTCGCTTAAATTTGTCAAACATCTTAACATATTGTAACCACTCTATAAATACCACATGGTGGTACCGGTTGTTGTTAGCTTGAACCATAACTGTGGAGTCCGGACAGCAGGAAATTCACGCCGTAATAGGTGAACAGAACCGAAGCGAAGCCGAAGATGGCTAAAAACGCTATCCGCATTCCTGCCCAGCCCCTTGTATACCTGGCATGGAGGGTGATAGCGTAAAAAAACCAGGTGATGAGCGACCATGTCTCTTTCGGGTCCCAGCTCCAGTAGGTTCCCCAGGCCGAATTCGCCCAGATCGCACCGGTAATGATTCCTGCACTCAGCCAGATAAATCCGAAGACCATGGTCCGGTGAATCAAATCATCTATCACCGGGAGCGGAGGAAGGCGGCTCCGGTCATTGTTTCGATTCTTGATCACATACATCAGGCCCAACGCCGCCGCGACTGCAAACGCCGCATAACCTATGAAGCAGGTAACAACATGGGCGATAAGCCAATTGGATTGGAGTGCCGGCACCAAAGGGCTAATGCTTTTGCTGATGTCACTGGAAAACGAGGCATAGGCCATGGCAAGAAACGCGAAAGGTGTGGCAAAGGCTCCGATTATCTTGATCTTGAACTTCCATTCGATCAGCAGATAGAGGGCAATAATTGTCCAGGCAAAGAAGACGACCGATTCGTACATGTTGGTGAGGGGCGCATGGCCGAAACCCATTTCATACGATTCGATCCAGCGCAAGAGTATTCCACCGGTCTGGACCAGCCAGGCAAGGGCGGTGAAAGCGGTGGCTATGGAACCGAGTTTTGCGGTATTAAACACCAGGATGGCGACATAGAGCAATGTCGAAAACATATAGGTGAAGGTCGTGATACCAAGTAGTTGAGAGCTATCCATTCCTTTACTCCATTTGATGCAGTGACCACAAAATGATATTTGTGAGAAAGAAAACACCCGGGTTGCTGTACTGTGTATTCTTCGGTTTCAGCGTTTCATCCGGAGATTGCCCGATCAACGAGATGTTCGAGCTGGATGAAGCGCTTGGCAAAAGCCGGTTTGTTCTTATTGGCTGAACCACCGAGATATAACGTTGTGCCGCTGGCATCGACATGTTTATAGAGCCAGATTCGTTGGTGGGCCAGGAAAAATGCCATATATAAACCGAGCATCATAAGTCCGCAGCCGAAATAGACCACCCAGACGCCGGGATCTTTGGCAACCTGCAGGCCTGTTGCATGCATCTGTTTAGCCTTCAGCAGATATTCTTTATCGCCGCTTATGACTGCGGTGCCGACGTTATCGGCAAGCCAGTGGATTGTTGCCGGGTTGTCGCCTGCCTTGAACCAGACTTTCGCCCGCACCACCCGTTGTCCAATTGCATCGGCATTGATGATCCCGATGCGTATCTGTTTATCATCCCAAGACATTTGTTGCTGAAAGGGTACGACCAGCCGGTTCGTCTCTCCAGTTGCTTTCTCCGTCACCTCCAGGATAAATTCTTTGTACGCTTCATAACTGGATTGATAAAAAGTTATGCCCCGGTAAGTGAGGGGGCTGTTGACCTCGATATCTTTCTTCTCTACTACCCGGCCGTTTTCCAAGACGGACAGACTGCTTTTATACTCTTTGGGCATGCCGTTGTCATAAAACTCAATGCTGAAAGTATCGCAACGGATCTCAAAGCCAAGGGCGATGGGAACGGAGTCTTTCGTCGAGTAGGCCTGCCCGGTGCTGCGCATTTCCGGAATCATTACGCTCCCCTTGAACCCGAGGAAATGACCGATTATGGCACCGATAAATATTATCAGGATGGATAAGTGGACACAGTAAACGCCGATACGGCTCCAACGATTCTTCTGACTGAAGAAAAGTTCACATTGGCCAAGTGTTTTAAAAGCTGCATGCCAGCCACCTTTTTGCAGAAGTGTAGCCGGATCGAGGCCCGGATGGCCCGGCAAGAGCTGCCACTTTCGGCAATGCGCCATTTTTGCTATTCGCTCCGGTGCGATAGCCAGATTGTCAGCTGCAATGATCTTCAGCACCGCCGGCAATCGATCGAGGCTGCAGATGATCAGATTGGTACTGAGCAGGCCGAGGAGTCCGAGAAACCACCAGGAGTAATACATTTCCGGGATATTGAGAATATGGAAGAACTGAGCTGTCTTTTCCCCGAAGTTTTTGACATAAAAAGAATATGGTTCGCCCTGAGGAATGATTGTTCCAATAATGGATGTGACCGCAAGGGAGCAGAGAGTGAAAATGGCAAGCTGAACTGAAGCGAAGAAAGCCCAGAGTTGATTGAATAGTTTCATCGAGAAGTCATGAATTTTTCAGAAATTATTATTGAGGTGGCGCAAAGGACACAAACTCCGAGTTGCTAAAGTAAAAGATTTTACACATAACAACATCAAATCTTTTCGATCCTTGGAAAAAAATCGGGACGATCAAAAGACCGTCTGCCATCGCCATAAACACCACCGCCTGAAAATGGAACACTTGGGAATTTGGCGCCATCGTCGGAGCGAAAAAACTTGCTTATCTTTGCTAAAGAGGTTAAAGAGTCAGATTCTGATCGATAATTTGCAACATAGAAACTCTATGCATTCCAGAAATAAACCCGCCCTCATGCGGGAAAGTCGGATAGAAGGAGAAAATCATGGCGAAAGTATGTGAAATCTGTGGGAAAAAACCGATAACGGGTAACAATGTTTCCCATGCTCACAACAAGACAAGAAGGCGCTGGCTGCCCAATCTGAAAACGGTGCGTATGGCGGACACCGGGGGAAATAAAAAAAGAACCAGAGTCTGTACCCGATGTATCAGGTCGGGAGCAGTAGTGAAAGCCGCCTGAAAATTCAGGTTTTGGAGTTAAGAAAGGCGAGGGGAATGAATTGCTTCCTGCTCGCCTTTTTTGCATTCAGTCTCTTAAAATAACTGCATACATTTCTTTGCCCTGCGGGAGGTACTAAAAAAAAGTACTCTGCAGGGGGGTATCGAATTCAGTCCCAGTTGTCGGGGATGGAGGTCCAGGTATGAGCGTGGAAGAACCAAAATTCATCAGCTATGAAGAGGCAGTACGCCTTGTTGGAGCTATTCAGGAGGAAGAGGATGTTGAAGAGGCCAACAAAAGAATTCTGATGGTGTATAGCAAGGATGACAAGGAGCTCTGTTGGTTTGATTTTGACGAGGTGATGGCCGAAGTAGGTACGGTTGCGGCTGGAGATAAAAAAGAGGCGGTGCAGAATTATATTCTTCATCGCATTCCCGATTGGGTTTTTGAGCTTTAGCAGATCCGCAGAAAATTGATTACTCTGCAGAGAGCAGCCATTCACGCAACTGCAAAGGACAGAGATGACTTCGGGCCGAGGCGGATGCTCCGTAGCGGTTGTCGATTTTCTCGCCTTGCTGAAAAATGGAGACCGGGCGGTCCGAAGAGACGACTACGACGATGGTCTCCGGATGCTGGGCGGTAAAACGGAGAGCAGAGTTATATCGGGCGCCGCGAGCTCTGTTTTCATTGGGTACCCTGTGTCCATCCAGTAAACAGGCAAAAGCGTACAGCTGAAGGTTTGCTCTGATGTGAAGAGCGCCGTCGACTTTCGAAAGAGCTGCGGCAAGTTGCAGTTTATTCGGTTGCCGCAAATCGATGGGGGGTGTCAGCGCCTGTCCTGCTGTAGGTGTAGGTTCCTGGGCCAGATCAATAACGAATGTACAGCCGAATTTTTTATCCTCAGCGTTATGCACCAGTGCGGCGATAATCTGGAACATGTCGTTTCTGATCGAGGGTTCCATGGCAAAGTCAAGCAGGGCCTCCTCGACTTCAAATAATTTGGCCCGGTGGGTGTTTGAGCTGTAGCTCCCGTCATGGAAGCTGCAGATCGCTTCCTTACCCGCATGAAGGAATCCCAGTTTGCCGTTAAATTCGGCAGTTATATGGAATTCCGAGATATTGCTTTCAGCGATTCCAATGATATGTTTCCCGTCGGAAACGAGTGTACGATTGGCATGTTCTACCGCCTGCAGCAGTTTTCGGACGTGCTTGTAGTTGCCGAGAAGCGGGAGTTCTGCTTTGTTGAATTTGGCAAGAAAGCGGATGTCGCGATGAAACCTCGGTTCGATAAAAGTCAGTGCGCCATATGGACGGACCCCTTCCTCACTGGTCTTGGAAATACCGAGTATCGCGTCGAGAATCGGATAGATATGGATCTGCACGTCAAGCCCCAGGACAAGCCCTGCTTTATCGACAATGCAGTCGTGGACGGCATGGGTTGCGTACTCACGAAGGAAGCTGCCGGAAATACCGGTATACAGTGTACTGTCATTGGCCATGTCATGGGAAAACCTCAACACGGCATGTTCCAGCCAGCATTCGGTAGGGCCGAGCGAACAAATGTTCGGATGATGTTCGGTAAACCACATCTGGTAGTAAACGGGACCGGAGCTCCCGCCAAAGGAAATGAGCCCGTCCAGATGAAGGTTGGGTTGTGATTCTATGTCGTTGTAGCGGCTTGAGGAGGGGGCTTCGACAATCGATTTGCGCCAATCGTCGCTTTCCAGATAAAGCGCCTTCAATTTCGGTTCATATCCACGCAGCAGGTTTTGCGGATCGCATATTCTCAGTTCATGGCCCTTTTCCAGGGCAAAGATCAGGGCGGTCCGGCTGTCGCCTGAAAAATGTGACAATCCGTCGCGTAAACCGAGCAGTGTCTCGCGTAAGCAGCGGTTAATAAATAAACTGTTGTGCAAATGGTCACCTGGCAGCGGATGGAAGGAAGGTTTTTTGTTTTTTATCTCAAGGTTCGCAAGAATTCATTCATATAATACCATAATCATCCCATTTCTCATCTTATTAACATGAAACCCAGTCAGTCAAAATGTTTGTATTTGTGTTTGCATGGCCTGCACTTTGATCATAATAGCAGGAGCTGTCGTGCCTTGGCAATGAACTCTCCGGTGAAGATTTCAATGGTCTTCGATTTGAGATTCCAGCAATGGTAATACAAATCGACTTCAATTTTGCAGGCTGGGGCAAGATCGATCAGGAGCCCGCTCCAGCAGAGCGGCTTACTCTGCTGGGCGGGAATAACACCGTAACAGAGACTTCTCAGAATGCATTCAACAAATTTTTCCGACGAGGGGATATAGAAAGTCGGCAAAGGAGTTGGCTCGGTTCGAAACAAACGATGAAAGAAGCTTTTGTTGAGGTTGTCCTGCCGGTTGAAGCGAATAGTCGGTGCCAGCCGGATCGATTCCAGTCCGAATCCCTCCTGAAACCATTTTTGTGAGAAGAGCGGCGTACAGTAGAGCCCGTATTCGACAGTGCCTAATTGTTCGATCCGACATCCCTGCAATTGCTTAGGATGGGTTGAAATACAACCGCAGACCTGACCGTTCTGCAATAATTTCTGGGTCTGTTCCTGATCGTCGACATGGACGTCAAGAATGAGGTTGTGTTCTCCGGCAATGGTGGCAACGGCCTCTAAAAACCAGGTGGCCAGACTGTCGGCATTGACTCCGATGGCGAGGGTTGTCGGGAAGAAAGCGGAGCCCCGGGATATATCGGGTATCAGATCCTCTTCCAGAAGCTTCACCTTCCGGTAATGAGCAAGCAGCTTAAGCCCGGCCTCGGTAGCCATCGGCGGGAGCGTCCTGGTAACCAGGATCTGGCCCGCCGACTCTTCAATCATCTTCACCCGCTGCGAAACCGCCGATTGGGTAATGTGGAGTTTGTGCGCTGCTTTTTCAAAGCCACCTTCTTCGATGACCAAAGCCAGGGCTTCAAGGAGTTTGTAATCGATCATTGTATAAGTGTTGCTAATGCAATATAAAATACTTTAATTTTTCTTTTGATTGTCGGTGTACTATATACCCTCTCCAAACACAAGAAAAAGGAGGAGGAGAGTGGTGAACATATTTTTGCAGGGTATGGGGGTGGGGGCGGGATTGATAATAGCCATCGGTGCGCAAAATGCTTTTGTCCTGACTCAAGGGATTCGCCGGCAACATCATTGGCTGATTGCCGGTATTTGCAGTTTCAGCGATATGTTGCTTATTTTTGCAGGAGCAGCCGGGGTAGGGGGGATAGTGGCGGCAAAGCCTGCCCTGCAGACTGGAGCGGCATGGACAGGGGCGCTCTTTCTTTTCTGGCTGGGGGTGAAAGCCTGCAGAGGAGCTTTGGCGGGGAATCATCTTCAGGAAAGACAAGAGGTTGCGGCTGGACTCAGAACTGCGGTTCTGACAACCCTTGCCCTCACGTTTCTCAATCCGCACGTATATATCGATACCCTGTTGCTGCTAGGAAGTATCGGCGGCCAGTACCGGGAGATGGAGCGTATGACCTTTGCGCTGGGTGCTTCGGTATCGTCATTCCTCTGGTTTTTCAGCCTTTCGATCGGCGGAACATTGCTGGCCCCCCTGTTTCAAAAAAGCATGGCCTGGCGGATTCTCGATCTTGTTGTATGGATAACAATGTGGACCATTGCCTGGCAGCTTGTCGCAATGGCTTCTTAGGGTGTGATTCGGAGTTCGGCAAACGAGCCGTCGTTGGGGGCCCGATAGCGGACGATGGCCTTTACCCTGAATTATTCAAGAATCTCGAAAGTGGCGGTGGTTGCATTCCACTTGTACCCGGAGCCCAGCCAGATCTCTTCTATGAGGTCGATATCCAGATCAATGCCTTTGATTTCACGGTATCGATCGTATACCGCCAGAATTTCACCGTCGCTGATGATGTTGTCTTTGTCGGCGTCGGCCCAATGATGCTGGCCGATGGCTATTGTGGTATCTCCGGCAATAGGTGGTGGAGACTCGTCGGAATCGCTGCTGACGGCAGCCGTGCCGATGAAACTCACCCCTTCATCTTCCTTGCCGGTGACGCTGATGACATAGGCAAAGGTCTCGGTTCCATTGATATTTCGCAACCATTTGATGGTTTCGTCTTTCGGGCCGCCCGCTGAAGCCTCCGGGGAAATCTTGAGGATAGTGGCATTCGGCGGTATGTTTTCTCTGATAATCAAAGCCGAGGATTTCCCGGGAGCGCCGCTGACCTTGATGATAACCGGAAACGGTTGACCGGCGACGCAGTGTCCCGGCAGAATTCGTTCGGCGGAAAAGACGACTGGTGCGGGAGAATGCAGGGAATACCAGATAAACGGTATGGCCGCGCCCAGGAGGATCAGGGCCGGAAGGAGGAACGGCCGGAGTTTTTGGAAAGTGGTTTTTGCTTCAGGCTTGACCGGTAATGCTGAAGACAAATCTTCCGGCGTCCTTTCTCCATTGTCCGCCGCTTCTTCCTCTTCAAGGAGATCCTCAAGCCTGACGTTCAATGCTTCGGCCAATTTCAGGCCGTTCTCTTTTTTGATGCTGGGGTACCGGCGGTTCTCCCATCTGGAAATAGTATCGGTGGTGACCTGAACGGCGGTTGCCAGGTAGAGCTGGGTGAGACCCTGCTCCTCGCGTAGACGTTTTATTTTTGCCCCGTCTACTTTTACCATGCTCATCGGGCTCGGAATGGAGTTGTCTGTCATCGCAAGTATGGGGGGATGGGGGGGATCGAGGTTCGTTTCATTTCATATACCAATTTCCCGTAATCCATAAAAGATAAAAGAAAAAAGGGGAAACAAAAACGAAAAAATTCCGGCGGATCTCGGCGATTCTCCGGTCGAGAAGGTAGACATAGGCCTATTTATACCGATGTCTATGGTCGCGGCAGGCAGATTGTAGTATTTTGTGATGAGAAAGAAAACGGGAACGCATAATTTAGCAGGAGGAAAAAATGGGGAATATACTTGTGCTGGTTTCGTGTACGGCTTTACTGACGCTGCTGGGGGCGAATGATACATTTGCCGCAAGCGGCAAATGTATCGTTACCGATGTTGCAGGAAATAAAATGGTCATAGAATGCTCGCAGGAGACAAGTGGTTTCGACAAGGGAGCGAAAATAAAGATAAAATCGGAGAAAAAAAAGCCTGAGGAGGGCAGATAGGGCTACCAGTCGAAGCGAACGACGCTGTCGAGGGGTTCCGATTTTATGACGCGAACTTTAACCATTGCACCGGGTTCCGGGTTTTTCTCTCCGGGAGGAGGGAGATCTATATCCATCAGGATGTCGGTCAGGAGAAGATTCACCCGTTTGGGTCCTGACTGGATCACCATGGCATCGATGTATTGACCCTGTCGATCGGCGAGATATTTGAGCAGCCAGTACCGCTGTCTCTGCTGGCGAACATTATTTGCCGTGGCCAGGGTACGGGTGAGAACCGAGGTGAAGTCCTTGCACATCTCCTCGGTAAAACAAGGTACTTGTCTTCTGATTATGGAATTGAGCTGATGCTGCATGACGAGGTCGAGCAACCGGCGGATCGGCGAAGTAACGGTAGTATAGTGAGAAACGCCCAACCCGCTGTGGGATTTGGCGGTAGTGGAAAGCTCGCCCCGCGGGAGTTGTTTTCGCTGGAGAGTGTTCTGGAAGAGGTCGTCGTCCTCGCCGTGCACTATTCTGTTTTGCAGGATCGGTTGCGACCTGAATAATCCGGGGACCATGCGGTCCGCCACATATTTTGCGGCCACCGTGTTGGCGAGAATCATCATCTCCGAAATGATGGTTCTGGCAGGGGTGTCGCTTTTCGACAGACTGACATGAACTTTGGCCTGGTGGTCGATGAAGATGTTGACATCGGGAAAAGGCAGGAGCAGCGCCCCGTTTTTGAGACGTTCCGTGCGCAGTTTTCGCCGCAGCATATTGAGGATCTTGATCTCCGGGTCGGTTTCCAGCATCTTGTCGACTTCATCGTAGGTCAGCCGTCTTTTTACCCGGGTGATCGATGGGGATATCCTGACCTTCAGTATCTCCGCCTCCGGCGAAAGGAGGATCATGAAGCTGATGGTTGCCCGGGTTTCCCCCTGGATGAGACTGCAAATACCCTGGGACAGGTGGCGGGGCAACATGGGAATCTGTCCTTCGGGGAAATAGATCGAGGTTCCTCGGTGCATGGCTTCCGAAAACAAAGCGTCGCCGGGGCGGACATAATAGGCTACATCCGAGATATGAATACCGACCAGATAGTTGCCGTCCACCTCCTCCAGAGAAAGCGAATCGTCAAAATCAAGAGTGGTGGGACCGTCAATAGTGAGAGGTGCGAGATGGGTGAGATCTATTCGTCCCGGATCGTTGAAGAGGTCGTTCTGCCCGCGTTGCAGAATATGCTCGGCTTGTTGTCGGGCCGCCAGCGAAAAATTGACGGGAAGCTGATTGCGTAACAGTGGAATGTTTTCATTGGCTGACCATATCCCGGCCTTTACCAGCAGATGGAAAGGATCGTGCGGTTTATGGAGTCCGGCTGTCTGCAGCAGTTTCTGGGCAATATCAAAACCTTCGGCGTCCGTGCCAAACAGATAATAATCGCGGATAATGCCGAGGGTTTCAGCGTGAATGGTGGTGAATTGATGGTCGAGGGTATCGGCGGCAAGTATCCCGGAAAGGATCTTTGCGCCCTGTTCAACCAGCTGAGCCCGCCTTCTTTCTTTTTCCAGCTGCTGCTGGAGTTGTTCAACTTTTTCGGGACTGTTGGCGCGAATCTGGCCTTCTTTGTATTTGAAAAAGAGCTTGTCTTCGAATACACACCGGAGAAACGCGGAGACGGTGTCATCGTTGGCCTTTTCGCCAAAGGTCAATTCGGCAAGGAAATCAGGGCTAAAAAAATTCGCACCGTCCTCGGCGGTCAATTCCCAGATTTCCGCCAGATTGATGTTGTTCATCAGCAGGCAGCGCTTTTCTGTGGTTTCCCGCAATTGTTTGGTCAAAGACTCACGACCGATATTGATGGGATGGATCTGATTTGAGCAATGAACGACCCGTGAAGTCGGGAGATTCACATCCCGTCCATTCTGATTGATGAGGCGGAGTCGTTTCGGCTGGCTTTCCGTCACTAAAGCACATACGAATTTGCCGTTATCAAGGTATTCTATGATCTTGCCGGTAACAATCATTCTGCCACAGATTTTTAATCCTTTTTGCCATTCGGATTAAATCTTTTCCGGATGACGGTGAAATGGTATAAGCATGAGCACAAGGCGTATTATAATTGTAATTTTGCATTTTTGTCCATGTTTAATGGCAAAAAGTCAGTCAGTATAGTGTGGAATCAGATTTTGCCCACATTTATTCCTCCTCACCTCAAAGTATTATCATTTTTATATCTTATGGAATTATCGGGACAGGCAGTAAAATCGGGAATGGTAGCCATTGTTGGCCCGCCCAATGCCGGCAAATCGACCTTGATGAATCAATTTCTCGGCCAGAAAATATCAATCGTCACCCCAAAACCCCAGACCACCCGCAATCGAATTGCCGGTATCGTCAACGACCCGGAGTATCAAATCGTTTTTCTCGATACTCCCGGCCTTCATACGTCTCGCGAATCGTTAAATACCGAGATGGTAAAGATAGCGATGGAGAGCCTGGCCGACGTGGACGTGGTTCTCTTCTTGGTCGATGTCTCTTTGCCGCTACCTGAAAAAATGAAAGAGGAAAAGAGAGCGGAGTTGATGGCCTATTTCCAGCAAATAAATAGTCCAGCCATCATGGTTCTGAATAAAATCGATCAGATAGATCGAAAATTGATGCTGCCAATGATCGCTTCATACGCCGGTTTGTATCCGTTCAAGGCTGTGATTCCAGTGTCAGCCCTCAGTGGGGACGGAGTCGAGAGCCTGAAGAACGAAATATTGACATGGCTGCCGATCGGGCCGAGACTCTTCCCGGAGGATATTCCCACCGATGCCACCGAACGGTTTCTCTGCGGCGAAATCATCAGGGAAAAAGTCTTTCTCCTGACCGGGCAGGAAATACCATATTCCACCGCTGTACTCATCGAATCCTTCAAGGAGGATGAGAGCAAAAAACTGGTTACTCTTCATGCCGCCATCGTCGTCGAAAGAAATTCCCAGAAAGGGATAGTGATCGGCAAGGGGGGAGAGAAGCTGAAAAGCATCGGGACAGCCGCCAGAAAAGACATCGAGCACCTTCTCGGCGAAAAGGTGCTCCTGAAACTCTGGGTCAAGGTTCACAAAAACTGGTCGCAGGACAAGCGTTTTCTCAAGGAACTGGGGTTTTAGATATCCCTTGGTCCATTCCGGCCTTATTGACGATCGGCTTTGTTGAATTCTGAAAAGAGATAGAGGCTTTTGATAATGTTGAAAGCCGATCGCAACTGGTTGTCCTGCTGCAGGCGCTGTTCAAGTTCGTCTACTTCTTTGTCCTCGTTCGCATCTTCTTCCGGAGCTTTTGTCGGAAGATGGTTGGTGAGATCGGATTCCTTGAGGGTCTTCTTTTTGTCTTTGGATTTTTCCGGCGTTACAAAGGGAACAAATGGCACTTCAACATCGGGGGTTATCCCCAGCGCCTGAATGGAACGATCATCCGGGGTGTAGTAGGTAGCAGTGGTCATCCGCAGACCGGCGCCATCGGGCAGCGGGATGATTGTCTGGACCGATCCCTTGCCGAAGGTTTGGGTTCCGACGATAATTCCCCTTTTATGGGCCTGGATTGCACCGGCCACGATCTCGGCGGCGCTTGCCGACCCTTCGTTGACCAGAATCACCAGGGGGTATTGCCGCTGATCAGTGTTGGCATGGGCGGAAAACACGGTGTTCTGGTCGGCTCGTCGCCCTTTGGTATAGACTATCTTGCCCTTATCGAGAAAGATGTCGGCGATACTCACCGCCTGATGCAGCAAGCCTCCGGGATTGTTGCGGAGATCGAGAATCAGCCCGTCTATCTGATGTTTGCTTTTCAGTGCCTGTATTTTGGCTTTGAATTCATTGGCCGTGTGGCTCTGAAATTTTGTGATCCGGCTATAGATAACGCCGGGGGATAGAAAATCGGCCTTGACCGAGATAATGGGGATATCCTCCCTTTTAAGCGTCATTTTCTTTAATTCATCCCAGCCCTCACGGTGGATTGAAATCGTCACCTCGCTGCCGGCCGGTCCCCGCAGTTTTTCAATCGCCTCGTAAGGATCCATGTTTTTGGTCTTTTCCCCATTAATTTCGAGGATAATGTCGTTCGCCTTGAGCCCCGCTTTGTCGGCCGGCGTGTCGGCGATGGGGCTGACTATGGTCAGGAAATCGTTTTTGATGGTGACCTCGATCCCTATCCCGGAAAATGAGCCCCTGGTCTCCTCCTGAAGTTCTTTGAAACTTTCCGGGGGAAGGTATGAAGAATGCGGATCAAGGGAAAACAGAAGTCCACGGATGGCCCCGTTGAGTGCGGCTTTGGTATCGATCTCTTCTACGTAGTTTTCCTGGAGGATGCTCAGAACATTGGAGAAAATTTCCAGCTGTTTGTACGTTGCCTCCCGATCGGCCTGGGATATTTCGGCAAAAGCAGGACTATTGACGAAAAGACAGAAAACCAAAAGAAGGTACATCGGTTTTGGCATAAAATTTGTTTTGCAAGTGGACATGCGATTCCTCGGACTGGAGAACGTGCTATTGAACCGAGCTGACAGCGTTTGGCAGTCCGGTCGAATGTTCGGTCGAATGTTCGTGTAAGGTTGAGAGTCTGTTGGGATTGAGCCAGATAATCGGATCTATGGATTGACGGCCATGACGGATTTCAAAATAGATTCCCTCATCAAAAAGGATGGCGGTGTCACCCATTATCCCGATGGGAGTTTCAGCTTTCACTTTCTGTCCTTTCGTGGCCAGGAGTTTTTCGATTCGTGCTGTTACTGTGTAATATTGTAATCCATGGTGTATTATAATCGTATTCCCGTAGCCGCGCAAATAACCAGAAAAAATTACCTCTCCTTCGGCAACCGCGACAACTTGCGTTCCATCCGGAGCTTTCAATTCGATGCCTTGCGACTGACGGGAAATTCCCAGCTTATTGACTTTTTCCTGTTGAAACAGAGTGATAATGACTCCATCCACAGGCGGGGGCAGGCTGCCCTTGTTGGTCAGAAAACCCTCCTCGGAAACCTGACTTTTACTCTTTACAGTTATCATTGACTGGGCGAGAGCCTCCGAGGCTTGCTGCATCTCCTCGATCGCCTGCTTATGAAGCTGTGCTTTGGTGCGGACATGGGTAAGCAACAGCCGCTTTTCAGTCTGGGTTTGTTCCAGGATTTCGCTTGCTGCAACCGTCTGCGTAATGAATTCCTGGAGGACGGATTTCTCCAGATCGAGGGTGGTTTTTGTTCGTTCGATTTCCTGTATGGTCTTCAGATATACCTTGATAAGGTTCTGGTCATATTGAATCAGGGTGTCGAAGGCATCATGAAAAGTGAGCAGCTCAGGAAGTGTCTGGGTGGAGAAGGTAACGTTCAGGAGACCAATGTCACCCATGGTGTAGTATGCCGCAATCCTCTTTTTCAGGTGCTCTTCAACGGTGGCCTTATCATTGCGAACTTTACTGAGCGCAATTTCCTCCCTGTCGATCAGAGATTGTTGTTCTTTCATTTTTTCTTCGAGTTCTCTCAGCTTCTCATGGTGCCGGATAAGCTTGTTATCGAGGATCTCCATCTCATCCAGGATATTTCTTTCCTTGATCTCGGTTTCTGCAACCTGATTTTCCTGGTTGAGAATTCCTTGCTGCAGGCGACTGATTTTGATTCTGAAGCTGGAGACCGCCTTTTCTTCAGGCGAAGGTGCCGGGTCGGCCGCGATATCGGCCGCCCC